>R23__coassemble_12_pt1 | contig 165030 bp, 126 predicted proteins | sample R23__metabat2_high_PE_035 | metagenome-assembled genome bin R23
TACTACTACTTCTCTGTCTCTCTATGTAATTGCTTATCAAAGATCGCTTTCTAATATGCTCTCGCGAAGTGTATTTCTCAAAAGCGAGTGCAAAGGTACAGATTTTTCCCGAACTACCAAAACTTTTTAGAAGAAAAATTCGAAAAATATAAATTTTTCCCCTTTGTGTTTGATGTAAATCAAGTGTGAGAACATTTACACCTTATTATAATATACGTGCGCGCGAAAAAGATGAGATACCACGGGCCATGCGTTGCAGCCCTTCAGCCAACACGGCACGCGGACAAGCAAGATTGATACGCACAAACGATCGATTTTTCTCTCCATACATTTCGCCGTCGTTGAGCCAAACGCCATACTTTGTGAGTAAACACTCAACCAACACTGACGATGGCACGCCGAGCGCCGAGCAATCCACCCAAGACAGATAAGTACCCTCAAGCTTAACCACACAGAACTGCGGCAGTTGTCCGGCAATGAACTGACAAAGATAGTCGTAATTCTGCGCGATATATTCATTGAGCTGACGGAGCCACTCTTCCCCCTCGTCGGTATAGGCTGCCTCAGAAGCAATGACACCAAAAGGATTCACGTCGCACACTTCATGCAGGTTGATGCCCCTGTCAATCCGTTCCCGCTTCTGCGCATCCTTCACAATGATGTTGGCAATCTGCAGTCCGGCAATGTTGAAGGCCTTGGTGGGAGCCACGCACGTTGCACTGTTGCGCAGGAATTCGGACGACAGCGAGGCAAAAGGAGTATAATGAAGACCGGGCATCACCAGTTCACAGTGTATCTCGTCGGCAATTACAAAGACATCATACTTGAGGCAGATCTCGCCCATACGCCGCAGTTCTTCCTCAGTCCACACGCGTCCGGCAGGATTGTGGGGATTGCACAGCAGGAAGATGCGCACCCGTGAGTCGCTGCATTTCCGCTCGAAGTCTTCCCAATCTACCGTATATGTGTTATTCTCATATACCAGATGACTTTCCTCAACGATGCACCCCTGATTCCGGATGCTCGAGAAGAAACAGTTATAGACAGGCGTCTGAATCAATACCTTGTCGCCGGGAAGCGTCAGGCCACGAATGATGGCAGAGACGGCGGGCACTACGCCCGTTGTGTAAATGATGTCGGCAGGCACCACCCCGCTGAGTCCGTGACGCTTACGGAACCAGCGGATGACCGATTCATAGTAGCTGTCAGGTACATGGGTATAGCCGAAAACGCCGTGGTCAACCCTGCGGTGAAGTGCCTCGATGATTGGCGGGAAGGTGCGGAAATCCATATCGGCCACCCAAAGCGGAATGACGTCCTCAATGGATGTCTCGTCCCATTTCACGCTGTTTGTCCCACGTCGCGGAATGATTTCGTCGAAATTGTATTTCATTTGTTGCGCTCTATGATTTCACAATTGGCAGGAGCCTTGATGTTTTCGTCGATGGTGACCGAACCGACACCGTCGCAAACAATCCGGCCGGTGCGCGGATTCTTGATATTGGTCACACGGCCGATGATGTCGGCATGTACTTCTGAGTCCTCAAACATACGATCGCACTCCTCATCGAAAGTGCAGTTCTCCAACACGAGTCCCTCCACATAGCACAGCGGCTGCTCCCCTTTAATATGGCAGCGCACCAGCCGCACGTTCTTGGAATGCCATGCCAGATACTCCCCGTCGAGCTCGGAATCGTAGATTTCCACGTTCTCGCACTCCCAGAAAGAGTCCTTGGTGGTTATCTTTGCATGGTGGACCTCGACGTTCTTGCAATATTGGAACACGTATTTCGAATCGCTCACCAAATCCTCCGCATAGACATTCTCGCAAAACATAAACGGATAGGTGCCGTCGTGCAGACGGACGTTCTTCACCTTGAGGTCTTTAATCCGCCAGAAAGTCTCGTCAGCATCGTTAAACTGTACGTTCTCCAATTCCACACGGTTCATCTCGCGGAATAATTTCGGTGCATCAATCACCGTGTCCTTCATCACCATATCATTACTGTACCAGATAGCCGAACGGCTGCCTACTTCAAAAAAGCAGTTTGTGATTACAGAGCCGTCTACGTGCCACCATGGATACTTGCCGATAAAGCGACAACCGTCAGCCATTATATTTTTACAACATTTTATGCCTGACTCCCCTTCTGTGATAGTAACGCCTTCAAGCCGAGTATCCTGAATACCAAACAAAGGCCTTTCTCCTCCGAACGAACTGTTTTTAATTAATTTCATCTTCGTAATAAAATAATTCTGTTGCAAAGATACAAAAGAAAAACACATTATATGTCGCTATTTTCCTTAAAAATATACCAATTTTACAGATAATGATATAAAAATATGTAAAATGCTCACTTTAGAAAAAAGATTTGTCTATTTTTGCAAAATCAATATTATGCTCAAGTTATTAAAAAATATTCAATCCAATGACAAAAAAAACAGTTAAACCAGCTGAAGGCAAGTTGGGTATTATGGTTGTAGGATGTGGTGCCGTGTCTACCACATTCATGGCAGGAGTGTTAATGACCCGTAAAGGACTCGCCAAGCCTGTAGGTTCCATGACACAGTATGACAAAATCCGTGTTGGACGCGGAGCAGACAAGAAATACCTGAAATACGATGAAATCGTACCCATTGCAAAACTCGACGATATAGTTTTCGGCACCTGGGATGTCTATCCTCAGAATGCCTATCAGGCAGCCATGTATGCCGAGGTGCTGAAAGCCAAGGACATAGACCCCGTCCGTCAGGAACTCGAGCAGATCAAGCCGATGAAGGCCTGCTTCGACAAGAACTACGCCAAGCGTCTGGATGGCGACAACGTGAAAGACTGCAAAACCCGTTGGGAGATGGTAGAGGCCCTTCGCAAAGACATTCGCGAATTCAAGGAGCAGAACCACTGCGACCGGATCGTAGTAGCCTGGGCTGCATCAACGGAAATCTATGTTCCCGCAGACGAAAAGGTTCACGGCACTCTAGCCAACCTTGAAGAGGCCATGAAAGCTGACGACCGTGAGCACATTGCCCCATCTATGTGCTATGCCTATGCTGCCCTCGCAGAAGGGGCCCCTTTCATTATGGGTGCTCCCAACACTACCGTTGATATTCCCGCGATGTGGGAACTGGCCGAAAAGACCCAGATGCCAATCGTAGGCAAAGACTTCAAAACTGGCCAGACACTGGTGAAATCCGGTTTTGCCCCCATCATCGGAACCCGTTGTCTAGGCCTGAACGGTTGGTTCTCCACCAACATTCTCGGTAACCGTGACGGCCTGGTGCTCGACGAGCCCCAAAACTTCCATACCAAGGAGGTATCGAAGCTCTCCACCTTGGAGACCATCCTAAAAGGTGAGTGCCAGCCCGAACTCTATGGCGACTATTATCATAAGGTACGTATCAACTATTATCCTCCCCGTAACGACAACAAGGAAAGCTGGGACAATATTGATATCTTTGGATGGATGGGCTACCCCATGCAGATTAAAATCAACTTCCTCTGCCGCGATTCCATCCTTGCTGCCCCCGTGTTGCTCGACCTCTGTCTGCTCAGTGATCTGGCAGCCCGTGCGGGAAAATCAGGCATCCAACGATTCCTCAGTTTCTTCCTGAAGGCCCCGATGCACGACTACACGAAGGGTGAAGAGGCTGTCAACAATCTATATCAGCAATACACGATGCTGAAGAATGCCATCCGTGAAATGGGCGGTTATGAGCCTGATGAGGAAATCGACTAAAGTTTTTTGCTTTTTTCCTTTGATTTCGAAAAAGATTGATTACTTTTGCATATCTGTTTTTCATAGAGAGGCAAAAGATGACATCGGAATCAGCCAAATCAAACAAACGACAAGCAGTGCGAATCATCGTCGCACTGCTTGTCGTCGTTTCACTCATCCTGCTTATCCTACCCTTCTGCCCAATTAGCAAGGAACGCCAGCAACTATGCGTTGCAGAACTGGAATATGAAAGATGTTATTCCCTGAATGTCAACGGCAAGGCGGTATTCTATATCAACGAACTGGGAACTGGGGCTGGACTTACCAGCGCCAGCACAAGTCTTGATTCCGTGAGATGGCATAAAGAGTCGCTGAAAGGTGTCTGGGTGAACCGTTACCTCTTTTCCCCCTATTGTGGAGGACGCATCATCACGAACAATCCAGACTATAGCGAAATAGAACGTCTGCAAAAGGCAAATTCGCATATAGACACCATTATCCGGTACAATATCAACATCTTGGAGAAAGAGTGCCAACGCTTAAGGCGTGTTACCCGTCGACTTAACTACTATCTTGATGTCCATAATGTCACCGACGAAGGATACAACACCATCGCCACCCTCTCTGCCAACGTATTGACAACACGCCATGACCGCGAAAAAGTCCTGGATATTCTGAAAGCCATCAAGCCAAACGAAGTGGTGGATATCCATCTCGTACAGCGCTACACACTCATCAGCCACGATAAAAACGGCAAAACCGTTCGGACAAGATGTGAGCTCCTCGACAATGAGTACGAAGACGACATAGCCACCGTGCAGACCAAACGCCACTTTATGCCCGATTCTGCAAAGTCAATCTACTACAACTCCACGACTGCCAGTTTCATTGGAAAGGCCATTATGCACGAGAAGGATCCTCTTCCCGGATTTATATACAGAGGAGAAACGGCCGAAGGAAAACGCTCCGGACATGGTGTCTTGCTGACATCCGACGGCACCTACTACGACGGAATGTGGGAGAATGACAAGCGCAATGGTTTCGGATTTTCCGTGGATACACTCGGAAAAGTGCTTGTCGGTGAATGGAAAGACGACCAATACAAGGGTGAGCGCCTTGTCTATACCTCCGATCGTATCTATGGCATTGACATCTCCCGTTATCAGCACGATATCGGCAAGAAGCATTACGGCATAGACTGGTCACGAGTACGTATCACCCATTTGGGCACCATCAGTAACAAGCGCATCCTCGGAACGGTTGATTATCCCGTCAGTTTCTGCTATATCAAATCCACCGAAGGGACCACGATCAAGAACCGCTATTACAACAGTGACTACACGCAGGCCCGCAATCACGGCATTCTCTGCGGTTCCTATCATTTCTTCTCCACGAAAAGCAGTGCCACAGACCAGGCCGATTACTTCATCCGCAACACCCACTTCAACAAAGGCGACCTTCCACCAGTGCTCGACGTGGAGCCCTACCCCAGTCAGATAGCCGCAATGGGAGGCGTCGAAGTCATGTTAGACAAGGTACGCACATGGCTCCGCATTGTCAAAGAGCGCACCGGCACCACGCCGATACTCTACGTCAGCCAGTCGTTCGTGAATCGCTACCTCACAGATGCCACCGACATCAAGCGCAAATACAAAGTCTGGATTGCCCGCTATGGCGAATACAAACCCGACATCCGGCTGGCCATCTGGCAACTTTCCCCTGACGGCCGCGTGGCAGGAATCCGCGGTGATGTTGACATCAATGTATTCAATGGCTACCAAGACGAATACCAGGATTTCCTGGAAACACAACTTATTAAATAAACCACAGTTGTCATTTGTACAAAAAAACGGCCTGCTTCCACCATTGGAAACAGGCCGTCAATCTAATAAAAGAAGCATTACTCTTCCGGAGCCTTGTCGATGAGTTCCATGAACTCGTCGAGTTTCGGCGTGATAATAATCTGAGTGCGACGGTTGCGCTGCTTACCGAGGGCAGTGTCGTTGGTTGCCAATGGGTTGTATTCACCACGGCCACCAGCAGTCAGACGCTTCGGATCTACGCCATAGTTGTTCTGCAATGCCTGTACCACAGAAGAGGCACGCAGACAAGAGAGATCCCAGTTGTTACGGATATTCTCGCGAGAGATGGGCACATTGTCGGTATTACCCTCGATGAGCACGTCATAATCCTTATAGTCCTTGATAATCTTGGCAATCTTTGAAAGCGTCTCAGCAGCACGGTCGTTGATTTCATAAGAACCGCTCTTGTAGAGCATATTGTCAGCCAAAGAAATGTAAACCACACCCTTAAGCACCTGCACGTCCACTTCTTTGAGTTCTTCCTTGCTCAATGAACGAGTCAGATTGTTTGTGAGTACCATATTCAGAGAATCACTCTTGGTTTTCAGATCTGTCAAATGACGGATGTACTGATTCGACTCATTGATCTGGTCTACCAACTTCTCGATAGAGATGTTGTTCTGACTACTGTTAGCCAGACTCTTATCCAGTGAACGCTGCAAAGAACGGTAAGCCTGCTTAGACTGTTCGAGTTGTTCTTCCAAAGAACTTACGCGCGCATTAGAGGCGGCCAACTGTTCCTTTGTAACCTGATAGCTTGTATTCAGTTCTTTGTTCTCATTCTGCAGATTCTGGTTATCCAGACGGCAATTTTCAAGGTCTTTCTTGCTGGCACAACTGCTTACGAGCAACACACCTGCCAGCATTGTCATCATTAAAACATTCTTTTTCATATTCATTCAATTATTAGTGAGTATTCGAATTATTTCGGGTGCAAATTTATTTAATTGACGGAACAAAACAAATAAAGTTGCACTTGATTATGGAATTTTAACCGAGAAAGCACCATTTTTAAAGTATCTTTCAAAAAAAGGCGAACTCTCGACAAAGCAAATCAGGATAAGCTCTATTTACGTTTGTGCCTGTAAAACAGCAGTGTTTCATTCTTACTTTAAATAAGCATCACGATTATAGTGCAAAATAAGTGCGAATAAATACATAATATGGAACAGATAATAATATTCGCGCCTATAATAAAAGGTTTTATCATCAAAAAACGTATGAAGCCATAAAAGCATTAGGAAAACCATATATAACCTGAAGAATACCACGGAAATAGGTAAAAGAACATTTAGTTCATATCCACCATAAATCTATGACGCCTTACAGGAATTTGATTCTGCCTGGAAAAACGATGGCATATCAATATCCCCTGATAAGGAAAAACGACATATAAAATGCAGTTAAAATACTGCGAATAGATATACATAAAGGTTAAAGTATGTATTCTCGCACCTTTAAATCCTAGCAAACCACACAACAAATATTTTCAAAAGGAAAAACTTTGCTTTTTATTTTGTTTTATTCTCACTTATTCGTACCTTTGCACACATTAATTAATAATGCATTATATTTCGAAAGATTATGATTCTTTTCTTCCAGACAACGCAAAAGAGCGTGATTGCCACGCAAGTGGACCATCAGCTCAATGAACAAGAAATCAAGGAACTTTGCTGGCTTTATGGTGATGCTGCACTGATTAACAGTGAGACGATGGACGGATTCTTTGTCGGTCCGAGACGTGAAATGATTACTCCTTGGAGTACCAATGCTGTGGAAATCACGCAGAACATGGGCCTCAAGGGCATCCAGCGCATCGAGGAATACTTCCCCGTCAGCAGTAAGGACGCTGATTACGACCCGATGCTGCAGCGCATGTACACAGGACTGAGCCAGAAAATCTTCACGGTGAACATCCAGCCGGAGCCCATCAAGCACGTGGCCAATCTGGAGGAATACAACGAGCAGGAAGGTCTGGCCCTGAGTCCTGAAGAAATAGAGTATCTGCATAAGGTGGAACAGCAGCTGGGCCGTCCGCTGACCGATTCCGAAATCTTCGGTTTTGCCCAGATCAACTCCGAGCACTGCCGCCACAAGATTTTCGGCGGTGTGTTCATCATCGACGGCAAGGAGATGGAATCGAGCCTCTTCAACATGATTAAGAAGACCACAAAAGAGAATCCCCACAAGATTCTCTCGGCTTATAAAGATAACGTTGCCTTCTCGCAAGGTCCTGTCATCGAGCAGTTTGCTCCTAAGGACCAGAGCACCAGCGACTATTTCCAGGTGAAGGAAGTGGAGAGTGTCATCTCGCTGAAGGCCGAGACCCACAACTTCCCCACTACGGTGGAGCCTTTCAACGGTGCTGCTACGGGAACGGGTGGTGAAATCCGTGACCGTATGGGCGGAGGTGTCGGTTCCTGGCCTATTGCCGGAACGGCTGTTTATATGACTTCTTACCCTCGCAAGAAGAATGACATCCAGAAATGGGAAGAACTGTTACCTGTTCGTGAGTGGCTGTATCAGACACCGGAGCAGATTCTTATCAAGGCTTCGAATGGTGCTTCCGACTTCGGAAACAAGTTCGGACAGCCGCTGATTACAGGTTCTGTCCTCACTTTCGAGCACCAGGAAGGCAACGAGCGCTATGCTTACGACAAAGTAATCATGCTGGCAGGCGGTGTGGGCTATGGCACCAAGCGCGACTGTCTGAAGAAAGAGCCGCAGAAAGGCAACAAGATTGTTGTCGTGGGCGGTGATAACTACCGTATCGGCCTCGGTGGCGGTTCCGTATCATCTGTGGATACCGGCCGTTACTCGAATGGTATAGAGTTGAATGCTGTGCAGCGTGCCAACCCCGAGATGCAGAAGCGTGCCTATAACTTGGTGCGCGCCCTCTGCGAGGAGGATGTCAATCCCGTGGTTTCCATCCACGACCACGGAAGTGCCGGCCATGTGAACTGTCTGTCGGAACTCGTGGAAGAGTGCGGCGGCGAGATTGACATGACCAAGCTGCCCATCGGCGACCAGACCCTTTCGTCAAAGGAAATCATCGCCAACGAGAGTCAGGAGCGCATGGGCCTGCTCATCGATGAAAAGCATATCGAGCATGTGCGCAAGATTGCCGAACGCGAGCGTGCCCCGCTGTATGTGGTCGGTGAGACCACCGGCGATGCCCACTTCTCGTTCAAGCAGGGCGACGGCATCAAGCCTTTCGACCTCGATGTGGCCCAGATGTTCGGTCATTCGCCCAAGACCTATATGGTGGACAAGACCGTAGAGCGCCATTACGGAGCCCCCACCTACTCCCCCAAGGGGGAGAGCCTTGAGCAGTATGTCAAGGACGTGCTCCAGTTGGAGGCCGTTGCCTGTAAGGACTGGCTCACCAACAAGGTGGACCGTTCGGTGACTGGTAAGATTGCCCGCCAGCAGTGTCAGGGTGAAATCCAGTTGCCGCTGAGCGACTGCGGTGTGGTTGCCCTCGACTACCGCGGAGTGAAAGGTATTGCCACGGCCCTGGGCCATGCGCCTCAGGCTGGTCTGGCTGACCCGAAGGCCGGCAGTGTGCTCTCTGTAGCCGAATCCCTGACCAATATCGTATGGGCCCCTATGGAAGAAGGACTCGACAGCGTGTCGCTCTCTGCCAACTGGATGTGGCCCTGCCGTTCACAGGAAGGCGAGGATGCCCGTCTCTACAGTGCCGTGAAAGCCCTTTCCGATTTCTGCTGTGCCATCCATGTGAATGTGCCCACGGGTAAGGACTCGCTCTCCATGAGTCAGCAATACCCCAACGGCGACAAGATTATCGCTCCCGGAACGGTCATCGTTTCATCCGGCGGTGAAGTTTCCGACATCCGGAAAGTGGTGTCGCCTGTTCTGGTGAACGATGCCAATACCACCCTCTACCATGTTGATTTCTCCTACGATGAGCAGCGTCTGGGTGGCTCTGCCTTTGCACAGACACTGGGCAAGGTGGGCGACGACGTTCCTACCGTGAAGAACCCGCAGTATTTCCGCGATGCCTTCAATGCCGTTCAGGACCTCATTCAGCAGGATCTCATCCTTGCCGGACACGACATCTCTGCCGGCGGTCTCATCACAACGCTCTTAGAGATGACCTTCGCCAACACGAAAGGCGGCCTGGATATCGACCTGAGCAGTTTCAGCGGTGAGGATATCGTAAAGAACCTGATGGCCGAGAATCCCGGTGTGGTGATTCAGGTGAAGGACAGCGACATAGAAGCCGTGGAGAACCTCTTCGACGAGGCCGGCATTTCATACGCTCCCATCGGCAAACCCGCTGCTGCCCGCAAGATTTTCGTCAAAAAAGACACCTACAAGCACGCCTTTGATATCGAGGAGATGCGTGACGCCTGGTATAAGACCTCTCACCTGCTCGACCGCAAGCAGAGTTTCAACGGACAGGCCGACGAGCGTGCCAAGAACTATAAGAACCAGCCGCTGGAAATGAAATTCAACGACGATTTCCAGGGAACGCTGGCTCAATATGGTCTCAGTGCCGACAGATGGAGAACACAAGGCACCGATGACCAGAAGAAAGTGCGCGCCGCCATCATCCGCGAGAAGGGAACCAACGGTGAGCGCGAGATGGCCTACTCGCTGTGGCTGGCCGGATTTGAGGTGAAGGACGTGATGATGACCGACCTCATCAGCGGCCGCGAAACCCTGGAAGACATCAATATGATTGTGTTCTGCGGCGGATTCTCCAACTCCGACGTACTTGGTTCAGCCAAGGGTTGGGCCGGAGCCTTCCTCTTCAACCCCAAGGCCAAGGAAGCCCTCGACAAGTTCTATGCCCGCGAAGACACCCTCTCGCTGGGTATCTGCAACGGTTGCCAGCTGATGGTAGAACTCGGACTTACGGGTGCTAAGGGTGCGAAGATGCTTCATAACACTTCTCATAAGTTTGAGAGCGACTTCGTTTCATTGGCTATTCCACAGAACGACAGCGTGATGTTCGGTTCGCTGAGCGGCAACAAACTCGGCATCTGGGTGGCCCACGGAGAAGGCAAGTTCTCGTTGCCCGAGCCCGAAGCCAGCTACAACATCATCGCCAAGTACAACTACCACGGCTATCCCGCCAACCCCAACGGTTCCGACTACGACGTGGCTGGCATCTGCTCAAAGGACGGACGCCATCTGGCCATGATGCCCCACTTGGAGCGTGCCATCTTCCCCTGGCAGAATGCATGGTATCCCGCCGAGCATCGTCAGGATGAGGTGACTCCGTGGATTGAGGCCTTTGTCAACGCCCGCAAGTGGATTGAAGAAAAAGAAAACAAGTAAAAAGGTTTAATTCAGACGACCTTGAACGTATTCAATAAGATAAAGCCCAATGCCGTTCCCCTTTCCATGAAGGGGATGAAGGAGGCTTTTCTTACCTTCTTTAAGATTGGCATAGTCACCTTCGGTGGTGGCTATGCCATGATACCCATGATAGAAGAGGAAGTGGTGAACAAGCATCACTGGACCAGCAAAGAGGAACTCTTGGATCTCATCGCCATCGCACAGAGTTGTCCTGGCGTCTTTGCGGTAAACATCAGCACCTTCATCGGTTACAAGCTGAACAAGAAGGCCGGTGCTTTCTGCACCACGCTCGGTGCAGCCCTTCCCTCATTTATCATCATCCTGCTCATTGCGATGTTCTTCCACCAGTTTGCCGACAATAAAGTGGTTGCGGCTATGTTTCGCGGCATCCGCCCAGCGGTTGTTGCCCTGATTGCCGTTCCTACTTTCCGCCTGGCCAAGACAGCCAGCATCTCGCTCACAAACTGCTGGATTCCCATCGCCTGTGCTCTGGCCATCTGGGCCCTGGGAGTCTCACCTATCCTTATTATCATCATAGCCGCAGTAGCCGGCTATGTATATGGTCAATTCATCAAGCCTACGGAATGATATACCTCTATCTGTTCATCACGTTTTTTGAAATCGGAATCTTCGGATTCGGAGGCGGCTACGGCATGCTGTCGCTCATTCAAGGCGAGGTGGTACACCATTGGCATTGGATGACGACAGGTGAATTTACCGACATCGTGGCCATCTCGCAGATGACGCCTGGTCCCGTAGGAATCAACTCCGCCACTTATTGCGGCTATACAGCTGCTATCAATGCAGGCTATTCCGTGCCCATGGGCATCTTGGGCAGTTTCGTGGCTACCTTCGCCCTAGTACTCCCCTCCTTCATCCTGATGATTCTCATTGCGAAGATGTTTATGAAATACATGCACACTTCCACTGTGCAAAGCATCTTCGAAGGTCTCCGTCCTGCCGTGGTAGGCCTATTAGGAGCCGCCGCCCTGATGCTGATGACCAAGGACAATTTCAGTTCCTTTACTGAAAATCCCTGGCAATTCTGCATCAGCATCTTCCTCTTCGCCGCCACCTTCGTCGGCACCTATTGGATGAAGATCAATCCCATCCGCATGATTATCTATTCTGCCATCGCCGGACTGGTGCTGCTGTATTAAACAGATTGTTTGGCTAACGCTAATGCTCACAGAGGGGCTGTCCCCATGTGAGCAGGGGCCGGTGATGCGTTCATTTTGCATAGGAAATTTTTGATTTAAGGGTGTAAGGGTGTCAAAACCCCGATAAACACTGGGCTTGCACCCTCCTGAGAAGGGTGTCAAGGGTGTCAGGAGGGTGTAACGGGAGACCCAACCCTGCTCTCCCTGCATAGGGAGGGGAGTAGATAGTTTGAGCGGATTTGTATTGTTCGTTAAATTCGTTGTTTTTTATGGCAGATTTTTGGAGATTTTTGTTTTAATGATAGTCTTGGGTTGTAATAAGCTTCGTGTCTTTGTGTCTTCGTGTTTGCTTAACGAAAATTTTCTAGAGAATTTGTTTCTTCCGATGATAGTTTGCACCCCGTTGGATGATAGTTTGGAGAAAATTCTCTAGAGAATTTGTCAAAAACCTGTCACCCTTATGTCACCCTTGACACCCTTCTCAGGAGGGTGCAAGCCCAGTGTTTATCGGTGTTTTGACACCCTTGCACCCTTAAACATAAAAATCTCGCGCACGCGCGTACGAAGATGAAGAACAGAAAGATATACGGTGGATTCAGCGGTATGCAAACTTTCAAAGGCATGCAGCAGGCTTATCGAGGTGACCGAGGGCAATCATGTCCATTTCCTTGATTTCTTTTCGAGTACAGAATCAGAGGTTATATTTTTGATTTCAGGCATCGGGAGCCCTTCACTTCAAGACGCTGACTGTCAGATAAGTACATGGCACGGTGAAGGGTTTTTAAATCAGTAATACATTCTATTTAATAACACCCATTTCATCGGAGATATAACATTTTGTGCAGCTTTTAAGTAGATTATTTGGTTTATTGACAGAAAAGCGCTACTTTTGCCGCTGAATGTAAAGCTAAAAAAAACTATGAGGTCGGCAATCGATAATGATCAGATATTTTTCGTATCTTTGTCGCCGAAATTAATAAACAACGAAAGAATATACCAGAGAAAAGTAAGTTATACGGAACCAATCTGAACGGAGGTTTCCCATGTTAATTAAACAGTATAAAATATGAAAAGAGTAATTAAGATTTCAGTAATGGTGCTGGTGGCGGTGTTTGCCATTTCAACTGCGGCCAGTGCGCAGACAAAGAAGTGGGCCTATCAGAGTGACTACGAAGAAGGTATGGCCTGTGTGAAAGACGACCAGGGCAAGTGGGGTCACATCGACGAACAGGGCAAGCTGGTCGGGCAGATGTGGCGCAACGTGAAGTATTTCCAGGAGGGACTGGCTCCCGTGGAGAACGAGGACGAACTTTGGGGCTTTGTAGATAAGACGGGCAAGTTGGTCATCCCCTGCAAGTATCGCTCGGCTGCTTGGTTCAGCGAGGGGTTGTCGGCTGTGACGGAGAATTATAACGACTATGGCTACATCGACAAGACGGGCAAGGTGGTCATCCCCTTCAACTTCAAGAACGCCTATTCCTTTGAGAAAGGCAAGGCCAAGGTGCAGGACGCAGACCGCCAGTGGCGCAAGATCGACAAGACCGGAAAATATATAGAATAATCAATAGTAATAATCAATTTATCTTTTTGAGTATAATGAAGAAGATTTTAGCAATCGTAGCCTTCGCAGCCATATGTATCACTGCCAGTGCACAGGAGTTAGTAACCTATACGGGCTCTGAGTTTATTGTTCAGCATCCGGCTGAATTTAAGGGTGAAGAAGATGTCTGGGGGGCTGGTACTAATGAATGGAAAATGGACGATAATCATCTTTTGACATGCTGGTATGATGAAGATGCCTGCAAGGTAGTAGAATTTGACATGTATGCAGCCGTTCAGAAGATTGGTATGGAGGATAAGGGCATGACTTGCGGCGATCCTGTTATCAATGGTAATATATGTACTCTTCGTGGCGTCAAGGATGATCAGGTCGAGTATGCCTATGTCGTAAACTTTGGCATTAAGACGTATAGTGAGTGTCTTACTGGCAAGTTCAGGTGTCTTGTCAGCGATGAGGCCAAGTATAAGCCCATGTTCGACACGATTCTGAGCACAATGAAGTTGAAGTAACTTTATTATAATGTGAGCGATATGCTGAAACTTCAATTGTTTCTGTTTCAAAGTCCAGATGCATGATTTGATTGACAAAGAAGTGTTCCGAATGACTATCTTAGTCACGGCACTGCTGCTACTCACCTCCGGCTGTTCCCGCCAGGAACAGCCGCAAGGGAACATCATGCCCACCGGCAACCACTATGAACGGGCGATGCAACTTTGCGAGGGTAATCACTATGCTGAGGCAGAACTCATCCTGAAAGAAGGAGAACTAACTGCAGAGGCCAGTGACAACATTCTCGAACTGCAGAAATGCCAGGAGACCCGTTATCTGGTGGCCCGGATTCTGAGTGCCACCACCCAGCAACGCAACTTCGAACTGCTCCACGACCATGAGAAATCAGCCAACATGGCGCAGTTCATCACATTAGCCAAAGAACTGCTTCACCACACTTACGAAAAGGAAAAGATTGCCGAATTGCAGCACCAATACGAGCAGCAGGCATCTGACCGCCGCCATTACCAATTGCTCGCCTATCTCTTCGGACTTCTTCTGCTAGTCATCCTCATGGTGCTGGTGATTCTCTACTTCAACCGACGGCGCATCGAACAATACAACAGCATCCTCGACCTGAATGCCCAAACCATCGAGCATGCTCAGCAGCGCATCGAGGTGTTATCCATGGAAAGCGAGGCCCATGACAAGGAGATCAACCGACTGAACGACAAAATCACTTCTGCACGCCGTTCTACTAACGAACGTCTGGGACGCGGCAAGGAAGTTTTCGACCTTATTTCAACCGGTGGTAAACTGCCCCCATCGGCTGATGATGAGAACAGCCTCATCGAATACTATTCCGTGAGCCACTATGCCACCTTCCACGAATGGACAACACACTACGATCATCTCACCGCCCGTCTCTATACCTATCTTATATTACAGGACATGGGCAAGCAAGACGATGACATCGCCCAGATTCTCTGCGTCAGTCCCTCGGCCGTTCGTTCCATCAAATCGAGGGTGAAAGCGCGGAAGAGAGTTTAGGTATTGGGTGTTGGGTGATGGGTGTTAGGTGTTGGTGGTTAGTGGTTAGGTGTTGCAATTAAGAGTCCGAAAAACACGCCAAAAAGCGAACAACTGTTTGGTTTTCAACACGTTGCAAAGAAACCAACTTTGCAACATGCGCAGAAAATAAATCCCGGAAAATTTGCAAACTATCAGTTTGCGTCCTAATTTTGCCTGTGAAAAATTCACTTTATTACGAATCATTTAAAACAATAACAACTATGGCAAAGTTAGATTTAATCTCCCTGGAATGGACCGACCTTGTATTCGAAGGCAGAAACAAGGATTATGGTGCTTACCAACTTCGCAAGGGAACTTCCAAGCGAAACATCTGGTCCATTATTATTGTAGCCCTCGCGGCAGTACTCCTCTACCTCGGACTTACGCTGCATCGCATGGCAGCGGCCAACCGCACGGTGGAAAACACACAGGCAATCGAACTCACCAACCTTGAAAGCAAAAAGAAGGAAGCCAAGGTGGAAAAGAAAGAGCAGATTAAGGTGGAACCCGAGAAAACCGTGGAAAGGGTGAAGTCTTCCGTAAAGTTCACCGCCCCCGTCATCAAGAAGGATAATTTGGTGAAGGAAGAAGACGAGATCAAACTCGACGAAATTGAGAAGAGCAACAAGGCCATTGGTGCCCTCACCGTTGAAGGCAACGATGAAGTTGGCGGCGAGGTACTCCAACTGAGGGAACAGATTGCGGCGCCCGAACCTCCCAAGCCCGCTGAAGAAAACAAAGTGCACGATTTCGTGGAGCAGATGCCCTCCTTCCCTGGTGGTATGGGGGCGCTGATGTCGTGGCTCAGTCAGAACATCAAGTATCCTGTCATAGCTGCAGAAAACGGTGTTGAGGGCCGCGTAATCGTTCAGTTCGTGGTTGAGAAAGACGGTTCCATTACTGATGTAAAGATTGCCAAATCAGTAGATCCCTCTCTCGACAAGGAGGCCACCCGTGTGGTGAGCAGCATGCCACACTGGATAGCCGGCCGACAGAACGGTAATCCAGTCCGCGTGAAATACACCGTGCCCGTCACCTTCAAACTTCAGTAACCCCCAAAATATTCCCGGAATTATTTGCAGCCCTGCGAATTGTTCCTTACCTTTGCATACTTCTAAAAAATGTCAGATGAAAAATAGGATTATAATTGGAATCATCATGCTCCTGACTGGCTTCTTGCCCGTCAGTGCACAAACGATGAGTGAAAAGCAGGCAGCTAAAATGGACAGCATGGCCGTGGCCCTCTTCAAGGGTGGAAACTTCAAGAAGAGCATCGAACTGATGAACAAATGGCTGGCCGACAGGCTCCAGACAAAGGGCGAGCAGGATTCGCTCTATATCCAGCGGACTGCCCTATTGGCAAAGGCTTATTTCCGAGACCAGCAAACAGATCAGGCCATCGGCAGTATCGACAAAGCCATCAATCTCTATGGCAAATACAAAAGCGACAAAGACACGCTCTATGCCTTCTATCTGGACAACAAAGCCCTCTATCTGAACGCAAAGGAAGACTACAAGGCAGCCCTACCTTTAGTCAGAAAGGCTCTCGACATCTACGAGCCGCTCCACAGACGCGACTACGATATGGCCATGATTCTTATTCACATGGCCGAGGCCTGCCATTTCAACGACATCCATCAGGATGCCATCCGGTATGAACTTCGGGGACTCGACATCTATAAGGAACTGTTTGGCGAGGCATCTGAACCTTATGTTTCGGAACTGAACTACCTGAAACAATACTATGAAGGAGCCGGTGATACGCAGAAAGCCAGTCAGGTGGAAAAGCAGATGGAGCAATTGGCCGCCAAGATCAAGGAAAAAGAGAAAGGCGTGCAATATGCCCAGTTTGCCTCAGCCGAAGAATGCCGAGAGCATAATGCCGATGCCCTGACTGCTGCCAAGACCTATCTGAGTGGTAGAATTGATGAACAGAAGTCCGTGAAAGCCGCAGCCTATGTGATGGGATGGTCGCAGGCTTCGCCAGACATCAATATTGTGATTGCCGACGAAAATATGTACTACCTTCAGAATCAATGGCAGATGCTGGCCTATTTCTGCGGCTGCACCGAGTACGCCCTGGAGCAGCAGCAGAAGGATTTCTCGCCCGAAATGCATATCGCAGCCATGAAGCGCGCCCTGGAACACTACAAAGCCAACCGCACTTTGACAGGCATTGTAGCCGAAATGGAGACACTTTCTAATCTTGAAAAGAGCGGAAAACTCGAAGAAACGCTCCGCCAGGATGCCCAGAAGATTCTTCAAAACATGGAGAAAGCAAAAACGAAGGAATAGAATCCCCAATTCCTAATAATTCATAGAAATGAAGAGGAGTGCAAAACTACTGATAGCAGCATTACTATTCCTGCCAACCACTGCGCAAAAACTCTTTGCCACAGCGCAGGAAGGTAACATCATCTACATTGACGGAGAGCGGTGGGACGTGTTGGCAGAACCCATTTATGCCGATACTGCACTCTTCCATCGCATGAAAGCGGCATTGCCCAAAGACAGGTCTTGGTCTACTGCCAACTGGAATGGCTACACCAGTTACTGGAGCATCAAGCAGGATTGCCTTTTCCTTGACAGCATCGGCATGTCTTTCTATATCAAAGATACCAACCAGTACCGATCTGAGTGTCTTGACGAAAATACAATGCAGCGCCTATTCAGTGGCTACACAAAGCGCGAGGGAATCTTGGCTGCATGGTACACAAACGACCTGAGAATTGCACGCGGGAAATGTGTCCGCTATGTACACTCGGGTTATGACAGCAACTTTGAATATGAAACGTTTCTTTCTATAGACAAAGGACGGTTGGTTAGCCGTAAGGACTATCATAACAAAGTGATTGATGGTTTGTCATTCGGCGAGCGGGGCATACAGAAGCAAGAGGACATAAAGACCAAGTTCCATTTGCATCCTGAGAAATATCCAGAATTGACAGGCGTGAAACGAATATTGTTCTCCATCAAGAATGCCAGCGTTGATTCCTTGGGTAACATCACCGACTGTACTGTCACGGCAAGAATATGGCATGGCGAACAATCAGAATACCACCAGGGCATTGCTAAGGAAATGAAGCAGGCTATCATGGCCATCCATCCTTGGAAGGTTCTCTTTCTCTATGGGGAATATGTTCCCTACGAACTGAATGGATATTCTTTTCGTTATGATCTAGCACAAACCTTTGGAGTTTCAAAAGAATACATTAAAGGCCACTATAGTGCGAAGAGTAAATACAATATAGAAGAAATACTTAAGCGTAAATATAAAGAATCAATGGCACGTGATTCCACAAACACTGAGGCTCCCATGTGCCCCCCAAATAAATGATGAAGATTTGTGATGATTTTTGTTTTAATTTCAACACTAATTCCCTGTTAAACAAAGGACGGTTCCGAATGGGTAGCAACCCACTGAAACCGTCCTTTGTTATATCTGTGTGCCGTTAGACTATCAACTATTCATGGCAGCAAAACCCACTCCGATTAAAGCAAATAAAAGTATAAGTGCATAGATTACCAAAATAATGATGGTAAGGATACCCAAGAACTGGGTGAGCGAACTCAGTCCTTTGATTCCGCGAGCCAGTTCATTCTCATCATCAGAGAGGCAGGCAGCCTTGGCACCGCTAGCAAACTGGAAGCCTTTCATAATGGGATAAATGTATAAAGCGGCAAGAACCAAGTATATAATTCCCATGGCAACTGCTCCAAACGGCATCTCAGAAAACATGGAGGATGCCACAGTACCAGCCCCAAATAAGAAGATGGCAAAAATCACAATAAGTGCAATTCCTATGCTGCCGACAACACATAGGAACTTTGTCCATTTTGCAGCAGTAAGCAAATCGGCCTTCGTACTCTCTTTCACTCTCAATCCTGTAGTTTCAGGAATCTTCATTTCTTCTTCCATAGTTGTATTATTTACGATTAAACAATTTTTACGTTTTTATTAATCTAACTTTCATCGGTTGCAAAGGTAATAAAAACCATCCGAGTTCGCAAATATGAGTGTGAACATTTACCAAGAATCGCTCGATAATACTGACGGTTGCAACTAAATGAAGAAAAAGTTCGTCTAACGTGTAGTAAATGATCACAAAATGCGTCTAATGTGTAGAAACAATTCTAAAAATCATACTACAATGAAAAAGTTAGTTTTTGCAACCCTGATGTGTGTGGCAGCCATGAGTGCCAGAGCACAAGTCCTCACCTCCGAGACCGTGAACCATATCTACTCCGAGGCAGTTTTTAACACAACCAATGGTGATTACTGTTTCAATGCCGACAAGAATGGCAACGACATCACCACTCTCTATGTCTATCAGAAAGTAAGCGGTCCTAAAGGCAATGTGACGCTCATCCCCCACTTGAAGCATGAGTATGACTACGCCTCCGACGGCAAGCTGAACAATCGGGTAACGTACCGCTGGAACGACCGTCAGGAGGATTGGGAGTGTATTTCCCGCTACGAATACACCCTTACCGATGAGATTTATTATACAGAGTACAGCCGCTACAATCATCGGACCAAATCCTTCGACCAGCCAACAGACATGATGGTATATACGCTGTATCCCGATGACAGCATCAACCACGTGGCCAGCTACCATCGTAACAGTCCATCGGCTCCCTTCCAACTTATCAGCGAGATATCCGTCTACGAGCAGCCTTGGCTCTTTGCCATAAAATAGACACCATCCTTTTCATCAATAAAAGCGGACCATTTGGCCCGTTTTTTATGTTGTTAGGAAAAGAGTAACAGGACGGTTGCTTCTTTGAAGAATGCTTGGCAGTGATTCCGGTTTGAGGAAATCACACTTCATCAGAAACTGGGAAAAGTAAAGAAGGAGTGGTCCTGACTGAAGCCGATATCATCCACCCAACAGAGACGGTCGTCGGTCATGGCAATGGCACGAATGCGGGTGATATCGGTGTATTTCTTTTCGCGATAGCCTAGGGGAACATCCTTGATCTCTATCTCTTCATCGGGTTCAATGATGCTCACGGTCTGCGGAACCTTCACCACATCGTACTCATCCTTGTACATATCGGTGTAGTGAATACAGAGGAAAAGACGCACATTCTCCAGCCGCTTGCCCGATTTATTACGAATGGTCACCTGCATCTCTTCATCGTCGGTGAGGACAAGCCATTTGGAATCAGGTTCCACCTTCACGTCCAGGAACTTACGGTCGATGAGCAACTGCTTGAAACCCAAAGGCAGATTCTGCTCGCAAAACTGCATATCGGAGAGCAGACCGTCGTAATATTTCTGATTGCCACGACGGAAGAAATGATTGTAAATCTCGTTTTTACTCTCTTCCTGACGGTTCGTGTCGGCATAATATTTGGCTTTCATCAGATTGGGACTGAACACGCCGTTACCTTCCATCATGGAGCGATAGAGTTGCAGGAGATAGAGCCCTTCTGAAGTCTTGTTCAGATAGGTACGCATACAGTAGGAGTCGAGCATATCTGAGAGCTGGGCTGCCTGACGGGGATACTCCACGGAAGCCTGATTAAAGCAACTCAGGGCCTGTTCGGACTCGCCCATCCGCTGATAGAGCACACCGCGCAGGAGTAAGGCGGGAGCCGTCTTTTCGGGGTTCTGTGCCACATAATCATCAAGTATGTTAAAAGCTGAAGCGAAATGGGAGCCCAAACCCACCCTATGTCCCTCCCGAAGGGAGGGATTTTTAATGGTATCAGTTATGGAAATTTCGGCAGATTTTTTATCAAGCCTCCTTTCCTTCGGGAGGGATTGAGAGTGGGTTTTTACTCCCATCACAATCTCTGCCTGCGCCTTCAGCAGTTGACCCTCAGTACAGTTGGGATATTTTTTTAAAATGGCGTCGGCACCTTGAAGGGCACTCTCGGCCTGGCCGCCATAAAGATCAAGATAAACCTTGTCTTTTTCCACACAAAGCGCATCATACTCCTTCATGTACTTGTGGTAGATAGGCGCGTAGTCGGTAAGGTATTGTTGATAAGAAGCCTCCAACTTGGCGATGTCATTGCGCACGTTCTGTCGCAGTTCCTTGTCTTTCCGGTAATTGGCGAAAGCCTTATGAGTCACCTTCGAGGCATCCTCCTGATGAAAGATGTCGAGCAGCACAATGGGGTTGCCCATCACGGTGTTCACAATGTCCATGATGTTCACGCGCCTGGTCATCTCCATGCCTCCCGTGGCAGCACTACGCGCCAGCATCCAGGCATCGCTGAGATTCTTGTCGAGAGCCTGCAACTGATACATATACTGCAAGACGGGCAGCATCTTCTGCTTGGCCTCCAGTACGTCAGGAGCCACGCCATCGTAGTCTTGGCGGGCCATCACCTTCAGGAATTCATCGAAATTCTCCGAGTTGGCCTGTGCCAGTTCCAGCGCATTCATCACGCGCACGGTCTTCTCCAAATCATAATCCTTATTGGCTACGAGCCGCTGGTTTCGGATGGCCTCATAGGCAGGCACGAATTCATCCACCGGCTTATAGTTGGACAGTTCGAAGGGATCGGCAGTCTTCATGTCGCATCCCGCCAACAGGGCAAGACAGAACAACAGAATCAGGGTTTTCCTCATTTTCAGTATTTGATGGGTTCCGTGTGCAAAGATAATCATTCTTTTTAAAAAAGGAACAAATACATAACTTTTATAATATTTTAATACGAATAATTGTTTGTTTTACAATTAATTTTATATCTTTGCCATCAAATGGCGAAGATTATTTATCTCGGCATAAAAAAGAATGGATTCTTTTTGTTCTGCTCTCGATTATTCATATCTTTGCACTCACAAGACCTGATAACAATAAAAACAACCTAACATATCACCTTATGAAAAAGAAAACTATTCTTTCAGTTTTGCTGCTGGGTGCCTTAGCATCCGCCAATCCTGTTATGGCTGCCGACGGTGGTCATCAGTACACAATCCAAGCCAACAAACCGGGAGCCGTGATTCAGCCCACGATGTACGGTGTGTTCTTTGAGGACATCAACTTCGGTGCCGACGGTGGCCTTTATGCCGACATGGTGGAGAACCGCTCGTTTGAGTTCCCGCAGCACCTGATGGCCTGGCAGACATTCGGCAACGTGGAGGTAGAGGACGACGACCCCGCCTTTGCACGCAATCCGCACTATATCCGACTGAAGGACGACGGCCATACCGACAAGTGGACGGGTATTGAAAACCGGGGCTACTTCGGTATGGGTCTGAAGAAAGACATGGGCTACAAATTCAGTGTCTATGCACGCACGAAGGGCAAGGCCAAGATCCGTGTGGAACTGGTCAGCTCGCACAACGAGGTTATAGCCAAGAAAGGCCTGGAGGTATCGGGCAATGACTGGAAGAAATACACCGTGGAACTGAAGTCCACCAAGACCGATGCCCACGGACTGCTGCGCATCTTCCTGGAGAGCAAGGACGGTCTGGACATGGACCATCTGTCACTCTTCCCCAACGATGCATGGAAAGGTTTGCTCCGTGCAGATCTTGTGAAGGATCTGAAGGACCTGAAACCCGGCGTATTCCGCTTCCCCGGCGGTTGCATTGTGGAGGGAACCGACCTCGAGAGCCGCTATCAGTGGAAGAATTCAGTAGGTCCCGTGGAGAACCGCCCGCTGAATGAGAACCGCTGGAACTACACTTTCCCCCATCGTATGTATCCCAACTATTTCCAGAGCTACGGATTGGGATTCTATGAGTTCTTCCTGCTTTCAGAGGAAATCGGTGCTGCTCCGCTGCCCGTGGTCAGCGTGGGATTGGCTTGTCAGTTCCAGAACAACGGCGAACAGTTCCATGTAGCCGTTGATGATCTGGAGCCCTATATCGAAGATGCACTCGACCTGATTGAGTTTGCCAACGGTGGTACTGACACCAAATGGGGCAAGCTGCGTGCCGACATGGGCCATCCCGCTCCCTTCAACCTGAAGCACATCGGTGTAGGCAACGAGCAGTGGGGCCCGCTCTATCCGGTTCGTCTGGAAAAATTCATCAAGGCCATCCGCGCCAAGTATCCCAACATCAAGATCGTAGGTACCAGCGGTCCTTCACCTGATGATAAGGACGGCAAGGAATTCACCTATGGATGGAAGGAGATGACACGGTTGAAGGCCGACCTCGTTGACGAGCACTTCTACCGCGACCAGGATTGGTTCCTCTCACAGGCAGGACGTTATGACAACTACAACCGCAAAGGTCCGAAGGTATTCGCCGGAGAATATGCGTGCCACATCAAGGGCGGTGACCAAAATACGCCTATCGATGTGCCGACAGGTAAGAACACCTTTGAGGCAGCTCTCTGTGAGGCTGCCTTCATGACAGGCTTGGAGCGTAATGCAGACATCGTGTGGATGGCTACTCCCGCTCCGCTGTTTGCCCATGTGGACGGCTGGCAATGGCGTCCCGATCAGATTTGGATGGACAACCTGAGCACCATGCGCACCCCCACCTACTGGGTACAGCAAATGTACTGCGAAAATGCAGGTACCAACGTGCTGAAGATGACGGAGGGCAAGGATGCCATCAAGGGGCAGGACGGCATGTATGCTACGGCCTGCTACGACAAGAACACCAAGCAGTATATCCTGAAGATTGCCAATACCAACGCCGAAGCCAAGGACATCACCGTGACCTTCAAGGGCATCAAGACATTGCCCGAAGGCAAGGTGACCACTTTGCACCATGACAATCCCAACGCCATCAACACGCTGGAAAACAAGAACGTGGTAACTCCAAAGACGGGCAGCGTGAAGGCTGAGGGCAATGTGCTGAAGGTGAGCGTTCCCGCCAAGACATTTGCGGTGTATCGCTTCTAGTTAATCCAAGGATCCCAGGCTGTCCTAGGTTTGCCTAGGACAGCCTGGGATTTCTAGAAATAAAACAAATTATGAAAAGACTAATCTTATGCGGACTACTCGCCCTGCTATGTACGGCTCAAGCCGATGCACAGCAGCGGCGGGAATGGCCACGCGAACCTTTCAAGACAGACACGCTGATGGTGCACGACCCTGTGATGGCCTTTGAAGACGGAACCTACTACTTATATTCCACTGGAATGGGTATAGGAACAGCCACTTCCAAAGACCTGAAAACATGGACCGTATATCCGGAAGGTGTACTGAAAGAACAAATACCGACATGGACGCAGGACTCCGTGCCGGGCTTCAAGCGCCATATCTGGGCTCCCGACATTATCCAATGGCATGGGAAATGGTGGATGATGTACAGCTGCTCGACTTTCGGAAAGAACGGTTCGGCCATCGGACTGCTCACCAACAAGACGCTGAATCCCCAATCCCCAGACTACCGCTGGGAAGACTGTGGCGCCGTGGTGGTTTCGAAAGAAAACCGCGACAACTGGAATGCCATCGACCCGAACATTGTTATCGACGACGAAGACCATCCTTGGGTGGTGTGGGGCTCTTTCTGGGACGGCATTCAGATGGCCAGCCTTGACTCCACGATGCACCTGGCCTCAAAACCCGTCACCATAGCCCGGCGCCATGCTCCGGGATGCAAGGACGCAGAACCCAACCCCACATCGAAATACGCTGGTACCAATGCCATCGAAGCACCATTCATCATGAAACACGACGGGTGGTACTATTTGTTCGTCTCCTGGGATTACTGTTGCAGAGGAGCCAAAAGCAACTATCGCGTAGCCGTTGGGCGCAGCCAAAAAGTGAACGGGCCCTACGTAGACCGTGATGGTAAGGATATGCGTGAAGGTGGTGGCATGCTTTTCGTAGAAGGAGACCACAAGGCTTTCGAAGCCATGGGACATTGTGCAGCCTATCACATGAACGACAAAGACATCTTTATCTGCCACGGTTACAGTGTTCCATTAAAGGGAGCTTCCATCCTGGTGCAGAAAGAAATCCGCTGGACAGAAGACGGATGGCCCGTTTTGGTCAATGATTAATGATTAAAGATTAAGGATTGAGAAGACTAGGGATCCTTTTGACCGGGTGGATGCTGGCTGTCATATCAATAGCCGCTCCCTTTGCAGGTAAGCATTACAACATTGCCTACCTGAATATGAGAAATGGGCTACTCGGCAACTATATCTCCGATATCTATCTTGACACCGACGGCTTCATCTGGATTGCCACAAGTGGAAGCGGGCTGGTAAAATATGACGGCTACAACTTTTTTTCTCCTAATACCATCAACATGGGATTCACTCCCAAGAGCAACTCATGCCGCAACATGGTCGAGGACAGATTCCACAGGCTATGGGTGGCCTACGATGAAGGGACAGATATCATCGACCTGCATTCCATGCACAATTGGGAGCCAAAAGGCGACAGCTTAATTCACCAGGCATTGTCGCAACAAGCCGTTACCATATGCCGAGACTCAAAAGACCGCATCTGGCTCGTCGCGCGTTCCTCTATTTATTATATCCAGATGGATGAAAACGGTGATATCCGGAAGGTGATTCCTTACCAATATACCAGCAACAAATTCAACATCAGCATCTGTGACATGGACAACGACGGTTCTGTATGGGCCACCATTGAGGGAGGGCTCTATCGCTTGAAGGTGAAGAATGACAGGATTGTCAGGGAAACCATCTCGCAGGCCATCCACGACATACGGGATGCCGACATCATGGACTTCATCTGGAAAGACACCGAACTTTGGATATCCTCTGGTTACGGGCTCTTTCGCTTCGACAAGACAGACCATCTGCAAAGCCATTACCGCAAAGACGACGGCTCAGGAATCCTCCACAATACCGTCACCAAACTTGCCATCGGCCCCGACAACACACTAGTAGCAGGCACATTAGGCGGCATCAACACCTATAACAGCACGACCGACAGTTTTGAACAATGGAGCACGAAAAGCAAGGAAATGCCACTGAGCAGCGATTTCATCAGTTCCATAAAATACCTGCAAGGACTATTGTGGATTGGAACGGAGACAGGCGGTGCCATGAAACTGACGCCCTGTGTGCTGATGCTCACCAACTACATTCATTCTTCAGCAGAAAGCAGTCTCTCGCCCAATGCCGTCAATGCCATGTATGCAGAAGACAACGGTACGCTCTGGGTGGGAACGGTAGAAGGAGGACTGAATCGCAAAGAAGCGGGCAGCAATGATTTCGTGCATTTCACCAAGAGCAATTCTGCCCTACCCCACAATTCCGTGTCCACGCTGACTGCCGACAACCGTAAACAGCTCTGGATTGGCACCTGGGGAGGCGGTATTAGCCTCATCAACTTGGAACAGCACCAGCGAATCGTTCCCCTGACAATTGATTCCCATCATACACCGCTGCTGGTTTACATCGGTGCCTTGCAATACGACTCTATCAACGACCTGATGTGGATTGGCACAAACGACGGACTCTTCTGCTACGACTACCATACCGGAGAAATCATGGAGCCCTTCCAAGGATGCCGACAGATAAGAGGTTGCATCGGTAGCATCATCGATAAGGACGGACGGCTATGGATGGGAACAATCGAGGGAGGTGTACGCATCAATCTGAAAGACCGCGAGAAAGGAGAAACAAAGGGACAGCAATTCAAAGCGGAAATCCTGAAACATAAACTCGACCAGCCGGAAAGCGGTATCATCGAAAAGATGAGTTGTTTCTGTGAGGCAAAAGACGGTACGCTTTGGATCGGCAGCAACGAATACGGCATCTACCATCTGACGACTGACAAAGAAGGAAAACCGCATTATCAAAACTACAACATGCAACATGGATTAGTCAATAATGGAGTAAAAGGCATCGTCGAAGACCATGACGGTACGCTCTGGATCACGACCAAGAACGGTCTTTCACAATTCAAACCGCAGACAGGCGTCTTCAATAATTACACGGAAGAAGACGGACTCCCCAATTCTCAGTTCTACTGGAACTCAGCCATTATCAACAAACAAGGCTTCATCTTCTTGGGCACCAACAGCGGACTCTGCATGCTGCACGGTATCAACAATGAGGCGTCCTATAAGGGACACCTGCGTTTTACTCACCTGAATATCGACAATCGCGACATCACAGCCGACGGGAAATACCTTCAAGAGGACATCTCACAGGCCAAGAAACTGACGATGCATGAGAACGACAAGGCGCTGACCATTGAATTCTCTGCCCTGAACTACGGCAACGAACGCAACGGCATCTACAGTTACAGGATGAAAGGATTTGAAGAGGAATGGATTCAACTGCCCACCGGACAACACTCCATCCGATATACATCACTGAAAGGCGGCACTTATACGCTTGAAGTGAAATATAGTTCTGCACTGGCTTCACAGGAAGAAACCGCTCAGCTGGAGATAGAGGTCATCCCCTATTTCTGGAAACGTTGGTGGTTCGTGAGCGGAGCAGCCATTCTCCTTGTAGTCTTAGCTGCCTATTTATATCGCTGGCGAATGAGACAAGTACGCGAAAAAGCACGCCTGCAAGAGGCGAAGAAAGCCATGGCTCCCATTGTCAAGGCCCTTCACGAATCCAAAGATCCCAAACAACTGCAGCAACGCATTGAAAGTATTCTCCATATCCAGAAGAAATATGAAGACAGCTTCAGCAAGAGTGCCGAGGCCGACATAGAGGAAACGGAAAAGAAGAACAAGCCGTTCATGGACAAAGTCATCCATGTGCTGGAAGAAAACTACCAAAACTCGGAATTTGGCGTGACAGAACTCTGTGAAGCCATGAACATGAGTCGCCCGCTTCTGTCAAGACATCTCAACGAAGAAGCCGGACTTCCCACCACACAGTTCATTCGCAACTACCGGCTAAACATTGCCCGGCAACTCTTAAAGGAATCAGGTGGACGAAACATCACGGAAATTGCCTATAGCGTAGGCTTCAATGATCCTAAATATTTCACCCGCTGCTTTACAAAACTCTACGGATTGAGTCCAAGCGCTGTACAATAGCATACAGCGCATAACAAGGAATGGCCAAACGGCACTTTTCCGCTAAAGTGGCAAACAGACACTATTATACCATTCTGTCCACCATTTATTTCGTTTTGTCCACCTATTGAAGGGGGCTTTTCAATACTTTTGCAACAAATTCTCGACTAACCGAAGCAAACCACGTCTGTTATACAAGACAAATCACTATACCTATATTTAAATAATAACTAAAAACAAGTAAAATGAGGAAACAACTAATTTCAGTGATGCTAACACTGAGTGTCGTTGGGGGACTGACAAGTTGTCCAATACCCGCAATGGCATCAGTAGAGCAGGCTCAGACCATCAAAGTCAGCGGTCAGGTTGTTGACCAAGACGGTGAACCTTTGATTGGTGCAACCGTCAGAGTGAAGGGCTCTCAGACAGGAAGCGTGACCGACATTGGCGGTAACTTCCAGTTGGATGCTCCTGCCAATGCCACCCTCGTGGTAAGTTATGTGGGCTACAAAGACAGCGAAATCGCCGTCAATGGCAGAGCCATCATCGAAAAGATTCAGCTCGAATCCGACTCACAGGTTCTCGACCAGGTGGTCGTAGTGGGTTATGGTACTCAGAAGAAGGCCGACTTGACGGGGTCCGTATCTATCGTGAACGCCGATGAGCTGAAGCGTGTGTCGCACTCCAACGTATCTTCGATGCTCGAAGGTAAGGTGGCTGGTGTGCAGATTACTTCCGACGGTCAGCCGGGCGCCGACCCATCAGTACGCATCCGTGGTATCGGTTCATTCGGTAGCACCGCACCTTTGTACGTTATCGACGGTGTGCCCATGGGAACATCTATCCGCGACTTCTCTCCTAATGACATCGAGACCATCCAGGTGCTGAAAGACGCTTCTGCAGGTGCCATCTACGGTTCTCGTGCTGCTAACGGTGTGGTCATCATCACAACCAAGGGCGGTAAGAAAGAACAGCCTCTGAAGGTTGACTACAAGGGTTACTTCGGTATCGACAAGATTCAGAAGGATGCCTACGACATCATGGATGCCGAGCAGTACAGCCGTTATCTCGGTATTGCTGCCGAGAATGCAGGTATTCCTGCTCCTGGCGGCTACAGCCTTGGCAGCGACGGATACTATCACTTCCGCGACAATACTAATACCAACTGGCTCGACGAGGCCTTCAAGACCGGTATTCGTCAGAACCATAACGTAAACCTCAGCGGCGGCGGTGCCAACAACACCTATAATATTAGTCTCGACTATTATAAGCAGAAGGGTACACTTGAGGGTGCAGGACCAAACTTTGAACGTTACACCGCACGTGTGAACAACACGATGGATATCAAGTTCATCAAGTTCCGCACCAGTCTGGTTTACTCACACTCCGACCAGGACAACATGGCCGTATCTAACGCCAGCGAGTATGTGCAGGGTCTGTATGGTAACTTAGGAAACGTGCTCAGCGGCGTGCTGAACATGCAGCCTACCATCAAGGCCTACGACAATAGCACATGGGTACTCGACGACATTGTTGGTTCTGCCAGCGCCTATAAATACGATGCCTATGGCTATGGCGTGTATTACGACACCATCCACGGCGACATCTCGGCCATGAACCCATTGCTCGTCAACAACATGCTTACCCGCAACACCATCGTTGACCGTTTCCTGGGAACAGCCTCAGCTGACGTTGACCTCCTTGACATGGTCGGCGTAAAAAGCAAGGATCACAAACTAACTTACAAGATCAACCTCTCATACAGCACAACATCTTGCAACGACAAGACCTGGATTCCCGCATGGATTCAGAGTAACCGTGTATATCTTGCCAAAGAGAACGAGCGCCTCACCAAGGCACATCGCAAATACACCGATGCCCTGATAGAGAACACGCTGACCTACGACGGAACAATCGGTCAGCACCATGCCAACCTCGTGGTGGGTCAGACTTTCGAGCAGGAGAACACCAACACGATGGATGCAACGGGCATCAACCTCTCGCAGCCTTACTTCCTGCAGCTGCAGAATGCCAGCGACTGGAGTGCCAACAGCTTTGAATACAAGCACACCTTGGCTTCTTACCTCGCTCGTCTTAACTACGACTTTGGTGGAAAGTACCTCCTTTCAGGTATTGTTCGCCGTGACGGTAGCTCCCGTTTGTCAAAGGATATCCGTTGGGACACCTTCACATCAATTTCAGTGGGTTGGCGCTTCGACCAGGAGGCATTCTTCCCCATCGATCGCAACATCGTAAACCTGTTCAAGTTCCGCGCCAGCTATGGTGAACTCGGTTACGAGGCAGCCGTGGGCGACTACGCCATCCAGGCTACCATGGCCCGTAACAACATGACCTACAGCTTTGGAAACCAGCCTATCACAGGTTCTGCTGTTTCTAACTTCGTGAACGAAAATCTCTCATGGGAAAAGAGAAAGACCATGAACGTTGGTGTTGACTTGGCTTTCTTCAACAACCGTATCGAGTTCACCGCTGAGTGGTACAAGAACAAATCGCAGGATCTGCTCTATGGTGTTCCCGTTCCCGCAAGTGCCGGTGTGGCCAACACGTCAGTAACCATGAATGCTGCATCGTTGGAGAATAGTGGTTTCGAGTTCTCGCTGACCTATCGTAACCGTGACCATGCCCTGAAGCATGAGATCAGCGCCAACCTGAGCACCCTGAAGAACAAGGTGACCTCACTAGGTTTTGGTACTGAGAAATATATTACAGGTGCCTATATCACAGAGGTAGGACAGGAAGTTGGCCGTTTCTATGGTTGGGACTATCAGGGTCTTATCACTACTCAGGGACAACTGGACAACCTGAATGAGGCAGGCCGCCTGCTCCATAATACACTGGAGAAGCAGAAAGCCGAAGCTGATCCCCAATACACACCCGACCTCCGTGAACCAGGAACTTGGTTCTACCAGGATGGTGCACAGGTGGGTGACTGCTATTATCGCGACGTGAATGGTGATGGTCAGGTTAACGGTGACGACCAGACTGTTCTCGGTGGCGGACTTCCCAAGGTAAACTTCGGTCTTAGCGCTCATCTGGAATACAAGATCTTCGACCTGAGTATTTCTACATTCGGTGCACTGGGCTACCATGTGTCTGACTACCTCTATAATACACTGAACTCAAGCTACGGCTATGGCAACAAGGATGTGGCTGTTCTTGACGCTAATCAGTGGGATGGCGGCACCTACGTTTCGGGTACTCCCCGCACCTATCTGGCAAACAATGCATCACTGGCATGGAACGACCTGTTCTGCGACCGTCAGATCCAGAACGCTGCCTATTGGAAGATTGCCAACGTAGAACTGGGCTGCAACCTTCCCAACAAGTGGTTTGGCAACTATGTCTCAGGTGTACGTATCTATGTATCTGCTCAGAACCTCTATACCTTCACAAAGTATAAGGGTTATAATGTTGACTATGCCGGTGGCACCTTCACCCCGGGCTACAACTTCTGTTCGTATCCCACTGCACGCAGCTTCATGGCAGGTATCAACTTCACCTTCTAAGACAACGAATTTAACGAATTTAACGAATTTAAGATATGAAACTACATAATATTTCCTTAGCTGTTCTGTTAGGATTAGGCGTCCTTACCTCTTGCGATGACAAACTGGACGTCACGAACCCTAACCAGCAGACTGCAGCTACGTTCGGCTACTCAGCCGATGATCTTGAGGAGAACGTGATTGCTGCCTACAACCATATCCGCATGGAGGGAACCTACGCCCGTGTAGGTTATATGCTCGACGTTTGCCGCGGCGATGAGGTCTGGAACTCCTCACAGATTTGGTACATGCCTTTCGACGACCTGAACGCTCCTTTCACCGATGAAATCGGACAGTGGTCATGGCGTGACTGGTATTACACCATCAACGTAACCAACTTCACCCTGTCTCGTTGCGGTGAAGACAACAACGCACTCAACGACCAGATGAAACATATCAAGGGGCAGATGCTGTTCCTGCGCGGTCTGGCTTACTACAACCTTGCCGGTTACTATCAGAACCCGATTCTGATTACAGACTATAATACCTATTCTACACTCGACGGACTCTATGGTTCCAACAGCACCTACGATGAAGTCTGGGACCAGGTGGAAAAGGACTTTGCCGAAGCCATGACGCTGCTGCCTACACGCGATGCCGGAGGCCAGTGGGCCAAGGGCCGTGCCACCAGCGGTGCAGCCGCCGGCTACTATGCACGTGCGCTGATGATGCGTCATAAGTACAGTGAGGCACTTACCGTGCTGAAGGCCATTATCAACGGCCAGTATGGTACCTACAAACTGATGGCCAACTATGGCGACAACTTCCGCGAGGGCTCCGCCTACGAGAACAACGAAGAGAGTCTGTTCGAGGTTCAGTATCTGGACTATGGTTCACAGGGTACCGACGACGAGTGGACTCCGGTGAACACCAGTCCTAACGCCACACAGGGACACGCCATCGAGAGTAACTTCGGTCCTGGCGACTTCGGCGGATGGGCTGACCTCTCTGCTTCAAACTGGTTGTATGACCTGTTCAAGAAGGAGCGTACCACAAGCGGTTCACTTGACCCACGTCTCTATTGGACCATCGGAACCTATGAGCCAGAATGGGACGGCTTCGAGTATGGCAATGTATGCTACACCACTCCTATGACTGCCGATGCACCTGTAACAACAAACAACAACCATGGTGGTCTGCCCGTGGCTAAGAACACCAACTTCCGTACTGGTCTTTATGACAAGGTGGTTACCGGTCTGCACTGTGGTATCAACCTCCGTATGATGCGCTACTCAGACGTACTGCTACGCGCTGCCGAGTGCGAGAACGAAGTGAATGGTCCTACACAGCAGGCTATCGACTGGATTAACCAAGTGCGCAGCCGTGCTGGTCTTGCAAATCTGAAACTGTCTGACTTCAACTCTGCCGACAAGCTCTTCGAGCAGATTGCCAACGTGGAGCGCCCGAAGGAGTTCGGTTGTGAGTTCGGTCGTGGTTTCGACCTCCTCCGTTGGGGATGGTTCTATGATGCAGGTCGCCTGAAGCAGCTGAAAGAGCATGCCACCTTCCGCCGTACCAACGACAAGTCTCGCGTGAAGGAGTCTGTCAGCTACTCTGATGTAGGTGTAGATCCTGAACTGAAGAGCTCTTACGATTCTTGGATTCAGGGACATGAGTTCTTCCCCATTTTCCAGGGAACTCTGAACGACAACCCGAACCTCCAGGGTAACTCAGCCAATAGCAGCACCAGCAATGCTGACAAGCTGTATGGTCCGGTACACCCCGTAGTAAACCTCTGATTTATATATAGAGTTAAGAATTAAGAATTTAAGAAAAAGAAAACAATTATGAAATTCAATAAAATAGCAACAGCATTTTGTGCAGCAGCTCTTGGCATGATGATGCTTACGAGCTGTGAAGGCGGTGATCTGTTCAGCATAAACGCTCCCGATTGGCTGTCGTCTAAAGCTGACTCTATCGCTGCAGAGAAGGCTAAGAATCAGGGTGGCGATGTTATAGAAGGTATGGAAGAGGATGTATATACCGTTGGTGCCACAGACTTTTCCACAGGCTGGTGGGCACAGTTTTCAAAGTACTATCAGATTCCTGAAGGGCAGAAATGGATTGCCCAGTTTAACCTGAACATCAACCCTGCTGCCACTAACACCTACAAAAACTTCGCACTCATCATTACCAATGATGAAGACCGCGGTGCTGCCAATTATAAGGAGTATGGTGCCATCCGTTATGACTTCCAGCCTAGCGGTAACTCAGAATGGGGCGACTATATCGACCGTAGCCTGGCAACTAGCGATCTTGAATTTGGCAGTGACACCGATAGCGGTGTTGACAGACTTGGCGGTAAGGTGACGCTGACCATTGACCGCACCTCTGGTGGCTTGGAAGTTACCATTACCAATGGTAATGTAACCAAAGTTTATAAACAGACCTCTCCACTCACTAACCTCAATGCTGATGCCTCAAATACCACGATTCGTGCATTCCTGGTTCCTGAGGGTTCGTTTATCAACTTCCTCGGCTCTACCATCGAGCCTATCGGCGGTTTCACTTCAAGGGAAGATAAGCAACCACTGTCTATGACTCTCAACGGCGTACCCAAGAAGGTGCTCCAGGGAACATCATTTGAAGATGCCTTTGCCAATGTTACAGCAACCATCCAGTTCGAACAAGAGGTTTCCGCTACAGTTAAGGCAAGTGATCTTACCTTCCAGACCGTACCTAATATGCACTCGCTGGGTAAGAAGACCCTTGTAGCTGTCTACGCTAAGACATATAAGGGCGAAGCCGCTAATACACCAATTATCGGAACAGCCGAGTTTGAAGTTGTCGACAAGATGTACACCTCTATCGGTGCTACCGATAACTCTACAGCCTTCTGGGGTGCTCACTCTGACAATATCAAGGTTAATGCCGGTGAAACATTCGTTACCACCTTTACCAACTACACCAGTGGACAGAACAACTGGAACAACTTCTGCGTGGTACTCTGCAAAGCCGACAATACGGAGTATGCCGTGGTACGTGCCGACAACTATGGATGGGGTGACGGCTACGGAGCATGCTCTACGAGCGGCGGACAGTCAGACTGGGGTGCATGGCTGAAAGCAATGGACGGTGCCAAGGTAACAACCTATGTGACCAACAACGGCAACGGTACGGCTGACGTCAAGGCAGTCATGCTGGGCACCGACGGCAACACCTATGTTCAGGAGTATAACGGCATCAACACCGTTGATCCCAATGACTTCTACTTCCGCTTCACGGTGGATGGCAGCCACATCGAGTTCGACAACGTCATTGGCGCTGACGACAACTCTACAGCCTTCTGGGGAGCTCATTCTGAAATGATCAACGTTCCCGTTGGAAAGACAGTCTCTACACGCATCAAGAACTTCACTAACGGAGTAAGCAACTGGAACAACTTCTGCGTGGTGCTGACGCGTCAGGACAATACCGAGTATGCTGTGGTACGTGCCGACAACTACGGTTGGGGCGACAGCTATGGAGCTTGCGCACCAAGCGGCGGACAGGCTGACTGGGGTGCATGGCTGAAGGCTATGGACGAGGCCATGGTTACCGTCTCTGTAACCAACAAGGGCGGATCTGTCGATGTTAAGTGCATCATGGTGGGCAACGACGGCAACACCTATAATCAGGATTACATCGGTATCAGTCCTACCGACGGCAACGATGTCTACTTCCGCTTCACGGTGGATGGCAGTCACCTGATTTTCGAGTAATAGTTGATAATGGATAATAAAGAAGTGCCCTGCCAAAAGAGGGAGGGTACTTCTTTTCTCTTTCAATTACCAAATGAAACAACAGATGAAGAAAACATTTATAACCTTTTTATCGGCATTGCTGCCTTTGATTGCGTCAGCCTTCTCCCTGGGTCGCGTCAGTGTCCACGATCCCAGTATTGTTTGGGATCCGTCGTCAAAGACATATTATATCTTCGGTTCCCATCGCGACCATGCCAAGACGACCGACCTGATGAAATGGACCAAGATTACCGTGCCATGGCAGACAGCCGCCAGTAATGATGCCGCCAACTCTGCCGCCTTCACCACACCGCAGGTAACAAAGGTAAAGAAGGGGGGAGTAGAGTACGACTTCAATTTCAATGCTTTTAATTGGTCGAAGCGCGGAAACAGCAGCTACAGCGTGGATGGCATGATGTGGGCACCCGATGTCATCTGGAACAAAGCCATGAAAAAATGGTGTATGTACCTGAGCGTCAATGGCGACAATTGGTATTCCAGCATCATCCTGCTTACGTCAGATAAGATTGAAGGTCCCTACCGCTATCAGGCTCCCGTCGTAATGAGCGGATTTCATACTGGAACTTCTTATAAGGACACAGACTTGGAGATTGTCATCGGCACACAGACATCGCTGCCCTCACGCTATGCTGTGGGCAATAAGTGGGGCAACCGCTATCCCAACTGTATCGACCCTTGTGTGTTCTACGACGAGCAGGGCAAACTCTGGATGTCATACGGCTCATGGAGCGGCGGTATCTACATGCTTGAATTGGACGAGAACACAGGTTTGCGCGACTACGATGTGACCTACGAGCTGAAAGGCAGTGGCGACGGAATTACCGTTGATCCCTACTTCGGTAAGAAGATAGCAGGCGGCTATTATTCGTCGGGCGAAGCCTCTTATATTGAATACATAGGTGGCTATTACTTCCTGTTCGTCACCAATGGCGGACTGGCTGCAGGTGGTGTTGCCAGCGACTACAACAACGGTGGTTACCAGATGCGTGTGTTCCGTTCACAGAATCCCGACGGACCATACGTGGACAGCAAAAACAGCACGGCCTTATACGGCAGCTATCTGCTGAACTTCGGCCCGGATGAAAACGATGGCAACCGCGGTGAAAATATCTTCGGAGCCTACACAAACTGGGGAAATCAGGCCAAAGGCAACTATGGCGAGCGCTCGCAAGGCCATAACTCCATCATTGCCGCAGAAGATGGTCGCACCTACCTGGTCTATCATACCCGATTCCAGAACTTGGGAGAAGGCCATCAGGTACGCGTACACCAGGTGTTCCAGAATCAGAACGGCTGGCTTGTGGCTGCTCCCTTCGAGTACACCGGCGAGACGGTGACCAGTGCCGACATCGCTTCCACCCAGCAGATTCCCACCGAGAACATCGCGGGCAAGTACAAGCTGCTTACCCACAAGTATAAATTGAACCATCTCAAGAAAGAGGCCTCCCAGCCCACCGACATCGAACTCTTGTCTAACGGCACCATCACCGGAGCCTCAACGGGAACATGGAGTGTTGACGAAGGCACCTCCTACATCACGCTAAAGATAGGCGGAACAACCTACTATGGCGTCATGGTAGAGCAGACGCTGGAACCCACCGACACGAAGACGCCTGCTTTCACTGCACTTGCTTCGACTACCGGAGTGACAGTTTGGGGATATAAGTACGGCGAATCGACCACCGAGCCAGAAACTCCCGTTGATGGTGACTACAAGACTGGTCTCGTGGCCTACTACAACTTCGATGCTTCACCCATCACGAATCAGCTGAACACCACCCAGACGGCCACTCTTCAGAAAGAAGGCAGCAACAGCCTGCCCACGCTGAAGACCGACGGCTCGCGCAGCGGTCAGGTGATTCATACCAACTTTGGTGCTGCTGAGAACACCAGCAACGTGAAATTCACCAACCCGCTGGCCGGAGCGACACTGAGCGAGGGAGCCACTGTGGCATTCTGGCTGAACTCCATAGATCAGAACTATTGGGATGCAGCCTTCGCGTTCTACAACCCGCAGACCACTGCCCGTCTCTATCTTACACCCAACACATACGTGGGCTACAACGATATGAAGGGCACTTGGATAGACCTGAACCATCCCGATGGCTATGCCTCAGGCTTCATCACTTTCGGCGAGTGGAACCATGTTACCGTCACCATATCGCGTAAAGACGGAATAAAGGTCTATGTGAACGGCAATCTTATTTCGTTCCAGAAATGCAACGGTTCGATGGGCGGAACTTCCGTCACTTCTCCTAATGCTTTCAGCTATGGGCAGATTGTCAGCCACCTGACCGCCAGCAGCGACTTCTACTTCGGCTACGGTTCCTTCTGGGGCTCACTCAATGCCGACTATGACGATTTGTGCATCTACAACCGCGTACTGACAGCCGACGACGTCAAGGCGCTCTATCAGGCCGAATGCAGAAACGAGTCGCCCACGGGTATCGAAGCCGTAAGACAGTCAACTGTTGAGAACAGTAATGTCTATGACCTGCAGGGAAGAAAACTGAATGGTCCGCTGAAGTCGGGCATCTACATCCGTAACGGCAGGAAATTCATCGTGAAATAATGAGGAAGCTGGTATTAAACTTAATAGCACTCATCAGCCTGCTCAGTCCGCTCCCCATGAGCGGACTGAGTGACGGGTGCTATCTTATGGTCTATCACAAGGACAACACGCACTCCATCCACATGGCCATTTCGAAGGACGGCTATACCTTCCATGCCCTCAACAAGGACAAGCCCGTCATCAACGGCGACACCATTGCCGAACAGCGCGGCGTGCGCGATCCGCACATTTTCCGCGGTCCCGACGGGATGTTCTATCTGGCCATGACCGATCTCCACATCTATGCCCAGCATGAGGGCAAGCGCGCCACCGAATGGGAACGCGACGGGAAGACCTACGGATGGGGCAACAACAAGAACCTCGTGCTGATGAAGAGTCGCGACCTTATCCATTGGCAGCATGCCTTGCTACGCATGGACAAGATTGATCCCGAGATTGGCTGTGCGTGGGCTCCCGAGACGACCTTCGACGATAAGACCAACCAAATAATGATATATTTCACCATGCGCCACCAGAACGGGCAGAACAAGCTCTACTATGCCTACGTGAACGAACGCTACGACTCGCTGACCACCACTCCGAAGATACTCTTCGAGCATCCAAAGGAAGGCGTCTCGGCTATCGACGGCGACATCGTCAAGGTGGGCAACCGCTACTACCTCTCCTACGTCAGTCACGAAGGGACGCCCGGCATCAAGCAGGCCTACAGCGACAACATCACTGGCCCGTGGACCTATCAGGAAGCATTCGTCGACCCTGAGCCCACAGCCTGCGAGGCGCCAAACGTATGGAAGCGTATCGGTGAAGAAAAATGGATATTGATGTACGACTGCTACGGGCAGAAAACACACAATTTCGGTTTCGTAGAGACCACTGATTTCAAAACCTTCACGCCCCTCGGCCAGTTCAACGCCAAGAAGAAGGGCCAGAAGGAAGCCACAATGAAAACCGAAAACTTCACATCTCCCAAACACGGGGCCGTCGTCACCCTCACCGACGACGAAGCCCGCACCCTCTGCGACCACTGGGGCGAAGTCTACTAAATCCAGTAGTACACCATTGCACAAGCATCCGCATGGATCAGACTTTCAGAGCGGAACCCTTTATGATAAAACCTCTCAGGAGTCGGTTCTCCTGTGAGGTTTTACTTTGTAGGAACCAGCCCCACTTAATCTTAAAAAGAAAAAATCGACCTACTCGGGCTACTCTAGCTTCTAACGTATTGATATTCAGCGAAAGCACGGTAGGTCGGCGGGACTCTAACTTTTCATTATTCAATGATATTGTAGGCCTTGACCATCTCCTTGATGGCCTGTGCCTTCTTGATGAGTGCCGAAGGTTCCTCCATCCAAACCTCATCCATGCTGGCAGGCACTGCCTTGATGAGACGGCCTTTGTCAAAATAGAGACGTTGTTCCTTAGGCTCATTATAACCTGCCACGCGCTGATAACAAAAGATGAACTCTTCCGTTTGAGGGTCATACAAGAATTCGCGGTAAATGGTGGCCGAACGCTCTATGGTTTCGCGCACTAACCAGGGGATAACGGTATTGAAACGAGGATTATCCGGTTCATCAGACTCAAAAGGGGACGTAAGAAGAATTTCCGTCCTATGCTTTACTGGTCCTCCGCCCGCATAATTGATCATTGATTCAAACTTCAAAGACCATGCTCCGTGCTCCATCCATTCCTCGGAGTCTTTAAATTGAGCCGTATTCTGTGCTTCATTATACAACTGACGGATTTTCTTCACTTTTGCCTCCGTATTCTGTGCCAGAGCCAATTGCGGCAGCAGCATGGCCAAGGCTATCATCATCATTTTCTTCATTCTTGTTTGCATAAGATTTAGTTAATTGGTTTCAGATGCAAAAATACAAATTATTCTTCATTCTACATTCTTCATTCTTCATTTTTTTATTAACTTTGCACCATCTGAAAACAACAATGTTATAAACCTTATTGAATTATGAGAAAAGAATGGCTTTACCTGCTATTGCTGCTACTCTGTCCGGCAGCAGGCTTAAACATCACGGCACAGAATCCTTATCTGCCCCTCTGGGAGCATATCCCCGACGGCGAGCCCTACGTTTTTGAAGATCCCGACAAACCCGGAGAATACCGTGTGTATATCTATGGCTCACACGACATCTACAAGACAAGCTATTGCGGTCCTGACCAGGTGGTATGGTCGGCATCAGTCAATGACCTGACACATTGGCGCTACGACGGCATTATCTTCGAGTCGAACAAAGGGGCCGACGGCAAACTGCTCAACGAGGGCGGCGTGAACGATGTGCTCTTTGCACCCGATGTGGCTATGGTGAAAGAGAAAGACGGCACAAAGACCTATTATCTATATCCCAACACCCAGAACGGCGGACGCCAGACGATGGTGGCCAAAAGCAAAAGACCCGACGGCCCATTCGAGGTGTGCAACTGGAACCCCAAGAAGCCCAACGAGACGGTAGGAATCCTATATTTCGACCCGGGTGTTTTCGTGGATGACGACGGCAGAGTATATGGCTATTGGGGCTTCGGCGAATCACACGGCGCAGAACTCGACCCTGCCACGATGGCTACGCTGAAGAAGGGCGGACAGCATATTGAGAACCTTATTCCCGGTTACCAGCAGGACGATCTCTATCGTTTCTTCGAAGCTTCTTCCATGCGTAAGATTGGCGATAAGTACGTACTGATCTACAGCCGTTTCACCCGCGAAGGAGAGTTTGGCCTGCCCATGGTAAACTACACGCTTGCATACGCCTACAGCGACTATCCCCTGGGCCCGTTCACCTATGGTGGCACACTCATCGACGGACGTGCCCGCGGCAAGGATGCCCAAGGGAATATCATTCCTACGGCCAATCCCACAGGCAACACCCACGGCTCGCTCTGCGAGATCAACGGACAATGGTATATCTTCTATCACCGCCAAACGGGTGTCAACGAATACAGCCGTCAGGCAATGGTGGCGCCCGTGACCGTGAAAGTAGAGAAAGGACTGGGAGGCAAAGTGGAAATCTCGGAAGGCGAATACACTTCTGAAGGCTTTGAGACCAACGGACTGAAGATGAACAAGCGCTATCCTGCCGCCATCGCCTGCTGGCTCACTTGTCCGGAACCTACCACCCGCGACAGCAAGGGCAATTCCGTTTATACCGGTTCCTATGTGGAGGCCACCTATCTGAAAGAGATTCCCCAAGGCGATCCTTACGACATCAAATGGAACTGTAATCCTGTGGTGAACAACACCGACGGCTCTATCGTGGGCTATAAGTATTTCAACCTCGACGGAGTCAAGGGTAACACGGCCCGCCTGTTGCTGAATATGAAAACCACAGGTGTGAAAGGAAACATCAAGGTGATGATTGACAGTCCGTGGGAGAACAGTGGTGGCAAGTGCATCGGTCAGCTAAGTCTTGGCGGCAAGAGTGCTAAAGCAAAAGATTTCAACATCGCTCTGAAAGGCCTTAAAGGCATGAGCGGCAAGCATGCGCTGTTCCTCGTCTTCTCTTCACCCACGAAGAAGCAGTCACTTTGTACGCTTTACAGCCTTAGCCTCAACAAATAACAGAAAACAGAGACGCAGCGTTCATTGGCGCTGCGTCTCTGTTTCCATATACGCTACAATCAGTATTCCAGAATCATGGTCTGCCGCGGTCTGAGTTTGATATCCTTTGTCAGACTCACTTTACGGCCCGTTGTGATATCAACGGCCTCTGTCTGGTTCTCGATGAGTTCAGCATAGCGGGCAATTTCCAGCGTGGCAGGCTTTGAGGTACCGTTGAGAATCGTCACCACATTGTTGCGGTGCCAGCTGCGCGCCACCACATAGATGCCATTGTAAGGTATAAACTGCTTTTGCATACCGCGGATGATGGTCTCGTTACCATTGCGCCAGTGCAGGATGTTGGAAAGCCAGTTGAACATGTCGTTCTCGGCCTTCGTGCGTCCTTCGGCGGAGAAACAATTCTTCTTATCGCCGGGGAATCCGCCGGGGAAGTCCTTGCGTACATTGCCGTCGGTCACTTCCTTCGTTCCGTTCATCAATATCTCCGTACCATAGTAAAGTTGCGGGATACGCTTCACGGTAAGCAACAAGGCAAGCGCCTGCTTCAGCGCCAGCGTGTCTTTTCCATTGCCGAGGAAGCGGTCGGTGTCATGATTATCGATGAAAGCCATCACGTTGTTGGGATTCTCGTACAGATAATCATACACAAAGCTGTTGTAAAGGCGGTTCAGTCCGTTCCACCACGGGTCGGTTTCTTCGTTCTTGGCCTGCGAGAGCTTGTCGAAGAAAGAGAAGTCCATGACCGTCTTCAGATACGAGTTTTCTTTCGACAGCTTCGAATCCTTCTGCCAAGAGGCAGTATAGGCAGGCTCGGTGACCCACGTCTCCCCTACCACGTTGAAGTTAGGATACTCGTCGTCGAGGGTCTTCATCCAGCGGGCCATGCCCTTGGCATCGGCGTAGGGATAGGTGTCCATGCGGATGCCGTCGATGCCCACGGTCTCAATCCACCAGATGGAATTCTGGATGAGGTAGGTCATCACATGGGGATTGCGCTGATTCAAGTCGGGCATCGTGGGCACAAACCAGCCATCTACTGTTTCCTTCAGGTCTATTTCCGAAGCGTAGGGATCCTTCACGGGTGTCAGTTTGTAACTGGTCTGCTGGAAATTGGTGCCTCGCGGGTCACTGTTGAAGTTCGCCTTGTCCTTACCCTCGAGCCATTCGTAAAGGTTGAACCAGTCTTTCGAAGGACGGTCCTTCACCCACGGATGCTCGAAACCGCAATGGTTGAAAATCATGTCCATCACGATTTTCAGTCCTTTGGCATGTGCCTCGTCTGCCAGCTGACGGTATTCCGCGTTGGTTCCGAAGCGCGGATCTACCCTGTAATAGTCGGTGGTGGCATAGCCGTGATAGGTGCTGTAGCCAGCCTCGTTGTCGGGACTATTGTTTTCCAATACGGGTGTAAACCATAGGGCTGTTACTCCCAGTTGGTTAAAATAATCGAGATGCTGACGGATTCCCTCCAGATCACCACCATGGCGGAGTGAAGGCTGCTTGCGGTCAACGACATAGTTATTGAGCGTAGCGGCTAATTTCTTTGCGGCTTTGGGCTCGGTGTATTTCCCGCTGCTGGCAAAACGGTCGGGCATCAACATGTAGAGCACGTCGGCATTGGTGAAGCCCATGCGTTTGTCGCCGCTCATTTCGCGCTGTTTCAACAGGTATTTCACCTTCTGCTTACCTATCTTCAAGGTCATCTCGCCGGGCTGAGCCCCATTGAGATTCAGATAGATCAGCAGATAGTTGGGACTATCGAGTCGTGCTATACTGTCTATCCGCACATTGGGATAATCCACACTCACTTCTGCGTCGCGCACATTCTGTCCGTAGACCATCAACTGAAGCGTGGGGTTCTTCAGTCCCACATACCAGTCGGTGGGGTCAATGCGCGTTACTTTCACTTGGGTTGCTGCACTCATAAGTAAAACCACAGATAAAAAGGCATAAGTTAGAATAGTCTTTTTCATATTGTCAATTGTGTAATATTAATGCTGATTGCGGAGCTATGGTGACTTGATCACCTGTAAAATGACGGATGCCCGTCTCGCTGATGCGGCCATCGTCGCAGACGGTTTCGTAACTGCCATAGGGCAAAGACACTTTGACGGTTTCACGATTGGAATTCAAGAAGACATAGATATCCTTCCATTTGTCACCACCTGCATAGTCTTTCAGGCGGAAGGCAATGAGTGAAGACCCCACCCCCGCCTCCCCTGCAGGGGAGGAGTAATTAGTCACGTCTAAAAACTCCAGATGCTTGCGTACAAGATCGGCACTTCCAAGACGGAAAGCGGGGTGGTCCTTGCGGAGTTGAATCAGGTTCTTATAATATTGGAACACCTGGGGATAACGCTTCAGATTATCCCAATCTAGATGATTGATGCTGTCGGGCGACTCAAAGCTGTTGTGCACGCCTTTCTTGTCGCGCAGCATTTCCTCGCCGCTGAGCATGAAGGGAACACCCTGCGAAGTGAACACAGCTGTCTGTGCAAGCAGGTCGAGCCGTATGATTTCGTCGGTGGTGATGCCGGGGATGCTGGCCTTCAGACGGTCCACCAGACACATGTCGTCGTGACAACTCACGTAGCTAATCATCTGTGTGGGTTCGGTAGCCCATGCCTCTTTGCTATAATTAACTTTCGACATATCCACCTGCGGGTGTGCTATGCAGCCGGCAATGCCGAACTTGATGCTCTCCTCCTCGCCCTGCAGTCCTGCCAGGAAGGTGCCTTTTGTGTCATCAGAGAACGGGCCACGCAATCCATCGCGCAGTTCATCGGAGAAAGCAGCGATGCGCGGCAGATGCGGAATATTGGCTTTGGCAGCCAATTGCTCGGCAGGCAGCGCGCACTTTCCGGCACTCCATCCTTCTCCATAGATAAAGATAGTGGAGTCTATCTCATCTACAGCCTTTCGGATGGCATTCATAGTTTCAATGTCGTGACAGCCCATCAGGTCGAAGCGGAAGCCGTCGATATGATATTCATTGATCCAGTATTTCACCGACTCTATCATAAAGCGGCGCATCATGGGCTGCTCCGAAGCCGTCTCATTACCGCAGCCGGAGCCGTTGCTATAAGTTCCGTCTGCGTTCTTGCGGTAATAATAGTCAGGATAGGTCTTCTGGAAATTCGAGTTCTCTATGTCGTAGGTATGGTTGTACACCACATCGAGGATGACGCGGATGCCTGCCTTATGGAGCGCCTGTACCATCTGCTTGAACTCGCGGATACGAGTCATGGGGTCATATGGATTGGTGCTGTAGGAACCTTCGGGCACATTATAGTTCACCGGGTCATAGCCCCAATTGTATTTATTGTCCTGCAGCCGCATTTCGTTCACCGAACCGAAGTCATAACTGGGCAGGATATGAACGGCATTCACACCCAGGTCCTTCAGATGCTTTATCGCCTTTGATTCAGTCAATGCCAGAAACTTTCCCTTATTCTTGAGGCCGGAGGATTCATCAATGGAGAAATCACGATGATGCATTTCATAGATAACAAGGTCGGATGGCGACTTTACCACAGGACGCTGGTCGTTTCCCCATCCATCGGGATTCGTTTCACGAAGGTCAGCCACCACGCCAAAAGTGCTGTTCACTCCGACAGCCTTGGCAAAAACACCAACTGATTTCTTCCCATCCACCTCAAACCAGTACTTATGGTCCTTCAGGTCCTGATTAACGGTGACGGTCCAAATACCATCCTTGCCCAAACGCATCTTGTATTTCTGATTTGGAGCGGTTTCCGTTGACAAGAAACTGGAACCGATTTCCACGCTGACTTTCGCCTTTTTCGGGGCAAACAAACGGAAGGTGGTCTGTGCCGGAGTGTAAGTCACTTCGTTAAAATCAAACTCCTGAGCCGTCATGTGAGTTGTAGCCATAGCCAGTAGTGCCAAAAAGATGTATTTTTTCATGCCTTTACTGTTTTATTTTGCAATGAGTGAAACGGCAAAGCCGCCGCCGGGGGCTTCTGTCAGTTTCAGCACATCACCCTTCTTCACCGTGCGCTTCGTAATGACGTAGGCCTGCGGATTCTTTTCATAGTGGGCGTTCTTAGCATCGGCATAGATAGTGCAGTCGTACTTGCGACCTTTATCCAGGAAGTCGAGCTTCACCACCGACGTATGACCGTTCTCGTCGCATTTGCCGCCGATAAACCAGTTGTCAGTTCCCTTCGCCTTGCGCGCTACGGTGATGTAGTCGCCGGGCTCAGCCTCCAGATATTTACTGTCGTCCCAGTCGCAGGCCACGTCCTTGATAAACTGGAAGGCGTCCATGAACTTCGCATAGTGCTCGGGCAGGTCGGCAGCCATCTGCAGCGGACTGTACATCGTCAGGTAGAGGGCCAGCGTGCCGGCAATGGTGATGCGCGCCCAAGATGTATTGTCGCTCCACTCCGAGAGTTTCGTCACGAAGATGCCGGGGGTGTAGTCCATCGGACCTCCCTGCAATCGGGTGAAGGGCAGTATGCAGGTATGGTCGGGGTTATTGCCGCCGAAGGCTTCATATTCCGTGCCGCGTGCACTCTCGCCGCCCACCAGGTTCGGATAGGTGCGGCAGAGTCCCGTGGGACGGGTGGCCTCGTGCGAATTCACCATGACGTGATGCTTGGCAGCCTCCTTGATGACGTACAGGTAGTGGTTGTTCATCGACTGCGAATAGTGGTGGTCGCCGCGTGGGATGATGTCGCCCACATAGCCCGTCTTCACGGCATCGTAGCCGTATTTGTTCATCAGTTCATAGGCTTCCTTGATATGGCGCTCGTAGTTCTGCGAGCTCGACGACGTCTCGTGGTGCATCAAAATCTTCACGCCCTTCGAGTGGGCATAGTCGTTCAGCATCTTAATGTCGAAGTCGGGATAGGGCGTCACGAAGTCGAACACGTCGCGCTTCCACATGTTTGCCCAGTCTTCCCAACCAACGTTCCAGCCTTCCACCAGCACCTCGTCGAGACCGTTCTCGGCGGCAAAGTCGATGTAGCGCTTCACCTTCTCGTTGTTGGCGGCATGGCGGCCGTTGGGCTTCACCTTCGTCCAGTCAATCTGGTCGAGTTTGATACTGGGGAAGTCGTTGGTGTAGTTCCAGTTGCTCTTGCCCACAATCATCTCCCACCACACTCCGCAGTACTTCGTGGGATGAATCCATGAGGTGTCCTCCAGCTTGCAGGGCTCGTTCAGGTTCAGAATCAGATTGCTCGAAAGCATGTCGCGTGCGTCATCGCTCACCATCACCGTGCGCCATGGAGTTTCGCAAGGCGTCTGCATAGCGCCCTTCAATCCCGTGGCATCCGGCGTAAGATGGCTCACGAAGGTAAACGGAGCGGGCAGTGGATAGGGCGACGGTTTCGGATTGGGCGTATAGGCATTGCTGCCGCCGCCAAGCTGAGTTGAGAGTGCCTTGGTCTGCGCATCCACCAGTTCCAGGTGCATCGTGGCATAGTCGGCACAGGCTGCCTCGTGGATGTTGATATACAGTCCGTCGTCGCTCTTCATCTGCAGCGAGGTCTGCACACCCGTCGGCGAGAACACCGCCACCGACGAGTTGCCCCAGTTCACGGCCTCCTGCATCTTTCCGCGAATCTCCGAGAGCTTCGTCTCCTGCGTCATCTGCTCCTGCGTGTCGTAGTCGCCCGGCAGCCACCACGCCTTGTGGTCGCCAGCCATGGCAAACTCCGTGTGCTCCTCCTTGATGAGGAAATAGTTCAATTCCTTCTGCTGCGGGAACTCATAGCGCAGGCCGATGCCGTCGTCATACACGCGGAAGCGGATGATGACGGTGCGGTGGCGCTCAAAGAACGCCCTGCCCCGCTCGTTCTCGCCCTTGGCAGTCACCTTGCTGTATTCGTACTTATTGTCCAAGGTCACGGCCAGTTCGTTGTAGCGGTTGCGGATGTCGCGGGTCTCGCCCCATACGGGCTGCCAGGTCTCGTCGAACGAACTCTCACGGGTATCCACGATGCTGAAACCTTCCATCAGGTCCGACTCTTCCATGCCCATCGAGGCATGCTTGTCCTTGGCCAGTTCCAGTCCGAGGTGAGAGGGTTTCACCACGGCCTTCCCCTTGTAGGTCATTTCATACGTAGGCCGTCCGTTGTCGGTGAGCGAGAACGTTAGCACCACATTGCCATTGGGCGATTTCACGGTCTGCGCCACTGCCATCATGGGCAGCGCCAGCAGGAGCAGAAGCAGATTCTTGTGTTTCATATTGTTTAGGGATAAACGGTTATTTTGTGCAAAGATAAATAAAAAACGCCATTCTACCATGCAACAGCCCGCATATTTGTTTCGCGACAAGTGCAAACGATTGCAAATAGCCTATATTGTAATGACTCTGTCAAAAAAAACTCCGCAATCCCCAGGATACAGGAATTGCGGAGTTTTGTTAACAAAGGTAGGTTGTTATTTCCTGCCGCTCTGCACGATCAGTTCGCTGATGCTTTCATTGAAAGCGGTGGCAGCCATCAGGTCTTCCAGATTCAGATGCATGCGGTAGCGCCAATAATGCTTGGGGTTGGCGGGAATGTTCACGCGCTCTGCATTGGCATCGGGCAAACGGAGCTTCTCATCGATGGCCAGCCAGTCTTGAAGGGCAATCACGCATACCATCGACGGGCAGGTGAGATGACGCGAAATAATATCACGTGCCAGCCATCCGGGCAGGGGATGAGGTGCATTGCCGCTGCGGTAGAGCATGGTGGTATAGTACTCCTGTGTGCGCTCGGCATCTTCGTCCCACCACATACGGAGCGTGGGCGTATCGTGGGAGGAGATGGTGCATACGCTGCGATAGGGATTGCGCGAAAGATGCCCGAAACGAACGGAGGGGTCTTTGGGCATCGACTGGAGTTCGAGCGAGAGGATGCGGAGTTCGTCCATCACCCACTGCACGCAGTCAGGCACCATGCCAAGGTCTTCTGCACAGACGAGCATGCGGGTGGCTTGTACCAGTTTGGGCAGTTTCTTCATGGCCTCACGATACCAGAACTGGTTGTTGCGGCGATAGTAGTAGTCGTTGTAGAGTTTATTGAACACATACTTGTCACTGTCGTAGAGGCTCTCATAAATGAAGTCGTGCTGCACGGAGATGCGCGGGTGGAACTTGTTAGGATTCTTATGATCGCGCAGGAAGAGCACGTCGCTGATGAGGGCATAGAGACCGTCGCGCAACCAGAGTTCCCTTTCTTCGGTGACACCCTCGAAGGCCTTCTCCACCTTACGCTGCGTGTTATATTCCTCCTTCATGCGATAGCGTCCGTCGTGGGTGGGCTCCAAGTATTTCTCCTTCACTTCCTCGGCGCGCTCCTTGAAGACACGCTCAAGCACCCAATCCATGATGAACGGCTCCAGGAAGAGTTCGTCCTGGAAATGAAGGCCGTAGGCCTCTATCTCCTCACGCGACATGGGCAGAGCCGGCGAGAACTGTCCGAGCAATCCATGGACGGCATCTATGGGAATTTCCCAGATGCGGAAGAAGCCCAACACGTGGTCAATGCGGTAGGCATCGAAATATTTCGCCATATTCTGGAAACGGCGCACCCACCACTGGCAGTCGTCCTTGAGCATCTCGTCCCAGTTGTAGGTGGGGAAGCCCCAGTTCTGACCGTTCACGGAGAAATCATCTGGCGGAGCGCCAGCCTGTCCGTTGAGGTTGAAGTAACGTGGTTCCATATAGACGTCGCTGCCGGTACGATTCACACCGATGGGGATGTCACCTTTCAGAATCACTCCCTTCTGGCGGGCATAGGCGTGCACCTCGCTCATCTGCGAGGAGAGGATAAACTGGACGTAATAGTAGAACTGTGGTTTCAAAGTACAGGTTTCAGGTTTCAAGTGGCGGGCTTTCTCACGCTTCACGCAGTATTCCGCATAGGACACGAGCCAGTATTTCTCTTCCTCAAAGAACTTTTTGTACTTGGCGGTACGCATGGTCTTGGCTCCTTCTTGGGCGAAGAGCAGCTGCAGATACTCTGTCTTGGCATTGTTTACGCGTTCGTAGTCAATCTGCGGCAAAGCGTTCAGCTCCTGCCGAAGGACTTCAAATTCAGCCGCCTTTTTCGTATCCTTCAGTGCAGGCAGGACCGTAAGGTCGGCATACTGTGGATGGAGGGCGAAGATACTGATGCAGGAATAGGGATAGCTGTCGGTCCATGTATGGGTATTGGTGGTGTCATTGATAGGCAGTATCTGCAGCAGTCGCTGACCGCAACCAGCCACCCAGTCCACCATCTTCTTCAGGTCACCGAAGTCACCCACACCGAAACTCGTCTTGCTGCGCAGGGAGAACACGGGCACCAACGTGCCAGCCACCTTCTGACTGTAGATGGGGAACAGAGCCTCGGGAAGTTCATAGACCACCACGTCACCCGGTTCCAGCGGCGGCAATTCCACGCGACGGTTCTCACCGCCTTCCCAGATGGGGGTCACGTCTTCTTCCTCGTCGAGCACCACGAACTTGAATTCCAGCACGTTCGACTGCAACTTCGAGGCATCGATATTCAGCATCCATTCATTATAGTTATGCTCAGACATGGGGAGGGCCTTGAGAATCTCCCAGCCGCCGAGGGCTTTATCGGCACCGATGAGTGCCAGACGCTCTTCCTGACGCAGTTGCGGGGCACGCACCTTCAGACGGACCGTCGTGGTGAACGGCTTCACGGGACTCTTCACCACCGTATGCCTGGCCACGCAATCCGTGAAAGCCGAACTGTAGAGGTAGCTGTCTTCGGGAATATCAATCCAATGGTCGTAAATGATGTAGTTGATGCCTTTCTCGCTGGCCATCTCGAGCCGATGGGCATCCACGAGCCATTCGTGGCGCTTGGGCTGTCCGTCGCAGTCCACGCTGTAATAATAGTCAATGACTTCACCCACACTGAAACGGCCATTCAGTTCATAGAACCAATGGTAATCATCGAGCGAACTCATACGATAGGCTGTTGTCTTCTCACTGTTTTCCTTGATGTTGAGTACCAGTTGTTCACCGAACGAAGTCTGGTATTCTATGTTAAATCTCAATTTCATAGACTTTTAGTTTGTTGTTCTTGGGTGCTAAATTACGAAGAAATTCGCGTGTGGTGTTCGCAATTTGTCCACTTTATGCACAAATTGTCGTGCAAACGTTTGCACGACAATTTGGAGAAACCATCTGTCAGCGGTGTTATTTTTTCTTGATATAATCGTTGTAGACCTTGATAGCGAAAACAATCAAGCTGCATGTCGTCGTAACCAAGTTGGTAATGAACAACGCCCAGAGTATGTCTGGCTTATGAAACAACCCCTGAAGCATGAAACAGGCACCGCCGACACCCATCATCAGGAAGGTAGGCAGAGCGATACCATCGGTGTCGCGGGTACGAATGGTGTGGATAGCCTGAGGCAGATAACCCAAAATCATCGTTATGCTTGCCAGCCAGCCACAAACTTCGTAAAAAAGACTTTGTTCCATATCAAAAACTATTTTGCAAACAATTATCACTTCTTTTCTTTAATAAGGCCGACACAGCAGGCACCTATAGCGAGCAACACTCCGGCAACAATCATCATGTTAGACTGACAACTGCCCACAAGCGACAGGACCAGTCCACCCAACAGCGCAGCTACAATCTGAGGTACGCAGATGGCACAGTTGAACAGACCCAGATAAGCACCCATATGACCATAGCCCTGCAGGGCGTTTGTAACCAAAGCGAACGGCATGGCGAGCATGGCAGCCCAAGCGCAACCGATGAGCAGGAACGGCAGGAAAAGCACGTACTGATTGGTGATGAAAGGAACGATGGCAAAACCAATGCCACCCAACACCAGACTGAACGCATAGGCCACCTTCATATTGCGGAACGTAGGAAGCACCATTGCCCACACGACAGCACCCAGGGTCTGAACACCAAACACAATACCCGTCCAGTTGCGTGCATCCTGATAGCCCAGCGATTTCACATCGGTAGTACCCCAAATGGTATCACCAATGGTGCCAGTGGTGTAGGTCCACATATAGAGGAAGGCTGCCCAGCAGAAGAACTGAACCAAGGCTACCTGCCAGAAAGCAGCAGGAGCCTTCTTCAACAGTGAGAGCCAACTGGCTTTTTCCTCCTCGGCTGGAGCAGGATTGTATTCAAGATACTCCTTCGGCGGCCATTCCTTCACCTTCATCACCGTGTAGATTACACAGAGGATGAGAATGACGGCACCAATATAGAACGAATAGACCACCGAGTCGGGCACCTGGCCTTCAGGAGCAGTATTGGCTATACCGATGGCTGTAAAGAAGAAGGGAAACACAAAGCCCACAAGGCCGCCGGCATTACACAAGAACGACTGAATGGAATAGGCCTTGCCTTTCTGCTTCTCGTTCACCATATCACCCACCATCATCTTAAACGGCTGCATGGCCATATTGATACTGGTGTCAAGAAGCATCAGTGCAAAAGCGCCAAACCACAAGGCAGCGCCCACCGTCAAGCCAAAGGAGCCTGCATTGGGCAACAGGCACATCACGGCTACAGCTACGGCTGCTCCAACAAACAGATAGGGAATACGACGGCCAAAGCGCGTCCAGGTCTTATCCGACAAAGTTCCGACGACGGGCTGTACAAGCATACCCATCAACGGCGGCAGTACCCAAAAGAAACTCAGCGTATGGGGGTCGGCCCCCAACGTGGCGAATATGCCAGAGATGTTAGCACTCTGCAACGAGTATGCAATCTGCACTCCGAAGAATCCGAAACTCAGATTCCACAAATTCCAAAAGCTTAAATTCGGTTTTTCCATATGTATATTTGTTTCAAGTTTCAAGTTACAGGTTTCAGGTTGATCTGGTTTATTGATCATATCACTCCCTCCCTCTAGGGAGGGTTGGGGCGGGTCTCTTTACCTCGTGGTTCCTCTGACCACCAGGCGTGTACGCACCACTTTCTTTTCGACCTTATCCATCGGTGTATGGCCCTCTACCTGATTCACCAGAATATCCACAGCCTCCTCGCCCACCATATATCCGCGCTGCTCCACCGTGGTCAGCATCGGTTCGCAGGCAATGGCACGTTCACCATTGGTGAATCCGCAAATGCTGATATCTTCCGGTACGCGAAAACCCATGCGTTTCACCGTATAGAGAATACCGATAGCCGTATCATCATTCACGGCAAAGAACGCATCAGGGAGATCTTCACGCTCCATCACAGCAGGCGTAAGTTCCTCAGCATCAGCACGACAGTCGCAGATATAGCGCAACGAATCATCCACATGCAAGCCGTGCCGCAGGATGGCATCCCGATAGCCGTTGTAACGGTTTTTCGAAATCTCCAACTGCATGGGGGAACCGTAGAAAGCAATGCGCTTGCAACCAGTCTCAATCAGATAGCTGACCGCCTTGAAAGCCCCCATATAGTCGTCCACCACCACACGGTTGGTGTTTATGCCAGTACAAATCCGGTCGTAAAAGACCAGCGGAATATGCTTGTCGAGCAACTCTTGGAAATGCTCATACTTCGTGGTGTCCTTGGCTTGCGAAACGATGACGCCACACACCCTTGAATGCATGAATGATTCACAGATACGGACTTCACGCTCATACTGCTCACCACTCTGGGCAACGACCACACTATAGCCCCGCACGTTGGCCTGCTCCTCGATGCCCGCCAGGATGCTGGAGAAATAATAATGATTGATTTGCGGGATAATAACCCCTATCAAGGTGCTGGGCCGCGTCTTGCTCTGGCGGAGCGACTCGGCAATCGCATTAGGATAAAAATTATGTTCGCGCGCGAAAGCCTTGATACGCTCACGCTGCTCCTGCGAGATACGCGGAGAATCCTTCAGCGCCCTCGATACCGTTGCCACGCTCACACCCAGTTCGCGGGCAATATCCTTCATTGTGTAAGTAGATTTCTCTGTCATGACAAGGAGGTTAGTAACCTGTCTGCAAAATTAAATAAAACTTTCATTCGTTGTATCGCGTACAAATTTAATAATATAGTTTTGGATGCGCAAACGTTTGCACATCCAAAACGCTTGATTTAACTCAATTAGGAGAACAACTTTACATTTTTAAAACTAATTTTGCAACAGAAAACAGTAACTGAAAACAATATAACGCTAACTTAAAAGAATTAACAATGATGAAGCAGGTAAAATCTAAATTGCCTCTGAGATTGTGGGCTGTCCTATGTGGGCTCATGATCTCTGTCAGCGCCTTGGCACAGCAAATCACTGTCAATGGCCATGTTAAGGATGCTACCGGCGAGGCCGTCATTGGAGCCACCGTGCAAGTCGTAGGACAAACGGGCGGAGCCATTACCGATTTCGACGGAAACTTCTCAATCAAAGCTAACCAAGGCGACCAGATCAAGATCACCTTCGTAGGTTACCAAGATGCCATCGTGGCCGCCGCACCCAATGTAGTGGTAACGATGCAGGACGATGCCCAGACGCTGAACGACGTGGTGGTCATCGGTTACGGTCGCGCCAAGAAAAACGACCTGACAGGTTCTGTCACAGCCATCAAACCTGATGAAATGAGTCATGGTCTGCAAACCAGTGCCGACGACATGTTGGCAGGAAAGGTGGCAGGTCTGAACATTATCAGTGAGGGCGGTGCTCCTGGTGCCGGTTCAAAGATTCGTATTCGTGGCGGCTCGTCGCTTTCTGCATCCAACGACCCTCTTTATGTGGTTGACGGTCTGCAACTCGACCCTGCCGGTATCTCTGGCATGAACCCCTTGGCATCAATCAACCCGAACGATATTGAGTCGTTCACGGTGTTGAAGGATGCATCTGCTACTGCCATCTATGGTTCACGTGCTTCTAACGGTGTGATCATCATCACCACCAAGAAAGGTAGAGCCGGACAGAAGGCCAAAGTGTCGTACAATGGTAACGTCTCTATCTCTGTCAAGAAAAAGACCCTCGATGTATTCGACGGTCCCGGATTCCAGAAGTTCGTCACAGACACCTTCGGAGAGGACAGTCCCGAATATGCTTTGCTGGGTTACTATGAGAACGGAGAGCATAAGTTTGCCAATACCAACTGGCAGGACGAGATTTACCGCACGGCAATCTCTACCGACCACAACATCACTGTCACGGGTGGTACAGCCAATATGCCTTACCGCGTATCTGGTGGCTTTACTTATCAGCCCGGTATCGTTAAGTCAACCTTCTTCCGCCGCTACACGGGTAGTTTCAACCTTTCTCCGGTGCTGTTGAAGGATCACTTGCGCCTGAACATTTCGGGTAAGGTGATGTCAGCCCAGCGTAGCTGGGACAATGGTGCCGTAGGCGCATCAGCCTACATGGATCCTACCAAGCCCATTCGTCTGAATCAGGACATTTACAACAAATACTTTGGCGGTTATTATCAATGGGCAAAAGCTGCAGGCTATCCCAACGATAACAGTTGGGAGTATGCTTTCGACGGCAATGCCACGGCTAACCCTGTTGCACTCGTAGAGAACAATGGCACGAAATCTAATGCCACAACGTTCCAAGGCAACTTTGGCGTAGATTATTCCATCCATGGTTTGGAAGACCTGCATGTTTTGGTAAACCTCGCCGGCAACTATACAAATGCCAAGGAGGAGACTAGCAACAGTCCTTTCACTACTTCCAGTTATTACTATGGCTGGGACGGCTGGAAAAAGAAAAAGAACTATAACCATATCTTCAACATCTTCCTTCAGTACACCAAAGAGCTGCAGAAAGACGTTCACAATCTGGATGTACAGGTTGGTTATGAGTGGCAGCGCTATCATGCATGGAGCGACAACTGGGGCTTCGGTATTATCCCGCAGACGGCTTCTGTAGGTGCCGGTACTCACTACAATGAGCCTACCGGTATCACAGAATGGGAATCGGAGAACCGTCTGCGTTCATGGATCGGCCGCTTGAACTATACCCTTCTGAACCGCTACCTCTTCACGTTCACCATGCGTGCCGACGGTTCGTCGCGTTTCGCCAAGGGTCATGAGTGGGGCTACTTCCCTGCAGCCGCTTTCGCTTGGCGTGTAAAGGAAGAAGCCTTCCTGAAGGATGTCGATGCCGTGAGCGACTTGAAGTTCCGTTTGACTTATGGTAAGACTGGTCAGCAGAACCTTCCAGGAAAGCTTGGAGGTCAAGAAGTTGGTGATTTCTACTATATTCCAACCTTCACAGCTAACTACGATCACGCTTACTATCCATTGTTTGGTAACGGACAGACAGTACGCCCAGGTGTTTACAACAACGAACTGACATGGGAAAAGACAACCACCTATGATGCCGGTTTCGACCTCTCACTCTGGAACGACCGGTTTGCTCTGAGTGCAGACTGGTACTATCGTAAGACCACCGACCTGATCAACAATATCTATGTTCCTGCAGGTGCCAACTTCGGTGCACAGACAGTGGGTAACATCGGTGAACTCCACAATACGGGTGTTGAGTTAATGGCAACTGTCCGTCCCATCGCTACTAAGGATTTGCACTGGGAAATCACCTACAACTTCACCTACAACAAGAATAATATTGACGACTTGGCTTCCGACCTCATCGAACATGGTGGCATAGGTTTGTCGAAGAATGGTATGGCTTATCAAACAGGTCATTCTTCAACTGCATTCTACGTTTACCGGCAGGTTTACGACCAAAACGGAAACATTGTTCCTCATACCTTCGTAGACCGCAACGGTAATGGCACGCTCGACAGCGACGACCGCTACTTTTATTATCATGCCGATCCTGATGTAACCATGGGCCTTGGCTCGAAGGTGACCTATAAGAACTGGGACTTCAGTTTCAATTCACGTGCCAGTTTCGGTAACCACGTCTTCAATGCCAACATCAACGGCACTTACATCAGCGGCCAAGGCTTGGGCTCAACACTTAACTTCATGCACAACATTCCAACACTGGCACTTAAATATGGTTTGAAAGATTCCTCTGAGGCACAGCCCGCATCAGACTGTTGGATTCAGAATGCATCATACTTCAAACTCGACAACATCACAGTGGGTTACTCGTTCCAGAAACTCTTCAACATGAACATCAGCGGACGTGTCTATGCTACTGCACAAAATATTTTCACCATCACCAAGTACGATGGTCTTGACCCAGAGATTCAAGAAGGTATCGAGAGCAGTATATATCCTCGTCCGTTTACCACCATTCTGGGTGTGAACCTGAACTTTTAATCCCAGCTTAATTATAATCAATTAAAAAGGAAATTATTATGAATATCAAAGGTATCAAAAATATAATGGCTGTGGCCTTCTTGGGTGTTGCCACACTTTGCTTGACAGCATGTGACAACGACTCCAGCATTTTAGGGGGATCTTTGCATCCTGACAACCCTAACCCACAGCAATCCACCGAGGCTGACTATGATGGTATTCTGAATAAGATTTACGGCAACATGGCTTTGACCGGTCTTACAGGCCCTCATGGAAGCAGTGACCTTCCCAGTGACATTGACGAAGGTATGTCGGTATTCGCTCGTGTTGTGTGGTATGCCAATGAATTATCTTCCGACGAGGCTCTCTGCGCTTGGCTGTCCGACGCTGGTGTTCCTGAGTTCAACCGCGGTACCTGGGGCGATAACCATGCTTTACTTCGCGGACTCTACTATCGTTGCATGTTCGGAATCACGCTTTGTAACTATTTTATTGACAGTGCACCGTCTTCTATAGATGACTATTCTCATAAGATGGCTGAGGTTCGCTTCATGCGTGCGCTTTATTACTACTACCTGATGGACATGTTCGGCAATCCGCCGTTCATCACTCAAGTATCTGCTGAGGCTCCTGCACAAGCCTCTCGGGAAGAGTTATTCAACTTCATAGAGAGCGAACTGAAAGATATTATCGGTGAAGGAGAGGGCAGTAACGTACTGGCAGCAGCCAAGAGCGTAAAGTATGGTCGCGCCGATGTTGTGGCAGGATACATGCTGTTGATGCGAATGTACCTCAATGCCAAGGTTTATACTGGCAATGAGCGCTGGCAGGATGCCCGCACTTATGCAGAAAAAGCCATCAATTCAAGTTATAGTTTGAGCACAGAAGGCAAGAATGGCTACACTGGCTACCAACTTCTGTTCATGGGTGACAATGACACTAATGGCGCACAGAACGAGATTGTGCTTCCTATTCTGTTTGATGGCGAACTGACACAGAGTTGGGGTGGCGTATTCCTTGTTGCCGGTGCAGTCAATGCTGATGATATTGCCGCTTATCCTACTGGTATGACCAGCAACTGGGGTGGTATCCGCGCAAAGCCTTATTTCATTCAGAAATGGTTCCCCAACAACGATGCTCCCGCTGGAACACCTGCTGACTTGAAAGAAGCTGCTGGTGATGACCGCTGTCTTTTCATGACACAGGGGCACGAACTTGAAATCAACAACGAGGACAAGTTCCAGGAAGGCTATGGCTACATCAAATTCCTGAACACCCATGCCGATGGCAGTGAGACACACAATGCCGAGCACACGGACTATGACTTCCCGCTTTTCCGTTTGGCAGAGGCTTATCTCACCTATGCAGAAGCAGATGCCCGCCTGAATGGCGACAAGGTAAGCAACAGTGGTCTGGAGTATATCAAGGCTCTTCGTAAACGTGCACATGCCAACAGTAACATCAATGTGTTCTCACTCCAGGATATCGAAGACGAGTGGAGTCGCGAGTTCGGCTTCGAAGGCCGCCGTCGTATGGATATGGTACGCTTCGGTAACTTCTCCAGAAGTCGCCGTATATGGATTGGTGGAACGGCAGCAGGCGGAACCTTGCCTGACTATCGTAACATCTTCCCATTGCCATCAAGTGACCTTACTGCGAACCCGAATCTGGTACAAAACCCAGGTTATTGAACCTACTTACAGATGGAACTGGGTGACGATCGTCGCCCAGCGACATCCAAGAAAAAAGGAAACAACATTTTTAAAAATGAAAATGAAAATGAAAAGAATTAATATATTAGCATCCATGCTCATGGCATTAGTAGCCTTCACGGCTTGCTCCACCGACCGAGATGACAATCCGGTGTTGCAAGTTCCGGCTAATGGCAGCTTCATGCTTTATGCCCCGGGCATCGTGGCAAACACCATCGATTTGGACAACTCCTCGTCATTGACATTCAAGGTTGATCAGCCAAACTATGGATATACAGCTCCTATTACATACATGATGGAGTTCGCTGCGTCTGAAGACGGTAACACATGGTCTTCATGGCAGCCCACAGAAACAAGTAATGAGAACCCATTGGGAATCACTCTTCCCACCAGTGAAATCGCCAGTGCAGTGACTTCAGGCTTGGTAGAACTAGGTCGTGAGGAAACAGAATTCCCTCTCACAGCCAAAGTTAAGGCACGTGTTCGCGCTTTCTTGCCCGGTATGGAAGAGACTACTTCTATCTATTCTAATGAAGTGGTACTGTCAGCCACCACCTCATACGTGCTGCCTCCTGTTCCTGCGTTGTTGTTCTATATGGTTGGCGCTCTGCCTGGTTGGTCTGCTGAGGGTGCACTAACTGCTCTCCTATATCCAGAAGGTGGTGATGTATATACCTACACTTCTAAGTTCGTTGACGGAGATAATCCAGCCAACCTGAAGATTTGGGCACAAGAAGATCTGGGAATTTGGGCAAATGCATATTGTGTTGAAAAAGACAAGGATGGTACACAGGATGAAACCGGAGCCATTATCCAGGCAGATGCCGGTGCCATTAAAGCTCCGACGGCTGAATACTACACCTTCACGTTCGACAAGCACCACATGAGTTACTCGTGGACAAAACTTGAAGAACAGAATCCTGTTGAATATGAGGCTATGTTCGTCGTTGGTGGTTTCAACGGTTGGCCTGGTGACGGCGGCGTAGCGATGACTCAGGTAACTCCTCACAACTGGTATGTTGAGACCACTATCGATGAAGACACCCAATTGAAGTTCCGTGCTAACTATAGTTGGGACGTAAACTGGGGCTATGGCTCTGAAGACGGAGAATGGACTGTAACTGCCGACGACTTCGGTAAAGTTGGAGTTGGTGGAGCAAAGAACATTGCCGTAAACAAGGGTACTTATCGTTTCTATATCAACGATATCACTGGCAAAATGCTGATCACACCAGTAGAATAATTAGATTCATTAACGCGATAAAAGAACAGAACAATGAAAAAGTTATCATTATATTTGATGCTCGCATTTGCGGGTTTGTTCATGACCGCTTGCGGTCCTGAGGATAACGAATTCGCAGGTCTGAAGACAGCAGAGGCCGAAGGCGCTGTAGTTGTGCCAGGATTCACTGCCGGTCAGATTGCTCTTATCGATCTCAACGCCGTTGAAGTAAGCGACGAACTAGATGTGCAGGCATTTACCGTTCCAGCCACAGCTCTTCCTGAGGGAGTAGAGCTTGCAAAGGCCGAGGTTGTATTCGAAGATGGTACTGTGCTTCCTGCCACTGTCGATGGTAAGGTATCGGGTAATGCCCTCTCACAATATGTCGCTTCTCTCTATGGCCTGCGCCCCGAGTCTCGTTCGGTGGTTGGTAATGTCTATCTCTATGCCATTCAGAACGGCGCAGCCGTTAAAATCGATGCAGGCAAGGTTACTTTCAATGTAGTACCTAAGGCTCCCGTGATTGCTGCTGCATACTATCTCACGGGTACTATGAACGGATGGGACAACAACAATACCGACTTCATGCTCTCCAATGGAGGTGACGATCCTTATGCCAACCCCACCTTCACTTGCACGCTCAAGATGGAAGATCTGGGTAATCCCACTTCTATCGAGTTCAAGGCAACTCCCGACAATGGTTTGGGTGGTGACTGGAGTGGCTGTCTGGCCGCAGGCGATGAAGAAGGCAAGTTCAACTACAACAATGTTGGCGGCAACTTCAAGATTGAAGGTATCAAAGCCAACACGAAGTATATTCGTCTGATTTTCAACATGCTCGACCAGACTTGGGCTTACGAGGAAATTGCCTTTGCCCCATACATCTATGAGGCTGGTTGCAACAACAATTGGGGTGGTGACTACCAGCAGCCTCTCTACTGTGCTGACGGTGAAGGAACATATACTGGTTTCTTCTATGCACAGGAAGACAGTTGGACTGGAGGCAAGGGTGCCTTTAAGTTCCGCGGTGCTGCCGACAATTGGGACAATGGCAACTATGGTACGGGCTCACTCAATGCCGACGGTTTGACCGGTACGCTGATAGACGACGGTGGCTCTGGCAATGTCATGCCCGAACCTGGGTTCTATCGTGCCGACGTCAATCTTGCCAGCATGACCTTCAAACTGACTCCTATCCACAGTGTCTTCGTGGTAGGCAGCGCTGTCAACAACGACTGGGACAAGGGTGTTGAGATGACCTTCAATAAGGCCGAACGTTGTTGGGAGTGCGATGCCACCTTCACCGAAGCCGGTGTCATCAAGTTCAAGGGTAATGGCACTTGGGACAACGAGGACGGCAACTGGGGCGGATCGTTAGACAATATTATCAACGGCTCTAACGATAATATTCCTGTCAGCCTCTCGGGTAAGGTACACATCAAGTTCTTCCCGCTTTGCGACACCAAGTCGTATGCAGTCATTACTCCTGCGAATTAACCTTTTAATACTATATCACTCAGGCGGACATCCTTAGGGTGCCCGCCTGTTTTTATGCAACGGATGCAATCGTTTGCACACACCAAGTAACGAAAAGTAAGCAGGTTAGGAAACAATGAAAACAAATATTTAATATATTTGCACAGAAAATCCCATAAACTTTTACAGCAATGAAGAAAATACTGATACTCCTACTTGCTTTGCTCCTTTGCATGAGCACTTCACAGGAAACCATGGCTGCCGAAGGATGGCCTGCCAACTATGGTGGCGTTATGCTTCAAGGATTCTATTGGGATTCCTTCACCGACACTCGTTGGAGCACGCTTGAGGCACAAGCCAACGAACTTTCTTCAGCCTTCTCGCTCATCTGGGTTCCGCAGAGTGCAAAAGCAGCCAGCAATCCTTCCATGGGTTACAACCCACTCTACTTCTACAACCAGAATTCCTCTTTCGGCAATGAAGCAGAGCTAAAATCGATGATAAACACTTTCAAGGATAAGGGCTTGCTGACAATTGCAGACATTGTGGTAAACCACCGCGGAAATGTCTCCAATTGGGTGGATTTCCCTACAGAGACCAACCCTTATGACGGTAAGACCTATCAGATGAATTCTACAGACATCGTTGCTAATGATGATGGCGGTGCTACTAAGAACTGGGCCAAGGATAATGGCTACCAATTGAGCAGCAATAATGATACAGGCGAAGATTTTCCCGGATTGCGCGATCTCGACCACAAAAGTGAGAACGTGCGCAACAACGTAAAAGCATACCTAATATACCTACTTAACTATCTAGGTTATACCGGATTCCGTTACGATGTCGCTAAAGGTTTCTCCGCCTCCTATTTTGGTGAATATAATCAGGCTGCAGCACCGCAGTTTTCTGTAGGTGAATACTGGGACGGCAATGCCTCTGCCGTGAAGACATGGATCAACGGCACCAAAGTAGACAACACCATTCAGAGTGCAGCCTTTGACTTCCCCTTCCGGTATACTGTTCGCGATGCCATCAATAATAACGACTGGACAAAACTTGGTGGAACCAGTGTTATGTCTGACACTAATTACCGCCGCTATTCCGTTACCTTTGTAGAGAATCACGACACCGAGCGACGTGCCAATGCTGCACAAGACCCTATCACACATGATACTCTCGCTGCCAATGCCTTCCTCCTCGGTATGCCAGGCACACCTTGTGTTTTCTTGAAGCATTGGCAGGCCTACAAACCTGAGATTGCTGCAATGATAGCCGCTCGGAAAGCTGCTGGCATCACAAATACTAGCACCTATTCAAACATGGCAAGAAGCAAAGGCTATTATGCCAACCTTGTCAACAGTAAACTCCTCGTAGCCGTTGGTAACAACGTCCAAGATTATAAGCCTAACGACAACTACATCGAGATTCTTTCTGGCTATCACTACCGCTATTTCTTGCACAAGAACGCCGAAATAGCTTGGGTGGACAAAGCCTCTGGAGAGTATAATCTTCCTCTTAACGTAAAACTCTCTGCTATCTCAGCTGATGCTAATGCTCAGCTCGTCTATACCCTAGATGGCAGCGAACCTACTGTTTCTAGCACGAAAGTGGCCTCAGGTACCTCCATCGACATTACCAGCGCCTGCACACTTAAGGTTGGTCTCCTTATTGGCAGCACTGTTTCTAGCATTATAACGCGCGAATACACAATTAATTCTTTCCAACCTTACGACATCACCATTTATGTCAACACTGACAAGGTAGGATGGAGCAACGTCAACTTCTGGACATGGGGAGGCGACGGCACTCATGCTCCAACCAATTCCAATTGGCCTGGCGACAAAGTGTCCAGTACCACCACAATCAATGGTAAGCAGTGGTATGCAAAGACCTACACCATCAACAGTGCTAGTGACTGCGTCAACTTCGTCTTCAGTACGGGTACTGGCAGTCCACAGACTATTGACATCAATGACATCAACGAGACAACATACTTTGAGATATCTACTGATACAGAAGGTGGTAAGAATAAAATCAACGATGTCACGTCCACAACGGACATTGAACAAATAATGGAATCCCAAAATCCACTACCCAACAACCGTTATTACAACCTTAACGGTCAGCAGGTGAAGCCTAACCGACCGGGCATCTATATCCACAATGGCAGGAAATTCGTGATAAAGTGAGAATAAAGCAAAGCTTACTTGTGCTTTATCGAGCGAAAACGAATTCGACGAATGTCAAATTTGTGAAGACGTGAGAATAAAGCAAAGCTTGCTTATGCTTTATCGAGCGAAAACGAATTCGACGAATGTCAAATTCAGCAAGAGATGAATTATATTAGTTTTCTCATTATATTCGCAGGAATGTGGCTTTCGGGCTGCATTCCTGTTTCTGCACAAGAAAAACTACTCGGTGGTGACATCTCGCTACTACCCTCGTATTTGGAAAAAGGTACGGAGTTCCGTACTGAATCAGGGCGGCTCATCAAACGTCCGCTCCGTTTCTTTCGCCAACAAGGGTGGAATGCCATGCGTGTACGACTTTTTGTTGACCCGGAAAAGGCGCCTTCATCACACAAAGGCGAAGGAGTATGCCAAGACCTCGACTACGTGATTGCACTTTCCAAGGACATTAAGCGAGCCGGTCATCAGCTGATGCTCGACTTTCACTATTCTGACACCTGGGCAGATCCAGGCAAGCAGTTTATACCAAACGATTGGCTACAAGTGGACAGTGTAGCCCTACCCGATACTCTATATCAATACACTCGTCATTGCCTGGAAGAAATGGTCAAGGCCGGATGTTCCCCTGAGCTCATTCAGGTTGGCAACGAGATTACCTTCGGGATGCTTTGGCCGAAAGGCAAGGTGGATCCTATGAAACCTGAACGCTGGTCTTATTTCTGCCAACTACTCAATAGTGGCGTAAAGGCTTGTCGCGAAGTTTGTCCCCAGGCAAAGATTATCATCCATACGGAGCATGCGCAGGACTCGGCTGCCACCCTTTCCTACTACGAGAAACTGGCAGCATACGGAGTTGATTACGACATCATCGGACTCTCCTATTACCCCATGTGGCACGAGCGACTGCCCATCCTATCCGAAACGCTCAACATGCTGGAACGCGAGTTTCCGCAAAAGCCGGTGATGATTGTGGAGACAGCCTTCTATTACAGTCATGAGAACGACCGCTGGGCCAAACCATCGCAATACAGCGAATACTACCCCATTAGTATCGAAGGACAACGGCAGTTCACGGCCGAACTCGTAGCCGAACTGAACCATCATAAAAATGTAACAGGTCTGTTCTGGTGGTTTCCCGAAGAAAACGGCTATAAAAACACCGTCACCAAAGGATGGCTCAACCGCGGACTCTTCAACAACCGCACCGGTCGTGCCCTGCCAGCTTTGCTGGAACTAAAAAAGTTTAGGTAAAGTTTTGTCTTTTCAATTATTATCCATACCTTTGCACACTAACGAACTAATAATAAACAAGAACTACTTATGAAAATTAGAACTCTATTTCTCAGCATCCTTGCCTTTGCTGCTCTAATCGGCAACGCCCAGACCAAATATGCAGGAGGCGACCTTTCCATGCTAACGAAATACGAAGATGCCAAGGTGGCTTATTATGACATTAACGGCACCAAGATAGAAAATAGCAAACTGCTGGAGTTCTTCCGTGATGATGCAGGATTCAACATTGTACGTGTGCGCCTTTTCGTTAATCCTACTGGAGAAAACGGCGTCTGCCAGGATTTGGATTACGTAAAAAGACTCGGCAAGCGCATCAAGGATGCAGGCCTCAAGTTCATGCTTGATTTCCATTATAGTGACACTTGGGCAGACCCCAAAAAACAATACACTCCCTCAGCTTGGACTAGTCTGAGTGATGCTGATCTCTATACAAAAATCTATGAGTATACCAAGGAATGTCTTACCACCCTGAAAGACTATGGTGCAACGCCAGACTTCATACAGACAGGTAATGAAATCTCCTACGGTATGCTTTGGGGAGCCAGTGGCAGCAGCAGTCTGAAAAAATGCTATACTTCCAATTCAGCAAATTGGGACCGTTTCATAACTTTGCTTACTAAAGCAGGTCAAGCTTGCCGCGAAATCTGCCCACAAGCCAAAATCATTATCCACACAGAGCGCACTGGCGACTGGTCAACTACAAAAGGAATCTACGACAAACTTAGTTCTGTTGATTATGACATCATCGGACTCTCCTATTATCCTGAATGGCACAACAGCATCGCAACACTGAAAACCACACTTACCAACTGTCATTCCACTTATCCTGCAAAAGAGGTAATAATCGTAGAGACCGGATATTTTAATAATTGGTACGACACTAAAGCATCCTATAATTTCGAAAGCACCTGGCCTGCTTCACCAGCTGGACAGAAGGCTTTCCTCACCGATCTTGTCACCGCCATCAAAGACTTGAGCTATGTGACAGGTCTGCTCTACTGGTTCCCAGAAGAGAATCAGTCAGCAGGCAATACGGTTTACGCGCCTTGGTACAATCACGGACTTTTCAGCACCTCCACCGGTCATGCCGTGGAAGCCCTCTACGTCATTCAGGAATTCCTCGGCAAGAGTTCCAGCACCGAACATGAGGCCAAACAGATCTATGCGTTGGGCAACGGCGAAGAGTTAGGCGACTGGAATCTAAGCAACTGTAAGGCCATGACCCCATGTGCCGACGGTGTAAGTTATTATATTGATGTAAAACCGACTGGAGATATCTGGCTCTGCTTCAGCGACGGCACCGTCACCAGCGATAGCGACTGGGATACCTACAATGCCACTTACCGCCTTTCAACAGGTGTGAAGGACGAGCCCATCAGCATCGGAAATACCTATCAGTTATCTAAGGCCGGAGACTTCTCCATGAAACTTTCTGCTGGAGAATACCGACTCACCGTAAACAGTAAGACCTGGGTGCTGAAAGTAGAGGATCTGGCTTCAGCGCATATTGACGGAATAGAAACCTCTACATCCGCCGATTCCCCCATCTACGACCTCAGCGGCCGTCACATCACCGAGATGCAGAAACCAGGCGTGTATATCAAGGGCAAGCGGAAAATCATGAAATAAAACAGGGTCTGAAGTCTCCTTCAGTAACCTCCATAATTTACTCAGACAACAAAGTAAATTAGTTTGTTAGGCACGCAGGCTTTAGACGACCTGCAATTACCCATCAGAAGCGATACAAACTAATTTACTTTGTTGTCTATATCTTTTCTATATGCAGCACTTGGTCGCAATAGTCAACCACGGCAGGACGATGAGTAATGAAAATAATGGTCTTGTCGTGATTGGCAAGAATGTTCTGCAAAAGTCTTCGTTCTGTCTCAGGATCAAGGGCGCTGGTGGCCTCATCGAAGAGCATCACACTGCCTTCACGCAGCAGCGCACGGGCAATGGCGATACGCTGAGCCTGTCCTTCAGATAGTCCCCCACCCGACTCCGAACAAAGGCTGTCGAGTCCTGCCGGCAAATCCTTCACGAATTCGGCACAAGCCAACTGGAGCGCATCGTTCATTTCCTCTTCGGTTGCCGTCACCCGCCCAAGCCTCAAATTCTCGCGGATAGTTCCGCTCAGCAGCGTATTGCCTTGCGGTACATACACCAGATTACAGCGATGGCGGGGTGAGAGTACGGCACCTTTCTTTTCATTATAGATCTCCACCTCACCTTTCTGCGGACGGATAAGTGCCAGAATCATACGCACCAGCGTGGTCTTGCCGGCACCAGTCTCACCGAGGATGGCTGTGCAAGAGCCCGGTTTGAAATCGAACGAAAGGTGATTGATGACCCGCCCTTCTTCCTTTTCATAGGCAAAAGAGACATCCTGGAAACGAATGCCGCAAGGCGACTCCATCAGCAGCGGGTCACCCTGTTCTTCCAACGGGTTCTCTTCGAGTTCCATCAGTCGCTCGGCAGCCGTGAACACACTCACGAACTGCGGAACCAGACGGGTGAGAGAGCGGGCGGGACCCTGGATCTTGTTCACCAATTGCAGGAAAGCCGTCATGCCACCAAAGGTCAAAGTGCCCGCCGACATGCGCATGGCACTCCAAAGGAAAGCAATCAGATAGCCCAAGGCAAAGCCGAAGTTCAGGATGAGATTCGAAAAGACGGAGAATGCCGTGCGCTTCACTACCTTTTGCCTCAATTCGCTCTGCGTATTCTCCAATTTGTCTACCATCATCGAATCGCTTTCAAGCGTCTTGATGAGCATTCGGTTCTGCACGGTTTCCTGTAATACTGACTGCACCTTTGAGTCGCTGTCACGAACCTCACGGGTGAGAAAACGCATCCTGTTCACATAGAGTTTGCTAACCAGAATGAAAAGGGGCAGCATCACAATGATGATGACCGACAGCAACTTGTCCATGGAAAACAGGTAGAAAAACGCACCCAAGAAAAGTGCCAGCGTGGAAACCGTGCTGGGAATGGTCTCCGTGAGGAAAGCCACTACGTTGCCCACATCCTTTTCCAGACGGTTGATGACATCACCGCTATGCAGCCGTTCACGGCCTTGCCATTCAGAGCGCAAGATACGGTCGAGCATTTTCTGCTGCATCCGGTTTTGCGCCTTGATGCCCAGAATGTTGCGTACCCATACGGCGCAGATATTGATGGCAAAGTCACAGAGTATCAGTCCGCCCATCACGGCCACAGCCCAATAGAGACTGCCTTCCACCACATGGGAAGCCACGTCGATGGCATGTTGTACCGCCCACACCTGGGAGAGGCTCACAACCACGCCCAATAATCCAAGCGAAGCATTGATGAAGGCCTGCAGACGATTGCCACGCCAAGCTCTCCAAAGCCATTTCAAAATGACCTTGGCCCCATAATGGCTTTCTTTTGCCCTGAATATCTCTTTCAGATCCATATTCTCTACCTATTATCCAATCCCCAGGCCATCTTCTCGCGTAGGGTAGAGAAATAAGTCTGGCCATTGCGCTTCACAATCTTTATATTGTAAGGAGCCTTTTGGATGGTCAGCCGCGTGCCTTCCTCACATTTCTCCGAACGGCCGTCGATGGCTATCAGGAAATTATGCGAACGGCTCTCCACCGTCAACGTGATAACCGCATCATCACGAACCACGATGGGACGGATGTTCAGCGAATGGGGAGCTACGGGAGTCAGACAGAAAATATCCGATTCAGGCACGGCAATAGGACCGCCATTGGAAAGTGAATAGGCCGTACTTCCTGTGGGTGTGCTGACAATCAGACCGTCAGCCTGATAGGTCACCAGATATTCGCCGTTCACATTCGTCCGGATACTGATCATCGACGCGTTGTCACGCTTCAACACGGCAATATCATTCAATGCACAGGGGCAGGTGTTAAAAGTCTTACCATCTGCCTCCACCTGTATCACTGCATGCTCTTCGAGTTTGTAATCGCCGGCATACAACATCTTCAATGACCGTTCTATGTCACTGGGACCCACATCTGCCAAAAAGCCGAGACGTCCCATATTGACACCCATGATAGGAATATTCTTGTTGCCTACATAGTGGGCAGCCTTCAACAGCGTGCCGTCACCGCCCATGGAAATGACGAAGTCAGCCTCAAAGTCATGCCCTTCAAACACACGGGTGGCCTTCACCTCCAGATGCTGCCCCTGCGTGAGAAACTCAAAGAACTCTTTCTCAATATATACATCTGCTTTATGTTCAGAAAGAAACGAGAGAATCTTCTGAATCGAAACAGACTTCTTGGCCTGATATACATTGCCAAAAAGGGCAAAGCGAAGTTTGCGTTGTGCCATAATGCTTTATATTTTTATTGAGTGCAAAGATAAGTAAATAAATGTAGAATGAAGAATGAAGAATGAAGAATTATCGTTTTTTTTGAAATGCCATAGGACTAATTTGCATATTTCAAAATTATATCTTATCTTTGCCCTCTGAAAAAACACTAAAACCCAAATACGTATGAAAGCAAAGGTTTATCAATTTATGGCAGACGGCTTCGAGGATGTCGAGGCGCTGATTCCCGTTGACGTGTTAAGAAGAGGCGGTGTTGACATCAAGACCGTTAGTATTATGGGACGGCTCGAGGTGGAGTCTGCCCACGGAGTAACCATCAAGGCCGACATGCTATTTGAGGATGCCGACCTGAGCGATGCCGACTTGCTGATGTTGCCAGGTGGTATGCCCGGCGCTTCCAATCTCGATGCGCACGAAGGTGTGAAAGCCGCCTTGGTAAAACAGGCAGAAGCAGGCAAGATGGTGAGTGCCATCTGTGCAGCCCCGTTTGTATTAGGCAAGTTGGGCATTCTGAAAGGCAAGCGCGCCACTTGTTATCCCGGCTTCGAACAGTATCTGGAAGGTGCCACCTATACGGCATCCCTCTTCACTATTGACGGCAATATCATCACGGGTGAAGGTCCTGCTGCTGCATTCCCTTATGCCTATTCCATTCTGGCCCTGCTGACCACTGAAGAAACGGCTACCGAAGTGGCCACCGGCATGCGCTATGTACATCTGATGATGGGCGACTACGAGGAGTAACACTGTGGATTACGCAATCATCTTAGGTGGTGGGAAAGGACTGCGCATGGGAGCAGACATTCCCAAACAGTTCATTGAGATAGGCGGTCTGCCTATCCTCATGCGCACGATTTTACGTTTCCGTGAATACGGGGATGTCAGTATCATCCTCGTATTGCCAAAGGATCAGCAGAATTACTGGCAGCATCTCTGCCAGGTACACCATTTCACCGAGGACTACCAGATAGCCGACGGCGGCAGCGAGCGCTTCTTCAGTATCAAGAACGCCTTGGCGCTGATACCAGAAGATGCCCAAGGCGTGGTGGCCGTTCACGACGGCGTGCGTCCATTCCCTTCTGTGGAAGTCATCGCCCGTTGTTTCGAAACAGCCCGACAGACAGGCACTGCCGTTCCCGTCATTCCAGTAGTGGAAACGCTAAGGCATATAAGCCCCAACCAAACCTCCCCCCAAGGGGGGATTGAGGGGGGCTTTACCGTTCCCCGCTCCGAATATCGTTTGGTACAGACTCCCCAGGCCTTCGACATTCAGTTACACAAGGCCGCCTACCGCCAGCCCTTCAACGAAGGTTTCACCGACGATGCCTCTGTAGTAGAAGCGTATTGGTTAAAGACCCCTCTCCAACTCCCCCGAGGGGGAGAGTCCAAATCACCCTCTCAAGAAGCCTCCCCTCGGGGAAAGGCTACGGGTAGGCGAGCTTGCTCGGGAATGGCTTTGGAGGGGGTCGGTATCACTTTAGTCGAAGGCAACCGCGAGAATATCAAGATTACCACGCCCTTCGACCTTATCGTAGCCGAAGCGCTGGTCTCTTCCCAAGAGAAATCAGGAAAGGGGGCTCATGTATAACATCCTTGAACAAGACATCAAGTTCCTGCCTGGCGTAGGTCCCAAGCGGAAGGAACTATTGCAACGGGAACTAGGCATAGAAACCTATGGCGACCTGTTGCAATACTATCCTTATAAGCATGTGGACCGTTCGAAACTCTATTCAGTAAACGAGCTCTCCACGGAAGCATTCGTACAGGTGAAGGGCCGAATCTTGAGCTTTGAGGAGTTTTCCATGGGACCTCGGAAAGTTCGTATCGTCGGGCATTTCTCCGATGGCAACGGCATCTGCGACCTCGTTTGGTTCCTTCCCAAAAAGCCGAAGAATTTCTATCAGGTCAATACCGAATACATCATTTTCGGCAAACCCACCATATACAACGGGCGTTACCAGTTTGCCCATCCAGAAATGGACAAGGCTGAAAGCCTGCAACTCTCCGAAATGGGCATGCAGCCCTATTACATCACTACGGAGAAGATGAAGAAGGCCGGACTGACCTCACGTTCCATCGAGAAGCTCACGAAAACACTGCTCCAGCAAATCAAGGAGCCACTGCCAGAGACGCTCCCGCCCTTCATCGTCAACCGTCTGCGATTCGTAAGTCGCGACACAGCCTTCCGCAACATTCATTACCCCAAGACAGCCGACGAACTATCCCATGCCACCGTGCGCCTTAAGTTTGAGGAACTGTTCTATGTGCAACTGAACATCCTTAGGTATGCCCAAGACCAGCGCCGAAAGTACCGCGGCTACATTTTCCTGCATGTGGGAGACTATTTCAACGATTTTTACCATAACCATCTGCCCTTCCCACTGACTGGCGCACAGAAGCGTGTCATCCGCGAAATCCGCCAGGATACAGGTAGTGGTCGGCAAATGAACAGGCTATTGCAAGGCGATGTGGGCTCCGGAAAGACACTGGTTGCCCTCATGTCGATGCTCATTGCCCTCGACAACGGCTATCAGGCCTGCATCATGGCACCGACGGAAATTTTGGCAGAACAGCATCTGGCCACCATCCGCCAGTTTCTGGGCGATATGAATATCCGCGTGGAACTGCTCACCGGCATTGTGAAAGGAAAGAAACGCGAAGCCGTTCTTCAGGGCATTGCCGACGGTTCGGTGCAAATCCTCGTGGGAACCCATGCCGTCATCGAAGACCCCGTTCAGTTCCTCCATCTTGGATTCGTAGTCATCGACGAGCAGCACCGTTTCGGTGTGGCACAGCGCGCCAAACTATGGAACAAAGGCGTCAATCCTCCCCATGTCCTCGTCATGACCGCCACCCCCATTCCCCGCACACTGGCCATGACCATCTACGGCGACCTCGACGTCAGTGTCATCGACGAACTACCGCCGGGACGCAAGCCCGTCTATACCATTCACAAACTAGACTCTCAAATGACGTCGCTCTACCAGGGCATCCGCCAACAGATCCAACAGGGACGCCAGGTGTATATCGTCTATCCCCTCATCCAGGAAAGTGAGAAGATCGACTTGCGCAATCTGGAGGAAGGCTTCGAGACCATGTGCCAGGTATTCCCTGAATTTCGTCTCAGCAAGGTGCACGGCAAGATGAAGCCTGCCGACAAAGAAGAGGAGATGCAGAAGTTTGTGCGCGGCGAAACGCAGATACTCGTGGCTACCACAGTCATCGAAGTGGGTGTCAACGTGCCCAATGCCTCCGTGATGGTCATCCTCGATGCCCAGCGTTTCGGTCTTTCCCAACTCCATCAGTTGCGTGGCCGTGTAGGACGTGGGGCCGACCAAAGCTATTGCATCCTGGTCACCAAGCCCGAACTGGCAGAAGACACCCGCAAGCGTATCGACATCATGTGCGACACCAACGACGGTTTCCTGATAGCCGAAGCCGACCTGAAGCTCCGCGGCCCCGGCGATTTGGAGGGAACCCAGCAGAGCGGCATGGCCTTCGACCTGAAGATTGCCGATATCGCCCGCGACGGCCAGCTCGTTCAGTTGGCCCGCGACGAAGCCCAGCGCATCATCGACGATGACCCCACCTGCCGGAAAAACGAAAACCAACTCCTCTGGCAGCGCCTCGCCGAACTACGCAAGACCAACATCAACTGGAGCGCCATCTCCTGAATACAGCGTATGAACAGGATGAACTTACGGTGAGAGGTAGAGTTTTTTTGCATTTAAGGGTGTAAGGGTGTCAAAACCCCGATAAACACTGGGCTTGCACCCTCCTTAGAAGGGTGTCAAGGGTGTCATAAGGGTGTAACGGGAGACCCACCCCAGCCCTCCCTGCATAGGGAGGGAGTTATGTCTTTAAGATTAAGGTTATCGTTTAGAAATTTTCTAGAAAATTTTCTCCAAGCGATGGTTAAATGAAGTGCAAACACCCTTCGATTGCCACAAATTCTCTAGAAAATTAATTAACGATGACGAAAACGAAAGCAAAAACATAATTCTGTTTGCTGATAAGCGACCAAGAGAAAGGGCTAATAAGAAAAACAAAAATCTCCAAAAATCTGCCATAAAAAAACCAACGAATTTAACGAATAATACAAATCCGCTCAAACTATCTACTCCCCTCCCTATGCAGGGAGGGCTGGGGTGAGTCTCCCGTTACACCCTTATGACACCCCTGACACCCTTCTCAGGAGGGTGCAAGCTCAGTGTTTATCGGCGTTTTGACACCCTTGCACCCTTAAACAAAAAATCTCGCACGCGCGCGCGAGAAGCACACTAACTTATACGTAATTCTGTCCTGAAATGACAGACAAATGATTCAAAATCGGACTGTTAACGCAAACAATAGAGTGTTAAAGTATCCATAAAAAGTGTAAAGAGGGAAAGATTCTCCGAAAAAAAGCGTTATCTTTGCAACCGAATGTGATAATTATGCACATTCATTGGAGTGAATTTTTAACTTCCTGAAAGGAATTCTTGCTTTGGCAAGCGACTTCGTCGATAACTTTTGACAAGAAATTATGCAGATAAAAAATATTTTTAAGACACTTACATTAACGTCCCTATTGGCTTTGAGTGCTGCCCCGGTAATGGGTCAGGACCTCTTGGCACGTCAGGCTCCCGTTGACCGTAAAATGAAGGCTGTTGACACGGTGGCTCTTCGTAGTATTATTGAGCGCGAACAGGCAGGTTCGCTGAGCGCACAATTATACAGCGAATGGAGCAATAAATATGCACACCGCGCCACGGAATTGCCCGATTCTTTCCGCATCGACCTCCGTGGGGTTGCCATGCCTACTTCAAGCCGTGTCATCACCAGTCAGTTTGGCCGCCGTTGGGGACGTATGCACAAGGGACTTGACATCAAGGTGTATATCGGTGATACCATCCGTGCCGCCTTTGACGGAAAGATCCGAGTAGTTAACTATGAGGGCAGTGGCTATGGCAACTATGTGGTTATCCGTCACAACAACGGATTGGAGACCATTTACGGCCACATGTCAAAACATTTGGTACGTGAAGACCAGAATGTACGTGCCGGTGATCCCATCGGTCTCGGTGGAAACACGGGCCGAAGCACAGGTTCTCACCTTCACTTTGAGACCCGTCTTTGCGGTGTAGCCCTGAATCCCGCCTTGATGTTCGACTTCCGCAACCAGGACGTGACGGGCGATTTCTATATGTTCCGCGCCAGCCGCTACGAGCGTGAAGGCATCGCCGTTAACAGCACAACAGGCCGTAAGCAGGACAGCTATACCGACGAAGAAGTAGGTAGCAAGTCCAAGACTGCAAGCCGAAACGAGGTGGCACAGAACAAGTCAAGCCGCAGCACTTCTTCGAAGAGTCGCAACAACGTACAGTACCACAAGGTGGTTAAGGGCGAGACGGTTTATTCGATTGCCCACAAGCGCGGTCTTACCGTGGAGCAGCTCTGCAAAATGAATCATATCGGAAAGAACATGCGTATCCGCCCGGGACAGATTCTGAAGTATTCGTAGGACCCACCCTATATCCCTCCAGAAGGGAGGGAAAGGATATCAAATTAGCGCGGCCTCCATTGGAAGTCGCGCTATTGTTTTGCTTTTTCCTTTTTTACCCTTTTACTTTTTTACCTTCCTTACGACAAACCAAAAATGCATGGCAATGGTGGTGAGCCATCCGTATTCTTCCGTCATCACGCGGAAACGTTCCCAAAGCGATGCCCGGTGATGGACTGTGGTATCACCCTCACGCAAGTATTTGGTAAGTACCTTATGGGTATTAATCATGGCCAGTTTACGGCGTTCCGCCTCTTTCATCACCTCAATACACCATTTCACATCAGCCGAATGGCGATATTTTAAATCGTATGGATGAGCCTTTGCTATGTCCGAACGGGCATAAAACGACTGATGGCAAACCAACATACCTTGGCGGAAAGATTTCCATGAGAGTTTCTCTGGCGGTTGCAAGCGACGGGGGAAGAGGAAATTGCCTTCGTTATCCACAATGTCTGTATTACCATAAATAACAGCAGGATGAGGATCCTGCGATGCGGCATGGGCAACCGTGGAAAGAACATCATCAGCTGCAAAACAGTCGCCGGCATTCATAAACACCACATAGTCGCCAGAGGCGCGTTCCAATCCTTTGTTCATGGCATCATACAATCCGCCGTCAGGTTCCGACTTCAGTTTCAAGGTCCAGTCAGGATGCATGGCCGCCACCTGTGTCTGATAGGCCTCCACCATTTTCACGGTCTGGTCCTTTGATGCTCCGTCCACCACGACATGCTCCACGTAGGCATAGTCCTGGCACAGCAGACTGTCGAGCGTGCGCTGCAACACGGCCGACGCATTATACGTAATGGTAATAACGGTTATTCTTATCATAACGCTAAATCATAATTTATAATGTTTCAGAGCCATTGCCTGATTATAGACCTCCATATAGCGTGAAGCAACGGCCGATTGCGAATAAGAATGCCGTACCTTCCGAACAGCGTTGGAAGCCAACTGTGTATAGTCTGCTTCACGAAGCACCCAATGAATTCCCGTGGCCAAATCATCAGCCGAACGGTATTCGGCTACATAGCCATTCTTCCTGTGATCTATCATTTCGGGGATTCCTCCCACTTTAAAACCAACACAGGGTACTCCACATGCCATCGCCTCCATGATAGTGTTGGGAAGATTCTCGGAGAGAGAAGGAAGCACAAACAGGTCAACGGCGTTGTAAACTTCCACCATACGTTGCGTATCATTGATGTAGCCCAAAGAGTAAACGGGTACGTCAAACTGATTATCAAACTCTTCGGAATGGCCACCAATCAGTACCATAGCCAGTTGCTCGCGCATTTCCGGATGGCGGTCCACCATCAACTTACAAGCATCAATGAGGTAATTCATTCCTTTATTGACGTTCGTCGTACGCTGTGACACAAAAAGAATCAGTTTCTTATCTGTTGGCAATTGCTCTTTCCGACGGGATGCCTGTTTGTCGGTTGGATGAAAGCACCGTAAATCAATGGGATTAGGAATAGCAAAAACTTGTTGCTGGCCAAGCAAGGCACTCTGTCGAGCCTCACCTGCCAACCACTTGCTACAGGCTATAAACAGGATGTCGCTATGTTCCACCAGACGTTGTTTCTTCTCCCACACCCTGCTTGATAAATCATTGTCGCCCCCACCTTTAGGCAGGTACTTACAATTCCGGCAATGCGCATGGAAACGATAGCATCCCAATGTGAGATGGCAGATACCCGTAGCGGGCCAAATATCGTGCATGGTCCATACCACGGGCTTCCCACTCTGCAGTATTTTCTGAATAACGGAGAGTGAGAGAAAACCTTGGTTAATCCAATGGAGATGTATCACATCGGCCTCCTTGAATTCCGGAAGCGTCGTAATATCAGTACCGACATTGGCAATATCGACATCGAACAGATGCTTCCTGGAGAAATGCATGGCCATAAAGATACGCCAGCGTTCCCAAAGAAAATGCCAGCGCTGACGCCAACCATTGCCTGCAGAAACCACCGTGAGACTGTCGGTCTGTTTGTCGCGTACCAACATCTTGGCCTTCACACCGTTGTTAATCAGTGCTTCCATCAGCCGGTTGGCAGCCACAGCAGCTCCTCCCGCCTTCTCACTTGTATTGACAATCAGTACTCTCATGCTGCAAAGATACAAAAAAGTAGTGTAAAAAAAAGATTTAGCGAAGAGAATAGAAACATTTTTGCTTAAATTTGTGTCACAAAAAGAACTCACCGGCGTATTATAAGCAGAGAAAAAAGAAAAATGACAACGGAAACGTTCAGGCAAGAGGCACAGCGCATGCGAACGACACTCGTCAGGTTAGCCTTCGGAATACTGCGGGATTCCGACGAGGCCGAGGACGTGGTGCAGGACGTATTGCTGCGGCTTTGGCAAATGCGCGACCAACTCAAGATGCCCATCGAACCATTGGCCAGGGTGCTCACACGCAACCATTGCATTGATATCGCCAGACGTAAGAAGCCCGCCGCAGAGCTTTCCATGGCGGTTTTCCAGGAAGAGGACGAGGCACTGCGGGAACGCATAGAGCGGATGATGAAGGTGATAGAAACCCTGCCCGACTTGCAGCAGACCATTCTCAGGCTGCGCCATATGGAAGGGATGGAATTTAAGGAGATTGCCGAACTGACGGGTTCAACGGAGGTGGCCGTAAGGAAGGCCCTGAGCCGGGCCCGGCAGGCTGTAAGAGATAAATTTAACGTTTTCGTTAAGCCAAAAGAGCAATGATAAGCTCGCTTAATCATTGCCTTGGCGAGAAAAGGTACATGAAAATGAATGGATATGAGAAATGACTTGAGAATAAGAACACTGACCGAGCGATTCTTCGATGGTGAGACATCGCTTGCCGAGGAGCAGGAACTCTACAGACTGTTCCGCGAAGGTGACGTGCCCGAAGACCTGATGCAATACAGGGAATTGTTTGCCGGTTTCGATAGCATCCGTCTGCCCCAGCAGAAAAATTCCCGTCGCAACTGGAAGCAGGCAATTGGTATTGCAGCATCTGTGTTGGTGCTGTTTGCCATAGGCACCATACTTCTTGCCAAGCAAAGCAATGATGAGTGCGTGGCATATATATATGGTGAGAAATGCACCGACAAGGCCATCGTGATGCAGCAGATGCAGTCGACTCTCAGCGAGATGGGCGACATCTCTACCGTGGATGAGCAGATGCGTGACTTTTTTTCGGAATAACATAAAGGAGACAAAGATATGAAACAACTACTGACGACACTCCTCTTTCTCCTCTTGGCAGGACCCTTGGCCGCCCAGCAGGGACTGGCCGTCAACGAACTGTTCTGCGGAAACATCATTCCCAGGGAACGGATGGTGGAGACGCGTGTGAGAGGCCGAATGCTGACAGACTATAAGATGAGCCTGTTCCGCAGCGTGAAATGCAAGGTAAGCAAAGAGGAACTGGAGAAGATTAATGCTGCCGTGCATCGCGACATGACGTCGTACAAGACAACGGAATGCATAGGCGACGAGCGTCACGGACGTTCCTCCACGCTCATGGTGCAGCTGGCCGCCAAGGGAAATACCTACTGCTATATCTGCCAGAAGGCGGAAGCCGAGGGCAAACAGTGGGTGGTCACCGTCATCTATATCGAGAGCACGGTGAAAACCATTACAGAACTGAAGAAAATGTTTAATAATAAATAAGATTGTTTTATGAAGAGAATTCTATTTGTAGCAATGATGCTGGCGGCAACCTCTGCCTTTGCCGCAGAAAACGACACCCTGATTATCGAGAAGCCACAGCGTGTGACCATCATCACCAGCGACTCACTGCAGTCTATTCGGGTGAAAGGCAAGGAGGGTGACAACCATTTTGACTACCAGAACACCATCCAACTGATAGACAGCAACTATGTGAGCACCGAGACTTATAATAAAAGTTTGTGGGACTTGATGCCTTTCGCAAAGAAAAAGGACGGCGAGAAGCGTGGCACCATGGAGTTTTCGCTCATCGCAAGTTTAGGCGTGGGCTTCACTACTGCCGTGGGGACTGCCGACCAAGTGAGTATTCCCGTAGGTCCCTCATGGGAGTTCATGTGGGATGTCGCCCGTATTAGAGTACGACCATGGAAGGAACGAGACCATTATTTCAACACGGGGTTTGGACTCGACTGGCGTAATTACCGCATGACCGGCCAGCACCGTTTTGTGGAGCTACCCGACGGTCAGATTGTAGTGACGCCCTATCCGCAGGGCAGCAATCCGGACTTCTCGCGCATCAAGGTGCTTAGTCTGACCGTTCCGTTTACTTATAGCTATTACCCATACAAGAAAGGGCTGTTCAGAGGCTTTGAAGTGGGGCCAGTGCTGAACTTCAACGTCTATAGCAGCATCAAGACCCGTTATAGTATCAATGGGGAAGATCAGAAGGATTTCACGAAGGGACTGCACCGGAATCCTGTCACGGTGGACCTTATGCTGAGGCTGCAGATGAAGCATTTCGGTTTCTATGCAAAATATAGTCCCTGCAATGTGCTTGACACAGCGTATGGCCCGAAATTCCAGTCGGTTTCCTTTGGCGTATTTTTCTAACTTTAGATACAGAACTTTGTATTAGAATGAGAATGATATTTATTTATAAATATGTGTTAAATAACACTTGTGTTCGCACACAATGGCTTGATTTACGTCAAGAAAGTGCATATTTTCTGCAAAAACGAGGCTAAAAGTATTGACTGGTATGGAAAAATGTAGTACCTTTGCATCGTCAAAAGGTTAATAGATTGTTTAGGTTAGTAGTAATAGATTTAGGTTTTTAGTTATTAGATTTAAGGTAAGTTTTCATGATTGTTGAAACGGATGACAATGGAAGTCGCGAGACTACCATTTGATTCAGAAAAGGATTTTTAGTTAAACATAGTTGATACGCTGCAGCTCGTTGATGAGTTGTAGCGTGTTTTTTATATCCTTTTAAAATCTACGGGAAAGAAATCAATCTTTTTCTATCAGCACGGTAGCAAAGGCACTCATGCCTTCTTCACGACCGGTGAAGCCGAGCTTCTCTGTAGTGGTGGCTTTGATGGAGATATTATCCTCGTCAGTCTGCATGATGTCTGCCAGACATTTCTTGATGGCTGGCACGTGGGGATTGATCTTCGGACGTTCAGCACAGACCGTGGCGTCGAGGTTACCAAAGCGATAACCCTTCGAGGCAATGAGTTCCATTGTACGCTTCAGGATAATCTTGCTGTCCATATTCAGGGTATCTTCAGAAGTATCGGGCCAATGGTAGCCGATATCCCGCATATTGGCAGCTCCAAGCAACGCATCGCAGATAGCATGAATAAGCACGTCGGCATCTGAATGGCCCAATAATCCCAATGTGTGTTCAATCTTTATACCACCCAACCACAAGTCGCGGCCAGGAACAAGGCGATGAACGTCGTAGCCAAAACCCACACGAATCGTCATTTTTCTTTTATCTCTTAAACAAATCCTTGATTCCGTCCATATCAAAGGTCATCGTGAAACGGAGCGTCTGGTCGAGCGGATTACTCTTGGCTGTGGCTATCACATAACCGGCATCCAACGAAAAGACGTTCATTCGGAAACCTGCACCTACTGTGAAGTACTTACGGTTACCCTTGTTCTCACTTTCGTGGTGATATCCGGCACGAATGGTGAAACGGTCGTTGTAAGTGTATTCGGCACCTGCACTCCACTGAATCTCCTCCAGTTCCTCCTTGAAACCGTTAGGAGCATCACTGAAACTCTTGAACATGCCCGAAATACTTCCCACATTATAATAGTGCTCGATGGCATAGGCCTCACTATATTCGCCATTCTCATCGACGGGATAGGTGGGCACAAGCAGTTTGTTGGCATCGGCGGCAATGGTCACCTTGTTGTATTCATCGATAGGAAACATCAACGAAGCACCCACACGCATATTGGTGGGGATAAACTCACTGTAGTTGCTGCCCCCAAAAGTAATCTTCGAACCGATGTTTCGGATGTAGAGACCCAAGCCCAACTGACACTCGCGGCTGCCTATATTAGGATAGGTGTGATAATACATACCGAGATCGGCAGCAAAGGCCGAAGAGGCAGAACGCTCCTCCGTGGTACTGTAAGACATATCAGACAACAGGAAACGCACACCGGCAGATAGCGAGAACTTCTCACTCAGCATCAGTGAGTAGGCGACATCGAACGACATCTCATAAGGCTTAATCGTCATAGCGCCCTCATCTTCACTGGTATATACCTCACCTAACGAGAAATAATCAATAGAAGCAGAAACGGCACTGTATTCGCCAATACGGTAATAACCCGCAACATTAGCCAGATACATATCATTAACCAATTGACGCAACCAAGGCGTGTAGTTGACTGCCACACCTGCACGGCTGATACAGAATGGATACTTGGCGGGATTCCAATATTGAGAGTTCACATCAGGATCGGTTGCAGCACCAACGTCACCAAGACCGGCAGAACGGGCATCAGGGGCAATGGTCTGCGAAACCAAGGCTGTATGCACGGGATTGAACATATCGCGCTTGTCTTGTGACTTGGCCGTAAGCGCACAAATCAACAGGAGCACGACAAGTGTTATTTTCAAACTATATTTCATTATTATCAATTAATGTTGCTATTAAATAACTGATTTATTGGCGATTTATTGCATCACGATGAGTTTCTTGGCCTGCGAAGCCTGACTGCTGCCGTCACTGCTGATACGTACACGGTAGAGATAGACACCCGTCTGAAGCCGACGGCCACCATCCACACAGAGATCCCAATCAACGGTGTAGGTGTTACCCGTAGACACACCGCTCTCCGTATAATTCCAAAGCAGTCGCCCACTCAAATCGAAAATGTCAATTTCCACATCGAGATTACTGCCAGCACGGTCGTGATTAATAATAAAGGTGGTGTTTTGGGAGGCAGGATTTTTCGAGAGTCCCACATTGAAGAAGTTGGGTTGGAGACCTTCCACCACGTTAAATGAAAGTATGGCCGTCGTGGAATTGTTCTTCACGTCCCAGGCTCTGAACTTCAGTGTGTGTTGTCCAGGACTCAACGCCGGTATGCTGTAATGCGTCTCCCCGCTGGTGAATGTACCAAAATCGTAAGCAAAGTAATCATTCAGCACGTACGTTTTCGACATATCCCCGTCAATAATAAGTTCCAAGTCGTGACCAATTCCTGTGCCTGTGGTATTGATACCGTCTTCGTCACTAACCTGAGCCACGAAATAGGGAGTACTATTCACATTGCCGCCATTCACAAACGACGGACTATTCAGATAGCAATAAACACGGGGACCGATTTCATCGTTGGCCACATCTTCCGTTCCTCCAACGATGAAATCGGTGGAGTAGCCGTTGGCCATCACATTCTTGGTGGCATCCACAGCATAGACGTTAACCATTCCCTCCCCATCAGAATAGCTGATATCTTTCGTCACAGCAAATGAGAAACTGAAATTGCCACCTTTCACGCTGTCCGTTCCGTTGAAAAGCGTCTTCGTACGGTCATAATAGGCATAGGCCTCATCTGCATCGGCCGAGGCATTCAGCTTACACGTAATCAATTCCTCTGCATCACGCACCGTAGCTGTTATCTTGCCGTTGAAGTCAGTTGACTTCACTCCGTCTTTCTCAATATGGCCTTTTACGTTTGCTACGGAAAGCGCTTTCAACTGAATATCTTTGGAATCTCCTACAGCCTTCCCGTTAATCGTATCGATGACGGCTTTCAACGTAGGAATATTAAGTTTCAAGGCAGGATCACCCAGCAGGGAATACTGCAACTTGTTGACCGTCAGGTCAGAACCGTCAGCGCCATCGGAAAGCAGCGAGTTCTTAGCTATCCGCTGGGCTTCACCCAGAGAAACGTAGTTGTCGTTCACTCGGGTAAACAATGCCCTTAGGAAGGCTTTGTTGATACGTTTGTTGCGATCGGTATAGACGGTACGAGTCGTTCCATAGAAGGCGATGGCTCCACCCTTAGGATTGAGCACGGCCTGCTCACCGATATTCTCAGTCTGAGAGTCAAAGGGAGCAATGTCACAGGATGCTGTAATCCAAAGCGGCAGATTAGTGTTGGTGAAACTCTTGAAGTCACTCAGATGAAGTACGCCCTCATGAGAAATCTGTCCCTGGGCTCCATGACCACAATAGTCCATCACCAGTGCACCATTGGCCTGCTGCCGTTTGATTATCGAAGTAGCTTCAGGATAAGTATTACCCGTAGAGGTTACCACTTCCGCAAAGGCATCCCACATCACCCGTTTCACGACAAGTCCGGGATTCAGTCTCTCCACCATCACAGCAGCCTCGTTGGCATCCCTCATGTGAAGGTTGTTATTGCCGTCATCACCCATAAACATCACCACGTTCTGCCACGAACCGGCATTCTTATTCTCAACGTAGGCAATTGTTTTGTCAACCAAAACCTTAGCTTCCTCAGCCGTACGGACGGGGAAACGCCCTACTGCGATATCGTGCTTGTCACTGCCAGCCGGGTTGCCACCTTCTCCGTCATCTAAGCTGCAGAAGAATCCGTCGTTCACATAGCAATCGGTACTGCTGAAAGAGTTTTCGCTTTCATAGCAGAGCAGGAAATCATCGGCACTGAAGTTGGTCCAAGCCGATGAATTCATACGGTTATCCCAAGCGCAATCACCAAAGAGCAAGAGATATTTCGGCATCAGGGAAGGATTATCCCCTGCCCTGTCGTAGAGCATCTTGAGATACCTCCGGTAAGCATTGGCGTCGGGCGTGCCACTAGAAAACTCGTTGAACAGTTCGTCAGCAGGAACAATTCGTACACTCAAGGCATCGTGCTGCTGATGGAATGCCTTCAAGCGTTCGGCCTGTGCCTTCAACTTCTGTGAAGTAGGTATGATGATGACCATATCCACAGCCTCATCTGCGTGATGATCCTGATTGGTAATGTTGTAAACAAACTCTGGAACGGGAATATTGGCTGATGAAAGCTTAACGGCAGGGAAAGGTGTGGCAAACTGGGAAGAGATATAGTCAAGACGCACCGGACCACCACTAGTCGTGGTAATGGTCACTGTATTCTCTGCCTTTGCGTTATCTATGGTAAAGGTACGCACGCTGGAAGTTCCATGCTCATAACTACTTGAAATATTCAGTGAGAAATTTTCCACAGGATTATCATTGATGGAAACCTGTGCAGTAGATGTGACACCTGCCGTCAGACAGACCGTAATCCTGACGCTTCCATCCTTTCCGCTGGTGGGAATGGTATAGGTTTTTGAACTGCCGTTGTTGATGGGATCATTCTGAAAGAGATTGCGCCCGCCTTCAAACCAGGCAAATTCATCCACCTCATGAAGCGAATGATAATCATCAGCCGCAGGATAAAACGAACCAACGAATGTCGCACTGTCCGTAGTCTCAGTCTGCGTATCACCTTGCGTGATAAAATAACAGCCATAGTCGCTATAAGGATTCCTTGTACGAATGGTTGACGTGGGACTCCCCCAACTGACAGGGCCTTTAGCATAGAAAAGTCGGCGACCGCCAACAGAACATAGCGTCACCTCTTTCAGATCGTCAGTTTCTACCAGATCAGCCTCCGTAAGAGTCTCATTCTGCAGATTACCGCCATAACCATACACCCGAACTTTGGACAAATCCGTAAAGCCCGCCTTACGAATCAGTTCGTCAGTTAATTGATAAACACCAGTAGAAGGCACCTGAATCTTGGCCCATTTCCCAGAAACCAGCACAGAATGGGCCGCATAGCGCTCGCTAACACCCTGGGCTTTAGCCTTCGCTCCCAGCATTTTGCTCCTAGCTTCCCGATGCTTGCCCTTAGCTACCACCTCCAGCATAAAACTCACCAGTTTCTGGTATTTGCCGTCACGTTTCACCAATGGCACAAAGAATACTTCCAACGAACCCTTCTTGCGCTCCACCACCAATTGCGTCTGAATATTGGGGATAGCAGGCAGTTCTTGGTTTGAAATTTTCTTGAATTTTCGGATATCGGCATCGCTCATCGTAATAAATTCCGGATAGACGATATTCACCGTATAGGTGGAATCGGCATAGCAGTCACTGAGCGGAAAAGAATGAGCAAAAACAGGCAGCACAGAATCAATCCTGACTTCATCTGCAGTCAGGTTAAAGAACCGCTGCTGCGCACTTAGATTAAAAGGTAAAAAGGCAAAAAGGTAAAAGAGTAAAAACCCTCTTACCATCCAGCTTACCAGATGCCTCTTTCTCTCCATCTATATTTTACCCTTTTACTTTTTTACATTTAAATCACTTCACGTTGAACTCCATCACCTTGCGCTCCTCGAGCCATCCTTCAAGATGGTCATTGATGTGAACTGGTCCAACGCCCACGGGGGTTCCCGTAAAGAGAATGTCTCCCGTCTTCAGCGTGAACCACCGCGAAATGTAGGCAATCAGTTCATCCACCCCGTAGAGCATATCACTCGTACAACCCTCCTGCACGGTCTTTCCGTTGATGTCAAGATGGAAGTGAATGGCCTGAATATCACGGAACTTCTCCACAGGCACCCATTCACCTATGGCAGCTGCCCCGTCAAATCCCTTGCAGAGTGTCCAGGGCAGCCCCTTCTCTTTGCATTTCCGCTGCAGATCGCGGGCAGTAAAATCAATGCCGCAGGTCACCGCATCATAATAGCGATGGGCAAACCGTTGGGGAATAGACTTTCCCAAACGACAAATACGCACTACGAGTTCCGTCTCATAGTCCACACGCCCCAATTCATCGGGCAGGAAAAACGGTTTCTTATCCTTCAGCAGCGACGAATCGGCCTTCAGAAACACCACCGGTTCCTCCGGTTTATATAACGCGCCATCCATCTCTTTATTGTGCTGCGCGTAGTTCATACCTATAGCGAATATCTTCATATCATGAACTATGTCGTTATTATCATTACTTGCGAAACATTGTTTCTTTGCTAATTATGTGCAAAGGTAGTACAAACAAAGCGAAAAGCAAAGAAAAATGTCATTTCTTTGCTTTTCCGTACTTCTGTAATCCTATCGCCAATGCTTTAGCATCGATAGATGCGAGTCGTAAAGTCTGCGTCGTTCGGTATCTGACTGATTATCGGGGTTGGGCATGTGACTGACGAGGAAGTCAAGCAAGGAATCTTTATCCTTATATGTGAAGTTGCCATCTGCGTAGCACCATTTACAGTAGTCCTCGTTGAAGCTACCATCCACTTCGTGGCTAATCATCGTGTCATCCGACAATGGCATTCCGCAGCACTGACAGTACAACGTCTGAGGTGAACCGAGCAGCGTATTGATAGATACACCAAACTGTTTTGACAAAGTCTTCAACTGTTCAGTATCCGGCTGTGTCTCACCGTTTTCCCATCGACTTACTGCCTGACGTGTTACATGAATTAGTTCCGCAAACTGCTCTTGCGTCAGATTGTTTTTCTCTCGAATGTTTCTTATGATTTCTTTTGTCTCCATATAAATTGTTTGTTATGATTTGACGGTGCAAAGATAGCGCAAAAAACAGTTCGTGTCAAGAAACAGGAAGTTGCTTATTCTTAATTCATGTTAAGTTAGTCTTTTCCGATTTATAGCTCGAAACAGAAAAGGCTGCGCCTGAATATAAGACACAGCCCTTATCATCATGAAACAATTATCTACCGTTCTTCCTGATTATACCAGAAAGTCCTCGGGCAATGTGGGCATGGCGCCGTTCTGCGTGCATACGAAGGCCGACACCTTCACGGCCAGTTCATGCGCCTCGTGGATGGGCTTGCCCTTCAGGATGGCTGCACAGAAAGAACCCGTGAACGAGTCGCCGGCTCCCACCGTGTCGGCCACCTCCACCTTCGGTGTGGGCTGATAATACGACTTCTCGGCCGTGAACACATAGCTGCCGTTGGTGCCGCAGGTCAGCACCAGAATATCCAGGTTGTACTCCTTGATGAGCTGCTTGCAGCGCTTCTCCTCGTCGAGGTCGGGCAGTCCGAACATACGGCTCACCACCACCAGCTCCTCGTCGTTGATTTTCAGTATGTTGCATCGGCGCATCGAGGCCTCGATGATTTCCTTGGTGAAGAAGCTCTGGCGCAGGTTGATGTCGAAAATCTTCACGCAGTCGGCCGGTGTGGCATCCAGGAACTTTCCGATGGTCTCACGGCTCACCACGCTGCGCTGTGCCAGCGAGCCGAAGCATACGGCCTGACAAGTCTTGGCCACCTCTTCTATCTCAGGGGTGAACGGGATGTTGTCCCATGCCACGCCCTCGCGTATGTTGTATGTAGGAATACCCTGCTCGTCGAGCGTCACCTGCACCGTTCCCGTGGGATAAGGGATGCGCGGCATCAGGTAGTTCAGCCGGTGCTCTTCCAGTGCGGCAATCGTCTCTTCGCCCAGCGCATCCTCACCCAGCGCACTCACGGCAAGGGTGTCGAAACCGAACTGTCCGGCATGATAAGCGAAGTTGGCAGGTGCGCCACCCAGTTTCTTTCCTTCGGGCAGGCAGTCCCATAATGCCTCGCCCAGACCTACAATTTTTCTTTCCATGATTGTTATTGTTTATTTTGTTGCTATTTCGTTTGACAGCTCAAATCACTCCCCTCCCTCGAAGGGAGAGGTTAGTGGAGTGTCATTAGTGTTTAACTTGCGGAATATAAGTAAAGAGATAGATGACGCCTATAGCCATCACAGCTACGGCACCAGCCTGTCCCATAGCATCGCTCATGAATCCCATGATGAGTGGGAACACCGTTCCGCCAAAGAGTCCCATAATCATCAGTCCCGACACCTCGTTCTGTTTGTCGGGTACAGAGAGCAGTGCCTCAGAGAAGGCCATCGAGAAGATGTTGGAGTTTCCATACCCTACGAGGGCGATGGCTGTGTATAGCAAAATCTTCGACTCACCGCTGAACATCAGCACCATAGAGAGAGCCATCAAGCAGACACTGATAATGAAGAACCAGCGTGTTTTCAGTACGCGAAGGAAGAACGACCCCGTCAGTGCTCCAATAGTACGGAAGATGAAATAGAGTGAGGTGGCAAAGGCAGCCTCATTGAGCGACATACCGACACGCTCCATCAAAAGTTTGGGTGCAGTGGTGTTGGTACCAACATCGATACCTACGTGACACATGATGCCAAAGAACGACAACAGAACAATGGGCTTGTTCAGTAGTTTAAAGCAATCCATGAACGACGACGACTTGCCACCACTGATTTCTTCCTGGATAGGAGTTACCCACAGCAGAACAGATGCCAGGATACCGACTACTAAATATACAAGGAACAACACACGCCAGTCATAGCCGAACGATGGCATCATCTGCGTAGCACCCCACATGGCCAAATAGGGAGCCAGAAACGAGGCTATGGCCTTGACGAACTGTCCGAAGGTCAACGTCGATGCAAGGTTCTTGTCGCCAATGATGAGCATAGCCAGCGGGTTAATACTGGTCTGCATCAGTGCATTACCGATGCCTAAAAGCGAGAAGGCCACCAGCATGACAGCAAAACTCTCACCAAAAAGCGGAATAAACAGCGAAACGACCGTAACGATTAACGACAGCAACACCGTGTTCTTTCGGCCAATCTTATTCATCAGCATTCCTGTTGGTACGCTGAAGATGAGGAACCAGAAGAACACCAACGATGGGAAAACGTTTGCTACCGAGTCTGTCAGTCCCAAGTCTTCCTTCACATAGTTGGAGGCTATGCCCACCAGATCCACAAAGCCCATGCAGAAGAAGCAGAGCATCACAGGGATCAGATAAATAGATTTGTTTTGATTACCCATATCTTTTATTATTATACTATTTTACTATTTTACCTTTATCTCATAAATAGTTGCCTTGCCACCCTTCACCTTCAGTGTATTATAGGGCTCCGAGGGAAACACCAAATTAGTCATCGCCATCTTACCCTCTGCATCAAAGACCTCTATCGAGCAGCGGTCTATGAACAAGCGCAACTGCTTGACAGCACCATAAGTAGGAGCTACGGTCTCACAGGGAAAAGCCTCACTGAAACTGACATCACCACTCTTCGTGCGGTCCATCTTGAACTGCTGCTTCTGACCATCATAAGTCATCACCACTCGTTCACCTTTCGCATTACTAAGCACAATCTCGGCCTGATTTTTTATGTCAACCACTATTTCGCAAGCCTCTACCGGTTTCTTAACTTTCGGACCTCGTATGGAAAGCATCTCTTTCGAGGGGACTACACTGACATAGGTTTCCTCGCCACTACGGAACAGGCCAAGGTCGCGAGGGATGGAATTTGCAGAACGGAACTGCTTCGTCGGCACCTGGTTGGCATACTGCCAGTTAGACATCCAGGCCAAAACCACATGTCTATTCTTTGGAGCATTATAGAACGACACAGTAGCATAATGGTCCTTGCCATAATCGAGCCATTTCGTCACCTTAGGCATCGACTCACACGTAAACTTATGGCCATCAAACTGACCCACGAAATACTGTGTGGCACTGCCGCCAAACGGTCCACCTGGGTTGATGTTACAGATAAGCACCCACTTGGTTTCTTTGGTGTTGGGTGTTGGGTGATAGGTGATGGGGAACAAGTCAGGGCACTCCCAGACACCACCGTGATTACCATATTCCTTGCCGAACGAACTCTCGTATTTCCAATCTTTCAGGTCTTTCGAGGAATAAATACGCATCTCCTGACCAGCAGCAAGAATGAGACTCCATGCCTTGATATCTTCGTTCCAGAACGGGCGGGGGTCACGGAAGTCGGCTATGTCACTGGTGGTCAGTACGGGGTTGCCTGCATATTTTTGGAAGGTGTATCCGCCATCCTTGGAGAAGGCTATCGACTGTGTTTGGTGATGACCTGCCGACGTGTACATAGCTACCACTTCATCGCCATTGGTCACACACGAACCACTGAAGATGCTACCCAACCAGTCTGCTTCGATAGCCGTAGGCTGTACCTGCCAATGCACAAAGTCTGTTGTAGTAGAATGACCCCAGGTCATGTTTTCCCACTGCGAACCATAAGGATTCCACTGATAATACAGATGCCACATGCCGTCCTTATAGAACATGCCGTTCGGATCATTCATCCAACCATAGAGCGGTGTATGGTGATATAACGGACGGAACCGCTCGCGGTTGGTAGTATCGAAGGTGTCAGAGAACTTCATCTCCTTCCAGCACACGAACTCGCCCACAGCACCCTTCTGACGACGGTCACCATGGAACTCGATGTCCATCAAACGGGCACCCTTCAACTCATAAGGTACCCAATAGTCCACACGGTCGATAGCCAACTTTACGTTCAGCCGTTGAACCATCTCGTTCCTTGCATCCAAAACAGCGATAGCCGCTATCTCCTCAGTCTCCTGAACGGGCAGTAACACAAACTTTCTTCCCTGCTCCATTCTCAGCATGGCATGCTTGTCGCCCAGCACGATCGGCAAAATCTGAGCCTCCATCAGTGTGAACGTCATCAATGTCACCAGTGTTAAAAACAGTTTCTTCATGTAATTCGGTTTTATAGTTATGTAAAGATTTTGCTGCAAATGTAGCCTTTTTCCTTTGATAACTCTATAAATAATGATACAAACACTAATAAAAAACGTTCATTGCAACAAAATTCCAAGCAATGAACGTTTTTTCAGGGGTATCAGGAGTGCCCTTAGTCTGGCTGCCGATAATCACAAGGAGCGCGTACCCTCACGGCACGCACTCCCTAGCTTAATACATAACTGCTATCTATTTATTGTTGGCTAACTTTCACATCACTGATAGTGACAGAACCACCATAGTTGTTTATGCTCCAGCAGTTTTTCTGGATACCGTAGATACGCTGTGTGTAGCAGACATTACCATTGACGTACATTACCAACACAGAATTATCAGTGTAGATGTCTATATTGTAGGTGTTGTCAGCGGGGCGTTCAAACCAATAACCGTCAACAGCCTCGATAAAGCCCTTACCTTCGACACCTTCCTGCTCGAAGTTAATCTTACGGTTGTTCTCAGTCTCGGGATTAACCACCATGGTGTAATACTTCTTGGAATCAGTACCACGAACGAACGATACGCCGAACTTGTCCCAGTTGTTCGAAGTCTTTACGGTAAACGAGATATGATTGCAGGTGCCCAGACGGTTGTAGAGCACATAAGCATCGTCTCCCGTCAGCGAACCATTGCTATAACCATTAGAAGCCATGACAGACACTGATGCCTCTTTATTATACTTAGCGGCCATGGCGGGAACAGCTCCTAGAGTCAGCGTACCGTCAGCGTGCTGGATAACCTTGTGGCATACCAACGCACCCGACCATGCCGGTTCGTTGCCGTCGCCAGCACCAACATTCGTATTCTTCTCGTGGATGTCAGCACCTATGCGGTAGGGACACCATCCCCAGATATATCGGTCGGTACCGTTCGAGGCTGTTTTGGCTGCATAGAAGGCACGGGTGTCGAGTACGCCCTCATGACCATCCTTGGGCCAGTTGGCGCCAGGGTCATTGAAGCAGGCCTTCAGGGCTTCAAGAGAGGGAGCCATCATATACTTCACCTTTCGGCTCCAACTTGTTTTGTAAGCCTCGCTATAGACCATGTACCACCAGTTGCCCATCTTGAATATATCGGCGCACTCCAACATGCGGTCCCAAATCATGGGGAACGAGCCTACATGCTCCCAATTCTTCAAGTCGCTGGACTTGAACTCAGCAAACTTCAGCTTTGAGGAGATAACCATATGCCACAGGCCATCGTCAGCCTTGAATACCTGTGGGTCACGGAAATCGTTGGCATCATAGCCAAAGTCGGTTCCCTTCAGTGTCCAGATATAATCCTTGGTCCACGTCTTGAAGTCGGCCGATGTGGCGCGCATCACTACCTCACGGTTTTTACAAAGCGGGTTATGACCCGTATAATAGATGTAATAAAGCTGATCACTCTCGTTATAGACTGCACAGCCAGTACCCAGGGCCGCATCCTGTTCGGATGTCGAGGTGCCGGTGGGCAACACCTCACCCAATGAGGTGTAGTTGGCACAGTCCTTCGTCGCGATGCCCCAGAAAGGATGATAACAAGCTCCATTGTTGTCGTATTCCTGCAAATAAAGCACCTTGAACTCGCCGGCCTTTTGGTCGAAGAAAGGCATAGGATCGCCACAACGGCCGATTGCGGGCATGTAATAGGTGTTGAAACCAGCATCATCAGTAGGAGTAAATACGGTCGTAGTGCCAGCCCAGTCCTTCGATGGGTCGGGTCCGTAAGTATCTTCGCTACAACTTGTCATGGCTGCAGACATACCACAGCATACGAAACAAGCAGAAAGGATATACATGATTGTTTTCATAACCATTATTTCATTAAGTGATTAAATGCATTCTGAGTCATAATCTCGATGTTCTTGTGGAACTTCTCGGTATAACCGGGCTCATAGGTATAGGAGTACCAGTCGTAGCAGCCAGAACCGATACAGATGATTCCACCCTTGCCATCCTTAGCAGGATACTCCCAGGCTACGACAGCACCGTCACCGCCAACGCCCAGAATCTTTCCTCCTGTACGTGTTTCCCAAGCTGCATGGTTGTCGTAACCACCCCAGTCGGTACCAATATGATACTGAGCAGTAGAGTTGGTGATGTGGTAACCAGCATCTGTGCAGTAAACCTCCTGTGGGTTGTCACCTTGTACAAGACCTTGCCACATAGGATGATTATTCATACCGTCGAAGATGCGGAATGACCATGGGCCGCCACAAAGTTCGGCACCATCCTCGTCCTGGCCCCAACAGTTGTTAGGTGTGGTCCACTCGTCATCACCAGTCGCTCCGATGAACGATGGCAGATTGGTGGCATAGCGGGTGAGGAAGAATGCCCCGCCATTCTCATAATACTTACGAAGCTGGTTGACGGCAGACAATGCGTATGGTGCCTTGGCCACAAACTGGTCATGACCATCCACACCTCCATTGAAGTGGTAGTGCCACCAAATAACCTTACATTCTGAGAGGTCAACGGTATTAGCCTCTACATCTGCAAACGAAGCATAGAGTGTACCTGGCACATTGCCCAGCATCCACTGGCAAGCTGTCTTGGCTTCAGGATCGAGATCGTTCATTGAACTAGGTTCACCGATAAAGAGGGCCTTTGGCTTGTCGATGGCAATGACTTTGACAGTATAGGTTGCTTCAGCCGAGTTGTTCTTTACCGTATATGTGACAGGATTTGTGAAATCCTGAGCCACACCAGTAGCAGGCGTAATCGAAGCATTCTGGCTATAGACAATAGTTGGCACAAGGCTTGTCAAACCAATAGAACCTGGCACATAGACCGTGATGGTTTTGGCCGTCTGATCGATGGTTCCCTGATAGATATCGTTGATGACGAACGAGGTGATACGAGCCTCATCGTGGAGTACACTTAGTGTCCAGTTCAAGAACACGTCGCCGTTCTTAACCTTCAGCACCTTGGCAGCATCCAGATTCAGTGTCTCACCCTGCTTCACATTACACGAGGCACCATTTGAGATGGAGAGTTTTGTCACCTGCATGGCAGATGTTTCGTATACCTCAGGCAGACGGACAACGATGCTACGAGAAGCCAAGTTGATAATTCCCTCATAATTGTCGAGTGCAATAGACTCAACCATGCAGTCACCGCTCAACTGTAGGTCGCTGACGTTGTCGTCGGTACACGACCAAAGACCGCAGACGATGCAGAGGGCGCAGAATATATTAATAATCTTTGTATTCATAACTTCAAATGTCTATTTGTTTATTACCAGTTACCAATGTTCTGAGTATAATGGCCATTAGAGGCGGAAATCTGTTCAAAAGGTATGGGCAGATACTCATCCTTATTGGCAGTGAAGTGTGCATTTCCATAGATAGCGCAATTGTCAATCTCCTCGGCATAGTATTTATTGAGTACAGTGGCAGCATCACCCCAGCGCACGAGGTCAAAGAAACGCTCACACTCCATACCCATCTCCAGACGACGTTCCATCTTCACTATCTTAACAGCCTGTTCCTTCGTGTACGAACCCTTGTAATTGGCAATGTACATCTTCACACCATACAGACTCGGGTAGTTGCTAATCATCTGGGTGCTGGTGGCTGCACGTGAACGAATCTGGTTCACCAAAGTGATAGCCTCTGCAGACTGTCCCAGTTGGGCATAAGCCTCAGCACGCATTAGCAGCACATCAGCATAGCGGAACACGATACGGTTCATGGATGATGCCCAGTAGGAACCCTTGATAAGATAAGAGTCGATAAGCGCGGGATCGACATTCTGTTTCAGTGAAACATGATAGCCATAAAGACCGTTGGAACGACTCCAAATGCTCGTTTCTTCCATCATGAAATTTTTGTTGAACATATAAGGAAGACCAGGCATACCTACGGTCAGGAACAGACGTGGGTCGGCATTATCACTGGCCTTGTCATAGTCCTTGGCGTTAAATGTATCGAGCAGAGGCAGACCGTCGGCTCCCGTGCGATAAGCATTGACCAGATTTTGCGATGGTTTGTAGAAGTCGCAACCGCCATCGGTAGCTCCTGGGATGTTTGGGGGGATCAAGCCGTAGCTCCAGTTCAGGTTACCATATGTAGAACCGTCGTTGCGAGAATACTGGATAGCCCACAGGCTCTCAATACCATTCTCATACTGTTCCTCAGGACGGAAGTTGTTATGGAAATCACTCTCCAGGCCATAGTTGGTATAGAGTGAAGGATTGGTAAACTCAATAACCTTCTCCAAGTCTTGCTGGTTAATGCTGGTCACCTGGTTTGAAGAAGCCTCATCCTGATGATAAGCTTTATAGAGATAAACCTTAGCCAGGAAAGCGGCTGCGGCAGCCTTGGTGGGGCGACCCTTCTCTACCTGTGCTTGTGGCAAGGTGTTATATGCCTCCATCAGGTCGTCGATAATCAGTTGCCAGCCTTCGTCGTTGGTGTACTGAGTGTTGGAGAGTTCGTTATACTCGTCGTAGGTGAGGTTCTCGTTCACGACGAAGGGAATATTCTTGTAGAGACGCTTCAGAAGGAAATGACCATAGGCGCGCAAGAACTTCATCTCTGCCAGACGCTGTTGCTTCATGCTGAAACTTTCATCGCAACTATTAAGCAGGGAAATAGCACTGTTCACACGAGACAGACTGTTGTATAGTCGTACCCACATATCGTTGATGTTCCAGTTTGTAGTCAACACACCCTGTTGAACCTCCAACTGATGGAACACGTCGCCATCACTCGTTCCGCTACCACCTTTATAGGCATCGTCTGAGCGTACATCAAAGTTCCACATAGAGAACGAAGAGTTGATATCTTCTGCAGTTGTGAAGATGGCATAGGCGGATACCGCCATGGCTTCAGCATTCTCAGCCGCCTTCACTTGATCATCGCTAAGCGTTCCCTGTGGCGTATGCTCGTCGAGGAAGCTATCACAACTAGCAAGTCCGCAAACGACAAGCATTGCATATATTATATTGAATATCTTTTTCATGATTGCTGCTGTTTTAGAATGATACATTGAGTCCGAAAGTCACGTTAAGAGGAATAGGATAACCAAAGTTTGCGTTCTCAGGATCAACTCCTGTGAAACTCTTGGACTTGATAGTCAACAGGTTCTGGGCTGACACATACATGCGCAGACGCTGCATATACAACTTCTCAGCAATGTTCTTGGGGAAATTGTAACCCAGCTGTATGGTACGCAACTTGGCATATGAGCCGTTCTCCACGAAGAAACTGGAGACTCGCTTCTCATTGTTATTGTCCATCGTGCTTATAGAAGGAATATTTGAGTCTGGATTATTTGGGCTCCATGCATCGAGCAGACGACGACCCTTGTTCAGATTCGAAATGTTCAGACCACTCCAGAGGTCGGTCTCCTTCTTTAAGTCACTGATTACATCAACACCCTGTACACCTTGCCAGAACATGGTGAAGTCCCAGTTCTTGTATTGCAGGTAGATGTTTACACCCCATGTGAAGTCAGGTACTGGCGAGTAGATCCATTTCTGGTCCTTCTCGTTGATCACTCCGTCATCGTTCAAGTCTTTCCAGCGAATACGTCCCAGTGCGGCACCGTTCTGAACGGCGTGGTTGTCAATCTCTTCCTGGCTCTTGAAGATACCATCAAAGACATAGCCTACCTGAGCACCCATGGGATGACCGATGACCGATTCTACACCGTTACCGCCAAATGTACCCTTGGCTGCTATGGTCTCAGGGAGTTTGGTCACCTTGTTGCGATAGGTACCAATATTTCCTGCTATATCATATTGGAAAGCACTGATTTTACCACGATAGCCGATATTCAACTCCATACCCTTGTTCTCCATCTCACCGGCGTTGATCCACTGACTGCTACCTTCACCCATCACACCGATACCTGGCATATAGACCAGAATGTCCTTGGTTTTCTTGAAGTACCATTCAAACGAACCGTAGAGACTATTATGGAACAGTCCGAAGTCGAAACCAAAGTTGGTCTGCGTAGTAGTCTCCCACTTCAGGTCATCATTGCCTAGCTGGTCACGTTTGAAACCGCTGGGCAGCGTCTGGCCGCCGTTAGTTCCTGCTATATCATAGCTAGTACCATAGCTCTGTCCACCAAAACCGGCCTCACCATAGTTACTTACATAGAGTGTGTAGCGGGCCAGATTTGAGATCTCCTGGTTACCGGTCTGTCCCCACGATGCACGCAATTTCAAGTTATCCAGCCAAGTCATCTCCTTCATGAACTGTTCTTCGCTGATACGCCAACCGGCACTCACTGATGGGAATGTGCCATAGCGGCTGTTCTTACCGAAGCGGCTTGAACCATCATGACGCAGTGTGAAACTGGCCAGATAGCGGTCATTATAAGTATAGTTCACCTTACCAAAGAATGAGGTGAGCGTGTAGCCTTCGCCCAAGCCGTACGCCTCAGCCTCTCCGACACCGGCATTCGGCCACATATAGTCAGGATTCAGCAACATATAGTCATACTTCTTTCCGCTGAACCATTTGTCATCCTCACGGTTCAGCTCCACACCAATCATGGCGTCGGCACGGTGCTTGCCCTTCTCCAGATTATAGGTGGCAATGGCATTCCACATCCATTTGGTCCAGTGCTCCTGCTTGGCCTCAACTGCATTAGTCGAGTTAGCTACGGTACCCTCGGTCACAGGGTAGGTGAAAATGCGCTGTTCCTTTTGTGCATAGTCTAGACCGAAGGTTGACTTGATATTGAAATTCTTGAAAGGATTGATATTGATATATGCATCTCCAAAAGTGCGCCAATAGGTGTAGCGGTTGTCGCTGTTTCGCTGCAGACGGGCCACAGGATTCTCACGGTCGGGATAACCACCCACCGGACCAGCAAACTCGCCATTACGAGTATAAACGGGCAGTGAGGGGTTGAACTGAAGCACATTCTCCAAGAATCCGCCAGGAGCCTGTACCTCATTCGTACGGTTTAACGTGAAATGCTCACCCACCGTTACCAAGTTGCGGTCGCCAATCTTCACCAATTTGTATTCCGTATTTATACGGGCCGACAGGCGCTCGAAATCAGACTGTTTGATTATACCCTTATTCTTGTAATAGCCTAATGAGAAGAACGACGAACCCTTTTCCGAACCATTACTCAGCGACACATTATACTGTTGGATCAATCCAGTGCGTGTCGTCTGGTTAAACCAGTCGGTATCGGCGGCAGGTGTCGTTCCGGCTGCATCCAGATACTTACTCATGGAGATACCGTTCAGGACGGGAGTTCCCTGCTGGTTGTACGTCCAGTCATAGCGATAGCCAAGTCCATTAGCATTGGGGTCCAATCCGTCGTTCACGTAACCCTGCCACATCACCTGTCCGAACTCTTTGGCATTCAGCACCTCCATCTTATGGACATATGTCTGCATAGCAACGCTGGCATCAAGGTCAATCTTGATTTTTCCGTCCTTGCCACCCTTAGTGGTGATAATAATCACACCATTGGCGGCTCGCGAACCGTAAATTGAAGCTGAAGCTGCATCTTTCAGCACCTGAATCGACTCGATGTCATTACCGTTCAGTTCGTGCATGCCAGCCTTGGTGGGTACACCATCAATAATGTAGAGCGGATCGTTGTTGTTCAGCGTGCCGATACCACGGATACGTACCGTTGCACTGCCTGAGGGCGAACCATCGGCTGCAATGTTCATACCAGGCACACGACCTTGAAGAGCCTTGATAGGGTTGTTCTCGTTCTGCTTGGCCAGTTCATCGACGCTTACGGTCGAAACGGCACCAGTCAAGTCGGCCTTACGCTGGGTGGTATAACCCGTCACCACCACTTCCTGCAACTGCTTGCTGTCTTCTTTCATAGCTACCTCCATACCATTGGCAGCAGGGAGTTCCTGAGTCAGATAACCCACATAACTGAAGACCAGCATCTTGCCTGCCTCCACCTTGAGTTTGAAATTACCGTCGAAGTCGGTCACTGTACCATTCGTAGTGCCCTTCTCCATCACCGTAGCACCAATGACTGGGCCAAAAGCGTCAGTCACCGTACCAGTAATCTCCTGTTGCGCGTACATTATAGTACTGAGCAGCAGGGTAAGGAAACTGAGTAAAAATCTCTTTTGTTCCATTTGCTTGTTTGTTTGGTTAGTACTCTATTAAATATCTGCTGCAAATGTATTCCTATTTTTACCCTAAAGATAAAAGAGATGTTGCACAGGATGGAAAAAATCGTTCAATGTAACATTTTTGTTAGGCATTGAACGATTTTTGTTATAGTTCCGACAAAGAACACGGGCTACTTTCTTACATCGCCGGGTAACATTCCATACTCCTCTTTGAAACATTTGGTGAAATAGGAGGGGGCGGAAAAGCCTACCTGATAAGCTATCTCGCTTACACTCCGGTCGGTGGTCATCAGCATTTGGTAGGCCCTGTTCAGACGGGCGGTGCGAAGCAGTTCGATGGGAGTGGAACCTGTGACGGCCTTTACCTTGCGATAGAGTTGTACACGACTGAGATTCATATCAGAAGCTAAATCTTCAACGCTGAGTTCGCTATCTTCGAGACGAGACTCTACGGCCTCCTTGAAACGTGTGATGAAGAAGGTGTTGGCAATGGGCTCCGATTCTTCAGCATGTTCAACGGCTGCTGTTTCGCCTGACGGTTTTGAGGGTTCGGTGGTTCCTTCAATCACGGGAATATCCTCGGGTTTGATGTTCCAGAGGGTATTGACCACGCGCTCCTTGCGAAGAGTCATCTTACCGACATGGTAAAGATAAAAGAGCACGATGGCGGCAAGCAACAGGGCGATGATACCAATAGCAAGCCAATTGACGATGCGCTGAGTGCCGAGTTGCTGAAGATAATTGTCAGCCTTTTCGTGAAGTTGGTCGAGATAGGCGGCTTGACGCATAATCTCTTCGCTTTCCATCTGTAACACCTTAGCATTATCACTTGTCACAAGGGCCGACATCAACATGGTTTCCTTTTCGTAGGGCTTGCCTTCCAGTATACGCACAGCCAAATCGAGAATCTGGTCGCCATGGGTGGGATATATATACGAAGCATCGAGTAGTGAGTCGCGCACCTGCTGTATGCCACCGTCCATACCAGGTAAACCGTCAATGCCACAAAAGAGAGTGTTGGGTAACAGGAGGTGCGTATCTGTTAATGCCTTACGGGCTCCCATCGCCGTACGGTCGTTTGCTCCAAACACCAAGTCTATGGGTACATCTTTATGATTGATAAGCCATTGTTTTGTAGCCTCGTAGGCTTTCGGCTCCGTCCAGTCGCCTTGTAGCGAGGCAATCACCTTGATGCCAGGAGCTTTCTTGACGGCATCCATAAAACCGTTGTGTCGCTCTATGGCAGGTGACGAACCATCCAAGCCTTTTATTTCCAGCACAGTGCCATGTCCGTGAAGCCGCGAGACGATATACTCGCCCATCACATGCCCCATCTCATAGTTGTCGGCACTGATGAAGGCAGTATATTTCTGCGAGTTAGTCTTGCGCTCGAACACAATGACGGGAACACCCTTGTCGTAGGCACGGTCGATGGCTGTCGAGATTGTGGAAACCTGATTGGGAGCTACAATAAGCAGGTCAATGCCTTCATCTAGCAGACTGTCAATCTGTTGCACCTGTCGCTCGTCGCTGTCATGCGCCGATGCGAATTTCAACTCCACATTGTCATGAAAGTAGGCCCCCATTTTCAGTTCTGCGTTTTGTTTGTCTCGCCAGATGTCAACAGAGCATTGGGACACTCCAATCCGCAAGACCTTACGTTCCGAACACGAAACGAGCGTGATTGCCAAGAGCAACAAGCATATATTTTTCATTTGTGGTCCTCAGTTTAAGTTAACATTCTCATAGATGTGAATCACTTCACCATCCGATTTAGATGCAAAGTTAGGAAAAAAATTCGAAAAGTGTTACAAAAGCAATGCATTTTTTTTACTTTCCTTGCCGCAACTTCCCGTTTGGGATAAAAAACAGGAGGGCATTACTTCAGCTTGGGCTTCAGTTCGTCGGGCGAGTCGTTGGTGAACATGTCCACACGGGGCGCCTGCATGGTGAAGAAATGACTGACAACCTCGGGGGTGAGCCGCAGCACAGGACGGAAATCGCTGCCCTGCATATAACGGAGGATGGCTCGGCGTAGCTGACGGGCCACCAGGCGGCGGTCTAAATGGTTGCTGATGTCGATGGTGGTGATGAGCAGACGGCCATTGAGCACGTTGGCCTCGACAAGCATGCCGAGCTTGCGGCTGACATGCCAGGTGTCGATGGGCTGGATGGGCGACTGATAGTCAGGCGGCAGCTCCATGAGGTTCATGACCTGCGCCCTGTTGAGCAGCTCCCACCAGTTAAGGTCGGCCCAGTCGTCGGTGGGGAAGCCGTAGGAGAACAGGGGGTGCGACGAGTCGATATAGGCGCCGGTGGTGTGGGGCGGCCGCATCTTGAACCATGAGGTGTTCCAGAACACGGGGAGGTAGTGCTGCACGACATCGTTGCCCAGACGGACGTGGCCAGCCGCGGTGAGCAGCACCTTGCCGCCACTCTGCAGCACCTGGAGGGCACGGGTATCGAGGGTGTCCGACAGATAAATGTCGGACACCTCCGCAAATTCTTCCTCGGCGGGGTATACCCAGAAGTCCCAATGGTTGCGGATATCGGCACCGAGCGTGACGGTGAGGGTGAGCTTGCACGGGGCTTGAACGCCACGGAGGGGGAGGCTGACGGTGCCCAGCGAATGGTTCTTGCCGACGGGGATGGCACCCACGGGGAAGCGGCCGCTGGCTAGCGGGAAAGCGGAGGCACCGGTGATGGCATAGGCGGCAGGGACACCCGTGAGGGGACTGCCCGAGGCGTTCATCACCTCGACGGGCACACGGAGGGTGTCGGCCGACGAATAGACAAAGCGGGGGAAGCGGGCCAGGGGAACGACGGGCGAGCAGAACTCGCGCCAGGCGGCTGCGGTGGTGTAGGGCTTCTCATGCCAATGCACGTTGAGCACGCCCTCGAGGGCGGTGCCCTGACCGCTGTAGTCGTTGAGGGCGAGCAGCTGGAACCCGGCATAGTCGGGGGTGCGCAGGTTGCGCTCTATCTCGTATTTGTAGGCCAGCGTCTGCAACCGTCCGCTCGCCATGAGGAAGCGCCGGTCCTGAGCAGCCATGCCGTTGTGGTGCAGGAGGTCGCGGAAAATCTCGAAGTTGAGGGCGCGATAGACACCGGTGTACTGGGGTATCTCGCTGAAATCGGGGAAGGCGCACCACTGGCCCTGTTCGTGGGCGACGATGGGCGACTGGTTGGGCTCAGTGCCCTTGTAGTTGCGGGGGAAGGCGATCTGCGAGGCATAGTCGTCGTCGGAATGGGGCGCATGGCTGTTCCAGTCGAGTCCGCGGGCGCCGCCCTTGACATGATACTCGGAGCCGTCGTCCCAGGCCCAGCCACCTCCCACGGAAGCGCCGCAATAGACCTTGGTGGGATCGTACTGTTTCATGGCCGCTACCCAGTCGTTGCAGTAGCTGACCCAGTCGCCGGCGGGCTCGTTGCCTGCAGCCATCATGAGGAATGAGGGGTGGTGGCCGTAGGCATCGATGATGCGGCGCGACTCACTGAGCAGGTACTCGTCGATGACCTGACCGCGACGGAGGGCCACGCCATGGTTGGGCCACGAGGGACCCTCGGGCTGCAGGTAGATGCCCACGCGGTCGGCAGCGGCGAAGGCGGCCTCAGGGGGACAATAGGAATGGAAGCGGACGTGGTTGAGCCCGTACTCACGGCACTTGAGGAAGATGCGCGTCCACGAGGCCTCGTCGGCAGGAGGATAGCCCGTCTCGGGGAAGCAGCAGTTCTCGACCGTGCCGCGCAGCCATATAGGCTGACCGTTGAGCAGGAACTGACGGCCACGGACGGCGATGTCGCGAACGCCGAAGGTGACGGTGAGCGGCTGGCCGCGGTGGACGAGGGTGCGGGTGTAGAGATAGGGGTCGGTCTCGCTCCAGAGGCGCATGCTGTCGCCCAACAGCATCTCATGAGGGGTGCCGTCGACCATGATGGTGACCTTGCGGGCGGCAATATCGGGGATGACGCGGATGACGGGGCGCGGGACGACAGTGAGCTCGATGCGCCCGGCAATGCCGTTCCAGTTGCCCTGCGTCTGGTCGGTGACGCTGTGGGAATCTTGTCCCACGCCGACGTTCTCGATGCCGTTATAGACATCGATGGCAATGGTGTCGGTGCGCCCGGGACGGATGAAGTCTGTGACATCGTACTGATGGGGCGTGGAGAGCGACAGCTGGCGGCCCACGCGGCGGCCGTTGACATAGACGGTGGTCTCAATATGCGGTCGCTCGAGGAAGAGCACCACGCGGCGGCCCCGCCACGAACGGGGCACGCGGACGGTGCGGCGATACCAGGCATGGCCCACATAGTGGGTGGCGGGCGTGAGGAAGAACGGGAACTTGACGTTGCCCTCGCGGCGGTACTGCTCCATGTAGGGATTGAAATAGTAGGAGGAGTCGTAGGTGGAGCCTGTCCACACGGTATGTGCCGTGACGGGGTTGCCCTTGCCGTTGGTGAGCATGGAGCCGGGCAGGGTGACGTGATCGTTATAATGGGGAGCATCGCCCATGGCGAAATCCCAGCGGCCGGAGAGGTCGACAGACTGCTGTGCGAAGAGGGGGCAGCAGAGGAGCCATGCGACGATGGCCGGGAGCAGACGGGAAAGACGGTTCATAGTTGAGCGGGGTTATACGCACAATGGCGGAGTATGCTGCAAAAATAGGCATTATTTCTGAAACGCGCAAGAAAAAAGGGCGCAATCGTGAGCCTGTAAGGAAAAATGATGCGAGATGCATGCGGGGATTATAGGAAAATGTAGTATATTTGCAGCAGAAACTAAAAACCTGTAAAAAGATATGCAAGACAGCAACCGACGCTTCATCTATTTCATCTGCCTGGTATCGGCCATGGGCGGACTGCTCTTCGGCTACGACTGGGTGGTGATTGGCGGTGCAAAACCCTTCTATGAACTGTATTTCGGAATTGGCGACTCGCCGCTGATGCAGGGCGTGGCCATGACGACGGCCCTGGTGGGCTGTCTGGCGGGTGCCATGGTGGCAGGAGCCGCCGCCGACAGGTACGGCCGCAAGCCGCTGCTGACGGTGGCCGCCGTGCTGTTCACGGTGTCGGCCATTGCCACGGGAATGTTCAACGACTTCACGCTGTTCAACGTGGCGCGCTTTGTGGGCGGCATCGGCATAGGCGTGGCCAGTGCCCTCTCGCCGGTGTATATCGCGGAGGTGAGTCCGAAAGAGATACGCGGACGGATGGTGAGCATGAACCAGATGGCCATCGTGATAGGTATTCTGGCAGCACAGATAGTGAACATGCTGCTGGCCAAGGACACGGGCGTGGCCGAGAGTCAGGCGTGGAACAGGGAATGGGGCTGGCGCTGGATGTTCTGGGCCGAGACGCTGCCCGCGGCGCTGTTCCTGGTGATGAGTTTCATGATACCGGAAAGTCCGGTGTTCATGCAACTGAAGAAAGCCAGGGGCAGCAATATGATGAAGGAACGCAGCGAGCAGGCGGGACTGAAGGAACTGCTGCAGCCGAAATACAGCCGGATGCTGCTGCTGGGACTGATTGTGGCGGTGTTCCAGCAATGGTGCGGCACGAACGTGATTTTCAACTATGCGCAGGAGATATTCACGGGTGCCGGCTTCGATGTGGACGGAATGTTCATCAACATCGTGATAACGGGCATTGCCAACGTGATATTCACGCTGGTGGCGCTGTATGTGATTGAGCGATGGGGACGCCGCACGCTGATACTGATAGGTGCCGGCGGACTGGGACTGATATACCTGACGCTGGGCACGTGCTACTACATGCAGGTGACGGGCGTGATGATGGTGGCACTGGTGGTAGCAGCCATCTCGGTGTATGCCATGACGCTGGGTCCCGTGACATGGACGCTGCTGGCCGAGATATTCCCCAACCGCATCAGGGGCGTGGCCATGGGCGTTTGCACGTTTGCCCTCTGGGTGGGATGCTGCACGCTGACGTTCTCGTTCCCGTCGATGAACGCCTCGCTGGGCAGCAGCGGCACCTTCTGGGCCTACTCACTGATATGCGTCTGCGCATTCGTGTACCTGTGGCGCAACTGCCCGGAGACGAAGGGAAAGAGTCTGGAAGAACTGGAAAAGGAACTGGTGACCCCCTCCAACCTCCCCGAGGGGAGGCCACAAAACTCATAAACTAATAAACTCCTAAACTCATAAACTAATAAACTCCTAAACTCATAAACTAAAAAAATGGTAAAGGCTTGGAGAGAAATCGTGACAATTCCGACGTATGAGATCGGACAACCGGAGAAGAACCCCATCTTTCTGGAGAAGATAGTGTATCAGGGTTCGTCGGGCGTGGTATATCCCTATCCGGTGATAGAGTCGATAAGCGACGAGAAGACGGACAAGGAATGGATGGCCGTGTTCCTGGAGAACGAATATATAAAGGTGATGGTGCTGCCGGAGCTCGGCGGACGAATACAGATGGCCTACGACAAAATACGGGGGCGCCACTTCGTGTATTACAACCATGTCATCAAGCCGGCGCTGGTGGGACTGACGGGACCGTGGATTTCGGGCGGCATAGAGTTTAACTGGCCGCAGCACCACCGTCCGTCGACATACCTGCCCACCGACTGCGACATTGTGGAAAACAAGGACGGCTCGGTGACGGTATGGATAAACGAGATGGAGCGAATGTTCCACCAGAAGGGCATGGCGGGCTTCACATTGCGGCCGGGCTGCGCCTACCTCGAGATTCAGGGTCGCGTGAGCAACCGCACGCCGCTGCCGCAGACATTCCTGTGGTGGGCCAATCCTGCCGTTGAGGTGAACGACGAATACCAGTCGGTGTTCCCGCCCGACGTGAATGCCGTCTTCGACCATGGCAAGCGGGCGGTGTCGAGTTTCCCCATTGCCACCGGCACCTACTACAAGATGGACTACTCGGCCGGCGTGGACATCTCGAACTACCGCAACATCAAGGTGCCCACCTCGTATATGGCCGTGAACTCGAAATACAACTTCGAGGGCGGCTACGAGAACGACACCCAAGCGGGAATGCTGCATGTGGCCAGCCACCACTTCTCGCCCGGCAAGAAGCAATGGACGTGGGGCAACGGCGACTTCGGACGGGCATGGGACAGGAATCTTACTGATAAAGTGGAGAATGTAGAATGGAGAATGGAGAACCAACGGTCGCTGGCCGAAGGGAAAAGCAATTATGATAACCCGGCAAGCCCGGAATCTAGTGCAGAAGGTAATCATAACTTTCAGTTCTCAACTCTCAATTCAAAAATCCGCCCGGGTTTCCGCCCCTATATTGAACTGATGGCGGGGGTATATACCGAAAACCAGCCCGACTTCACTTGGCTGATGCCTTACGAAGAGAAGCAGTTTGTGCAGTATTTCATGCCCTATCGCGAAATAGGCATTGTGAAGCAGGCCAGCCGCGACTTCATCTTCAACATCGAGGAGGACGGCAACAGCAAGGTGACGCTGAAACTGATGGCCACCAGCAGGCAGGACGTGAAGCTGGTGCTGCGCAACAAACTGAAGGACGAGGCGTATTACGAGAAGACGCTGACCATGAGTCCCGAGGAAGTGGTGATGGAGAGCATCGACGTGAAAGAGGCAAAGCTTTCGGAACTCACTTTTGCCATCTGCAAAGCACAGTCCAAGCGCCCGAAGGGAATGCCGCTGCTGACCTGGGAGGCCGAGCCCGACGAAATTCGTCCGATTCCCGATGCCGCCGAAGCTGCGCTGTCGCCTGTGGACACCAAGACCAACGACCAATTGTACCTGACGGGACTGCACCTGGAGCAATACCGCCACGCCACATGGTCGGCCCTGGACTACTACGAGGAGGCGCTGCGACGCGACCCCAACGACGTGCGCTGTCTGAACCAGGCCGGACTGTGGTATCTGCGCCGCGGACGGTTCCAGAAGGCAGAAGGGTATCTGCGCCGTGCCGTAAAGATATGGCAGAAGCGCAACCCGAACCCCTACGAGGGAGAGCCTATCTTCAACCTCGCCCTCTGCCTGAAATACCAGCATCGGCAGCAGGAGGCCTACGAGCTGTTCTGGAAAGCGACATGGAACAAGGCATGGACCGATGCCGGCTCCTTCGAGGCTGCCTGTATCAGCGCCGCGCAGGGACGCTATGAAGAGGCAATGGACGAGACGGAGCGCGCGCTCATCAGTAATGCCCGCAACCATAAGGCACGGGCGCTAAAAGCCGTCCTGCTGCGATTGCTCGACAAGAAGGAGGAGGCGCTGGCATGGATTCAGGAGAGCTATCGGGTGGACCGTTTCAACTACGGATGTATGTTCGAGGAGCACCTGCTCAGCGAGAGCGACCAGCCGCTGGAGCATCTCAAAAAACTGATGCACGGCAACGTGTACAACTACCACGAACTGGCACTCGACTATGCACAGGCTGGACTGTGGCAGGAGTGCATCGGCGTGCTGCAGCTGGGCAACGACGTGCAGCAGCATCCCCTCACTTATTATTATATGGGATGGGCACAGTTCAGCCTGGGCGACCCCGTGGAAGCCAATGCCGCCTTCGAGCAGGCCGAGAAGGTGACTACCGACTACTGCTTCCCCAACCGGCTGGAGGATGTGGTGGCGCTGAGCCTGGCCAAGACCATGAACCCCGACGGGGCACGTGCGCCCTACTATCTGGGATGCCTGTACTACGACAAGCGGCAGTACGACCTCGCCATCGAGAACTGGGAAATGTCCGCACGGCTCAATCCCCTGTTCCCCACCGTTTGGCGCAACCTGGCCCTGGCCCGCTTCAACAAGCAGGACCGTCAGCAGGAAGCCCTGCAATACATGGAGAAAGCCTTTGAACTGGACACCACCGACGCCCGCATGCTGATGGAACTCGACCAGCTGTATCGGCGAATGCAGAAGCCGCACCAGCTGCGCCTGGACCAGTTGCAAAAGTATCCGGAACTGATACGGCAGCGCGACGACCTGGTGCTCGAAGAAATCACGCTGCTCAACCAGCTGGGGCGCTACGAGGAAGCCATGCAGAAAATAGACGGCCACCAGTTCCATCCGTGGGAAGGCGGCGAAGGCAAGGTGCCGGCACAATATCAGACGGCAAGGGTGGAGCTTGCAAAACAGGCGCTGACGCAAAAAGAATATGAACGGGCCACCCGGCTGCTCGGCGAATGTCTGGAATATCCCCACCACCTTGGCGAAGGAAAACTCTACGGCGCCCAGGAGAACGATTTCTACTATTTCCTCGGCATTGCCTACGATGCACTCGGGCAAGCGGAGAAAGCCCGCGAATGCTGGGAAAAAGCCACGAAGGGACCGCAGGAGCCGGCAGCCGCCATGTACTATAACGATGCCAAGCCTGACAAGATATTCTACCAGGGACTGGCACTACAGCGGCTAGGCCGCCAGGACGAGGCCAACGGACGCTTCTACCGCCTTGTAAACTACGGCAAGCAACACGTGTTTGAGCATCAGGTGATGGACTACTTCGCCGTTTCGCTGCCCGACCTGCTCATCTGGGAAGACTCGCTCGACCGTAAGAACGAAATACATTGCAAGTATATGCTGGCGTTAGGCTATTTCGGACTTGGCAACCGCCAGAAGGCTGAGCAATACCTCAGCGAGGTGGAGGCGCTCGACATCAACCACCAGGGCATTCAAGCATTGCGTACCCTGATGGAGATATCGTAAACAAAAAAATCTCGGATTGCACATGACAATCCGAGATTTTATAATGTTGTTTCTCTCCCGATATTCGGAAAAAGAATAATTAGTCAGCCACGAGGGTAAAGCGCTGGAAGGCAACAACCTTCAGTTCCTTGTCCTGAGCTGCAAGCCACTGAGCTACAGTAGCCTTGTCGCCGTCGCCGAACTGGAACTCCTGGTCAACCAGACAGTTCTCCTTCAAGAACTTAGCAACACGTCCCTTAGCAATGTTCTCAATCATCTGAGCGGGAAGGCTGGCAGCCTTTTCAGCAGAAACGGTAGCGATGATCTCCTTGGCCTTAGCCACGTCCTCAGCTGTGATCCAGCCTTTGGCCATGTTGCTCTCCATGTGATCTTCGCTATCTACGTGGGCAGGATTGATACCGGCCTTCTTCAGGGCGTTATCAACAGCCTTGCTCACCTGCTCTTCCTTGGTCTTCTCAACAGCCACCTTGTACTCCTCGTCGAGGATGCTCTGAGGCATAGAAGCAGCATCGAGAGCTACGGGCTTCATGGCTGCAACCTGCATAGCCACCTTGTGACCAGCGTCCTCAGCCAGCTTGTTGGTCTGAACCATTGTGCAGAGGGTGTTCTTCTTCATATGGTTGTACACCTCAATGTTCTCACCTTCGAGAGTCAGGTAACCATCGAGTTCCATCTTCTCACCAGTGATACCAGAGCGCTGAGTCACAGCGTCCTGCACCTTCTGACCGTCGGCCAGTGTGAGTTCCTTCACCTCTTCGAGGTTCTTAGCCTTGGCAGCGATAGCTGCATCGAGGATGCTCTGAGTCAGTGCGATGAAGTCAGCACCATTAGCCACGAAGTCAGTTTCACACTTCAAGGCGATCATAGCGGCAAAATTGCCATCTTTCTTCACCAGTACACAACCGTTTGAAGTCTCACGATCGCTGCGCTTTGCAGCAATGGCCAGTCCACGCTCACGGAGCAGTTCCTTAGCCTTGTCGAAGTCGCCCTCAGCCTCGGTCAGAGCCTTTTTTACGTCAGCCAGACCTGCGCCGGTCATAGCGCGAAGCTTCTTGATATCGTCAATTGAAATTGCCATTGTTTTATTCTTTAATTTTTCGTTATTACGGAATTACGTTACTACGAGTTTACTCAGCGGCAGGAGCTTCCTCTTCAGCAGCGGGAGCCTCCTCTACGGGAGCCTCTTCAGCAGCAGGAGCCTCTTCCTTTGCCTTGCGTGCAGCACGACGGGGCTTAGCATCAGCAGCCTCTTCGCTCTGCTCCTTGGCAGCTTTCTCGTCAGCCTTCTCGGCCTTGCGCTCTTCCAGACCCTCAGCGATAGCGCCGCAGCAAGCATTCAGGATTACCTCGATGCTGTCCTTAGCGTCATCATTAGCAGGAATCATGAAGTCGATGTTCTTGGGATCGCTGTTGGTATCAACGATTGCGAACACGGGAATACCCAGACGGTTAGCCTCGCTCACGGCGATGTGCTCCTTCAATACGTCAACGACGAACAGAGCAGAAGGCAGACGGGTCAGGTCAGCGATAGAACCGAGGTTCTTCTCCAACTTGGCACGCTGACGGCTGATCTGGAGGATCTCACGCTTAGAGAGATTGCCATAAGTGCCATCGTTCATCAGCTTGTCGATGGTAGCCATCTTCTTCACAGCCTTGCGGATGGTGGGGAAGTTGGTCAACATACCACCGGGCCAGCGCTCAATCACGTAAGGCATATTCACTGAAGTAGCCTTCTCTGCAATGATATCCTTAGCCTGCTTCTTGGTAGCCACGAAGAGCACCTTCTTGCCGCTCTTAGCGATCTGCTTCAGTGCCTCTGCAGCCTCGTCAATCTTGGCGACAGTCTTGTGAAGGTCGATGATATGAATGCCATTGCGCTCCATGAAGATATAGGGAGCCATAGCGGGGTTCCATTTACGCTTGAGGTGACCGAAGTGGCATCCAGCCTCAAGGAGTTGGTCAAAATTTGTTCTTGCCATTTTCTTTTAAATGTTTTAAATTGTTTACTTTCTTTTTAATTCTTTGGATTGTTAGAATCAGCCGGGGGGTAGCCGCCAAGCGGGTCCCCTCGGTTTAGATGCTAAACGATTTCCCTAGATATCCTAGGAATCCTTGGATCTCCTAGAATCTCTAGAAAAATATTAACGCTTACTGAACTGGAAGCGACGACGAGCCTTGGGCTGACCTGGCTTCTTACGCTCAACAGCACGGCTGTCGCGAGTGAGGAAACCTTGGCTCTTCAGAGCTTTCTTGTCTTCAGCATTCACCTTTACGAGGGCGCGGGCAATAGCAAGGCGCAAAGCCTGACTCTGACCAGTGAAACCACCACCGTCGAGGTTAACCTTGATGTCATACTTTTCTGCCACCTCGAGCAAGTTCAGTGGCTGCTTAACCACGTACTGCAGGATAGCAGAGGGGAAATATTCTGTGAGATCCTTCTTGTTGATAGTGATCTTACCGGTGCCTTCTGTCATGTAGATACGGGCTACACTGCTCTTGCGGCGACCAATTGCATTAATTACTTCCATCTTCTATACCTTTTTATTTATACTGGTTAATATCTATTGCCTTTGGCTTCTGAGCCTGCATATTGTGCTCGGTACCCTCGAACACATAGAGGTTGTCAATAAGACGACGACCCAGACGGCCCTTGGGAAGCATACCCTTCACAGCGTGACGAATCATCTTGTCAACACCATTGGGGCGTTTGCGAAGTTGTTCGGGAGTGTTGAAGCGCTGACCACCGGGATAGCCTGTGTAGCGGGTGTAAAGTTTGTCAGTTTCCTTCTTGCCGGTGAAAACCACTTTGGCAGCATTGATAATAATCACATTGTCACCACAGTCCACGTGAGGAGTAAAGCTTGGCTTGTACTTACCGCGGATCAGTTTGGCAACCTTTGAGCAGAGACGACCAACGACCTGATCAGTGGCATCGATGACGACCCACTCTTTCTGCGCTGTTTCCTTGTTTACGGAAATAGTCTTGTAACTTAAAGTGTCCATAAAAATTAAATGTTACTTTGTAAAACGTTTTATTAATACTATCCGGAAATGTCGCCCTCCGGGAAAGCGCCTGGCTTCACGTACCTGGAAACGAGCAGACTCTCCGTCTGCCAGTGAGCGGGAGATTCACAAACCGCAACGACCTCATTCCCGAGCAAGCTCGCCTACCCGTAGCCTTTCGGTGGCTGCTATTTACACTCCGCCCTGGAGGGTTCTATGGCCCTCGTAGAATTTGCGGCTGCAAAGGTACGCCTTTTTCTTCGAAAAACATTCAGCGTTCTTTTGCAGCCGCAAACTTTTATATTTATTTAACGTACGCGGCGAGCGGTGACCTCATATTCTTGAGTCCCTGTCTGATGCTGCGTGCATTCTCTTTTGCTCCTTTCAATGAAGAATGGGTGTGGTCATGGTTGAAATAGGCTTTCACTTTCTTCTCACCCTTCTTGTCGTATTTATCGGCCGTAATGTTATGTACGTCAATCAGTTCAACACCCATTTCCTCGGCAATCTCACGATACCATTTACCATAAGTGTCGTTGCGGCGCTCTATCTTACCGTTCTTCCAGATATTACGCGGCGTCAGACTAACGAGTATTGGCGTGGCCCCCTTTTCGCGAGTATCGTCGATCATCTTGCGCAGATACCATCCGAAACTGTAAACCACCTCATATTTGCCGTTACTCTTCAGCTTATACACATGGCAGGTATCGGCTGTACCCATGATATCTGCTCGTTCCTTCAACGAGTCAATGGCTCCTACGTCATTGTGCCCAAACTGGATCAGTACATAATCACCTTTTTGCAATGAATTATACACTTTCTCCCAACGGCCTTCCTTCAGGAACGTGCGCAGCGAACGTCCTGCCATAGCGGCATTCACCGCGGTAATCTTCTTGGTATCGAAAGCCTCGGAGGCTACAGCGCCCCAGCCCCACATGCCATCTTTCTCCTTATCGGTATTCTTCACGGTAGAGTCGCCTGTGAGGAAGACGACTGGTTTTCCAGCCTTACGGTCCACGGGAACCACCGGCAATTCCACATTCTGTAGCATTCCTTTCAGGGGAGCTATCGCCGGATGCTCACAGGCTGCAATACCCTCAGCGGCAGAACGGGCATTCAATTCTGCTCCGAACTTACTCGTATGAATATTGTCAGTAAAGAAATGATAGTTGCATTTCCAGACACTGTAACTCTCCAATTTGTTGGTTGAAATGGTATTCAGATCCACGAACGGCACGTCCAATTCACGGGCAATCTCCTCAGCCCAATGGCCGAACTTATGCTCATCACCACGAAGTTTCGAGCCATCGGCCGTACGGTATTTCTTGGGTGTCAATGACATCAACACGGGATTGGCGCCTTTTGCACGGATATCAGCTACATAACGGCGCAGATAGCCACCATACGAATAGATCATTTCCTCGCGATAAGTAGTATCACCTTTATTGATGACTTCCACATTGACCAGCATTGAGTCAGTGCCTGTCCCTGGAATACTTGCGCGTGCACGTCCTTTATCATATGGCCCGTTGTCATTATGTCCGATACTCACAATCACCCAGTCACCTGGTTGCAAAGCCTCACGGATTTCTGGCCACAGATTCCGATAGAACGTACGGCTTGAAGTGCCTCCCAACGCCTGATTCTCCACAGTAATACGCTTCTGGTCGAAGAAGTTCTGGGCAAAATAGCCCCACCCCCACTGACCGTTGTTTCCATTGCCCAACGTACCGTTGCGCATCGTGCTGTTTCCGATGAGGAAGAGCACTGGGTTATTGCCCTTACGACTCGTTCCCGGCTTGATACGCGCCGTCCGCACTTTGTCAAGAGAGTCTAATGTCAGGTCCGTCACCTTGTTCAAGTCTTCAACGGGTTTCGGTGTCTGCGCCATAGCCACCAAGCCATAGCTCAGGATTGCCAAAAGAAAGAATGTTTTTTTAAATTCCATTTCACAGGATTATTATATTTGTATTAGTAGAAGAATCTTAACTAAAGAAAAAGGGAAACCCGAAGATTTCCCTCATCTGAATGTACCCAGACCCGGGGTCGAACCGGGACGCCTTGCGGCATTGGTGTTTGAGACCAACGCGTCTACCAATTCCGCCATCTGGGCATTATTAGAGGCATTCTTGGTAGGAAAATGCGGTGCAAAGGTAATACAAAAAAAATGAAACGGCAAAATTTTATTCGAAAAACATCAAAAAGTTGTAGAAAAATACGTTACTGAGCGACAATCATGTATAAAATCACTAAAAAAAACAGCAAAGATGATACAACTTATTCATTTTTTTACTACATTTGCAATGTAGAAATAACCATTGATTAATAACTTTAAATATGAAGGAGATAAGACTATGAAACCCAAACCAAAAATGCACCATCAGGAAGAATACGAACTGGACAACATCTACAACGATGAGAATGCCCGCTATGACTCTTCCAGTAATTCAGTCATTTGGTACAGCTAAAGAATTCTTTGTTCACCTTTTATCAAAACATCCACCTCTATCACAGGGGTGGATGTTTGTTTATATATAATAAGGTTTAGGTCTTACATATAGCCCAGCCACCTAAGGATGTCATTGAGATTAGCTACCACCATCAGCAAAATCAGAAGGCCAAAACCAACATATTCTGCCCGAATGAGGAACTTCTCGGAAGGCTTACGGCCTGTAATTATCTCGTATAGAAGGAACAATACGTGACCTCCATCAAGGGCAGGGATAGGCAAGATGTTCATAAAGGCGAGAATGATGCTGAGGAAGGCGGTCATCATCCAGAACTGATGCCAGTCCCAGACAGGCGGGAAAAGAGAGCCTATTGCACCGAAACCTCCCAACGACTTGGCGCCATCAGCCGAAGCCACATACTTCAGGTCACTCACATAGCCACGCAACACATTGAGACCAAACTTGATACCGGCTGGGAAACTCTCGAAGAATCCATATTTCACTTCCTTGGGTTTATAGTAGGTTGCAATACTGGTCTGTCCGACGCCGAGTTTCAAATCTTCTGTAAGAACAAGATTGACGGAGTCGCGATTAGTGACAATCGTTGCCGTACGAATCTTCAGACTGTCCTTGGCCGTATTGGCATTAGCCAGCATATCGCTGAGAATACCTACCTGATAAGTGAACTCGTTCCAGCTATCAACAGGCTTTCCGTTGATGGAAACGATTTTGTCTCCTTTCAGCATACCCGCTTTGGCAGCTGGAGAGTCCGGCATCACCGTATCGAGTTCAGCAGGGATAAACGGACGACAGAAGGCCGGTTCTGCCTTGAGCATATTGAGGAGACTCATGTCTTCAGGCATTTTGATGGTCAGATCCTTCCCGTTTCGTTTCACCTGTACAGTCTTCGCATCGGCTATATGGCGATAGACGTCCACATCATAGCGTTCAAACGTCTTGCCATCATATCCCACAAGGATATCGTGATCCTGGAAACCAAGGGCTTTGGCATCTTCATTGAATTTGAATCCCATCGTCATATCCTGCGTGGTGAAATAACTGTCTCCCCAGGAGAACATTACCATACTATAGATAAAGAGGGCCAGCAGGAAATTGACAAGCACACCACCTATCATAATAAGCAGGCGCTGCCATGCAGGTTTCGTGCGGAACTCCCATGGCTGCGCAGGCTGTTTCATCTGTTCCGTATCAAAACTTTCGTCAATCATACCAGCTATCTTACAATAACCGCCCAAAGGTAACCATCCGGCACCATACTGGGTATCGCTGTTCTTCGGCTTAAACTTAAATAGCGAACCATCCCATTTACCGACACCTACGTCGAAGAAAATGTAGAATTTATCCACACGCACACCAAAGAGTTTGGAAAAGAAGAAGTGGCCCCCTTCGTGAAGCAAAACCAAAAGGGAGATAGCCAAAATGAACTGTAAGAGTCTTATCAGAAAAACTTCCATTAGATTAATTTACTATTTACGAATTTACAATTTACTTGTTATTTCAATGTGGGCTATTCGCCTTTTAGAATAGCATCGGCAATGCAACGGGCCTCGGCATCAGTCTGCACATAGACATCATAGTCGGGATGTGCATTGAAGGTGGCCTTCTGCATCGTCTTTTCAATAATATCACCCATCTGAAGGAAACCGCAACGGTCTTCCAGGAATGCCCGGTTTACAATCTCATTGGCTGCATTTACGATACAAGGCATATTGCCACCCTGCTTGATAGCCTCGAAAGCCAATGCCAGGCATCGGAACTTCTCCAAATCAGGTTCAAAGAACTCCAACGGATGTTTGAAAAGATCCAGACGTTCACCTGTCAATGGCAGACGTTCGGGATAGGAAAAGGCATACTGAATAGGTAGCCGCATATCTGGAACGCCCAACTGAGCCTTCACGGAACCATCCATGAACTGCACCGCACTATGAACGATGCTCTGCGGATGGACGAGTACCTGGATTTTCTCAGCAGGAACGCCAAAAAGCCACTTTGCCTCAATCACCTCAAAGCCCTTGTTCATCATCGATGCTGAATCGATGGTGATTTTAGCACCCATATCCCAAGTGGGATGTTTCAGTGCGTCTGCCTTGGTGACATGGGCTATCTCCTCCATCGATTTCAGGCGGAAGGGACCACCCGACGCCGTGAGCAGAATCTTTTCTATCTCATTATCTCCTTCCCCAACGATACTCTGGAAGATGGCAGAATGCTCACTATCCACAGGCAGGATAGGTATATGGAATTCATTGGCCAACTGACATATCAGTTCACCGGCCACAACCAGTGTCTCCTTGTTGGCAAGACAAATTTTCTTATGGGCTTTGATGGCATGAATGGTCGGCGAAAGACCAGCAAAACCTACCATAGCAGTGAGTACCATCTGGATGGGTTCAGCCTCCACTATCTCGTCCAAGGCACGCTTGCCGGCATAGACCTTTACATCCGTATCGGCCAGTGCTTCCTTCAAAGGCTCATAGTAAGCATCGTTTGCGATGACCACAGCAGCAGGATGGAACTTCCGAGCCTGCTTGGCTAGCAATTCCCAACGGCTATTGGCTGTTAGTGCATAGACCTCATAGCGATCACCATGTTCCTTGATTACATCGAGCGCCTGAGTGCCAATACTACCCGTAGAACCTAAAATGCATATTTGTTGTTTCATAATTCCAATAATCCTTCGGGCAATGCCACCCTAATTTCTCTTTTATCGTTGTCAATACCTTTTATAAACTCTTCGGCTACAGGAATGAGCACAGGATTCTTCCCGCGAGCATCGGCACGTTTTACCTCGAACAGGGTATTGGCCGTGGTGTCATCAATGCCGATAATCTCACCGATTTCCGTCCCATCCTCATCAACAAAAAGTCGATAGCCTACAATGGCGGCCATCGTGGGCTCTTCATCCTCATCGGAAAGACTGCGTTCAAAGTACACCTCGCTGTTGGTCAGTTCGCGGGCTTGTTCCTGCGTATCAATGCCATCCAGTTTCATCAGGGCTGTTTCGTCTGAACGGAAACGGTATTCCTCGATAAAGAAAGGCACAAGAATACCCTCGACTTCTATCACAATATAGTCTGCATTCACACGGTCGAACACATCATCGGAAAAGTGGAAGGTGATTTCGCCCTTCACACCATGCGGTTTACCTATACGCCCGATTCTGTAACAGTCGTCTTTCCTGATCACGATTCAACTCTGGTTATTTTAGCACCCAACGCATTCAGCCGGGCTTCTATATCTTCATAGCCTCGGTCTATCTGGGCGATATTGTCAATACGACTGGTGCCTTTGGCACTCAAAGCTGCAATGAGCAAGGCAATACCAGCACGAATATCAGGACTGGTCATACGGCCGGCCCGTAAAACCAATTTATGGTCATGCCCCACCACTACGGCACGATGAGGATCGCATAAGATAATCTGAGCCCCCATATCAATGAGTTTGTCCACGAAGAACAGACGGCTTTCAAACATCTTCTGATGGAAAAGCACCGAACCGCGAGCCTGTGTGGCAACCACCAACAACACGGAAAGAAGGTCGGGTGTCAGTCCTGGCCAAGGAGCATCAGCCAATGTCATAATGCTACCGTCAATAAACGAATCAATACTATAATGCAACTGACGGGGAATGACAAGGTCATCACCTTCAACCTTTATTTTCACACCCAAACGTCGGAAAGCATCGGGAATGATACCTAGATTCTTCAGCGAAACATCCTTAATCCTTATACCATTGCCCACCATGGCTGCCATACCGATAAAAGAGCCAACCTCAATCATATCGGGTAGGACACGATGCTCAGCACCATGAAGTCCATCCACACCCACAATGGTAAGCAGGTTGGAACCTATACCAGAAATCTGGGCACCCATCTTGTTGAGCAGGTGGCAGAGTTGCTGGATGTAAGGTTCACAGGCTGCATTGTAAATCGTGGTGGAACCTTTGGCAAGAACGGCCGCCATGATAATATTAGCAGTACCAGTCACTGACGCCTCATCAAGCAGCATATAACTCCCTTTTAGACAAGAAGCCTTTATCTCATAGACATTGCGCTGTTCCTTAAAATCAAACTTAGCACCAAGATACTTGAAGCCCAGAAAATGGGTATCCAGACGACGACGTCCGATCTTATCCCCACCGGGCTCTGCCACTACAGCCTTGCCAAAACGCGAGAGCAACGGGCCGATCATCAGTACCGAGCCACGAAGAGCCGCACATTTACGCACGAACTCATCACTTTCAAGATAGGCAAGGTCTACGCTGTCGGCCTGAAACTGATAATCATTTCGGGAGATTCGCGTCACCTTCACTTTTATGTCCTGCAGCAACTGAATGAGATTGTTCACATCTAGGATGTCAGGTATGTTGCGGATAATGACAGGGTCACTGCTCAGCAAGGTGGCACAGATAACCTGCAACGCCTCGTTCTTAGCACCTTGTGGAGTAATGGTACCACTCAGCGGATGACCGCCTTCGATGATAAATGACTGCATTAGCGACGCTTCTTTTTGCCAACTTGCTGTTGCATCTGGCTGAAATCCAACTTCTCAAATGTAAAGGTGTCAAGATCCAGTTGAATATGGCCGTCAGTAAAACGGGCCAAGTCACTGGCTATCTTCTCATCGTCAGCCGAACCATGACTCCACTGATAGAGATTACGCTTCATTTGGTTTGCCGTCTGGCGCACCAGTTCGTCTCGTTCTTCGCCTGCAGGCATTGTCTTCAATTGCTCAAAGACCTCAAACAGCATCTTGCCGTAATGGCGTACAGGAATCTGTGCCATCGGATACTCGAGAGGTTCGGGCTTGGTGGCTATCTTGGCAGCCCCGGAAATATCATAGGGCCAATCGATATCGAGTTGGAAATTGCTCATGATAGCCAGATGGTCCCAGAGTTTCTGCTTATAGTCAGGATTCTCGCGGTTCTGTGGGAACATACGGTCCATAATGACAATAATGGACTCAGCACATCTTTGGCGCTCCTCTCTGTCAGGAAGGCTTATGGCATAGTCAACCATCTTCTGCACTTCCCTTCCATATTCGGGCAGTATCAACTGCTCCCGCTGGGTGTTGTAGTCTAATCCTTCTATATTCATATTCCTTAAAACTAATTTCAATTACAAAAATCCCGACTTCACAGCAGTTTCTTAGGCATTTTAGCTACGAAGTCCTTCAGATAGAAAGGTACGAAATAGGCAGTGTCCTCATACTTCTGCTCAACATATCGACGTTCGGCCAACGGCTGCATATATTTTGCCAGCGGTTCAATACCATCGATAAAGCGGGCATTGGGATGGCTGATGGTCTCCTTACACTTGGCAGCACCGTTTCCAAAGAAATAGACCGGATGCTCATCCAGATAGTCTCGGTACGTTTCATTGTCCACAATGTCAGCCTGCACAGGACGCACCCTTTTCAGCCCACGGGTATAGATGCCTGCATAGACTTCCATCCGACGGGCATCAAGCATTGGACAAATCAGGGCATCTTCTTCCTTTACCATCTCACGCAAAAGCACAGGAACGGCCAACAATTCCAAAGTAGGCACACTGAGCAATGGGATGTTCAGTCCGTAGCAGATACCCTTAGCCATCGAAACACCGATACGCAGGCCAGTATAGGAACCTGGTCCGCAGCTGACGGCAACAGCATCGAGCGGAATGGCATGACTGTCAATAAACGAGAGCGCTTCATCAACGAAGACACCAAGTGTCACCGAGTGATTGGGACCGGAATGATCCTCCTGGCTGAAGATCGTCTGCGAGTCTTCAGAGACAGCAACACTACACACGTCGGTGCTCGTTTCTATGCTTAAAATACAAGACATAAATTCTTTATATTCAAAATAATTCTGCAAATTTACTACTTTTTGATGGAAAATGCGTAATTTTGCAGAAAATTTAACGCATTTCAATAGTATGATACAATCCATGACAGGTTACGGCAAAGCCGTGGTAGCCTACAAAGACAAGAAGATTAACGTTGAAATCAAGTCACTTAATTCAAAGGCCCTGGACCTCAATGCCCGCATCGCCCCACTCTACCGCGAGAAGGAAATGGAGATGCGGCAAATGGTGGCACAGGCCCTGATTCGGGGAAAGGTGGACTTCAGCATCTGGATTGAAAAGGAAGAAGGCGTGGATGCCACCCCCATCAACAAGGCTTTGGTAGGCAACTACTTCTCACAGATGCAGAACCTGGCGAAAGAATATGGCATTCCTGAGCCCAGCGACTGGTTTGCTAGCCTGATGCGTATGCCTGACGTGATGACGAAGACCGACGTGGAAGTACTCACCGACGAGGAATGGGCCGTGGTGCGCCAGGCCATCGAACAGGCTCTCACGGCCATTGTGGACTTCCGCATTCAGGAAGGTGCCGCCCTTCAGAAAAAGTTCACGGAGAAGATTGACAACATCGGAGCACTCCTGGCCAGCATCGAGCCTTACGAGCAAAGCCGTGTGGAAAAGATCCGCAACCGTATCATCGAGGGTCTCAAGAGCATTCCCGAAGTGGAATACGACAAAAACCGGCTGGAGCAGGAACTCATCTACTACATTGAGAAACTCGACATCAGCGAGGAGAAGCAGCGTCTCAGCAACCACCTGAAATACTTCCGTGAGACAATGGAAGAGGAAGCCGGACAGGGCAAGAAGCTCGGCTTCATCGCCCAGGAAATGGGACGCGAGATCAACACCACCGGTTCGAAAAGCAACCATGCCGAGATGCAGAACATCGTCGTAAAGATGAAAGACGAACTGGAACAGATTAAGGAACAAGTCTTAAACGCACTATAATGAAAAAGGGGAAACTTCTTATTATCTCGGCCCCGAGCGGCAGCGGCAAGTCAACGATCGTGAACTGGTTGATGAAAGAGCATCCGGAACTGAAGCTGACCTTCAGCATCTCTTGCACCAGCCGCCCCCCACGTGGCACAGAGCAGAACGGCGTGGAATATTACTTCATCACCGCCGAGGAATTCCGCGAGAAGATTGCAAGGGATGAGTTTCTGGAATACGAAGAGGTTTACGAAAACCGCTTCTACGGCACGCTGAAGTCACAGGTCGAGGAAAAGACTGCCCAGGGACTGAACGTCGTGTTTGACGTAGATGTGAAAGGTGGTGTGAACATTAAGAAGCACTACGGCAAGAGAGCCATGAGCATTTTCATCCAGCCTCCATCGATTGAAGAACTGCGCCGTAGGCTGGAAGGTCGCGGAACAGATGCCCCCGAAGTCATCGAACAGCGACTGGCTAAGGCCGAATACGAAATGACCTTTGCCCCGAAGTTCGACCATATCGTTGTCAACGACGACCTGGCCACAGCCGAAGCTGAAGCATTGAGGCTGGTAGAGGACTTCCTGAACTAACCACCAACACCCATCACTTAACACCCATCACCCATGAACATAGGCCTCTTCGGCGGTTCCTTCAACCCCATTCACAACGGGCATGTCCGTTTGGCCAAGGCCCTGCTTCAGGAAGCAGGCCTCGATGAGGTGTGGTTTATGGTATCACCGCAGAATCCTTTCAAGCAGAACCAGCAACTGCTCGATGACAACAAACGCTTCCGCCTCGTGCAAATCGCCCTCAAGGATGAGCCGCATCTGAAAGCCTGCGATTTCGAATTCAACCTGCCCAAGCCCTCCTATACATGGAACACGTTGCAGGCCTTGCAAGAAGCTTACCCCAACGATCAGTTCACGATACTGATTGGCGGTGACAACTGGGCTGCTTTCGACAAGTGGTACCGCTACGAAGACATCCTTCAGCACTATCCCATCGTGGTCTATCCGAGAGAGGGGTCTGAGATTAAGGTTTCAGGTTTCGAGTATCCACCAACACCTAACACCCAACATCCGACACCTGTTCCAAATATCAAGATCGTGAAAACACCTCTCATCAATATCAGCAGCACGCAGATAAGGCAAAGAATCCAAGCCGGGAAAAGCGTTCGCGGACTGGTGCCCACCGGCGTGGCCATGGTCTTGGAACAAGAGCATCTCTACCGATAATCCCTCCAAATTGTAAAGTTTTAGGCCACACGTTTGGCCGTTTCGAAAATAATCCGTAATTTCGCAAGCGAAATCTATCTAAGTGATGAGAAAGCGAAAAGACAACATCGTGGTAAGTATTTTAGGACTGTTTTTCGAACCCATTCGGAAAAACACGGCCTTCTTTATCTTTATGTTCGTGTTGGGAATCATCTGTACCTATGTCACGGTGCCCAACCATCCTGGAGCTCATGCCTACAAACTGGCTTGGCCGGAGCTGTTCTTCGACCTCTATCTGATTTGCGTGGTGCTGGCCTTGCTGCCCGAGACCTTGCGCAAATGGGTGAAGCGGCTGTTCTATGTCATCGCCTATGGCGTGGCATTGGCCGACGTGTTCTGTTTCTCGGAGTTCGGTTCCACGCTCACTCCCACGATGCTGCTGCTGGTCGGCGAGACCAATTCGCAAGAAGCCACTGAGTTCATCTCTACTTTCTTCTCGCCAAACATCATTACCGGAGCCACGGGATGGATTCTGCTCTTGATGCTCGTGCATATCCTATGGAGCATCTTCTGGTATCTGAAGACCAAGCCCAAGCATTCCTACCGTTACCGCGAATACAAACGCCCGATGGGTCCACAGCTCGCGCCCGGCGCCCAGGCTGTTGTCAAGATCGTGATGGGCATAGCCACTCTCGCGCTGGTGTGCTATTGCGGTTATCTCACATGGCCCAACAAGCAGGCCATGGCCCGTCTGGTGTCATACGACCGTATCGGCGACGTAGAACACGAACTGACCCGCCCCGACCAGGCTACGCTTTATCAGCCGCTCTACCGCCTGGCTTTCTCCATCTATGCCAACCGTCTCACCTCCACTCAGGTAGGCACCATCATCGAGCGCGAAGACCATGTGGACGTTGACTCCTGTTCATTCAAGAGTCCCAACATCGTGCTCATCATCGGCGAGAGCTATAACAAGAGTCATGCCCAACTCTATGGTTACGACAAGCCCACCACGCCACGGCAGTTGGCGCGCGCCAAGAACCGCGAAATCTATCCGTTCACCAATGTCATATCCCCTTGGAACCTGACCAGCTTCGTCTTCAAACATCTGTTCTCACTCTATTGCGTGGGCGACAGCGGCGAATGGAGCGATTATCCCCTATTCCCGGAAGTGTTCCGCAAGGCTGGCTACCACGTCACCTTCCTCACCAACCAGTTCCTGCCGCAGGCAAAAGAGGCTGTCTATGACTTCTCCGGCGGATTCTTCCTCAACAATCCCGAACTGTCAAAGGCGATGTTCGACACCCGCAATACGAAACTGAGTTACTTCGACGAAGGACTGCTCAGCGATTACGACCGGCTGAAGAACGAGAACACCGACCACAACCTCATCATCTTCCACCTGAAAGGACAGCATGTAGATTACCGCACCCGTTGCCCGAAATCGAAGATGCGCTGGACGGGTAACGACTACGACCGCCCGAAACTCAATCCCAAGGAGCGTCAGCGACTGGCCTACTACGATAATTCCTTGCTCTACAACGACTCTATCGTAGATCAGATCATCCGCCGTTTTGAGCAGCAGGAAGCCATCGTGCTCTATGTACCCGACCATGGTGAGCAGGTTTACGACAACGACGTACACTTCATCTGCCGCAACCATTCGGCCGCCATCAATGCCCACATGGCCAAATACGAATACGAGATTCCCTTCTGGATTTATATGTCGCCCGCCTACAAGGAAGCACATCCCGATGTGGTGTGGCAGGTAGAACAAGCTCTCCACAAACCGTTTATGACCGATGCGCTACCCCATGCACTCGTCTATCTGGCTGGTATCCACACCAAGAGCTACCGCCAAAGTCTCAATGTGCTCAGCATCAAGTATGATGCCGCCCGCAAACGTATCATCAAGAACGAGGCCGACTATGATGCCGTTATCAATGGGGAGAATGAGAAATGGGGAAAATGAGAAAATGAGAAATTGAGAGAATGAGAAATTGAGAGAATGAGAAATGGAGAAATTTCGTGCAAATGAAGGCAGAGTCAAGCTTGCTTGAGCTATGCTGAATGCAGCCGAAATTCATAAACGAAGTTTATAAAATGAAGAATGGGGTATTTTTGAGCAGAACGGAATCATCGGCATTGCGCGGCATTGCCATTCTCGGCATTATCCTGCACAACTATTGTCATTTCCTGGGCTTTGCCGTGAAGGAGAACGAGTATAAGTTCGATCCTTCGCGCCCCATGCAGTTTCTCGACAAGCTTTTCTCGCTCGATAGCGACCTGTTTATCCATTTCTTTTCCTTCCTGGGCCATTACGGCGTGCCCATCTTCCTTTTCATCAGCGGCTACGGATTGGTAAAGAAATATGAGGCCCACCCGAAGGGGGGGGAGCCTGCCAGCACAAAAGAAGCCTCCCCTTCGGGGAGGTTTGGAGGGGCTTTTATAAAGAAGCATTTCCTCAAACTTTTCCGCCTGATGGTCATAGGCTATCTGGTGTTCATCGGCATCTATCTGCTCCGCCATAGTGACGGCGCACAGGTATATTCATGGGACCGTGTGCTTGCGCAACTCACGATGACCATCAATTTCTTCTATTTCGATCCCGACCATATCATCAAGCCCGGTCCTTACTGGTATTTCGGGCTGATGCTCCAACTCTACATATTATATATATTAGTGATTCACCGCTGGCGTAGCAACTGGCTGTTGGCAGCTCTGGCCATCGGCTCCGTTGCCCTGGAAAGCTGTTTCGTTGACAGTCCCGACTGGCTCAACTACATCCGCTACAACTTCATCGGTGCCCTGCTGCCCTTCTGCATGGGTATTTGGATTGCAAGAAAAGAGGAGCCCACCCCCAACCCCTCCCAAAAGGAGGGGAGTCTGGAAAGCAGACAAACATCAGAAATCCCTCCCCTCGGGAGGGACATAGGGTGGGTTCTCATTTCCGCCCTCTTCGTTCTCTTCGGCAGTCTGAGTTTCTGGACATGGCTGTTCGTGCCTGTATTTGTGGTTACGGGAGCCATTGCCACAGTTAAACTGGTGTCTCGTCTCTGCATCTCCCTCCCTTCGGGAGGGTTAGGGGTGGGCTCCTGGTTCGGCAGCATCTCAGCCATGCTCTTTGTGATGCACCCCATCGCCCGCGAACTCATCATCAGCCATTACCGCCGCATCGACATTTACGGCGGAATATTCATCTACCTCCTCTCGTCTGTGGCCTTGGCCATGCTACTCAAATGGATTCTGCAATTTATCCCTAACCCCAAATCATAACCCCCAAACTCCTTCCCTAAACAGGGAGGGCCGGGGTGGGTCTCTTTTTATGAACTGGAACGATCTCAGCCGCTACCGCGCACCGTTGATGGGCTTTGCGATGATTATCGTGATGCTCTTCCACGTACCCCTTTCGCGCAGCGACCTATTCTACGGACTAATGCGCTGCGGCAACAACGGAGTTGACATGTTCCTGTTCCTCAGCGGTATCGGTCTGTGGTTCTCGTGGACAAAGAAAGCCCACCCCCTGGTCCCCTCCCGAAGGGATGGGGATTTGGATGATGCGCCAAAAAGTAATGAAAATCCCTCCCTTCGGGAGGGACATAGGGTGGGCTCTTTCTATTTCCGCCGCTTCCTCCGCCTCTATCCCGCCTGGCTCATCATGGCCAGCCTTTACTATATTCCCCAATACTAGCCCGATGGCGGCGGTTACAGTCCCAATCTGTTCCATCTCATAGCCAACATATTAGTAGGCTGGAGCTTTTGGCGCGTTGACGACCTTACGTTCTGGTTCGTGCCCGCCATCATGGCACTCTATCTCATTGCCCCGTTCTATATGATGCTTATCCAGCGCAACCGCACGTGGCGTTGGCTCCCAATACTGATGATTGTATGGTATTTTCTTGTGCGCGACTACCCTCCCCTCTGGAAAGCCGTCGGCCATGTAGAAATCTTCTGGAGCCGCATCCCCATCTTCCTTTTAGGCATCAATGCGGGAGAGTGGGTAAAGACCCCCCTCAATCCCCCCTCAAGGGGGAAGGATTCTTCACTCTTCACTCTTCACTCTTCACTTTTTTTCCTCCTTTCCCTCTGGTATTGCGTCTATGTGGAAGGTCATCGGAGTGGAGCCTTCCCGCCAGCCACCGAGCGCATGGTCTATATCCCGTTGGCTGTCAGCGGCATGTTCCTGATGTGTTGGCTCTTCCGTCATGCCCCCCAGTGGATACTCCGTTGTTTCACCTTTGTGGGCGGCATCTCCCTCGAAATCTATCTCATCCATGCACAGTTCGTGCTGAAATACATCACGCCCCACCACCTAGGCTACTGGCCCACCTTCCTGCTGCTCCTTATCATCAGCATCCCTCTGGCCTGGCTCCTCAGCCGCCTCATTTCCCTGCTCATCAAGCCTCTGAAGAAGTAAACAGCCTATATTATAGTGTAAGTTTTTTCGACAAAAAACTATGAATCTCAATAACTTTTCGTATATTTGCAGCGATAAAAACAAATAAAAGATGGCAGACAAATATCAGATTCCGTTTATCAATGCTTGCATTCGTGCATTCGCGAAGCGAGTAGGCCTGCCTGTGAAGAACGTATTCCAGTATCTTGACCGCTTCAAAGGTGTCGATTTCCTGATAGAGTTTTACCCGACTCTCCACCTGCAGTCGATAGAGGACACGGTGGATGATCTCATCGTGATGTGCAAAAAAAATGGAGGGGCTTTGGGATGATACTTTATCACGGTACCAACGTTGAGTTCTACGAGATAGACCTCTCAAAGTCTAATCGCTACAAAGACTTTGGACAAGGATTCTATTTAACTGACATCCGTCAGCAGGCCGTAGAGTTGTCAAGAAAGCGTGCCACTCGCGACGGAGGCACCCCTATAGTGCAGGAATATGAATTTGATGAAAGTCTGCTGCAAGACTCTTCCCTGAAGGTGCTTTGCTTCGAGGGACCAACGGCAGGCTGGGCTGAGTTTATCTACAAAAATCGCAGCCGCAGGAAACCGCCCTTCCACCATGACTACGATATTGTCATCGGACCGATAGCCGATGATGGTGTAGCCTACTTGCTTGACCGCTACGAAGAAGGGTCGTATACTATCGAAGAACTTGCTCGCGAACTGAAATTCAAGCATCTCAACAGTCAGTATTTCTTTGGCACCAGCCATGCCATTTCACTTTTAAAACGCATCAAATAATTATGAATCAGCAACAGCAGCAGAATTTTCTGATAGCCTATACCATCGACCGTATGACTGAATTTCTCATTGAAGATTACGAGTTGTCCATTGCGGCAGCACTACAGTTTATCTACAATTCTGAAACCTATCAGAAACTCACCCTGACAGACAATGGACTTTACGAGCAGAGCCCATCGTATGTGTATGAGTTGTTGAGTCAGGAGTATCAGACGGGCGTTGCTGCATAGAACCAGTATGTGTGAACGGGGAACCGACCCCATTCACATTTCATTTATTTGATTTCAATGTTTAGCAATCCTAATTCCTCATTATTCATGCGAACCCATTCATCCCAGTCTTCCTCTAAAAATTTTAGCAGCGGGCTATCAGGATGTTTGACTAATAATTCTGATAAACAGGACATTGCCTTCTTTTCTCCATCGCGCAGATAAATAGCTTTAATCTTATTAATAGCCATATCTTCGTTGTACTCCACATTCAATGAACTGTCACAAACAGCAATTGTCTTTTCAATGTAATAAGCTGCCGAGTCTTCATTATGCTCCCTTGAGTATTTTACCGACAGAAAGATAAGCCGTAATGGATTGTTTGCTTGAAGTGTCCAAACTCCAAGTTCAGCATTAGCCATAGCCTCATCCATGCGCCCCAAAGAAGAGAAAATTATGGAACGATGACGATAACAATGCCTCTTGCCGATGTTCGTAGTATCGATATTAAGTAAGTAGTCTGAAAGTTTCAATGCCCTTTCGAGTTTTGCCGTATCATTACGCAAAGTCCCCCAAAGGACCATATTGGCTAAACTATCACGAAGTTTATCGAGATCATGTTTGCTCGGTCCTGCAGCGCAACCCATAGACAACACAATAATAATAACAATATAAAATATCTTTTTCATAGAAACATATTAGTTTGTTTTTTAATTCTGTGTGAACGGGGAATGTCCCCAGTTCATATTCACCATCCCCCTGGCCTGACTCCTCAGCCGCCTCATTTCCCTGCTCATCAAGCCTCTGAAGAAATGAATCTTTCCCCGTAACGCAATTCTGTTAATCTTCACCCCGGGAAGTATCTAATATGATTTCAGGGTCTTACGGTGAAGGGTTTTCTTGCCCTGCCGTGTTGGTAACGGTGAACGGGGGGACGGTGATGTTACCATTATCGTATCTTTTATAACTGGTTTTCCTTCATATAAAATATAATTACAAGGAAGTAAATATAAAGATAATGAATCTTTATCAACTGATGATCGACATACTACTTCAATACTTTGAGATAGAAACCTCCTGGATTTTCCTGACAGAGTATAAAATTTGTGGCTTGTAACAGGTATACCAACAGATGTACTTGGATAAATCTCAATCTCAGGACACGAGGCAACGATTATTAAACTGTCGGGGATGACGGTAAACTTCTTCCCCTCCAATGTGGTGTTTATACTAATTCGGTAATTAGTAGGTGAGATTTTTTCCCATAAACACTCTATTGTAGCAGAATCCTTACCTTCATGAAACACTGTGCTAATGTTTCCGTCAAGCAGCATCAGATTCACTTTGAAAACATCAAAACTACTTAGGAGCACGACCATAACAACTGTAATAAATGTTATTTTCTTAATCATAGATTCTCGTTTTATGGGTTTGAAGGCAAAAGTACAAACATATTTCCAATTGGCCAAATTATTTATGCTATAAATGTTCCGAGAAGTGAATGATGATACATTTCTGGATGTATGGAGATTGTATTATTAAAGAGTTGCAACAAATAAAAAAACTTCACCGTGCGGTGTAACACGTTTGATGACAGGGAGTTGAGGTGAAGGGTTAAAAGACAACCCCTCCCCACCCCCTCCCGAGGGAGGGGCCTTGCAAATAGGCATTCGTAGGTTTGCCAGTTATGCATCGTAAATGATAGAGTTATGCTCACAGGATGCCTGTAGTAGTAAATAGGCTGTTTAAATGTAAGCGTATGCTACTACCTTTCGTGGGCTTTGGAGATTGTCCGGATTCACGTTATTAATTCACGTAAATTGCATCGCGAGGCATTGCTGACCTTTGTCAGCAATACTACTGACATGGGTCGGCAATGTTACTGACGTTCGTCAGCAATGCTCCATTAACGAGAAAAGGAGAATTATTATAGGGTGATTTGAGGATATCTCATAGGTATGCGGGAGTTTACCTGCCTGTTGAGAACAGATGTGGTGGGAGATGCAGGCTTCAATGGACTGTGGTGAATGGGTGTTAGGTGGTGGATGGTGAATGGTGGGTGTTAGGTGATGGCGGATAGCATCTGCGGGCATGGGCGGCGAACCCTTCACCGCAAAGCACTGTTCTTCAGTATATTATAAGGAAGGGTGAAAAGTTTTTGCAGCGATGAAGAACTAAAATAAGTAGGTATTCTCTTCGCCGTATCATTTTTTTATGCTATCTTTTGATAAGGTACTTTCGTTCGACAAAGCAAATTAAAACAAGTTTTATTTGCATTTGTGCTCGCTTAATCGTACCTTTGCAACCATGAAGGACGTTTTGCGGCTGATACGGCCGAAACAATGGCTGAAGAATGTGTTTGTGCTAGTGCCGATGTTTTTCGGCGGGGCACTGACCAACGGGGCTACGGTGTATGCCTCGCTGGTGGCTTTCGTGGCTTTCTGCTTCATCGCGTCGTCGATTTATTGTTTTAACGACATCATCGACGTGGAGGCTGACCGGCGGCATCCGGTGAAGTGCAAACGGCCGATTGCCTCGGGGGCCATCTCGATAAAGTCGGCTTATGGGCTGATGGCGCTGATGGCGGTGCTGGCAATAGTAGCCCCCCTCCTGCTCCAGACCCCCCTCCTGTTCCCCCGAGGGGGAGAGATTGAATCCGCTTCTGAAAGCCTCCCCTCGGGGAGGTTGGTGGGGGTTTCTTCTTGGGAAGGTTTGGTTGGGGTTCTATTGTTCTACTTTGTGCTGAACCTGGCTTATTGTGCCTGGCTGAAGAAGTATGCCATCGTGGATGTTTGTATCATCGCTTTCGGGTTCGTGCTCAGGCTGCTGGCCGGTGGTTTTGCTACGGGGATTGCGCTGAGTAAGTGGATTGTGATGATGACATTCCTGCTGACGTTGTTTCTCTCGTTTGCAAAGCGGCGCGACGACGTGCTGCGGATGGAAGAGACGGGCGAGGCTCCGCGCAAGAATACCATCCGCTACAATCTGACGTTTATCAATCAGGCCATCACGATCACGGCCTCGGTGACGCTGGTGTGCTATATCATGTACACGATTTCGCCCGAGGTGGTGGCGCGCGTGCATACGGACTATTTGTATCTGACGACGGCCTTCGTGCTGCTGGGACTGCTGCGCTATATCCAGATTACGGTGGTTGACAAGAAGAGCGGCGACCCGACGAAGATGATGCTGCAAGACAGGTTCACGCAGGTGGTGGTGGTGCTCTGGGCGCTGACGTTCCTGCTTATTATTTATTTCTTATGACGATACATGCTTTCGATTTTGACGGCACGCTCACCCGGCGCGACACGCTGATAGAGTTTATCCGCTACGTGAAGGGCAACAAGGAATTCCTCATCGGATTCCTGAAGCACCTTCATCTGCTCATCCTGATGAAGATGGGCATCATGCCCAACTGGAAGACGAAGCGCATCATCTTCCAGTATTTCTTCGGTGGGATGACCGAAGAGAAATTCAATGAGTATTGCGAGAAGTTTGCCCATGATAAGGCATCGCTGCTGAAGAAGAAAGGGATGTCTGCCGTGAACAAGGCGGTGATGGACGGCGATCAGGTGGTCATCATTTCGGCATCGATAGAAAATTGGGTAACCCCCTTCCTGCTCCCTCGAGGGGGAGAGACAGCAGCCTCCCCTCGGGGAGGTTTGGTGGGGGTTACTATCATTGGCACAAAGGTGCAGGTGGTGGATGGAAAACTGACGGGCCGCTTCCTGACCAAGAATTGCTATGGAGAGGAGAAGGTGAGGCGGTTGCTGGAGCAATATCCCAACAGGAAAGAGTATAAGCTTGTGGCCTATGGCGACAGCCGCGGCGACCATGCGCTGCTCGACTTTGCTGACGAAGGACATTATAGGGAGTTTTGAATTTAGAATTTAGAGTCGTCGCCTTTGGCGATTATGAATTAAGAATTTAGAAGTGTGCGGTATTTTCGGATATTCAAAATAAAGGCTGAAGAGCGATGGGCGGTGCTGGTGGCATTGCTGTTCTCGGTGGTGATGAACGGGTTCGTGGTGTGGACTTATGCTGACAGGTTCATGCCCGTCAGTAGTGACCATTGGCGGCTCTTCATCAAGCATTTCCAGATATCGGGTTTCGACCCTATCACCTATGCCGTGATTACCGACTGGCAGACGGGCTATAACGTGTATCGCCATCCGCTGCTGGCGTTCTTCGTGTGGCCTTTCTATCTGCTCAATCAAGGACTGACGGCTCTTTTCGGCGTGAATTGCGTGCAGTTTATCTGTGCTGCAATCCTGGTGTTCTGCGCGGTCTATAGTTTTGTTTTCCTATACCGCATCCTGCGGGAAATCATCGGACTGAACCGCTTTGACAGCACGCTGCTCTCGGCCCTGCTGTTCTCGTTCGGCTACGTGATGGTGAGCCTCTCGGTGCCCGATCATTTCGGACCATCGATGATGGTACTGATCTGCGCGCTCTACCTCTCGGGCAAGTGCATACAGAAAGGGCGCACGCTCAGCATCGTACAGACGGTGCTGCTGTTCTTCTTCACGGCCGGCATCTCGCTCAACAACGGTATCAAGATATTCCTTGATGCCCTGTTCGTGAACGGCAAGCGGTTCTTCCGTCCCAAATACCTGCTGCTGGCGGTCATCCTGCCAGCCTTGGCCATCTGGGGCTTTGCCCGATGGGAATACAAGACCTTCGTATGGCCTAAGGAAATGGCCCGCAAGGAAATCAAGGCGAAGAAAGACAAGCAGCAGAAGGCTGCTGCCTACAAGGCCTTCAAGGACACCGTCGGCATCAAGGATTCTGCCGCGCTGGAGAAAGCCTTCAAGGCTGATCAGAAGAAACGGATGTGGGCCAAATACCGCGCCGACCACAAGCAGCCCTGGAACCTGCATACCGGCAAGCCTATTGCCAAAGGGGAATTCTCCAGATGGACCGACATCTCCACGCCGCGCTGGGACTCGATGGTGGAGAATCTTTTCGGCGAATCGCTACAGATACACGAAGACCAACTGCTGGGCGACACGCTCCGCAGCCGATCGGTCATCATCCGTTACAACTATTGGCTGAACTACATTGTGGAAGCCCTCTTGGTGGGACTCTTCCTCTGGGGTATCTGGGTGGGACGCCGCGAACGTTTCCTGTGGATGGCCCTGGCTGGCTTCCTGTTTGATATGGTTCTGCACGTAGGCTTGGGCTTCGGTCTCAACGAGGTGTATATCATGACCGCCCACTGGGTGTTTGTCATTCCCATTGCGATTGGTTATCTGTTTAAAAAGTTTGAAGAGCAAGAACATACCACTCCCCTCCTTATAGGGAGGGGCCTGGGGGTGGGTCTTGTCATGTTCCTCTTCATCTGGAACGTGGCACTCTATGTACAATTCCTATTGTGGTAGGATGAGAAATGGAGAGAATGAGAAAATGAGAAATGGAGAAAATGAGAAATGGAGATATTCAAGATAAAGCGTGAAGAGCGAGTCGTGGCTGCCATTGTGCTGGTGTGCCTCGTGGCACTCAACGTGATGGCCATTGCCGGCAACCATTTCGAACTGTTCACCCGCTGCGGGAAGCTGGGCTACTGGAGTCTTTTCTGGAACCATTATATCGTGTCGGGCTTCGACTGCTACAGCTATATCATCCTGTCACATTGGCGTCCGCTCTTCGTGGCCTATCGTCATCCGCTGCTGTCGCTGATGCTGTGGCCCCTGTCGCAACTCAACAACTGGCTGATGGGCATCACGGGCCATAACTGCGCCATCTTCATCGTGGCGTTCTTCCTAGTGGGGCTGATGTTCTACAGTTTCCTGTTTATCCGCCGCACGCTCCGCGAGGTAATCGGACTGCAAAGCCCGGATGCCACGCTGCTCACCGTGTTTCTCTATACGTTTTCGCATATCGTGCTGACGGCCATCGTGCCCGACCATTTCGCGCTGTCGATGTTTATCCTGACGCTTACACTCTATGTGGCAGGGCGCGACCTTCAGAAAGGACGCCTCATGAAAGGCTGGAAGGTGGCCCTCTACTACTTCCTGGCTTCGGGTGCAACCCTCATTAACGGCGTGAAGATATTCCTGGCCAACTGGTTCGTCAACGGACGCAAGGCTTGGCACTGGCGCAACCTGCTCTTCACGTTCGGCCTGCCTACACTGGTGCTCCTGGGTTGCTATCTCTTTCAGGAGCAGGGCATCGTGGCCGAAGAGATGCAGAAGCGGCAACATATCGTGGAGGAGAAGATGAAGAAGGACTCTACCTTTGCCGCACGCATGAAACAGCAGAAACGTCACAACAACGTGAAGATGAACGAGGGCAAATACTTGGATTCAACATACGATGACATCCCCCTCATGCCCACCCTCGTGGAGAATGTTTTCGGCGAAAGCATCCAACTGCACGACCGCTATCTGCTGAAAGACGTAGGGCGCAACCGTCCGGTATTCGTCGGCTACAGCCATTGGTGGAACTATGCCGCAGAGGCAATCATCGTGTTGCTTTTCATGGCAGGCATCTGGATGGGGCGCCGCGAACGTTTCCTATGGCTCTGCCTTTCGTGGCTCGCCTTCGATGCCACCATTCATCTGGTGCTCGGCTTTGCCATCATCGAACCCTACATCATGACGGCCCATTGGACATTCATCATGCCTTTAGCAATGGCCTACCTCTTCAGGACGGCATGCGGCAAACGCCTGTGGGCATTGCGCACGGTCTTCCTGTTGCTCACCGTCTATCTCATCACATACAACGGCTACTGGCTGATTAAATTCTTCTGTTAGGCTATGAAAGTTTCAATCCTTGTGCCCGTCTATGGCGTGGAGAAATATATTGAGCGCTGTGCCGTGAGCCTGTTCGAGCAGACTTACGAAGACCTGGAGTATATCTTCGTGGACGACTGTTCGCCAGATAAAAGCATAGAAATCCTGGAGCGCGTCATGGAACGCTATCCGCAAAGGAAAGTGCAGACGGTCATCCTTAGGATGGAGGAAAACAGAGGTGTGGGCTTTGTCCGCAAGACACTGTTGGAAAAAGCCACGGGCGACTACATTACATTCGTGGACAGTGACGACTTCGTGGCAGAGCGGATGGTAGAATTGCTGACAGCCAAAGCCCGGGAGACCAAGGCCGATGTGATTGACGGCGGCTTTGCCTACTTTGCAGGCGGACAGGCGGAATCAAGCGTGATGCCTTCAAGCGACTCCCAATCCGTATATCTGAAGAAACTGCTGTTGCAACACGTGGTCACCCACCAGTTGTGGGCCCGGCTCATCAGCAGGAAGTATCTTATGGACAGGCAACTGTCGTTTCTGCCCGGCACGAACATGGCCGAAGACTACAGCATGGTGCCGCGCATGATGCTTAACGCCCGATGGGCCACGGTCAGAGAGGTGGTTTACTATTATCGCATTGACCGTGAAGGCACATTCACGAATGCACATTCACGCCATCATGTCGTTTCGGCCCTGAAAGCCAATGCGACCGTTGCCGACTATTTCATGCGCCACGACACCCGTAATGAATACCGCACACCACTACAAATCGGCCTGTTATTAGCCTTCAGCAGCGGCGGCGCGGCTGGAATACCCTACGAAGAGATGCAGAACTACTGCCCTTACCAACCGTCAGGGCTGCTGTTCAGATGCTGCCATTTTTGGCTTCGGAAGGGAGGTTCATGGAAATTGGTGGGAGCCTGCTACCGCATGATGAAAAGACTCTATTGCATCAAACTGAAATTCGCTTAATCCAAAGGAATATGCTTGAACCTTTTATTGAAGAACCGTAGCACCTTGGAAATCATCCTTATCATCGGATAGACACTACGGAAGGCCGACAAGACGGCAAAGTGGGGAAGCATCTCAGGACTGATGCGCGAGAAACGAAGATAGTCAGCCCGATAAAAAGGCTCTACCACCTCTTCTATAATACGCTGATTCTCCTTGCGGATATCCTTCCAACGCTGCTGACTAAGGCCTCCGCCTTCGCAAACAGCAAGAATCTCCTGGATGCACGACACCGATGCCTTCTCTTTCACCAGCGGTTCCACGACCGATTTCAGGTCGGCTATCAGCCGATAGGATTCATCAAAGCCGTATCGCCGCAAGATCTCCCGACGGTAATAAACGGCCTGATGATTGATGCCCACGGAAAGGATATCATAGAGCGACATCTGCGGCTTGACCATCCTGACCTGTCCGCCATAGCTCTCACCGCCCAAGATGATATCACCATCCGAAGCATTCACCAATGAAAGTATATTGCTTCCGGCAAAGATATCTCCGGCATTCATAAAGACGACATAGTCGCCCGTGGCAAAGCCGATACCCTTGTTCATGGCATTATAGATGCCGGTATCTTTCTCCGACACGAAACGGGTGACCAAATCCTTGTTTGCTGCTAGCACATCCATCGTGTTGTCGTTACTGGCCCCATCAATGACGATGGTCTCTTTCTGGCCATAGTTCAGTTGACGAATGCTTTGCAGCGTTCTGCCAAGTCCTTCCGCATTATTACGGGTAACAACTATGATAGAATATGTTCTCATCCTCCTCTCCTCTTCTTCAAAAACATCAGACATTCATTGAGTATCTCGGCACCCAAGAGTTTCATCATCAGGAAATAAAGCACGGAGGCTATCACCACACGCAACAGAAACAACAACCAAATATTGTCTGTCAAACTCGTGAGAAACCAAGTTGCAGCCATAACAGCTAAGGCAACCACACAGAATGGTGCAGTATCCTTGACTGCATCCAGCAAAGGAATACGGAGTGCCTTCTGTGCCTGCCAATGCCACACCAACAGGTAAATAATATTCAATATGGTGTAGGCAGCCACCATCACAGTGATGCCTTTAGGGGCAAAAATCAAGACCAACGCTATCTGCAAGACAATCTGCACGGCATTGCACCACAGATAGATGTCAGACCTTCCCTTGCTGATCACCATGTTCTGATAAACAGCATAGAGGGGAAGAAAAGCACCTCCCACACAAAGAATCTGCAACAAAGGTACACACCCTAGCCATTTGGGGCCCACAGTGATTAGGATAAACTCACGAGCAACCAATGCCATTCCCAACATGGCAGGGAATGAGAGGAAGGCCGTAAAGCGCAACATTTTGCGGAACACCCTCACCTCACGGTCTATGTCATCATTGATCTCTGCCATCACAGGCTGTGCCACCTGTCCGATGGTTCCCGTCACCAGCGAATGGCCCATCGTATTCCACTTGTTTGCTTGTGAGAAGTTACCAACGGCATGAATGGGGAGCATACGACCGAAGATAAAGGTCAGAATATTCTGCGAAACGGTGGTCAGGATTTTCGTACCCAGCATTTTCACAGCAAAGGGAAACATCTGGTGCACAGGACCGAAGTCAATCTTCAGCGATGGACGCCACTTGGAATAATGCAAGCGGACAAGATTAACCACCGAAATGAATATCACCTGCTGCCAGGCTAATGCCCAGTATGCATAGCCTTTCCAAGCCAGAAGGATAGCCACTGAACCGGAAACTATCAGACCCGTCACACCAGCCACAGCCTGCTCCTTCACCATCAAGTTCTTGGACAAATAAGCATTATGAACGATGCCTAAAGAGGAAATGAGAAAAGCTAGGAAGAGAAAACGTGATACATCCGTCAATACCGGCTGATGGAAATACCAAGCAATAAGCGGGGCTGCGAGAAACAAGATGACATACATCGTCACACTCATCAGCACATTAAACCAAAACACGGAATTATAATCCCTGTCGGTAGGCCTCTTGATATTAATGAGTGCCTGCGTGAACCCTGCACTTTGCAGGTCGCCGGCAATAGCAGTGAAAATAGCCAATACGCCCACGATACCGTAATCCGCAGGAGTAAGCAGACGGCCGAGAAAAATGCCGATGACAAGATTCAGCACTTGCATGGTGCCGTTGTTCAGCATTCCCCAGAAAAGTCCGCGGGCCGTTTTCTCTTTCAGCGTTTGTTCTGCCATAACTTTGCAAAAGTAAGGAAAATCGTTTGAAATGCCAAATAATTGTCGTACTTTTGCAAAAAATAAAGAAACTCCCATGCGCCCAATAAAAGACATTCAGGAATTAAGGAATATCCAGATGGCTATTCTCGACAATGTACATCAGTTCTGTGAACAGCAGCATCTGCGCTATTTCCTCTCCAGCGGAACCCTCATTGGAGCCGTCCGCCATAAGGGCTACATTCCCTGGGACGATGATATCGACATCTATATGCCCCGAGCCGACTACGAGCGGTTCCTGCAAGAATATCAGGATCCTAATGGCATTTTCAAGGCTATTAATCCTGACAGCGAGTCTAACTATTACTACACCTTTGCGAAAGTCATCGACACTCGCACCCTGATGATTGAAGATGAAACAAAGGGCTTTGAAATCGGTGTTTACATGGACATCTTCCCTATCGACTACGTGACCGACGACTTGAAGGAAAGGGAAAGAATCTTCAAGCGCAAACGACTGCTCTACAAAATACGGCGTTGCAAGATTTCCATGCAAAATCCTCTGTATTCCCGCCTGGCCTACCTCTGCTACCGCTCTTTGCCCATCAGTCTTTCCACCATCAACAAGATGATTCGCAAACTCATTGTCAGAAAGGAGCCAACTGCCACCGTATGCAACATGACCGAGGCAGGTCCAAGCATCAAGGGTTGTTTCCCTGCTGCAGACATCACCGGAAGTGTAGATATTCTCTTCGAGGGTAAACAGTACAAGACCATGGTCGGTTATGATGACTACCTCACCCGTACCTATGGTGACTACATGCAACTACCACCCGAAGATCAGCGAGTAACACATAAGTTTGAGGCATATTGGTTGGATTAAACCCAGATTTTCTTGACTTGCTTCTTAAATTCGAATCCAGCAACATCAGCTTGCAACCTCTCGTATATCTTGGAAGCAAAGACTATATCGTGAAGAGCGATACCATAGTTATAGCTGAGGATTCGCTCTTCGTTGTTGGTACGGCCAGGATTCTTACCTTGCAATACGTGATGTATTTCATCGTATTCATGGAATTGGTTGAAGTACTTGAACTTCTGAATCTGTCCAGTATCGTCACCAAATACTTTATCGAAAAACAAATCACAATTCTGGAAACCTCGTACGTGGACGGGAATAACGGTTACACCTTTCTTAAATAAGAAATCATCAGGAAACAGTAATTCTGTCGCAACTGTGACGCAAGATATCAGAACATCTGCCTCAGAAACGAACGCAGTTTTATCCTCAACAATTTCAAACGTCACATGATCGTATGCCTTAAATCGTTCTGCAAATTGCTCAGCCTGATCTTTATAACGCATGAGACGAATAGTAATGGGGTTATTATTGTCTGCAATCAAACAGAGTGCCACAGCACGGGCAATATTGCCCAAACCTATCATAGAGTAAGTGACAACACCTTCACGCTGAAATGTCCTTGCAGCCAAGGCCGCTACAGCGCCTGTGCGCATAGCGGTAATCCAATCGCCATCCATAACGGCCAAAAGCCGTCCCGACTCAGCATCATAAAGTGTAATATCACTTTTCAACGTAGGTATCTGCCCTTCAATACGGCTCACCAGCTTAAGCCCAAAGTATTTCTTTCCGTTCAGCAAAGGAAGAAGGCACGGCATTGAAGTCATAAAGTCCTCACCTTGCGGATGCACGCTGAGTTTCGCAGGCATCTGGGCTTCATCTTTCATGAGAAAACCTTCCTTGACCCATTCTATGCATTCCTTGGGATTAATGTGCAGTTTGTCGATTTGTTCCTGTTGGATAACGGATACCATAGTCTTTACTTATTTGATTAATGTATTGAGTCCTTCAATGAGTCGTGCGTTGTCCTCATGGTTACGCACGGCAATACGCATATATTGCTTCTCAAGGTCGAGACCAGGCTTTAGGCTGCAGTCGCGCGTCAGGATGTTGTGATGACGAAGCATGTAAACCACTATTTCCTTAGCCGTATAGGGGGCTAACACCTCGCAGAGGAAGTAGTTGGCCTGCGAGGGCATGATACGCAGATAAGGAATGGTACGCAACTGTTGTTCAAAATCAGCACGCTCAGCCACAAACTTGGCACAAGCCGTCTGATAGTCCTTCTCGTACTTGTTGAAGATTTGCATAAAGAACTCGGCAAACGAGTTGAGGTTCCAGATGCTCACCTCTTTCTTAATACGGGCTATGAGTTCCTTATTGGCTGAACATAGAATGCCTAAGCGTAAACCAGGAACACCATAACTCTTGGAGATACTCTTCATCACCGCCATGTGGGGATAGGCTTCCAGTATTTCATCGCTAAGCAGAGAATTGGTAGAGTAGTCAATACTAAAGTCAACAAAAGATTCGTCGACAATCAGTCGGATACCTCGTTCTTCACACCATTGGGACAGTCGCAGCACATCAGCTTTAGAAATGAAATTACCGGAAGGATTGTCTGGGTTGATAAGCATCAACGTTTTGATGTCCTTGTCTGCAAAGAAGTTCATCAGGTCGTCGGCCGTATAGCGGTAGTCTTCGTTTTGCGGTACAAAGGTCACCTGCCCATCTTGATTGAAACGGTTTGGATATTCTTCGAAGGTGGGACGGATGAAGCCAGTCTTACCTTGTGTGCCCTCCATCAGCACCTTGATGAGTTCCGCGGCTCCGTTGCCCGGAACGATGTAGTCTTCGCTGACACCCCAGCACTTACTGGCAATCAGCGTGTTCACCTTCATACCCGATGGATATTCCGTGAGCAGGGTGTCGAAGTTGGCACGTAGTTCATCCTTCATCCTGCGACTGGGGAAATAGGGGTTTACCAGATAGCAATAGTCGAGCATCTGCGGGAAACGCCAGAATCCGCCATAACGGCCATAGTATTTGCGAATCACATCTTGGTCGTTGGCAAACAGCGCTTCGGCAATGTCAAGGTCCTGCTTGTCGTCAATCTCATACCACTTCTCGTTGCCCACAGAAAGAGCCTTCATATTGTGACTGTTCAGCATGGAGATGATGCGTAGCACGTTTTCATAATACTCATTATTGCCTACGGCTTTGGTGTAGGCATTGAGGAAAGGTACATACTGGTGCTGCAGAAAATCTTTGCTGAACTTATAGATGTTAACCGTCTTGTAATAACGGCCGACATTGGCATAGTTAAAGGCCTGTTTCGGTACGAAGTTTACGATATTACGGTCTTGGTCTATCTCCACCATCGTTCCGTCCATCCATGACTCATATTGAGCCACCAATGCCACATTGGGATCAGGACTGTCCACTATCATTGGGATAAGTCGGTCCGAGAAAATCAGGTCACTCTCGATGAGCAACGTGTCATCTTCCTGCAACTGTTCTTTCACAAGTGCCAGCGAGTAGATGTTGTTCGTCTTGTCATAAACAGGATTCTCTGCGTATTCTATCTTGAGCCGACCTTCGTAACGGTTGCCGATATAGTCCGTCAGTTCCTTGCCCTTATAGCCTACCACGATGATAACCCGCTTCAGGTCTGTTCCTGACAACTGTTTCAACAACCGGTCTATCAGCCTGATACCGTTCACCGGCACCATGCACTTCGTGTTGTTCTTTGTATATTCTCCCAGCCGGCGTCCCATACCGGCAGCCAATATGATTGCTTGCATCGCTTTGTTTTTGTTTGCAAATTTAGTACAAACGAGTGAAAAAAACAAATTTATTTGTTCTTTTCCAAACAATCGGCAGGCTACTTCCTATAGTTCTCAATGCCTTGATTCAGGAAATCCATGTATTTGGAAATGTCCTCATCATAACTGTAGCTCTTGCCCAAGACATGGCCTTCATTGTCGAGTGCTACGTAGAAAGGCTGGGCATTGGCACCGAACTTGGAACGCTGCAAGTAGCTCCACTTGTCGCCTACTGTACGCAATGTTCGCTCCTGACCGTTCTCGGTAATCTTAATCTGTTCGGGCAACGGTGTCTTGTCATCCACAAAGAGCGAAATGAGTACGTAATCCTTGGTCAGTTTTTCAGCCACTGTAGGATCAGTCCATACGGCAGCCTCCATCTTACGGCAATTCACGCACCCGAAGCCCGTGAAATCAATCAGCACGGGCTTGCCTTGCGCCTTAGCGGCAGCCATACCCTGTTCATAATCGGTATATTTGGCGCGTACTTCGCTAGCCTTATAAAGGTTAAAATCCTGTGTCGACATCGGAGGAGCGAAGGCACTTACAGCCTTACATGGAGCACCCCAAAGGCCTGGAACCATATAGAGGGCAAAAGCCAATGAGCACATACCAAGCATAATGCAAACCACGGGCTTGGCCTTTTCACCGCAAGGCTCACCTGTCTCCGACATAGCCACAGGCAACGGCTCATCGCTCTGGAATCGAAGCCACCCCAGAAGATAGGCACCCATCAGGCCGAAGATGACAATCCAAAGAGACAAGAATACTTCACGGTCGAGCAAACGCCAGCCATAGGCAAGGTCGGCCACGGAGAAAAACTTCAAGGCGAAAGCCAGTTCAATAAAGCCTAACACCACCTTGATGGTATTCATCCAGGAACCGGATTTTGGAGCCTGCTTCAGCCAGGTGGGGAATAAGGCAAAGAGCGTGAAAGGCAAAGCCAGCGCCAAGGCAAAGCCAAACATACCGAGAGCCGGACCGAGAATGCTCCCCTGTGTACTGACTTCCACCAACAGGAAACCGATGATAGGACCCGTGCAGGAGAAGCTCACCAATGTCAGCGTGAAAGCCATCAGGAAAATGGAGAGCAGGCCACTGGTGTTGCCAGCCTTTGAATCCACGACATTACTCCACTTCGACGGCAGCCGGATTTCAAACCACCCGAAGAAACTGAGCGCAAAGACCACCAGCAACAGGAAGAAGAAAATATTGAATACCGCATTGGTTGCCAAAGCGTTGAGCGATGAAGCACCGAAAAGTGCCGTAATCAGCAAGCCAAGTGCCAGATAGATGACTATAATGGAAATACCGTAAGTGATGGCATCGCGGATTCCTTTCCGCTTATCATCCTTGGAACGCTTCAGGAAGAAACTCACCGTCATAGGAATGATAGGCCATACACAAGGAGTGAACAGAGCCAACAGTCCGCCCAGAAATCCCATCAGGAAAATATAGAAAAGAGAACGGTTCTGGTCCGGATTGCCATTGAACTTCTGAAGTTCGTCAATCACAGGCGTCCACAGAGCCGTGGAATCCACGGCCGGCTTCAAGCTTAAAGATTCAGGATTGAGGTTATCGTTAAGGTTAAGGGAATCTTCTTTTGCCTTATCGTCAACATGAGCGTTAAGGTTAAGGTTAGCATTAGCGTTAAGGTTGTCGTTAACGTTTACCTTTTCGTCTTCACTTTTTTTTTCCTTTGCGGCAGCCTGTTCTGGTTTCCCTGTGCCAGTATAGTCGAACTCCACCTGCGTAGGAGGCAAACAGCTCTGATCGTTGCAAGCGCCATACTCCAGGAAGCCCTTGATATGATACTTCTCGGCAGTCAGTTTGTAGCGCTGCACGAAAGTCACGCTATTCTCAAAATAGCGCAACTTCATCCCGAAAAGATTATCGAATTGGCTGATTTCCTTGCCTTGAGCCTTCAGTTTACCTTCAGCCTTGGCACCTTCCGAGGTTTCACTTGTCAGCGTAGCTGAGATAGGGCCATCATCGGGTAATCCCGTGGAATACACGTGCCAGCCCTTGTCTATCTTGCCTATGAAAATTATATCTACCTCTGAGGGTGATACCTGCTTCTGACTCACCGAGAAATGGACTGGGGTCTGCATTTGTGCCATAGCGAGGATGCTCACAAGCATCAGGGTCGCCACTGTCATGATTCTTTTCATACCGCTTTTGTTTTCAATTGCAAAGATAGCACATACTTTTCAAATACACAAATCTTAACTGCGTATTTTACGCCCGTCCAATACACTGACTACAAAGTAGTTTACTTTGTTCTGCCTCCAGACTTTGGAAGAATTGCTTCCAATGGGAGATTGAAGAACAAAGTAAATTAGTTTGTAGTCGGTCCTCCCATCAAAGGGAAGATTATCTACGAATACAGACAAGATGTTAAGCGAAAGATTAGGCGTATGCCTGCTCATGCACACCTGACACGGCGCGGCCGCTGGGTTCATTCATTTTCTTGAAAGCCTCATCCCATTCGCGGGCGATGGCTGTGCTGCAGGCCACGCTTGCCTCCTGCGGCACCGAACGAGCGGCACTCTCCGAGGGGAAATGCTCTGCGAAGATACTGCGATAATAGTATTCCTCCTTACAAAGAGGGGTGTTCACTGGGAAACGCTCGGCAGCATGAGCCATCTGCTCGTCGGTCACCTGTGCTGACGTAATCTTCTTCAAAGTGTCAATCCAGGAATAGCCCACGCCATCAGAGAACTGTTCCTTCTGACGCCAAGCCACGGCTTCCGGCAGCATTCCGGCAAATGCCTCACGGACAATTTTCTTCTCAATTTCCTTTCCCGGGCACATCTTTGCTGAAGGATTTGTTCGCATGGCCACATCAAGAAACTCCTTATCTAAGAAAGGCACACGTCCTTCCACGCCCCAGGCGCTCAGACTCTTGTTTGCCCGCAAACAGTCATACATATAGAGTTTGCTCAGTTTCCGCACAGTTTCTTCATGGAATTCTTCTGCATTCGGAGCCTTGTGGAAATAAAGATAACCACCAAAGATTTCGTCGGCTCCTTCGCCCGACAACACCATTTTGATACCCATCGACTTAATAACCCGTGCCAGAAGATACATCGGTGTTGATGCCCTGACGGTAGTCACATCGTAAGTCTCAATATAATAGATAACGTCGCGGATAGCATCAAGCCCTTCCTGAATGGTGTAATTGATTTCGTGGTGAACCGTTCCGATATAATCTGCCACCATCCGCGCCTTCTCCAAGTCAGGGGCGCCTTTCAATCCTACGGCAAAACTGTGAAGCCGTGGCCAATAAGCCGGACTCTGTGAATCGTCCTCAATACGATGAGGTGCATATTTCTGGGCGATGGCTGAAATAACCGAAGAATCAAGACCTCCTGAAAGGAGTACGCCATAAGGTACATCACTCATCAACTGCCGTCTGACAGCATCTTCCAAAGCCTTTTGTATATCTTCCACGGAAGCATCATTATCCTTCACGTTTCCATAGTTCATCCAGTCACGCACATAATAGCGCCTGATGCCTGGCTCGCGGCTCCAGTAATAGCATCCCGGCAGGAAAGGCTCATACCGTTCGCATTGACCTTCCAATGCTTTCAGTTCGGAAGCCACATACACCTTCCCATCTGCATCATATCCTATATAAAGAGGTATCACTCCGATAGGGTCTCGGGCAATAAGGAATTCATCACGCGCTTCATCATAAAGGGCAAAGGCAAAGATACCTGAAAGTGACTCTAGAAAACTGACGGGTACGGAAGAAGAATTGCCATTGACCGAAGCCCGCCACTCACGGTAAAGTGCAAGGATTACCTCACAGTCACTTCCTGTCTGGAAAGCATATCTGCCTTTGTACTGACGGCGGATATCTTTGTGATTATAAATTTCGCCGTTTACAGCCAGTACCTGTTTTCCGTCAGGTGAGAAAAGCGGTTGCTTACCTGATTCGGGATCAACGATAGACAGACGTTCATGGGCAAGAATAGCCGTGCCACCACTATATATACCACTCCAGTCAGGACCGCGATGACGAATTTTCTGACTCATACGCAAGGCTTTCTGCCGTAGTGTATCCGACTGTTCACTTATATTGAATATTCCAACGATTCCACACATAGTTCTTAAGATTTAATTGCAGTTTTGATAAAGTCCATAAATAGAGGATGGGGATGGAGCACCGTACTCTGATACTCGGGATGAAACTGTGTTCCGATATACCATTTTAGCTGGGGAATCTCCACGATTTCCACCAGATCCGATGCCGGATTCAGGCCTGAAGGCACCATACCATTGGCTTTGTATTCGGAAAGATACCGGTTATTGAATTCATACCGGTGACGGTGGCGCTCACGTACTAACGTCTCTTGATAGATACCAGCCACCTTAGAGTCTGCTTGCAATTCGCAGTCATAAGCCCCCAACCGCATGGTTCCACCCATCTGGGAAACGTTTTTCTGCTCTTCCATCAAGTCGATGACATTCACTGTTGTTTGGTCATTGATTTCCGTACTGTTGGCATCTTTCTTTCCAAGCACGTTGCGTGCAAACTCGATCACCATCATCTGCATACCCAGACAGATGCCGAAACAGGGAACATCATGCTCACGGGCATATTGGGCAGCAAGGATTTTGCCTTCTATGCCACGCTGTCCAAAGCCTGGACAAATGACTAGTCCATCCTGCGCCTTCAGTATTTCCCATATTCCTGACAAGCTGCTTTTATTTGTCTTATCAGAATACTCTTCTTCCAGTTTCTCAGCATTGATGAAAGTAATCTTCACCTTCCTGTGATGGTAGGTTGCTGCGTGGCTCAGGCTCTCGCTGATACTCCTATAAGCATCCTGCAGGTCGTATTTCCCCACAAGTCCGATATGAACCATCTCCGTAGCCGTCCGGCGCAATTCCAGAAAATGATTCCAAGGACCCAGCATCGGAGTCTCTCCGACAGGGATTCCCATCTTTCGAAGAATAGCGGCATCGAGTCCCTGACGCTGCATATTGACAGGAACCTCATAGATGCTTGGCAGATCCTCACTCTGAATAACACATTCCAAAGCCACGTTACAAAAACCGGCCACTTTCTGACGGAGATGGTCGTTCAAATGCAGTTCCGTTCGCAAGATAAGGATGTCGGGCTGAATACCTGCCGCCTGCAATTCTTTTACACTATGCTGAGTAGGTTTAGTCTTCAGTTCTCCTGCAGCTTTCAGATAAGGCACATAGGTAAGGTGCACACAGACGGCATCCCGACCCAACTCCCATTTCATCTGCCGGATGGCTTCCAGGAAAGGTGCGCTCTCGATATCACCTATAGTACCGCCAATCTCAGTAATGATGAAGTCATATCCTTCTTCAGTCCCGGCCAAATATTGAATGCGTCGCTTAATCTCATCGGTGATATGTGGAACCACCTGAATGGTTTTGCCCAAATAGTCGCCACGACGCTCCTTGTCTATGACCGACTGATAAATCCGGCCTGTAGTCATTGAGTTGGCACGCGTGGTTTCAATACCCGTAAACCGTTCATAGTGTCCTAGGTCAAGATCCGTCTCCATACCATCGGCAGTCACGTAGCATTCTCCGTGCTCATAGGGATTCAGCGTACCTGGATCTATATTGATGTAAGGGTCGAACTTCTGAATCGTAATCTTGTAGCCACGGGCCTGCAGGAGTTTACCGATGGAAGCCGAGATGATACCCTTTCCCAAACTGCTCACCACGCCGCCTGTCACGAAAATAAATTTAGCCATCTTACGGTTTTTTAATCCTTTTGCTCAAAAAACGATTCACGGCTTCGGCAGTCTGTATACCACTGGCCATGGCACGGACTACAAGGCTGGCACCATTCTTTGAATCTCCACAGACAAACACATGCTCAGGATATTCAGAATGCTCAGGCTTCAGGAATCCCATCGCGAGCAGCACCAGTTCGGCCTTGATAATCTCAGGTTTCCCCTTTTCCACCATCAACGGCCGACCCCCATCGGGATTCGGAATCCAGTCTATTTCCTGAACACGGACTCCGGTTAACTTTCCGTCCTTTCCAAGAAACTCCAGCGTATTGATGTTCCAACGACGTGTACAGCCTTCCTCATGACTGGAAGTGGTCTTCAGCGTGCGGGGATAATTAGGCCACGGGTTATTCGGGTCTTCAGGACCTACAGGTGGTTTAGGCATAATCTCAATCTGCGTCACACTCTTACATCCTTGGCGATGAGCCGTTCCTATACAGTCACTTCCCGTGTCACCACCTCCGATGACGAGCACATCCTTGCCTTTTGCCGTGATACGCTCCTCCTTTGTGAACTCCATACCGGCCAATACTCTGTTCTGCTGCGCGAGCAATTCCAAGGCAAAGTGTACACCTTTCAACTCACGGCCTGGGACTTTAAGGTCTCTTGCCGTAGGTGTACCCGTGGCAATTACGATAGCATCTGTATCGCCTATAGATTCAAAAGATACTATTTCCACGCCGAAGCGGAACTCAATACCTTCCTCTTCAAGAAGTCGGATACGACGGTCTATGACGGCCTTGTTCAGTTTGAAATTAGGAATGCCATAGCGTAACAAGCCACCCGCGTTTTCGTTCTTTTCATAAACAGTCACCTTGTACCCCATCAGGTTCAACTTATTAGCGGCAGCAAGACCGGCAGGACCAGAACCAATGACAGCAACCTTCTTGCCATTCCTTGCGGGGTGATGAACCGTAATATAGCCTTCGCGGAAAGCACCTTCTATGATGGCGCACTCATTCTCACGGTTTGTTGTCGGTTCATGCTCCATCAGATTCAACACGCAAGCCTTCTCACAAAGGGCCGGACAAACTCTCCCCGTAAACTCCGGGAAAGGGTTGGTAGCAGCCAGCAACTGATAGGCCTTCTCCCACTCTCCTTTAAAGAGGGCATCGTTCCATTCCGGTGGTTTGTTGCCCAGCGGACAAGCCCAGTGGCAGAAGGGCACGCCGCAATCCATACAGCGAGAAGCCTGCGTGCGCCGGTCTTTTGAATTCAGTGTCTGTTCCACTTCTCCAAAGTCGTGGATTCTGTCGTGAAGAGGACGATAGCCGGCCTCTTGACGGTGTATAGTCAGAAATGCTTTAGAATCTCCCATCTTTATTGTTGTTTGGTTGTTTGCCTAAATTAATAATCCCTCTGCACATCGGCAATCTTCTGTTGCAGTTTGCGCATCTGCTCCTCATGCAACACCCGTTTGTATTCGATAGGCACCACCTGGATAAAGTCTTCCACATAGCGCTGCCAGTCATCAAGCATCGTACGGGCGAGTTTGGAACCTGTATATAGATAGTGTTGACGGATGAGTTCATGCAGTTCCTTGCGATAACTGGTCTCTTCCACCAGATTGATCTCCACCATATCCATATTACAATAGTAGTCGAATGTATGATAACGGTCCCATACATAGGCTACGCCACCTGACATACCTGCCGCGAAGTTGCGTCCGGTTTCGCCGAGTACCACCACCCGGCCGCCGGTCATATACTCACAGCAATGGTCGCCAGCACCCTCGACAACGGCGATGGCACCAGAGTTACGCACGCCAAAGCGTTCACCCACCTTACCGTTCACATACAGCTCACCGCTGGTGGCTCCATAGAGTCCTGTATTTCCAGCAATGATGTTATCCTCAGCAGCAAAGTTGCTCCTAACGGGGGGCAGGATGGCGATGCGACCGCCGGAAAGACCTTTGGCAAAATAGTCATTGGTCTCGCCTTCGAGTTTAAAGTTCACACCTCCCACGAGGAAGGCGCCAAACGACTGTCCTGCCGAGCCCTTGAACTTCACGTTGATGGTATCATCAGGCAGTGCTGCCTCACCATAGCGTTTGGCTATGACACCCGAGAGCATGGCTCCCACGGCACGGTCGGTATTCTTGATGGCATAGTCGAGGTTCACCTCTTCCTGTTGTTCAATGGCTGACTGGGCGGCACCAATAATCTGCTGGTCGAGAATGTCCGAGAAGTCACGTTCCATATCATGTTCGTGCAACAACGTTCCATCCTCTTTATAGAGCATACGATTCAGATCGAGTACCGAATCCTGCTGTTCTATCAGCTCTGTATGCCCGATGATATCATTCAGCGAGCGGAAGCCCATCTGCGCCAGATATTCGCGCACCTCTTCGGCCAGGAACGTAAAGTAGTTGACCAAATGGTCTGCCTTGCCCAGGAAATGCTCACGCAATCGTGGATTCTGTGTGGCCACGCCCATCGGACAGGTGTTCATGTTGCACTTACGCATCATCACACAACCCAATACAATCAGGGCGGTGGTACCGAACCCGAATTCATCAGCCCCTAATAAGGCCATCAGGATAATGTCACGTCCGGTCTTCAATTGTCCGTCCACCTGCAGGCGCACCTGAGCGCGCAAACCGTTTCTTACCAAGGTCTGCTGCGTCTCCGAGAGTCCTATTTCCGGAGAAATACCCGCAAAACGCATGGATGATGCCGGCGATGCTCCTGTGCCGCCCTCAGCACCGCTGATGACAATGAGGTCTGCCTTGGCCTTTGCCACACCGGCAGCAATGGTCCCCACTCCACTCTCTGCCACCAGTTTCACACTGATGGCCGCCGTGGGATTCACATTTTTCAAGTCGAAGATGAGTTGCGCCAGGTCCTCGATGGAGTAGATATCATGATGAGGCGGTGGTGAGATCAATGAAATACCTGGGATAGAGTGACGCGTGCGGGCAATAATCTCGTTGACCTTGAAACCGGGCAACTGTCCGCCCTCACCGGGTTTTGCTCCCTGGGCCACCTTGATCTGTAGCTCCTCTGCATTCACCAGATATTCCGTTGTCACACCAAAGCGTCCTGAAGCAACCTGTTTTGTCTTACTCGACAGACTCACGCCGTCCACATCTGTACGGAAACGCTCGGAGTCTTCGCCGCCTTCACCAGTATTCGAACGGGCTCCCAGACGGTTCATTGCCAGACAGATAGTCTCATGTGCCTCCTTTGACAAGGCGCCAAACGACATTGCTCCCGTAACGAAATGCTTCACGATCTCACTGGCAGGTTCCACCTCGTCGAGTGGAATGGCGGTTTTACCGGACGTTCCTGAAATGCTGAGGAAGTCACGAATGAATATCGGCTCCTTTTTCTGATCCACCAGTCGTGAGAACTCTTTGAATTTCTGATAGTCACCCTTCCGGCAGGCCAGTTGCAACGTGGCAATGGTTTCGGGATTCCAGGCATGACGGATACCATCCTTTCGCCAATGGAACTGTCCCTGATTCGGCAAGAAAGCCTCAGCCTCTCCCGTTTCCGTGCTGCAGCAACTTAATGAACGGGCAATGGCATCCTGCGCTATCTTTTCCAGACCAATACCGCCGATAGTGCTCACTTCCGTACCAAAATAACTGCGGAGGAGCGACTCGCTCAATCCGATACTTTCGAAGATCTTGGCACCACGGTACGAACGGATGGTAGAGATACCCATCTTCGCCATAATTTTGAAAAGACCTTTTTTGACGGCCTTGATGTAGTTGGCCTCAGCGGTGGCATAGTCTTCCTGAATCTTACCATGTTTCACAAGGTCGTCCAGAATGGCAAAAACCATATACGGACACAGTGCGGATGCACCATAACCAAGCAATAACGCTGCGTGCATCGTCTCACGTATTTCGCCGCTCTCCACGATAAGTGCGGTCTGCACACGTTTTCCGACAGATATCAGATAGTGATGAACGGCAGACACGGCAAGTAGTGAGGGAATCAGGAAGAAAGACTCATCCCCCTGCTCCTTCGTTATCTTGTCTGTAAGGATGATATAGTTAAAGCCTTCATCCACGGCTTTCTCTGCCTGTTTACAAATCCGGTCAAGAGCAGCTCGCAACACCTCACCGCCTTGAGTCTCAGCACTTCCATCCTCCATAGCAGAGGAAGGAAGAGGGCTCGTTAATTCTATCCTCGTTGTATTGAATCCTTTGTAGCGGATGTTACAGAGAATATCCAACTGCGTATTGTTCAATATAGGATGCGGCAGTCGCACCATCTTACAATTCGTTTCATCGGGATTCAGGATACCAGAGCCCACTCGTCCGATATACTCTGTCAGCGACATCACCAGATTCTCACGGATGGAGTCGATGGCAGGGTTCGTCACCTGAGCGAATTGCTGCCGGAAATAGTTGAAGAATACTTGGGGCCTTGTGGAGAGCACGGCCAACGGTGTATCGTTACCCATGGCCGCTGTCGGTTCCTGTCCGTTGATGGCCATCGGTATAATTGTGGAACTGATATCCTCTTCTCCATAACCGAAAAGCCGCTCTTTCTGGAGTAAATCACTGACACCGTTTTCCACATGACGGCCACTCTTCAACTTCTCCAACTGGATTCGATTCGTGGAAAGCCACTGGTGGTAGGGATGCTCCGACGCTAACTGCTGTTTGATTTCTCCGTCATAGTAAATTTTGCCTTCCTGCGTGTCAATGAGCAGGATCTTTCCGGGTTGCAAACGTCCCTTCTCAGCCACTTCGGTAGGTTCAAAATCCATCACGCCAACCTCGCTTGCCACCACGATCGTATCATTCTTCGTGATGGTGTATCGGGCCGGACGCAGACCGTTACGGTCAAGCATACCTCCCGCAAAGCGTCCGTCGCTGAACAGCAGGGCAGCAGGTCCATCCCATGGTTCCATCAGGATGGAGTGGTATTCATAAAAGGCCTTCAGGTCGTCAGATATCGGATTCTTGTCATTGAACGACTCCGGCACAAGAATAGCCATCGCATGCGGTAATGTCATTCCGGACATCACAAAGAACTCCAGCACATTGTCCAGCGATGCCGAGTCGCTCATGTCAGGCTGTACAATAGGTGAAATGTCGCTGACTTCACCCAGCACTTCGCTGTTGAGCACACTCTCCCGGGCTTTCATCCACCCGCGATTGCCGCGGATGGTATTGATTTCACCGTTGTGGGCTAACAAGCGAAAGGGCTGGGCCAGTGACCAAGTAGGAAATGTGTTTGTGCTGAATCGAGAGTGCACCAGCGCCAGCCCGCTTGTAAAATAAGGATTTGACAAATCGGAGAAATACTGTCTGACCTGCATGGACGACAGCATTCCCTTATATACGATGCTCGTATTGCTCAATGAACAGATATAGAAATCCTTGTCATGAACGCGTTTCTCAATCTTTTTTCTGATGATATACAACTTCACGGGAAGGGTACGAAGCCCCTCCTCGTTCATGGTAGTTGTACCCTCGGTAATAAACAACTGCCTGATGTCGGGTTCCGTGCCCAATGCGCGCTCACCAAGACATTCGGGGTTTGTGGGCACCTTGCGCAGATGCATCAGTTGCAACCCTTCACGCTCTACCTCTTCGATGATAATGCTCAGGATCTCTTGTTGACGTTTGTCGTCTTTCGGCAGAAACACCAGACCTGTACCATACTTGCCTTTCTCAGGTACAGGGATTCCCTGAAGCAGAATAAACTCGTGGGGAATCTGCAGCATGATGCCCGCACCGTCACCGTCCTTTCCTATCTCAGCACCACGGTGCCGCATATTCTCTAATACACGTAACGCGTCATCCACCAACTGGTGACTCTTACCACCATGAATGTTCACCACCATACCTACACCGCAGGCATCGTGTTCATATTGGCTTTGATAGAGTCCCTGTTTAATCTTTTTGTCTTTACATTTTGTCATAACACTCTCGATTTTACTTACTTTTTGACTGCAAAGATAGATGTTTTAATGTCAAAATGAACAGTATTTACATGATTATCTATCAAGAAAATAACACCAAGTAAACAATTGTAATGGTTTACACGGTAAACAAAAACAGATTGAAAGAAAAACAGCCGATATTTCTTTCAATCTGTAAGTGCAATCAAAATTTTACAATCTTTCTGCTCTTCTATACCGCATCCAGGAACAAACGATGGACAGACAAATCCTCGTCCAGTTCGGGATGAAAGGCCGTTACCAATTGTCGGCCTTGGCGGGCTGCCACAATCCTGCCATCCACCTTTGCCAGCACCTCCACGCCATCACCTACCTTATTAATATAAGGGGCACGGATAAAGGTCATGGGCACGGGGTGATCAAAGCCACGAAACGCAGCTTTGGTATGGAAACTGCCCAACTGCCGGCCATAGGCATTGCGGCGGGCCTCAATATCCATGGTGCCTAAATGCTGTTGGTCAAGCAGGATCAGTCCGGCGCAGGTGCCGAAAGTAGGCAGCCCTTCCTGAATGGCCTTGCGGATGGGGTCATAGAGTTGCAGGTCATGAAGCAGCCTCATCATCGTGGTGCTCTCACCACCGGGGATAATAAGACCGTCTTTCGGCTGTTGCCAGTCGCGCTGGCTGCGAACCTCGAAACTCTCCACGCCCAGGCGTTCCAGCATCTGCCGGTGTTCGATGAAGGCTCCCTGCAGAGCCAATACTGCAATCCTCATTTTCCGCGTTCTGCCATCAAGAGTTCAATTTCCTGTTCGTTGATGCCCACCATGGCCTCGCCAAGGTCTTCTGAGAGTTCCGCCAGCAACTTCGGGTCATTGAAATTGGTCGTGGCCTGCACGATGGCACGGGCGCGCTTCTCAGGATTGCCACTCTTGAAGATACCGCTGCCCACAAAGACGCCCTCGGCACCCAGTTGCATCATCAAGGCGGCATCGGCAGGCGTGGCAATACCTCCGGCGGCAAAGTTCACTACAGGCAGACGGCCATTGTCGTGCACATAGCGCACCAACTCGTAGGGAGCGCGCAACTGCTTGGCAGCTTCGTACAGTTCATCCTCACTCATCGACTGCAAACGGCGCATCTCACTCTGCATCATCCGCATGTGGCGGACAGCCTGAATCACATCGCCGGTTCCGGGTTCACCCTTCGTGCGGATCATCGTGGCACCCTCATTGATGCGGCGCAGGGCTTCACCCAAGTCTTTCGCCCCGCAGACGAACGGAACTTGGAAGGCCCGCTTGTCAATATGATACACGTCATCGGCAGGTGAAAGCACCTCACTCTCATCAATATAGTCAATCTCGATGGCTTGCAGGATCTGTGCTTCGGCAAAGTGTCCGATACGGCATTTGGCCATGACGGGAATGGTGACAGCCTCCTGAATGCCACGTATCATCTTCGGATCGCTCATACGCGAAACGCCACCTGCGGCGCGGATGTCTGCCGGTATTCTCTCCAATGCCATCACGGCACAGGCGCCTGCCGCCTCCGCGATACGGGCCTGTTCGGGGGTTGTCACATCCATAATCACACCGCCCTTGAGCATCTGTGCCAACTGGCGGTTCAACTGTTGTCTCTCTTGATTCATTTTCCTTTTGTGTTTGTGATGTTATGACTATAAACTTGATTTCTTGTATTCCGTCGGTGTCTCGCCGGTCATCTTGCGGAAGAACTTGGTGAAGTGCGACTGCGAGGTGAAACCGTATCGGTAGGCCACCTCCTGAATGGTCAAATCCTTGCTCAAGAGCGCCACCTTCACCTTCTTCAGCAGATACTCATCGATGAGTTGCTTCGGGGAGACGGCTGCCATGCGCCTGGTAACCTGTGCCAGATAGTGGCTGCTCACATTCATCTGATCTGCATAGAACTGCACGTCGCTGTGCGCCTGACAATGGTTGGCAATCAGCGAAAGCAGGTCGTTATAGAGTTTGGCGCCGCGCCCTTCCAGATGACCGGCCATGGCCGCCTGCCGGTTTACGTAAGCCATAGCCTCCCGGATAGCCTCCTCCTTGGTCATGCCCAAGGCCAGACAAGTGGCAATAGCTGCCGAGAATACGCCACGAACGCCGTGCTTCTCCCAATCCACCAGACTCTCTACGCGCAACTGACGGGTAACGACTGAGCACAAAGGCAACAGTTCCTTGCGGATTTCCTGTTTCAGTTGCTCACCCACCAGACGTTCACCACGGGTGGTCAGCTCCACAGGATCGTAGACCACCCACTGCAGACCATACTTGCGGAGAATGCGAAGCACCACCTCCAACTGACCACGGTTGCGCAGCATACCAATCTTCACGGCAGCCGGACGCACGTCGTCGATGATTGCTTCCACCTGCTGTTCCAACACCTGCGGCGGCAAGTCATAGAACTCCTGAATACCCAGTGTGTTCTGAACGGTCACGGTGGTGATGGCCGACAGTGGCGTGCCACCCAGCGAAGTGATGGTACGGATATCTGCCTGGATGCCCGCACCGCCAGTTCCGTCGCTTCCCGTAATGGTCAGCACCGCATGGTTTCCGTCTTCCTTTTTACTCATTTCCGGCTCTGTCTTTTATCCTTTTGGGTGCAAAGTAAAACAAAAAAACGGGAACCGCCAAATGCAGCTCCCGTTTTTACAAACGTTATTCCTTTTTATACCATCATTCCGCATCAGGGCTTCAGCGTGAAGCCGAATATCAGATAGGCCTTCTGCGCACAGGGATTACCTGTCACTCCGGCAAAGATGGGAACGGAAAACGTATCGGTAACCTTGATGTCCTTCGTGGCTTTCAGTCCTATATTCGTAACCGCGAAGCCCGTGGTTCCGTAGCTGGTGGTGGCGTAAGGCACCGCACCGAGCGTAGCCGTCCATTCGCAGGTGGCCAGACGGAAGGGAGCATTCACTTCGAAATAGGAACTGTAAGCCCGTTTGCCGTCTTTGTTCACGCCGTCGTTACCGGCAAAGTTTGTGTACCACTGTGCGCTCAACACACCGAAGTCATAACCCACAAAGGCCTCAAACACATGATTCGTGCCATGGGCATCATACTTGAAATAGCGGGCATCGGGGTCCTGTCCTACGCTGAACCAATAGTCCGTGATGCCAACGTTCAGTCCGCCCGTGGTATAACCGAGGGTAAAGTCGAACTCCTTGGTATCGGAAGATTCCGAAAGCCCCACACTTCCCCAGGCTGTCAGACTCAGTCCTTTGTAGGCCACGCCCAAGGTTGGTTGCAAGGACACGTTGCCTGCATCTACGCCACGCCAGATATACTGGTTCACCACATCGGCCGCAATGACCGTTTCAACTTTCTCTCCTTCCTGAGCCGCGGCAGCAGTACCCATCAGTACTGCCATTGCCAACGGCAAAAATCTTTTTACCTTTTTCATATTAGTTCTATTTTAGTTATAGCAGGCCTCACCGTGCTCATATACATCCAGACCTTCCTCTTCGATACGCTTGTCGCAACGCAGACCCAGCGTGTACTTGATACCATAGAAAACAACCAGTCCCATCACGAAAGCCCAGGCACATACGGCCACAGCTCCCAAGGCCTGAATGCCTACGGTGGTTTCCGTTCCGTTCAGGGCGGGATTCACGAATACACCCGTAAGGATTGTTCCCACAATACCGCCTACACCATGTACGCTGATGGCACCTACAGGATCGTCGATACGGAGTTTCTTATCTATAAACGAAACAGAGTAGCACATTATTGCGGAAGTGACCAAACCAATGACGGCAGCAGCCCACACATCCACACAATCACAACCTGCCGTAATGCCTACCAATCCAGCCAGAATACCGTTGCAAACCATCGAGAGCGAGGGCTTGCCATCCACAAGCCACGTATAGGCCAATGCAGCGAGACCTCCCGTGGCAGCCGCCATGTTAGTGGTTATAAACACATGGGCAGTGTGGATGGCACTCTCTCCCGTAATACTCAATTCCGAACAAGGGTTAAAACCGAACCATCCCATCCAGAGACAGAACACACCCAGGACACACAGCGCCAGATTGTGTCCCGGAATGGCCCGGCTGCGCTTTGCACGGTCATACTTTCCGATACGCGGGCCCAGGGCCATGGCACCCGCCAGAGCCAGCATACCACCGCAGGCATGCACCAGCGTGCTGCCGGCAAAGTCGTGGAATCCAAGTTCTGCGAGCCATCCGCCACCCCAGCCCCAGTGACCAGAAATGGGATAAACAAACGCAGAGATGAGCACAGAGTAGATCAGATAGTTCGAGAACTTGGTACGTTCAGCCATCGCGCCGCTCACAATCGTGGCCGCCGTGGCACAGAACATCGTCTGGAATATAAAGAATGCCGGCACCGGCAGGTTCTCATTACCGCCATTGGAACGGAAGAAAAGACCGTCCCACCCCATGAAACCATGGTCAGTACCGAACATCAGCGAGAAACCGACGATCCAGAACAACACACTTCCGCACATAAAGTCACAGAAATTCTTCATCAGGATGTTCGCCGTATTCTTCGAGCGCGTCATGCCCGCTTCCACCAGCGCAAAGCCCGGCTGCATCCAGAACACCAGCATTGCGCCCAACAACACCCACAGCGTATCCACACCGCTGATACTGTCTATTGCCGAAACTAAAAACAAATGTGTCATAATCGTTACCCTTTCCTTTTTATTACTTCTTGTCCCTCAGCACCGTGTCGCCGTTCTCGCCCGTACGGATGCTGTAGGTGTCAATCATATCACTCACGAAAATACGTCCGTCGCCCACCTCGCCCGTATGGGCCACGCGCAGGATCACCTTAATCGTAGGCTCCAGAAACTGGTCGCGGCACACAATCGTGATAGCCACGCGCTCTATCACATCCGTAGAATACTGCACACCACGGTAAATTCTCTCCTGACGACTCTGGCCGATACCATGCACGTCATGATACTCAAACCAGTCAATGTCTGACGAAAGCAAGGCTTCTTTCACCTCTTCAAACTTCGTCTTCCTGATAATTGCTTCAATCCTTTTCATACCTTATTATATTTAATAGTCACCTGAAACCAACCATCTTGTTAGTTTCCTGCTGCAAAATTAATACAAATTGAAAGCATTTCGACAACCAACCAAACAAAATGGTTCGAAATAATTGTTTAGAGTTTCTATTTGATTTGATTATCTCTTATTTTGCTTGCAAACTGTAAGCGTAATTGTTTTATTTACTTACAGTTTGTAATCCACGAATCATTTTTTCACTCTTGCCACTAATTTGCAGAAATTTTACGGTCTGCCCAAACGTCGAAAGACAGTGGGGCAAACGTCGAAAGTGATTTGGAATCGCTCCCGATTCATCATACCTTTGCAATGTCAAAAAGACAAAAACAGAGTCTGGCGACACAAAACAGATTATTAACAATTAAAAAGCAAAGAATATGAAAAAAACGATTTTCGCCCTCGTGGCAATGGTGATGATGACAATGAGCATGAACGCTCAGAGTGTGAACGACAACAGGTCGATGACCTTCGACCGCATGAGCAGCTATCTGGAACTGAGGATTGACCAGGTGGAACCCGTCAAGACCGCAATGGCCCAGTTCGACAGCATGATGGAGGCTCTCTATCAGCTGAAGGATGCCTCGAAAGGATTGGAAACTTGGGAGCGGATTCAGGCAACCCACAAGAATTCGATGAAAAAGATTCTCGACGGGAAGCAGTACGACAAATGGGTGAAGATGCTCGAACTGACTGCCAAGAACCATGCAGACCGCATCATCGAACAGCAGACTGCCAGCAAATAGTACAAACCAAATAGATACTTAGACAGTTTTTATCTCTCCTGCATAGAGATTATGCAGGGGAGATTTTATTATTTTGGAAAAAAACATTATCTTTGCAGACAAATGAAAAAAATACTGACCTTGGGAATGAGTAAGATTCACATAAAGGATGTATGGCTGTTCGTGGCACAAGTGTTGCTGCTCTCGCTGGTGATGCTGTCGCCAGGTCTGATCAGCTATATCACGAGCAACGATGCTGCGGTGGTATGGGGGTCACTTCAGATTGCAGCCTTCTGGCTGGCTCCTGCCGTTTTGGTGTATCTGCTGAACTTCTATGCCTGCGTGCCTCTATTGTGGTTTCGCAGACGGTTCTGGATGTTCGCCATCGTCAATGTCATGCTCATCACGGCCTGCAACTTTCACCTGCTGTTTACCAATATCAACAGCATGCCCGACGACTATCGCGCAGGCTACTCTTCGTTCCAGATGATTGCGGTGCTCGTCAACCTGATGGCCATCGGCATCGCCCTGAGCATCCGCTACGTGATGCGGCAGAACGAGAAGAAGCAGAAGGTGGTGGAGGCAGAACTGGCATGGCTGAAGAACCAGATCAATCCGCATTTCCTGTTCAATACGCTCAACAACATCTCCAGCCTGGCACAGATTGACGGCGACGAGACACAGGAGGCCATCATGCAGCTGAGCGACCTGCTGCGCTATGCGATGTATGAGACCAACAAGAAGACCGTCCCCATCGGCGGCGAAGTGGAGTTCATGCGCAACTATATCGAACTGATGAAACTCCGCTGCAACGAGCAGACCAAGGTCAGTTCTCAGTTCTCCATTCTCAACTCTCAACTCGAAGTGGCCCCCCTGCTTTTCATCTCGCTCATCGAGAATGCCTTCAAGCATGGCATGGACAGTAACGCGCCCGCCACCATCGACATCAGCCTTACGGAGAAAGACGGCACGCTCGTCTTCGTCTGCGACAACACCAACAACCCGAAGCCCACCAAAGACCGCAGCGGGTCGGGCATCGGACTGGAGAATACGCGCCGCCGGCTGAACCTCATCTACCAAGGCCGCTACCAATGGGAGCAAACCATTACTCCGGAGAATATCTATCACGTTAAAATCACCCTCCAGCCATGAAGCCACTCACCTGTATCATCGTCGACGACGAGCCATTGGCCGTCCGCCTGCTGGTTTCCTATGCAGAAAAGACGCCCGACCTGAAGCTGCTGGCCTCGTTTACCAACTCCATCAGTGCCATCAACGCCATCAAGGCACAACAGCCCGACCTGCTGTTTCTCGACATCCAGATGCCCAACATTGACGGAATGGAACTGGCTCATAGTCTGCCGGAATCCACACGCGTGGTTTTCACCACAGCCTTCAAGGAGTATGCCTTTGAGAGTTACGAGGTGAATGCGCTCGACTTCCTGCTGAAGCCCGTGCGCTACAACAAGTTCCTTGCTGCCGTAGAGAAAGCCCGAAAGCAACTCCAGCCATCTCCCACGCCACAACCACAGCAGCCCAACACGGTCTTCATCCGCGTGGATGGCGAGTGGCGTAACGTGGCAGTAGAACAGATCATCTATGTAAACGGAATGAAAGACTACGTGATGTTCTATCTCGACGGCGAGCCAAAGCCGCTCGTCACCCATCTGACGATGAAAGCCGTAGAGGAAATGCTGCCCCGCGACCGCTTTCTGCGCATCCACCGGTCGTACATCATCGCCGTTGACAAGATTCAGAAAGTGGACCGCAACGACTGCGTCTATATCGGCCGTGAAATCATCCACATCCCCGACGGCTACCTGCCGGCCTTCAAGTCGTTCATGGAAACCCGGACATTCAGATAAACAGCGTGGCACCTTCCGTGGAGAAGGCGTAATTTTGCAGCGAGATTTGAGTAAAGTTGCAATAAGAATTGAGTAAAATCTACAATCGTTTTAGGTATGACTTATATACGAAAGCAATATCACACACGGGCGGTGTTTCTTTGGAGGATTTCCTAAGTTGTGATATTGAAAGTCTGCTTAATAAGGATAAAGCCGAATGAACATCACCCTAATTCCTAAATATTTATGTCAGATTTTTGAAGATTTTTGTTTAAAACGGAGGACTGTGTTCATTCGAATCATTTTCTTTCACTCCTAAAACTAAATCGCAGAAAATAAACGTCATTTCTCCATATTGTCTGCAAAAGTTTTTGTATATTTGCAGCATTATTTTCCTTTTGTAACAAAATGAACAACAAAGAACCTGGATACGTTTACATACTGACCAATCCCAGTTTTCGTGAAGACTGGGTGAAGATAGGCAAAAACTCACGTCCGGACGTGAGGAGTAAGGGAAGTTGTACATTCATTAATTTGGAACCATGAGCGAAATAAAATATTTAGAGCCCCAACAAGAGACAACATTGTATGCAGATGTGTGCCAGATTATTGATGGCGCACGTGGCAGGATTGCCACATATGTGAACACTGAAGCTTGCCTAACTAACTGGTCCATTGGTAAGCGTATCAAGGAAGATGTACTCTATAACAAACGAGCGGATTATGGCAAACAGATAGTAATAAACCTGTCTGCAAACATAACAAAACGATATGGTAGCGGATGGAGTGAGAAGACACTGCGACATTGTCTCCGCGCTGCGGAGACTTTCTCAGAAGAGGACATTCTCTCCGCAACGCAGAGACAATTGACATGGACGCATCTGAAAAGCTTAATGTATATCAAGGAAGACAAACCTGATGGTCAATAAATAAAGAAAATATATGAACAACAAAGAACCTGGATACGTTTGCATACTGTCTAACCCCAGCTTTCGCGAGGATTGGGTGAAGATAGGCTGAGTTTTTACACGACATTAAAGAAGAGCAACATCAGATTGCCAAGAAACTGACTCGTCTATAACGAATATTCCATCATGAATTGCAAAATTATAGTAAAAACACTCTTCAAAGAATGTATTTTTTCCAAATCAGACAATTAATTGAGAAATAATCACTATCTTTGCAAAAAATATAATTAGAAACCAAGCGATGGAAGATATTAATCGTCTAAAACTACTACTCGTAGAGAAAAAGAAAACAAGTAAATGGCTGTCTGAGCAACTGGGTATAACCCCCTCAACCGTATCGAAGTGGTGTACCAACACCTCTCAACCTGACATGGAAACTCTTGCAAAGATTTCCAAGTTACTTGATGTTGGCGTGGAAGACCTCTATAACAAACAGTTTATGGAATCTGTTTCAAAATAACTATTATGCCAGTAGATAAGCAAGTACTACTACGATACCAAGTTCTGAACAGATGTTTCAGAAATAAATATCGAGAATACACCATTGACGATTTAGTTGATGAGTGTAACAAGGCATTACGCAAAGCAGACAAGCCCGAAGTCTCTAAGCGTACTATTCAAAATGACATAGCACAATTAGAAACAACAGAGCCCTATTATATTCGTCTGAATGAGAATCTAAAACGTGGTCGCCAGCGTCTATATCGCTATGTTGATACGGACTACAACTTGCCTCTTTTCCGCATGAACGATGAAGAAAGGAACAAAATAGAGGATGCCATTTATGTTCTGAAACAGTTTGAGGGAGAACCTCTTTATGACTGGGTTCGGACTATCCTAATGCAAATTGAGGGTGGGTTGTTCAACGAAGAAGCATCTCCAGTCGTTTCTTTCCAATCAAATCTCGACTTGAAGGGGCTTGAACATTTCGGCAAACTGTTACGGGCAATCCTTTCTAAACGCGTTCTGAAGCTGAGATATACACCTTACGGGAAAGCTCAGATAACTGTCACCGCCTATCCTTATTTTCTTAAAGAGTACAACGATCGCTGGTATTTGATAGCCCAGGTTAAAGGCTATGATTCGTATGCTCACTATGCGCTTGATCGCATTGATGATTTTGAGGAAGTGGCAGTTCCATATAAAGAGCCTGAAATTGAGTTCGACGAGTATTTTGATGATGTGATAGGGGTAACTGTACCAGAAAAAGGTGCGGAGGATATCGTTCTTCGCATCAACAAACCTCGCTTTGACTACATTCGTACCAAGCCATTGCACCTTTCACAACGCATTGTGGAAGAGAACGATTATTTTGCCGTTGTCACCATCAATGTCAAAGTCAATAAGGAACTGGAGTCTTTACTCCTCTCCTTTGGTGATGATATGGAAGTTCTCGCGCCCAATCAATTCCGTGATTGCATTTCCAATAAAATCAAAGCGATGAATCAGAAATACACAGACAAATAATATGGAGCAAGACGTTATGACATATAAAAACGCAGTAGACATCATAAAAACCGCGATTCTTCAGAGTCAGGCGAGGGCTGCTAAGGCTGTCAACCAAGAGCAATTGGCTCTGTACTATGGCATTGGCAGGTACATTTCAGCAAACAGCCGAAAGAAGAATTGGGGTAAAGGTGCTATTGAGACCATTAGCAATCAGTTACGTGCGGAACTGCCTGGACTTCGCTGTTTTTCGGCAAGGAATATCAAGAATATGCGTACGTTCTTTGAAGAATGGCAGATGATTGAACAGCACAATTCGGCAGTTACGACTGCCAAAATTACAAAAATTAACAAAACCGCTAATTCGGCAGTCGCAACTGCCGAAGGCTCTGCCTCCAAAGGAAGAACTACAAAAGGTGTTTATGGAGAGTAGTAAAAAGAAGGATTAAGATAACAATGAATCAAAAATATATGAATGATGCAGAAAACCTGCATAGTAAATAAGTAATTTTGCAGTCGAAAAAAAGAACAAAAACAAATAAACATATCAGATATGAAACAAATTGGATTCAAAAACTTTCGAAAATTTAAAGATCTTGATGCTATGGACTTTGCACCAATTACAGTTTTTGTCGGAGAAAACAATGCAGGCAAGTCAACTGTGGTAAAAGGCATTCTTGCCCTTTCTGATTTCATGAATCAATTGCAAAGTATTGACGATTCTATCATATTGATGAGAGACGAGGAAGAGGATGATCGTAAAAAAATAAACCAAAAATTACTCAAAGACATCAAATTCTACTTCAACACAAGCTATCTTGCTCATATTGGCACTTTCAAAAGAGCCATCTATAACAAAGCAGAAAATGATACAATAACATTCCATACAAAGTTGGAGTATATGGATGTTTCATTAAATGTAAAAGGCAATCGAAATGATGACGAGGCGATAAGTGGTAATATAATAATGGTAAATATAAATTTGCCATTATATAATATTGATATGACATTTGATATTGAAAAAGACAAAGTAATAGTAAAATTTAACCATGAGCCTATAGTTGGCGGTCAATACATATTAAACAAGAAATTGCAGGAAAAACGGGAGAAGTATTATAACCTATTAAAAAATGATGCTATATATACAGCCGAGATTTCTAGCAATTGGTATCCTCTGAGAGGCAATCTAATTATGTCGTTTATATACTTAGTAGAAGCCGCTATTAATGCCACGATAGTTTCCCGTAAACATAAAGCCATGGGATATTGGGGACCCTGTGGCGCTCCTTTCATTAATTGCAGCAAAGAAGAAATTGGCATACTTAAGAATATTGTAAAAACCCTTTCTCCATCTGAAATGCCAGAAGAAGAAGTTTTGGGTCGTTTTAGATTTTCCCCCATGATGTTTAAGCCAATCTCTAAAATGTTAGATATAGAATATATATATGCTCATGCTGTTACTCAGACCGTAATATATAGTGCGAAAGATACAAACGACTATCTTTCTCGGACAATACACGAATTTGCTCCTCATCAAAAGAACAAGAGCAAGAAAGAATTTGTCATCAAATGGATGAAAGAATTTGGAGTGGGAAAAGATTTTGAAATCAAATCAGTTGGAGGCGAGGCTCATGTCGTCTATATAACAAATCACGACGGAAAACAGGTAAACCTAGCTGATAAAGGAATGGGGTCAATACAACTGATGGTCCTTCTCTTTCGACTTGCCATTACATTACCTCATAGAGGTACACGTGGTATTTATTTCTATAATGAAAAAGTTGTAATTATTGAAGAGCCAGAACAGAACCTACATCCTATGCTTCAAAGTAAACTCGCAGATTTATTATATGAAATCAACAAAGATTATGGTTTTAGATTCATAATAGAAACTCATTCAGAATACCTTGTACGTCGTAGTCAAGTTATTGTGGCAAATGAAAACAAAAGGGCTGAAAAAGAATCTAATACGTGGGAAAATCCTTTCCGAGTATATTATTTCCCTTCGGACGGGATTCCTTATGATATGGAATATGCAAAAGATGGTTATTTTGAGAAGCCATTTGGTAAAGGATTCTTTAATGTGTCTTCCGAGCTAAGTTTGGATTTGGATCGTATTGATCAGGGGGTGTACAATGACGGACAAGATTAATCTTTATTTTGAAAAGGATGCATTAGAGCGTTTTATTTTAGATGAATACAACCTCAAGAATTTGCTTGCCATAATTAGTGGGCATTCTGTTTTATGTATGAATATGACAGAAGCAGACATTGAAAAAGAATGGAAATCATCTTCTCTTAGTGGGCAAAGAGGTGGAAGTAAGATACAAAAGTTTTGCACAGGTCATAACTTGAAACGCCCTAAATCTGCTTCTACGGTTTTTCAGAACATAAATAATAATAGTCAAGAACTGTTGAATTTTAGTCGTTCCGTTTTCTTTTTGAATATAACGCCTTCTGAAGCTGAAAGCTTGAGAAAGAAATACGGCGTTATGGTTATTAGTAAAGATAACATCTCTGATAATATTTTTCAATTTCATATAAAAGACTCCGTAAGAAAAAATGAGAAAAAAAATGGTTGTGTTGACGGATGGGACTATTTCTTCGGTATGAGAAAGCACGAATGGCTTCCTTCTAATGCTTTAGTAGTCAGTGATGACCATTTGTTTGATAATAATCAAAACAAGGTCAATCTTGGCGTTCGAAACCTGAAGAGTCTAATAACACATCTTCTTCCTCAAAAGTTTGATGAAGAGTATCAAATCCTTGTTGTTTCACAAGTCCCCAAAAACAATGTTGCATTAGCAAAAAAAATATCAGATGAATTAAGCCAGTATATCCAAGATTTATCATTGTCATATATATGCAAAATCACATTCGTTTTTTCAAAAGCCACGCATACCCGTAAAATTATATCTAATTACTATATTATGACATGTGACAAAGGTTTTAGCGTTTATCTAAATAATCCCCAAAACCAAGTTCATGACACAAATTTTGTTGATATTACATCGGTATTTCATTCTGCGGCAGATTCAGTTGGAACAAGTGGATATGATGATGCAACAATATGCTTGCAAGAGTTAAAGAAGAATTGTATTGAAGCTCAAAGTCAAGTGTAAATGATAACGCAAAAGTATACCAATAAATAATTCAATAGTATACCAGTCC
>R23__coassemble_13_pt1 | contig 156255 bp, 123 predicted proteins | sample R23__metabat2_high_PE_035 | metagenome-assembled genome bin R23
GGATGGTATACTTTTCGATTATTATGGTGGTATACTTTTCAATTATTATCTACAAGTAGAGAAGGGGACTTTTAAGGCAAAATAAAAGCGTTGTAAATCAAAGACTTACAACGCTTTTCTGTCTTTTTGGCAACTTAATGACCTGTTTGGGTTGAACTTTGATTGACCACCCTAAAAGTCATCAAATTTGCTCTTTGCGGAGAGAGAGGGATTCGAACCCCCGGTGCCTCTCAGCACGCCGGTTTTCAAGACCGGTGTATTCGACCACTCTACCATCTCTCCTTCAGTTTTAGAAAACTGGCTTTGGTCTGAAAGCGGATGCAAAGGTAATGCCTTTTTTCGGCATTACCAAATTTTTCCGCTACTTTTTTACGATATTGCCCAATATCTATTCTGCCGTGAGTTCAAACACGCGGCTGGCGTAGTCTTTTTCCAACGGGATGTTGAGGCCGGCCTCCATCAGGAGCTTGCCGCTGACGACTTTGCCGTCAAGATAGCAGGGCTTGTCGTTTACCTTCACGTTGATTTCCCGGATGCGATAGTTCTTCGAAGCATCGAGTCCGGCCAGGCGTACACGTGGGATAACCATATTATAGAGGTATTTCACCCGATGGGCAAAGAGCACCACGCGGTCCTTGGCATCGTTGGTGTAGAGGAACGAGGAAAGGTTCTCATCGTAGGGTGACACCAGGCGATAGAGGTTGCCCAGTTGCACAACGTCGCGAATCTTCTTATAGTCGCTGACGGCACGCTTGGTCTGCTCGCGTTCCTCAGGCGTCATGTTGGCAGGTTGCAACTCGATGCCCAGGCGTCCGCTCATGGCCACATCGGTGCGGTACTTGATGGGTGAGGTGCGGCCCGTGTTCCAATAAGGCGAGTGTGCAATGTGCTGAGCCATGGCGTTGGAGGGGAAGAAATAGGAGGTTCCCCACTGGATGAAGACACGCTGGAAGGGGTCGTTGTTGTCGGATGTCCAGAACTCTTCGAAGTAGGGGAGAAGTCCGTAGTTCACGCGTCCGCCGCCTGAAGAGCAGTCCTGGATGACCAGTTTGGGATATTTGGCGCGGATGCGCTCGAGGGTCTTGAGGAGTCCGCTGTGGTATTCAATGTAGATGTGGCTCTGCTTCTGAGCGGGGAGGTAGTTGGAGCCATAGTTTTGGAGGGAGCAGTTGGCGTCCCATTTGATGTAGGCAATGTCGGGATTCTCGGTCATCAGATTGTCCACAATCTTGAAGACGAAGTCCTGCACCTTGGGATTGCACATATCCAGCAGCACCTGCGTGCCTCCGCGTCCCTGCTTCAGGTTGCGGTCTTTTTCCTGCAACACCCAGTCGGGATGCTTCTCGTAGAACTCCGAAATGGTGTTGGCACTCTCGGGCTCAATCCAGATGCCGAAGTGGATACCCAGCGACTTGGCTTTGTCGACGAGGGGCTTGATGCCACCGGGCAGTTTCTGGCGGTCCACCATCCAGTCGCCCAGGGTGCTCTTGTCGTCGTTGCGCTGATACTTTTCGCCAAACCATCCGTCGTCCATCACGAAGAGTTCGCCACCCATTTCCTTGATATCTTCCATCATCTGGAACATACCTTTTTCGTTGACGTTGAAGACCACGCCTTCCCACGAGTTGAGCAGGATTTCGCGCGTCTTGTCGCCCTGATGGAGCCAGCCTTCATGACGGGCCCAGCGATGGAAATTACGGCTCACACCGCCCAGTCCCTCGTTGCTCATGCAGAGAGCCAGACGGGGTGTGGTGAAGGTCTCACCGGGTTCCAGGATGTATTCGGAGGCCTGCGGAGAGATGCCTGCATAGAAGTGGTGCATCTTGTTGAGTGTGGTGTTGATGCGAAGTTCGAAGTTGCCGCTCCAGCAGAGGGCAGCGCCAATCACCTTGCCCGCATTCTCCTGCGGTTTTCCGTCCAATGAAATCATGATCTCCGGCGCATCGAGGTGCGAGTTGCGGTCGCCGTCGGAGTTGCGGATGGTCTTCACGCCTTGCGTAATAGGTTCGGTGGTGGGATAGAACTCTGCGCTCCAGTCACCGTGGAAATGCATCATCCAGGCGTTGCCCTGCGGGAAAGCCAGATGGCCGGAATCGAAGCGTTGCAGACGGATGGCCTTCTTCTCGCGATGCGAGATCTCCGTCCACGTCTCAATTATATCGCACGATGAATATGACTTATAGAAAACCTTCACCGTGACGGGATACTTCTTGTCGGTCATGGTGATGACGGTCACGTTGCCGTTGCCTTCCTGTTTTGTAGCAACATTGTCAACGGTGGGGTAGAGTACCAGTTGTCCATCGGGATGAAGCACCTGCAGGGCAGACAATTGCACCATGTCCGTCTGTCCGAATGTGGGGTAGGCGGCGGTGTTGAGGTCGATGCCAGCCTCGGCCAGTTGATTAGCTTCTGCATCGGAAATGCGGTCGCCATAGTAGGCCTGCCGCAGTTCCTGGCCCTTGTCGGCCTTGATGACCATGGTGGTGTTGGGCGTCTGAATCATCACATTGTCTGCGCCGGCCGAAATGAAACCGAAGAGGGCAGCCGCAAAGAGAAGAGTCTTTTTCATACGTTACTTAGGTTTTTATTGATGTTTGATTTTGCGTGCAAAGATAGTGCATTTCTTTGAATATCGCTTGTACTTTATTGCTCTATTTTGGACTATCCCTCCGTCAGCCTTCCTATTGTATGTGAATCTTCACGTTTTCTTTCTTCACGCCTTTGCAGTTGTAGAACTCGGCGTCCTGCCGGGCAAAGATGGTGATGTCCTTCAGGTCGATGCCGTCGATGGGCTTTTCGGGCAGACCATTGAAGAACATGGCACGACCGGCACCCTGGCAGACCACATCCTTGATATGGATGTCACGGAACTCAGGCGTCGTTTCATCAACGGGCTTTGGCTCGATGTTGTTCACTTTCTCACCGCTGGCATTCATCTCGATGACAGACTTGCCTCCGTAATAGAGGTTGAAGATGATGGCATCAGCCTTGATGTCGGTCATGGAGATGTTCTGGATGAAGATGTTCTTGACCACACCGCCACGTCCGCGGCAACTCTTGAAGCGCAAGCCCACGTCGGTGCCCAGGAACTGGCAGTTCTTGACGAACACGTTGTTCACGCCACCGCTCATTTCGGAGCCTACCACGAAGCCGCCATGACCGGCAAATACCGTACAGCCGTCGACAATCATGTTCTCCGTGGGACGTCCGCGCCTGCGGCCGTCAGCATCCTTTCCGCTCTTCACGCAGATACCGTCGTCTCCGGCATCAAACTTGGAATTCACGATGAGTACATTCTTGCACGACTCCACATCGATGGCGTCTCCGTTCTGTGCATAACTCGGATTCTTGGCCAGAATATTGTCCACAATCAGGTTCTCGCACATCAGCGGATGGATGTTCCATGCCGGAGAGTTCTGGAATACCAGATCCTTGAGCAGCACGTTCTTGCAGTTCACCAGGCTGATCATCACCGGGCGCAGGAACTTGCGGATGCTGAGCCATTGTTCTTCCGTGAAATCTCCTTGCGGCACGTTCATCTTGGCTGTCTTTTCGCCTTCGAGATAACTCTCAGAGGGATACCACAGATCGTCGCGCTTGAAGATACCGCCGCCCGAAGTCATCTCCTTCCATTGGGCTTCGGTTACCTTCTGTTTCTTCAGCGGGCGCCACCAGCGGCCATTGCCGTCGATCACACCACGGCCCGTGATGGCTATGTTGACAGCATTACGGGCGGAGATGGGCGACTGTGTCCTGCGGGTGTCAAGTCCCTCAAACGAGGTCTCAACAATCGGATACAGTTTCTCGTCGGGTGAGAAAAAGATGATGGCTCCCTCCTTGACGTGCAGGTCGATGTTGCTCTTCAAGACGATGGGCCCCGTAAACCAAACACCTTCCGGAACGAGCAGCCGGCCACCGCCTTTCTTGCTCAGGGCGTCGATGGCTTTGGCGAATGCCTCCGTGCAGAGTGTCTGACCGTCACCTACGGCACCGTAGTCTTTCAGGTTTACTTCATTCTTGGGGAACTGCGGCTCGTTGAAAGCCTGCATCTTGAAGGGCAGGTTCTGGAAATACTTTTCGTACTTGTTCTCCTGGGCATTGGCAAGCAGGCATACGGCCAGCAATGCGAGGGTAAGGATGTTTTTTCTCATGTTTTCGTAATTTATTGGAACACAAAGACACAAAGAAGGAAGGGCTGCGCACAGAGAAAAACTTTGTGCCTTCGTGTCTTCGTGTTGAGTTAATATAATCATTCTATTACAAAAAAGACGGGAAACAAAGCCTTTTGTAATATTAATAAATGAAAAAACCCCGCTACAACAAATGTCGTAAACGGGGTTCATAATGAAAGGAGGAGTGGTACCTCCAGGAATCGAACCGGGGACACACGGATTTTCAGTCCGATGCTCTACCAACTGAGCTAAGGCACCATTTGCATTTCTTTGAATCGTGCTTCAGAGAAGCCTCATCGCTGATTTGCGGTTGCAAAGGTACAACTTTAATTCAAAAACAAAGCATGAAGCCAAAAGAATCTTTCACACGTTAACTTCTTTTAAGAAATGCTTTCCTTTCTACTTTTACCTTTAATCTATAATATCTATACTTTCATCCACGTCAATTTTCGCCATAAACCTTCCAATGGGCCGCGGGGGTGGTTGGAGAACCAGTAGCGGCAGAAGATGTATTGGCAGATGACCATCAGGAGTCCCACAAGTACGGCATAGGTGATGCCCAGTTTGTAGTAGCAGGCAAGGCCGTAGCCACAGAAGATGAAACTGCCGATGATGGATTGCAGCAGGTAGTTGGTAAGGCTCATACGTCCGAAGATGCACAGGTGACGGAGCACCTTACGGACACCCTCAAAGGCATACCAGGCAGAGACGATAGCCGAGACGATCATCAGCAGGATGAAGAGATTGTATATGGGCGTGAGCCACAAGGCCAGACTGCTGAAATCAACAATGCTCAGGACGATAACCAGCAGGGTAGAGATGCAGAAGATAAGATGCCATACCTTCAGATTGTTCCCCTCATTGTAGAACAGCCGCTGCCGTCCTAACTGCATGCCGAGGATAAAGAGGCAGAGCAATTGCGTCAGACGGCCGCTGAATATGTTGAACCTGAAGTTTAGCTCAAAACCATAGCGCAGGTTGTTGACGGTATTCTCCCAGAACGTACCGTCCTCGTGGAGGGTAATCGTCTGTTTGTAAATCTCAAAGAGCGTCGTGTGGTCTATCTTTGTGCCGCTCAACAGGCAGAAAAGCTCTACGGGCTGGATGGCCAGCAGGGCGATGATGCACCAGACCCACTTCGAGGGCAGATAGCTGATAGGAATGAGTATCAAACCATAGCACGCATAAAGCATCAGGATGTCACCGTCGTAGAAAGCTACATTGATGAGGCCGAACACGAAGAGCAGGCACATACGCCAGGCGAAACGGCCGGAAAAGGAGCGCCCTTTCTGCTGCTGGTTGTCGTTCATGATGAAGAAACTTAGTCCGAAGAGCATGGCGAAAATACCGTACATTTTTCCGGAAAGCAGCCACGCCAGCACGGAGGCCACCGTCTGGTCGCAAGACAGCGTGTGAAGGATAGGCTTTTCGGTGAAGATGTCGAAGTGCTCCACGGAGTGGTAGAGGATGATGCCAGCCACAGCGATTCCTCGCAGGGCATCGGCAACGTCAATTCGCGTATTGGGCAGTTGGCGGCTCTTGTACATATAAATTAAGGTAGATGTTCTTCGCGCTGGGTGAGGTTCTCGTTGAAGGTCTGCGAAATCTGTTCACTACGTTTCTGAAGACGCGGCGAGAAGACGATGCTGAAGACGATGGCCATGACGACAAAGGTGCCGAGCATGCCTCCCCAATGGACGGTACGGCCAAGGATATAGCTGACGAAGGCAGCACCGATGACAAGGCGCAACAGTTGGAAGGCCAGTAGTTTTACCCTGCTGGCGCGGCCGCTGTTCATGAGGGCCATGACGTCTTCACTCTGGCTGCCGTTGCGCATCAGGGTCCAAAGGAATGGAGCACAGAGAATAATGGTGAGCAAGGCCGTTACGATGTTTGCCCAGGGTGCGGGTAGCATGTTGGCGATGTAGGGTTTGCCGAAATAAATCATCAGGGCAATGATGGCCATGCAGAGCACACTATGAATCATGATGGTGAGACTGGTATGCTTCAGGTAGGCCTTCCAGTGGCTGTGCTGCTCTTCGGTCTCCTGTTCTTCCTCATCGGAAGCGTTGCTCTCCAGCTTGGCCCTCCAGCGTTTCGGCAGAATACGTTCCACAACGCCATAGGCAGGTTCTGCCAGACGGATCATATAAGGCGTGGTGAAAGTCGTGAACACCGAGACGGCCACCACGATAGGGTAGAGGAAGTCGCTGGTGACGTGGAGCGATGTGCCGAGTGTAGCCAGGATAAAGGCAAACTCACCAATCTGCGTCAGCGAGAAGGAGCATTGCATGGAAGTCTTCAGCGGCTGTCCGGAAAGCAGGAAACCGCCGGTACTGAGTATCGTCTGTCCCAGCATGATGGCGACAATGATGCAAAGGATGGGCACGATGTACTCGGCAATAAGTGATACATCGACCATCATACCGACGGAAACGAAGAAGATGGCGCCGAAGAGATCCTTCACGGGAGCCACGAGATGCTCTATCTGCTCTGCCTCTACGGTCTCTGCCAGGATGCTGCCCATGATGAAGGCGCCGAAAGCGGCGGAGAAGCCCACGGCTGAGGCGATGACCACCATACCGAAGCAAAGCGCGAGGGCCGTGATAAGCATGGTCTCGTTGCTCATCAGCGACCTCACTTTGCGCAGGAACAAAGGAATGAGATAGATGCCCACCACAAACCAGAGAACGAGGAAGAACGCGAGTTTCAGGATGGACATGAGCATCTGCGTGCCCTCAAACTCCTTGCTGACGGCCAACGTAGAGAGCATCACCATCAGCACGATGGCCAGGATGTCCTCGATGATGAGCACGCTGAGCACAAGACTGGCAAACCGCTTCTGCCGCAGGCCCATGTCATCGAAAGCCTTGAAGATGATGGTCGTGGACGACATGGCCAGCATGCCCCCCAGATAGATACAGTCCATCTTGCCCCATCCGAAGAGCTGGCCCGTGAACATACCGACGAGCATCATGCCCAGGATAATGGAGCAGGCTGCAATGATGGGGGCTGCGCCCATGCGCAGGATTTTGCGGAAGGAGAACTCCAGGCCAAGTGCGAAAAGCAGGAAAATCACACCTATCTCACTCCAGAGGTGTATGCCCTGCATATCGGTAACACTTGGCATGTAGGGCATGTTCGGCGAAGTCAGGAATCCTGCCACGATATAGCCTAACACAACCGGCTGCTTCAGTCGTTTGAAGAGCAGCGTCATGGCACCTGCACAGATGAGTATCAGCGCAAGGTCAGCTATCAGAGGTTCAAGTTCTGACATGGCGTTGATGTTACTTTACGCCGCCGCCGAGGGCAATGTAGAGGGCAATGACAGCCTTAGCCCCATTATACATGTTCATGGCCTCACTCAGCTGGGCATTCTTTTCCACGTTTTTCTTATTACTACAGTTAGCTGTCAGCGTGGGAATCAGCACGCCTAACAGTACAAAGACAAATTTCCTCATTTTTTTCATAATTGGTTATTGATTTAGTTTCAGCCACAAATTTACATCATTTCCCGCAAATCGCCAAATAATCACAGGCGAAAAGACCGCAAGGAAAGAAAAATTGCACCCGAATGGCAAAACGACTATGGTGCCACATCAAATTTCTCGTAGCCCGACAAAGAGGAAGAAGCCCGCAAGCCTCTTCCTCTTCTTATATACATACTCACGTCCACAAGACACTTGGACACTTCGACACTTTCTCAGGTCAGTTCCTGCTTCAGTTTCTTGTACTCGCCACGCCGGGTTCGCTCTATGTATTTGTCCTCAATAAACCGCGAGAGTGACTTCTGGGCAGAATTGCTCGTCTCGTAGCCAAAAGTCTTGGCAAACACCTCTGTGGTGAACTCCTCGGGCAGCCTTCTGTAACATTCTTCGTAGCGTGAGGTGCGTCGGCGCTCTATGCACGCGTCATTAGCCTGGTCCTCGAAGTACTTGCTGGCATAGCTGCCGAAGTAAAAATGCTGGCAGGCATACTGAATTTCAAGCACCAGCGAACAGAGCCTCCTGTCAATGTCGTCAATCTCGTAGGTACCTGTCTTTTCACGTTCCTCCCAATGTCGCATGTCGATAAAGGGGGCCGAGATGTTGATGCCATAATAAGGAATACGCTTGATGAGCATTTCATCGGCACGGTCCTGATTGAAACCAGCCATCTCCATGCGCATATCGCACCATTTCCACACATGTTCCACCAGTGGCCACAAGGGCAGTTCACCTTGCCGCTGATCCAGGCGGTAAGCCCATTGCCGCAAGGTTTCATCTGCTGTACGGTCTTCCTCCGTAGCCGTTCTCAAGGGAATCATCTTGAAGTCAGAGGGAGGTGCAGGAATAACAGCCAGACGGGTGGCAAGACCAGAGCCGAAGTTGCCTTCCGTAACCTTCTTGTGCAACGCCAGCAGCGTACCCGTGTAGATGTAGTTCCAAAACACATAGAATGAGCCATTCACAGCATCCAGATTGGCGTAGCTCTGCGAGTCTTCCTCGTTGTGAAACTGCTTCAGTTCCAGAACGTCACGGTTAATCCATCCGCCCTGCTTAGAGAGCCTGATGGTGTTGTCGAGCTCTGCGTCAAAGGTGATGAGGTGCAAGTGCCACGGCTCTCCGTTAATCTCCTCCGTAGCATTGAGCATATGACGGATGAAGACACTGTTTGACGTACGCGGGCCATTGTCCCTCACGATGGCTTCAGGCTGTGACAGTCCGCTTTCCTTCTGTTCCTTCGAAGAAGTGCCTCGCCGCTTCACCTCCTGCTTGTAGCGGTTCTCTGCTTCTGTACCCAGCTTGTCAGCCTCCTTGATGGGTTCGCAAAACAGCATGTAAAGACGCTTGGCAAAACGCTTACCGGCTCCCGGGTCGCCAATCACCATCACTGCATAGTTCAGGCGGCATTGTTCCGTAGGATCGGCATAGAAGCGATACCACGTACGCGTCATCAAGGTTCCCATAAAAGCAGCGGAAGTGAACAATACGCTTGGCCACAATTCACGCCTTACGCCATGACAAGCCTCCTTCAGACAGGGGAAATACTTCATCAGATCCTCTATCTCGTCAGCCCATCTGTTGACGGGTAATGCCGATGTCGGTGACACCAATTCCTGTTCAGGTGTTAGCACAATACCCAGCGAGAGCAAAGCCTCCTTGAGTTTGGCAGAGATACCGGCCGATGAAGGATGCTCACAGATGTAGCGCATGTGGCGCTCCACGTCCTCTCCACGCTCACTGACAATCTCTCTAACGAAGCCCAGCTGGCTCATCAGAGCCGTGAGCGAAGGCGCATCATTATCCACGATGGAAGCCAGCATACGACCCATCTTCATCATCCTTGCATGGCGGTCACCGGGAAGCGGATTTCCCATCAGTTCCACCAGTTTCAGGGCAATGTTGATAAGCGGCACACCATGATATTCGGTCAGCAGCTTGTGCTCTTTCTGTTCCTGTCCACAAGTTACTTGTCCACTAGCTGGCGACTTCTTGGCCGACGCCACACCTTCAGGTTTCCGCACCGTGCGACTGGCCTCGTAGTCCTGCCACTTTTGCTGTGTGGGGCCGCTGCCTCCCTTGCGGTACACCTCACCATAACGGGCTTCATAATCAGGATTCTGATAGTTCATCAGCCCGTCCCAGTCCACGTAGACAATATCCTCAGCCTTGGGCGTGAAATGCGTGTGGTCGGCATTCTTGCACGAAGCATCGGCATACTTCAGCACACCCAGCTGCTCTGCCATTTCATAGGCGTTATCCTGAAGGTTGCCCCACTCCATACGGGCCTTGAACACCACCTTGACGCCTTCACCGCCAGGCGTTATGAATATCCATACGATGCCCATAGCGGCAAAGTCGGATGTGGCCTTCCATTGTTCGGCCACCTCTGCTGCATTCGGCAGATGGTCCAGGTCGAGCGTCACCAGTCCCGTCAGATGAGCCTGTTCTTGCAGACGCCAGATGCCCGTCTTTCCCCAACTGTTCTTGCCTTCAGTAAACACGGCCGAGGGAATCACAGCCGGGAGCGACTGCTTCAGCGAGGCCACAAAGAGTGTGGCCCGCTTGCTGTCGTCGGCAGGAATGCGCTTATGCTTTCTGCGCATATCCTTTTTCTGTTCGCGTGACAACCATTTCTGATAGTCCGCGCTACTGATAATCTCCTGCACCAGGGCTTTCATCAGCTGCTCCTGTTCTGCGGCAGCCTTCAGCCTGGCTTTCCACTGGCGGTAACTGTCTACGAGCGTGGAGTTCTTCTTGCAGATTTGCAGCAGTTCCTGCACATCAATCTGCCTCACCATCGCATCAAGCGAATGCTGAAACGAAATCTTGTTGTTCATTTTCCTTATCCCTTTTTTAACGATTTAATAACCTTGATAAAAACATCCGAGGCAGGCAGACGGCGCACCAGCAACTGTGCCTGTCGCAGCAGTTCGCTCTGCCAGTTCTGGCTTGCAGCCAAGTCAATCTCGCCCGTGTAAATCAGCTTTTGCTGACTCTGGTTCATCCAACACTGAAGCCCTCCTTCGTTCACCACCCGTTGACGTTCGGGAAGTTTCCGCTTGGCATTAGGCTTCAGGTCCTTTGTCAGCCGGTCGAACTGCTCCGAGAGTTGCTCATACCGGTCAGGCGCATTAAGCAGACATTGCAGATTCAGCACCTGCTTCGGCTCCTTGCCCGTCGTTTCGTAGCGTTGGCCGCCGCCTTGGCATTTACGCACATTCTGGTGTGTGGGCTCACCTTCGTTGTAAGCCCTAAACTTAATTTCATCTCCGTTAGGAGCAATCTCGACAACTCCTCTACGCTTGACGGGATTGTTTTTTTCTTTTTCCTTCATATTGTATTTTTTTGAAGGTTAATAAAGAAATAGCCGGCTATTGGTGCTTTCAGGCTACACCGAACCTTTGGATTTCATTATCCCTGGCATACAACAAAAATGCACATGGGAAGAACTAATCTCCATGTGCAAAGATAGGACGATTCTTTTTAGCTGCAAAAGATAATCAGCTATTTATAACACGCTGATTATCAGTAATTTTTAAAACGGTATAAGGGCAGTATAAAAGGTATAAAGAAAAGGTATAAAGCAGGTATAAAGCTACCTGCTAATTACTTGCCGTTATTTATGAGTTTAGCATCTTTTCTTTTGTAAAACTCTAACTTATCCATCGGATTTCCAGTATCAGGATTGATTGTTTGAAATGTGTTTTTTAATTCTTTTTCAACCTTTTGTGTGTTCAAATTTGATTTGGCTTTTTTTAGATTCTTGGTCATTATCTTTATAATGCCTTGACTTTTCATCCAAGCCATAAAATGAGTATCCATAGTATCATTCAACCAGTTAAGTGATTCTAACACATTATGGACTGCGAAGGAGAAATCGATCTGTCCTAAATCATGTCGTTGAGTGTCTTTTATAGTTTGAACAATCTTAGTCTCGTTAAGCCTGTCATTAAGCACATCATAACTGCTACCGCCTTCATCTTCTGAATAATCATTCTTACCTTTCAGCAGAGTTTCAATCTCCCCACTCAAATTCCCGTCGTAAGTGCAGTTAATCCAATCATCCAGCCCTTCACTATGCTCAAACAAGCCTTCAGAGAACTGCTCCAATTCTTTCTTGTCTGAGTCGCGCATTTCCCTGCTTATCGTTACCCCAAGCATATCATAGAGCGTATCGCAATAATAGGATTTCCAATGATGACACATCAGCTTCCTGACTATCGCGAAAATGGTATGGGTCACCTGCTGCTTGTCGTGCTCGGTGGCTTCCATTTTTATTACACGGATATCCTTAAAAAGTTCAGCCCACAGCCTGTCAACAACTCTCTGGGTAACTCCCTCATTTTTAAAAAGCTCATCAAGCAAATGGGCAACGCCTACAAATATATTTTCGGCCTCGATATCTACCGCATTAAGATGGCTCGAACGCGAATAAAACACATCATCGCATGCCAGGAACAACGGATGTTTCTGTTTACTATAGTGGTTGCGGATGATTGTCCTTTCCGTACGTTTTAGTTCACTGAGCATTCCTTTGGCTTTCCATTTTTTTGTTGACATCGTCGAACCAAGTGTCAACCCCGTATTCCTTTGGCACATTCGTATCTCCCAAAAGCGCCACGAACTGAAATTCATCCATCGGGAACTCCATGCGTACGTCTTTTCCGCATGTATAGGTGGAACCGTCGTTATAACTCATTTTCAGGCGGAAGGGTTCGTCGGGGTTATCAGGTTCACTGGATATTAACTCTACCAGGTGTTCCAGCAACTGTGTCTTTTCATCGGCAATGGCATCGCTGTCGGGATTATCGAGTTTCACTTCTGCAGACTTTGCCTTTAGCATATTGTTCCTCAGATTCTTCAGGAAATCATCTTGCTTTATGATACTTTCCATTCGTGGATTTATACTTCCTCTGCTGAAGAAAAACGTGAACTTAGTCACCCGCAAATTATCCTTCTTGATAAGCTTGCGGGAGTGCTCTATGAAATTGACTTGCAATATCTCAGGCTTAATCCTTATCCTGAAATCCGCTTCGCTCTTGAGTTCCAGCCGGCTGTTGATACTTTCTTCGATTATTTCTCCCACCGTGTCTGGATCACGCCAAGGACTGGAATTTATCCGTATGGCTATCCTGCACTTGCAGCCTGAACGAAAATCAAAGATTATGTAGATATATGGATTCGACATGACCGGCTTCTCGTCGATGGGTGTGATTTCACCCGGCACTTTCTCACCCTTTTCGAACACCTTCAGTTGTTTCGGCTTTTCCAAACGCAGCAAAACAAACAGTTTTGAGCGGGACATCACGGTACAGGGATAGGTGGAGACCTTACCGTGTACATCTGTTCTTCTCATACCAAACGCTCCGGCTTTTTCTCCAAAGAGAGTGTTTAAAACTACTTTACGCTGTTCTTCTTCAGAAGGTTGTTGGCCTTCTCTTAACGCATCTACAAACCGAAATGAGTATAGAGCATATTTATCCATAGTATATATTATTTAGTCTTATTACTTTGTTAATTCTTGATACATCTTAAACAATTCGGCCACGCACTGGCTTTCCGTAAATGCAGACTTCACGGGGAAGCCGTAGGCCTCCATCACGGCACGGTCGTTCTGCTGATGGGCACGGCGCAGCTCCACGGGCATGAAGACGGGGTCATACAGATCAGCCAGGCATACATCTGAGAATTGTTTGCGAACATCAATAATGGTTTGTGCCGTCTGCTCTATCTTTGCTTTCTGCTCATCGGTGGGATTAGGCCAGGGGAAATTGTTATACACTACACTATTTGAATAACGATATCTTGTTTCAAGTCTGCCACAAACTGCTCTCATCCACGCCATATGAACATTTGACTGCATAATGCCAAAATGATATAGAGTGGCATTGGGCACCACATACACCTGATTTGACGCAATAACCTCTGGTGACAAATAAACCATTGGTATATAGCGACGTTTCTCTGAACAGACAGTGGGCACAGCAAGATACTTAGTTTGTGGCTGTCGTATCTCTGCAAATAATGTTGGCGTATCAGCTAACAGTACTGTGTTTTTGCGGTTGCTGGCGGCTCTCCACTTTTGTACACGTTCTACTTTCTCACGGATTATTGCATTTTTTGCATAGGAACTCAACGGCACGTCTTTTAACCAGACACACCAGCGACGAATAGAATGAAGCATTTCCTGTGCACCGATAAATGGACGCAAGAACGGCTCTATTGTTGGGTCTCTTTGTATCAGTTCGTCATGCTCTGAAAGGCTAATTGTATAGTTGCCGTCATCAAGGGCAAAACTACCATAGTTCATGGGGGACACATCACACAAAGGAGTATTACGTTTTGCTATAAAAACATCAGGTCCTTCTGTCAGATAAGCGTTGATGTGACTCACAAACTTCCTTTGGTCGTTGTCGAATAACGTTTTTGCAGAAGTGTCGCAGAAAGAAAAACCGACAATGACGCAATGGACATGGGCTTTGAGGGTCGCCTCACTGTCCCAGCGGAAGGTGCGGTGTGCAAAGTTAATATGTATGCCTTCATTAAAGAAAGGTTCCCAAAGCGAAGCGACTTGCTCTCCCTGACAAATGCTATTAGTTGAAACAAAGGCGGCACATGTTTTTTTATTACTGCGCATGAGATTAGCGGCTAGCCTATACCAGCAGCAAACGTAGTCCATATTGCCAACGTTTTTCCATTTAGGACCGAACACCGATATCATGTCTTGTTTCTGGGACTCAGACATCTGCCGTGCTCCCACAAACGGGGGATTACCGATAATATAATCAAATTTGACCTCATACCGCTGTGCATTGCTCTTGAAGCCGCGCTGATAGTCGTTCACAATCAGGTTTGCTTCTTCAATGACAGGTTCACCAGCCATCAATTTTGCCTCGTCCTCATACAGGATATGAACGTTCTTGGCGTGTATCGTCGGGATGTCCGATGGAAGTTCTATCACATCCCATTCCATCCTCAGCGCATTGCCTTCGCGGATATTGTGGTAGGGTTTCAATGGCAGGAAATCGATGTCGCGACGGATGATTTTCTCGGTCTCGGCAAGCATCTGGGCTTCGCTAATCCAGAGGGCGGTGGTGGCCACGGTAACGGCAAAGTCGTTGATTTCGATGCCGAAGAACTGCTGGATGCTCACCTTGATTGGGTTCACCTCCTCGAAACCGATGAAAGCCTGCCCGTGATAACGCTCGCGGATAGCTTCGTTCTCCAAGCGGCGTAGCGAAAGATAGGTCTCCGTGAGGAAATTGCCTGAACCACAGGCGGGGTCTAGGAAAGTGAGTGAGGCCAGACGTTCCTGATAGGCATCGAGTTTCTTCTGCCGCTGTCGCTCCACCTTCTCCTCTAAAATGTCGTCGAGTTCTCGGCGCAGGTCGTTCAGGAACAGTGGGTCTATCACCTTGTGGATATTCTCTATCGATGTGTAGTGCATGCCACCGGAGCGTCGGGTCTCGGGGTTTATCGTACTTTCAAAGACGGCTCCGAAGATGGTAGGCGAAATCTCGCTCCAGTCGAAATCCAATGAGGCATTCTGCAGCAGCGTCTCCTTCAGTTGCTCAGTGAACTGCGGTATCTCGATTTCCTCTTCAAACAGTCCGCCGTTGGTATAAGGGAAGGCTTTCAGGTCGTCCTGCAGATACTTGCTGCGCTTCTCCAAGGGCGTGTTCAACACATCAAACAGGTCACGCAAAGCACGGCGCATGTCCTTGGCCTCGTAGGTGATAAGGTAGTCGTGGAACTGGTCGTGGGTGAACACTCCTGCATCCTCGGCATAGAGGCAGAACACGATGCGCACGCACAGGATATTGAGCCATCGCAGGGCTTCGGGTGAGTTGTCGTCGTATTGTGTAAGCAGCGCCTCGTAAATTTTGCCTACTATCTCGCCGGCCTTCATCGAAACCTCCATCTCCTTCGATAGGTGCTCGCTCCTGACGTCGACGAGGAACTGCAGGCGGTAGTATTCCTTGCCCAGGTTCTCCAAAAGAATATGCTCAGGCTCGCCGTTGGGCTGCTCCATGTCGTAGACCAGAAATTCCTTGAAGTTGCACGTCACGATCCATCGCGGATGCTCCGAGAGCGGCATGTTAGCCACATAGCGCTTGGCCTGCTGGAAGGGATTCAGCACTGTCCCGTCGCTCTGCACAATGCCTTTGCGCAGGTCCTTGTCGAGCGATTTCTGCTCAATCAGCACACGGGTCGAAGGGATGTGGCCGTCTATGAAGTTGGTCTTGTCTACCTTCACCTGTTCCTCATAGCGTATGAACTGGCTGGGGTTTTCAATGCCGAAAACCTCAGTGAGCAACTCAGTCCAGTAGAGTTGCGAGTCGCCCTTCTCATAGCCGCGTCCTTTCCATCGCCGGGCAAAGGCTTCGGCTGCCATAGCCTGCTGTTTCTCAGTCTTCATTTGTCAGTATCATTTATTTGCTTTCAAAGGTACTCATTTTTCGTGAAACAGCCAAAGGAATGTGTTAAAAAGTGGTCAAGTGGCGAAGTGTCTTGTGGACAGGAGTAGAGGTGCGAAGTGAATGTAATTCAGGGAATAAGTATCCATTAGAATTTATATATATTATAATATATATAAATTTATATAATACTATTATTATAATAAAAATAATTACCTTGTGCCTGCTAAATGTCTCATTGCATGAATACTCTTGTCCACAAGTCACTTGGACACTTCGAAACTTCGACAGCCGTCAGGGCTCGCCCAGATAGTAGAAGATGTGCTCCACCATCTTGGGGGTGAATGAACGTTGGCTGGGGGCGTAGCCCAGTTCCTTCAGTTTGGCAGTGAGGTCACGGTTGAGGGTGATCCAACGCTTCAGTTTCCGCCAGGCGGCATCTGGGGTAAGTTCGGGGCAATAGAGCTGCGCCAGCTCCGTTCTGCCGTATAGTCTCGTCGTCTTTTCCATGCTGTAAAGTTACTAAAAATCAGCGAATTACACAAATATTTCAACCCAAACTTTAATGCTGATTTCTCGCTTTCTTTCTGATGAGTGGAAGGGTTGTTTCTGATGGTTAGAAGCATCGTTTCCAATGGTTAGAAGCAAGGCTTCCAATGGTTGGAAAAAACTTTCGGAATAAACGACGGGAACGGGACGGAACGGGATATTACGGGAAATGAGTCTACGGTTTTTCGTAATTTTGTGGTGACAGAAGAGGGAAAGCCCCTCTCACTTTAACCTTTAAACTTTTAGTATCATGTCACATCTTTACAAACTTGTTCAGAACAACAATGAGCACATGACGGAGGCTTATCAGAAGTGGTATGCTCGTCCGGTGTACACGGGGACTATCGACCTCGACGGGATTGCTGAGCGGATTCAGCGCAACTCTACTGCCAAGAAGTCGGACGCCAAGGCGGTACTGACCGAAATGGTGGAGGTGATCACCGATGCCCTGCAGGCTTCGCAGCGCGTTCACATCGACGGCTTCGGAACCTTCAAAATCGGTATCTCTTCGAAGGGCGTTTCCTCGGTGAAGGACTTCTCCATCACCGAGAACCTGAAGGGCGTGCGCGTGCTGTTCCAGCCTGAGGCCACCGTGGACAGCGGTACCCACAAGCGTGTGCGCAACATGATCAGCGGCATCGTCTTCCAGAACACCGCCGACCTGGCCAACGCTGCCGAGATTGAGGAGCGCAGCAAGGATGAGGAACCCGAGCCTTAATAAGAGACCCACCTAAATCCTCCCTGTTTAGGGAGAACTTTTTATTATTACCCTCTGCGGTATCGGGCTCTCCCTCCCTAAACAGGGAGGGCCGGGGAGGGCCTCCTGTTTTTTATTTCAGCGGATTCCAGCCTTGGGCGCGTAGGTCGAACTCCTGATTGTCACGGCTGATGAGCATGAGGCCGAGTTCCTGGCGCGTGATGTGGCCGATGAGCTTGATGTCGTCGAGCTGTTCAATCTTTTCGTGGTCGCCGATGGGAACCGTGAAGAGCAGTTCGTAATCCTCGCCGCCGTTGAGGGCGCAGGTGGTGACGTTGAGATTGAGTTCTTCGGCCATGACTGCTGTCTGGTAGTCGATGGGCAGGTTCTTCTCGTAGATACGGCATCCTACGCCACTCTGATTGCAGATATGGTGAAGCTCTGAGGAGAGTCCGTCGCTGATGTCCATCATGGCGGTAGGGTGGATGTTGGCTTCGCGGAGACGCTGGATGATATCGCCACGGGCTTCGGGCTTCAGTTGCCGTTGCAGCAGGTATTCCTTGCCGGCAAAGTCGGGCTGGAAATCGTTGAGTGCGGCCCGCTGGCTGTTGAGCATCTTGAGTTGGGCTTCATTGCCTTCGGTCTTGGCCTGATTGATTTTCTTCTGGAGGTCTTCGAGTTGCTGGTAATAGACCGTCTTCTCGCGTTCCAGCAGCTGGAGGCCCATGTAGGCTGCTCCGAGGTCACCGCTGACGCAGATGAGGTCGGTGTCATGGGCTCCGTTTCGATAGACCACCTGGTCGGCCTGTGCCTCTCCGATGCAGGTGATGCTGATGGCCAGTCCGGTATAGGAGGAGGTTGTATCGCCTCCCACGATATCGACGCCCCATTTGTCGCAGGCCATACGGAGTCCTGCATAGAACTGCTCCATGTCTTCCACCGTGAAGCGCTTGCTGAGGGCGATGCTGACAATCATCTGGCGTGGCGTACCGTTCATGGCGAAGATGTCGGAGATGTTCACCATGGCCGACTTGTAGCCCAAGTGCTTCAGGTCGATGTAGGTGAGGTTGAAGTGTACGCCCTCCATGAGCATGTCGGTAGTGACGAGCACCTGACTGTCAGGGTAGGAGAGTACGGCGCAGTCGTCGCCTACGCCTTTAAGCGTACTCTTGTTCTGGGGCTTGATGTCCTGGGTGAGATGCCTGATGAGGCCGAACTCACCGAGTTTGGATATATCTGTCATCGATTAACTTTAATCCTTAATCTTTAATCCTTAATCTTTTAATTTTAACTTCTGCGAATCATTTCGCGCATGATTTCCGTCATCTTCGGCTGAGCGCTGTTGGCAGCCTCCTGCACCTCTTCGTGGCTTACTTCCACAGGAACGTCGAAACCGCCGAGGTCGGTGACGATGGAAATGCCGAAGGCCTTGATGCCGCAATGGTTGGCAACGATGACTTCAGGCACGGTACTCATGCCGACGGTGTCACCTCCGAGGAGGCGGTACATCCTGTATTCAGCAGGGGTTTCGAAGGTAGGACCCTGTACGCCCACATAGACGCCGTGCTGCACCTTGATGCCTTTCTCACGGGCTATCTCATCGGCCAATGCGATGAGCTTGTGGTCGTAGGGTTCGTGCATGTCAGGGAAGCGTGGTCCCGTGGGGAAATTCTTGCCGCGGAGCGGATGCTCGGGGAAGAAGTTGATATGGTCGGTGATGACCATGAGGTCGCCGATCTGGAATTCGGGATTCATGCCTCCGGCGGCATTGCTGACGAAGAGCGTCTGTATGCCCAGTTCGTACATCACGCGCACGGGGAAGGTCACTTCTTTCATTGAGTAGCCCTCGTAGAAATGGAAGCGTCCCTGCATGGCCATGATATCCTTGCCTCCGAGACGTCCGAAGATGAGTTTGCCGCTATGGCCTTCAACGGTGGAAACGGGGAAGTTGGGAATGTCGCCGTAGGGGAATTCGTAACTATCCGTTATTTCTGAAGCTAATTGTCCGAGGCCCGTTCCCAGCACGATTGCTGTCTTTGGGCTTGTTGTCATCCTTTGTCTTAACCAGGATGCTGTTTCTTGAATTTTTGCGTACATAACCAATAATCTTTTCGTTAAACTCCTCCTCTTGCCCCAGCATGAACTTGATGCGTACGGGCAACTGGTAAATATGGTGGCGCACCTCCTCGGAGAGTCCTTCAAGACCGAAGAGGCGGGCGTTGTCTTTTTCTGTGGTGACAATCATCTTGGGTTCCGGCATGGCGGCAAACTGCTCGTTGAGCTTGCGGATATCCTTTTTGGAGAACTGGTGATGGTCGGCAAAGGTCATCGGCACGATGTCGCTGACGAAGGGCTTGAGGTCGATGATCATCTGTTTGGGTGAGGCGATGCCGGTGAGCAGCAGCACATGTGTGCCTTCGGGAATCTCCTTGAGCGGGAGTTCTTCGCCGCAATAGAGTGGCTGCAGGTCGCCGTACTCCAGTGTGGTGAAGAACAGCTTCTGGTAGGGATAGAGATTGAGGGCCTTGGTGAGCACCCGGAACTCCATCGGCTTGAGGTCGGCGGGGCATTTCGTTATGATCACGATGTCGGCCCTGGCCTTTCCGCTCTGCGGCTCGCGCAACCTTCCGGCAGGCAACAGCTTGTCGTAGATGATGAGCCTGTGATAGTCTACGAGCAGGATATTGATACCAGGCTTCACGTAGCGGTGCTGGTAGGCATCGTCGAGCAGGATGACATCGGTGTCTTTTGTGGCTTCATCAGAGGTCAGGCGCTCAATGCCGTTGCAGCGCTTTTTGTCGACCGCCACATAGATGCCGGGGAATTTCTTCAGAATCTGGTACGACTCATCGCCGATGTCACGGGCTGTGCTCTGCTTGTCGGCCAGCACGTAGCCGCGGCTTTTCCGCTTGTAGCCCCTGCTCAGTACAGCCACTTTCACCTTGTCGTGAAGCTGGCGGATGAGGTATTCCACATGCGGTGTCTTGCCGGAGCCCCCCACCGTGATGTTGCCCACCGAAATGACGGGAACGTCGAACGCCTTGCTTTTCAGGATGCCGAGTTCGAACATCTGGTTACGGATGCCTACGCCGATTCCGTAGAGCCAGCTAAGCGGGGTGAGCCATTCGTTGATCTTGATGAAGTCGCCTTCCATTTCTTGATGAAGTTATTATTTGATGTTCGGCTCAAATGGGATGCGTGCCTGGATGGCATCCTGCTGGCTGATGGTGCGCAGCTGCATGAAGGGTGCGTAGAATTCACCCAGTGTCAGGCGGAGTTCGCGGTCGAGATAGCTGCCGCCCTTGCCCGTGGCCTGATTGAGTAGCTGTTCCTGCCATGAAGGCATGGCGGGATAGGCTTTGGTGTGATGCTCTTTCAGCTTGGCCAGTTCGGCTGCCTTCTTCACGGCATCGTCGAGATTACCCAACTGGTCAACAAGTTTGTTGCCTAAGGCATCCTTGCCCAACCATACATGACCTTGGGCAATCTTCTCGATGGCTTCCACGGGCTGCTTGCGGCCGTCGGCTACACGCTTGCGGAACAGTTCGTAGCCACGCTGGATGTACTTGTCGAGGATGGCCATCTCTTCTGCGTTGAAGGGACGGGCCATGGTGCCGAAGGTGGTGTTCTTGTTGGTCTTCACTTCATCGAACTTCACGCCGAGTTTCTCAGTGAGCAGGCCGCTGAAATCAGGGAACATACCGAAGATGCCAATGCTGCCTGTCAGAGTGGTGGGCTCGGCCACAATCCAGTTGGCGGCGCAACTCATGTAGTAACCGCCGGAAGCTGCCATGCCGCCCATGCTGACGACAACGGGCTTCTTTTCCTTCAGTCGGGTGACGGCGCGCCAGATTTGTTCGGAAGCATAGGCAGAGCCGCCGCCGGAGTTGATGCGGAGCACCACGGCCTTCACCTTGTCGTCCTTGGCCAGTTTCTCCAGGTCTTCAGCCACGTCGGGGCCTACGATGGCATGCCCGCCGCCCATGATCTGGTTCTCAACTTGCTGGCTCACGATGTTGCCGTAAGCATAGTAGACGGCCACTTCCTCACCCTTGTCTTTCTTGCCTTTGGTGGCCAGCATCTGGCTGATGCCGATGGTGTTGATGTCCTTCTTCTCGTCAATCTTGAGGAGTTTGCGGATTTCAGGCTTCACCTGGTCGTAATAGAGCGCCTTGTCGATGAGCTTTTGCTTCTGGTAGTCGGCAGTGGTGCTGAACATGGTGATGCTGTCAGCATAGGCGTTCAGTAGTTCTTTGCTGATTTTGCGCGAGGCCGATACGTCGGTGAGCATCTGATCCCAGATGCCGGTGATATATTCCGTCACCTGCTCGCGGTTGGCATCGCTCATGCGGTCGCTGGTGAAGGTTTCGGGGGCACTCTTGTACGTTCCCACCTTCGTGAGCTGTACCTTCACGCCGAACTTGGCCATGACATCCTTTAAATAATAAGGAGTAGAGCCGAGTCCGTGCCAGTCAATCTCTCCCAGGGGATTAATCCACACCTGGTCGGCGGCACTACAGATATAGTAGGCACTCTGGATATATTGGTCGCCATAGGCCACGATCCACTTGCCGCTCTTCTTGAAGTCGAGAAGGGCTTCACGGATGGCATGGTTTGAGGCGGGAGAATCGCTTCCGAAAACGCCTGATTCAATATAGATTCCTTTGACATTGTCGTTATCCTTGGCTTTGCTGATGGCTTCCAAAATGTCGTCGAGTCCGAGGGATGAACCGTTGACCTCGCCCATCACTTGGGCCATGATGTCGTCTTCGGCCCTTTCCTGAAGAGCACCTTTCAGGTTGAGAACAAGCACCGAGTTGTCCTTTACTTTCACAGCAGAATCACCCGAGGCAAGCATTCCGATGATGGAAATAAAGCCGAAAAAGCCGATGATTGCGAAAAACAAGGCAATACCTACAACCGTCGCAAACACGTTCTTAAAGAAATCTTTCATAAAGCAATTGTCGTAATAATAAATAAAGTAATGTTAGAATATTTCTGCAAAGATACAAATAAGTGGGAAAAACACAAAATTATTAGGATTTTTTATTTCTAACTGACAAATTGTCGGTCAGCATAGTGGCGTGCCGCTTTGGCACGGTTTTCGCAATTCGTGGGGTAAAGTTTAAACATAAATTTTAAAAAGTTACAATTATGAACATTCAACCATTAGGTGATCGCGTGCTGGTATTGCCAGCACCGGCAGAAGAGAAAATCGGCGGTATCATCATTCCTGATACGGCCAAGGAGAAACCTTTGCGCGGCAAGATCGTTGCTGCCGGCAACGGAACCAAAGACGAGGAAATGATTCTCAAGGAGGGTGACCAGGTGCTCTATGGCAAATATGCAGGTACCGAACTGGAGTTTGACGGTGAGAAGTATCTGATGATGCGTCAGAGCGATGTACTCGCAATTATCAAATAAAAGATTAAGGATTAAAGATTAAGAATTAAAGTTATGGCTAAAGATATCAAATTCAATATTGAAGCCCGCGACCTGCTGAAGAACGGCGTGGATCAGCTGGCTAATGCAGTTAAAGTAACACTTGGCCCAAAGGGACGTAACGTGGTGATTGAAAAGAAGTTCGGTGCTCCTCAGATTACTAAGGACGGCGTGACCGTTGCCAAGGAGATTGAACTCGAGGACCACTTCGAGAATACCGGTGCACAACTGGTGAAGAGCGTGGCTTCCAAGACTGGCGATGATGCCGGTGACGGAACGACAACCGCTACCATTCTGGCACAGGCCATCGTAACCGAAGGCTTGAAGAATGTGACCGCCGGTGCCAACCCCATGGATCTGAAGCGTGGTATCGACAAGGCTGTCAATGCCGTTGTTGACTATATCAAGCAGAACGCCGAGAAGGTGGACGACAACTATGACAAGATCGAGCAGGTGGCTACCGTCAGCGCCAACAATGATCCCGAGATCGGTAAGTTGCTCGCAGAGGCTTTCCGCAAGGTGAGCAAGGATGGTGTGATCACCATTGAGGAGTCGAAGAGCCGCGACACACATATCGGTGTTGTCGAGGGTATGCAGTTTGACCGTGGCTATCTGTCAGGTTACTTTATGACTGATGCCGACAAGATGGAGTGCGTGATGGATCATCCCCGTATTCTTATCTATGACAAGAAAATCAGCAACCTTAAGGATCTGATGCCTGTGCTGCAGCCTGCTGCCGAGAACGGAATGCCGCTGCTGATCATTGCTGAGGATGTTGACTCCGAGGCTCTGACCACATTGGTTGTAAACCGTCTGCGTGCCGGACTGAAGGTATGTGCCGTGAAGGCTCCTGGCTTCGGCGACCGCCGCAAGGCTATGCTCGAGGATATCGCCGTGCTGACCGGTGGCCTGGTTATCTCTGAGGAGAAAGGCCTGAAGCTGGAGCAGGCTACGCTCGACATGCTGGGTACTTGCGACAAGGTGGTTGTTTCCAAGGACAATACCACCATTGTGAACGGTGCCGGCCAGAAAGATGCTATTGCCGACCGTGTGGCTCAGATTAAGAATGAGATTGCCAATACCACTTCTTCCTACGACAAGGAGAAGCTGCAGGAGCGTCTGGCCAAGTTGGCCGGTGGCGTGGCAGTACTCTATGTAGGTGCCAACAGCGAAGTGGAGATGAAGGAGAAGAAGGATCGCGTTGACGATGCACTCTGTGCTACACGTGCAGCCATTGAGGAAGGCGTCGTGGCCGGTGGCGGTGTCACCTATGTCCGTGCTTTGGATACCCTCCAGAATGTGAAGGGTGACAATGCCGACGAGCAGACAGGTATCAACATCGTGGAGCGCGCCATTGAGGAGCCGTTGCGCCAGATTGTCATCAACGCCGGTGGCGAGGGTGCAGTTGTCGTGCAGAAGGTTCGCGAGGGCAAGGGTGACTTCGGTTACAATGCCCGTCTCGACAAGTACGAGGATCTCCGCGAAGCCGGTGTCATTGACCCTGCCAAGGTGGCACGTGTGGCTCTTGAGAATGCTGCCAGCATCGCCGGTATGTTCCTCACCACGGAATGTCTCATCGTGGACAAACCTGAGGATAAGCCCGCCATGCCAATGGGTGGTGCTCCCGGAATGGGCGGCATGATGTAAACCGCTTAATATTTGACATTTACACCTTGATTTTGTAAAGTCAAGATATCAAAATGAAGGCTGCCGACTCGTTCGTCAGCCTTTTTTTATCTTTTTTTAGTTACTTTAGAGCAAAAAAGTGCCAAAAGATTTGTTTGGAATTTGAATTTTTTCTAACTTTGCATCGGAAAATCCAAAGATAATATCGGGTTCACCCGAATAAAGATATTTTTTTGATTTGTTTTAGTAGATTAGTTTTTAAGTAGTTTGTTTTTTGAAAATCGGGCGCTGTGACAGCATCCGATTTTTTTTGCGCCCTATTGGCGCGTTCTTCATTCTTTTTTATTACCTTTCGAGAAAATACTTTCGCTCGACAAAGCAAATTAAAACGAGTTTTATTTGCATTTGTGCTCTCTTAATCGTATCTTTGCAGTCAAGCAACAAAAAGTAGATGACAGAACAGTATATTTCGAGTGTTCAGAATCCGAAGGTGAAGAAACTTGTGGCGTTGCAACAGAAGTCGTCTGAGCGTCGCAAGGAAGGGCTCTTCGTGGTGGAAGGCTGCCGCGAACTGATGCATTGTCTGGAGGCAGGTTATGAGATTGATACCGTTTTCCTTTGTCCGTCCATTATGAAGGCAAGAGGGGAGGAGCTTCCTGCAGGCTTTCTTGATTCTGCTTCTTCCATTGAGGTTACGGAGCCTGTTTATGAGAAAATTGCCTATCGTGGCAGTACTGAGGGCATCATGGCCACCGTACATTCTCGTACCTTGGGGCTTGATGACCTTACGCTTTGTGAAAACCCGCTGATTGTGGTACTTGAACGCGTGGAGAAACCGGGTAATCTGGGAGCCATCCTTCGTAGTGCAGATGCTGCCGGTGCTGATGCTGTAGTCATCTGTGATCCGCTAACTGACCTCTATAATCCCAATCTCATCCGTAGTTCCATTGGTGCTATTTTCAGCGTGCCTTGTGTGGCTTGCAGTTCTGATGCGTGCATTGGTTTCTTGAAGCAGAAAGGCATCCGCATCCTGACAGCTCAATTGCAGGATTCAAATCTTTATTACGACACGGATATGCGTCAGGGAACGGCTATCGTGATGGGCACGGAATCCACGGGACTTACTGACATCTGGCGGAAGGCTGCCGATGCCCATATCCGTATTCCGATGCTCGGAAGGCTGGATTCACTGAATGTGTCTGTGAGTGCTGCCATCCTGCTGTTCGAGGCAGTACGGCAACGTGAGGGAATGAATAAATAGATGAATTATGCAACAGCTTGTTGAATTATATAAGAAATGGAGTGGGGAAGAGCCCCAGCGTGTTGATAAACTGCCCGGTGCCGGAAGCAATCGTGAGTATTATCGGATTGTAGGGGCCGGCGGAAGAAGTGTGGTGGGCGTTGTTGGTACCAGCCGCGATGAAGACCATGCCTTTATCTATTTAGCCCGTCATTTTAGTCAGTTGAAACTACCCGTACCCCGTGTACTTGCTGCTAGTGACGATGAATTGCGCTATCTGCAGGATGACCTCGGACAGGTATCGCTTTATGATGCTCTCCGCGGTGGACGAGAGGCTGGAGGACGTTATAACCAACGGGAAAAGGAATTGCTCAAGCGTACGATACGTCAGCTGGCCAATATCCAGATGCGTGGAGCCCGTGGACTTGACTGGAAGAACTGTTACCCGCAGCCTGCCTTTGATCAGGACAGTGTGCTCTTCGACCTCAACTATTTCAAGTATTGCTTCCTGAAGCCTACCGACCTCGATTTTCACGAGCTGAAGCTCGAGGCCAATTTCCGTATGCTGGCAAAGGACCTTACTTCAGAGGATTGTGAATGTTTCCTCTACCGCGACTTCCAGGCCCGTAACGTGATGATGGTGCAACAGCCATCATCCACCCCCCAACACCCAACACCCTATTTCATCGATTTCCAGGGTGGTCGCCGTGGTCCGTTCTACTATGACTTGGCATCCTTCCTTTGGCAGGCATCAGCCAAGTATCCCCATAAGTTGCGCCGTGATCTGGTGATGGAATACTATCAGGCATTAAAGCAATATACCGAAGTGCCTTCCACTCGTCATTTCGTGGAACGGCTGGCATTGTTCGTGCTTTTCCGCACCCTTCAGGTGTTGGGAGCCTACGGTTTCCGTGGCTATTTCGAGCGCAAGAAGCATTTCATTGATTCCATCCCGCCGGCTATGCAGAATCTCCGTGAACTGCTGAAGGAGGGGGAAGGAGGTTTCGGCTATTCGCTTTCACGTCAGTATCCCTATCTGGTGGATTTGCTTCACCGCCTTACTGAACTTCCGCAGTTTGCACAGATTGAGCAGCCTGCATTAAGTCGTGCCGACGGTTACAAGACGACCGATAACAATCCATATAAGGCTCATCCTCAGGATGGTCCCGCCACCTATTCGAAATACGACGGAAAAGGACCGCTCGTGGTGCGCATTTTCAGTTTCTCCTATCGCAAGGGGATTCCTGAGGATGAGTCGGGCAATGGCGGAGGCTATGTCTTCGACTGCCGCAGTACGCACAATCCCGGACGCTATGAACCTTATAAGAAACTGACCGGTCTCGATGAGCCAGTCATCCGTTTCCTTGAGGATGACGGTGAGATTCTTACTTTCCTGGAGAGTGTCTATCGGCTTGCCGATGCCCATGTACGCCGCTACATTCAACGCGGTTTCACTTCCCTGATGTTCTCATTCGGTTGCACGGGCGGTCAACATCGGAGTGTCTATTCCGCGCAGCATCTGGCCGAGCATATCCACCGCAAGTTTGGTATTGAGGTGCGCATCAACCATCGTGAGCAAGGTATTACCCAAGTTTTGCAGCCACGGGAATAATGCTTATAAACGAGTAAAAAACAAACGTACGTTTTGTTTTCTCGCACATTTGTATTAACTTTGCAGCCATGAAGCAAGCAATGATCTTTGCGGCAGGGTTGGGAACCCGCTTGAAACCCCTTACCGACACGATGCCAAAGGCATTGGTACCCGTCGGAGGAGAGCCGCTGCTTCATCATGTCATCATGAAGTTGAAGGATGCCGGATTCGAGCGCATCGTGATCAACGTGCATCATTTTGCACAGCAGATTATCGACTACCTGGATGCCAACCGCAACTTCGGACTCGACATACGCATCAGCGATGAGCGCGAAGGACTGCTCGAGACGGGTGGCGGCATCAAGAAGGCCCTGCCGCTCTTCGACCAGGCGTCGCCCATCCTCATCCATAATGTGGACATCCTGAGCAACCTCGACCTCGCGCAGGTGATGCAGACATCGGAAACAACGCCCGACGCCCTGCTGCTGGTGAGCCAGCGCAAGACAAAGCGCTATCTGCTTTTCGCCGACGACATGCACCTGAAAGGCTGGACCAACATCGAGACCGGCCAAGTGCGCAGCCCCTATTCTTCGTTGCGCGAAGATTCTTCACTCTTCACTCTTAACTCTTCACTTCAGAAATTGGCCTTCAGCGGCATCCACGTCATCTGGCCCTCGGTGTTTCCCCTTTTCAGCGAGATGCCCGACCGCTTCGGCATCATCGACTTCTATCTGAAGTACTGCCATCAGTTTGCCTTTGTGGGCCACGAACAGCACGACCTGCAGCTGATGGATGTGGGCAAGCTTGACACCCTGCATGATGCCGAGCAGTTCCTGAACAACTTGGAAAATAAAAAGTAAAACCATTATACATGCAACAGAAAATCATTATTCTCGACTTCGGTTCGCAGACCACCCAGCTCATCGGCCGGCGTGTGCGCGAACTCGATACGTTTTGCGAGATTCTGCCGTACAACAAGTACCCCGAGGACGATAGCGACGTGATAGGCGTCATCCTCAGCGGTTCGCCCTACAGCGTGCACGACCCCGAGGCATTCAAGGTAGACCTGTCGCGCTTCATGGGCCGTCTGCCCGTGCTGGGCATCTGCTATGGCGCCCAGTTCATCAGCCATTCGCTCGGCGGCAAGGTGGAGAAGGCCGACAGCCGCGAATACGGCCGCGCCAACCTGCAGACCGTAGATACCACCAACCCGCTCTTCAAGGGATTCGAGCAGCAGTCGCAGGTGTGGATGAGCCACGGCGACACCATCACAGCAATCCCCGAGGGCTTCCAGGTAATCGGCTCCACGAAGGACGTGAAGAATGCCGCCTTTTATGCTCCCTCTCCCTCGGGGAGGGAAGGGGAGGGGGTCTTTGCCGTGCAGTTCCACCCCGAAGTGTTCCACACGGTTCAGGGTTCGCTCCTGCTGAAGAACTTTGTGGTAGATATCTGTGGCAGCCGTCAGGACTGGAGTGCCGCCTCGTTCGTGGAGACCACGGTGGCCGAACTGAAGGCGCAGATTGGCAACGACCGCGTCATACTCGGTCTGTCCGGTGGAGTCGACAGTTCCGTAGCAGCAGTATTGCTCAACAAGGCCATCGGCAACCGACTCACCTGTATCTTCGTCGACCACGGCATGCTCCGCAAGAACGAGTTCAAACAGGTGATGGATGACTATAAGGTGCTGGGACTCAATGTTATTGGCGTGGATGCCTCAGAGAAGTTCTTTGCTGACCTGGCCGGCATTACCGACCCCGAACAGAAACGCAAAATCATAGGCCGCGACTTCGTGGAGGTCTTCAATGCCGAGGCCAAGAAGATTACCGACGCCAAGTGGCTGGCCCAGGGCACCATCTATCCCGACCGCATCGAGTCGCTCAACATCACGGGCAAGGTCATCAAGAGCCACCACAACGTGGGCGGACTGCCCAAGGAGATGAACCTCCAGCTCTGCGAGCCCCTGAAGTGGCTGTTCAAGGACGAGGTGCGCCGCGTGGGCCGTCAGATGGGAATGCCCGAGCATCTCATCACCCGCCATCCGTTCCCCGGACCGGGACTGGCCGTCCGCATACTGGGCGACATCACCCCCGAGAAAGTACGCATACTGCAAGATGCCGACGACATATTCATCCGCGGACTGCGCGACTACAAGGTGCGCCTTTCGGGCGAAGAAGCCCGCCGCGTGCTGGCTGCCGGAGTACCTGCTGATTTGCAGAACGGCACCATCGAAGTCTCCCTCTACGACCAGATTTGGCAGGCAGGCGTAGTCCTGCTTAGTGCCGTCCGTTCGGTCGGCGTGATGGGCGACGAGCGCACCTACGAGCATCCCGTGGCCCTGCGAGCCGTCACCTCTACCGATGCCATGACTGCGGACTGGGCCCATTTGCCCTACGACTTCATGGCCCGCGTGTCGAACGAGATAATCAACAAGGTGCGCGGCGTCAACCGCGTGTGCTACGACATCTCCTCAAAGCCGCCCTCGACGATTGAGTGGGAGTAACCCCCCTATGACCGAACAATCATCTTAAATAACAATAATGTATTATGACAACAGGTAACGTACGTCCGGCCTCGATGGAGCGCATTACAACTCCGGAACTGGCCAAGAAATTTATTGACGAACAGATCAGCGAACTCCGTGCCCAGATTGGCGACAAGAAGGTGCTGTTGGCACTCTCGGGTGGTGTCGACTCATCCGTGGTGGCTGCCCTTCTCATCAAGGCCGTGGGCAAGCAGCTCGTCTCTGTTCATGTGAATCACGGTCTGCTCCGCAAGGGCGAACCCGAACAGGTGGTGCGCGTGTTCCGCGACGAGTTGGATGCTAATTTGGTTTATGTTGATGCCACCGACCGCTTCCTCGACAAGCTGGCTGGTATCTCTGACCCTGAGCAGAAGCGCAAGATTATCGGCGCCGAGTTCATCCGCGTGTTCGAAGAAGAGGCCCGCAAGCAGGAAGGCATCAGCTTCTTGGCTCAGGGTACCATCTATCCTGACATCGTGGAGTCTGGTCCCGTCAAGTCTCACCACAACGTGGGCGGTCTGCCCGAAGACCTGCAGTTCGAACTCGTTGAGCCCATCAAGCTGCTCTTCAAGGATGAAGTTCGTGTGGTCGGTAAGGAACTTGGGCTGCCCGATAACATGGTGTTCCGTCAGCCCTTCCCTGGTCCTGGCCTGGGTGTCCGTTGCACAGGTGCTATCACTCGCGACCGTCTGGAAGCCCTTCGTGAGTCCGACTCCATTCTGCGCGAGGAGTTCGAAAAGAATGGACTGGCAGGCAAGGTATGGCAGTATTTCACCATCGTGCCCGACTACAAATCTACCGGTGTCAAGGACAATAAGCGCAGTTGGGATTGGCCCGTCATCATCCGTGCCGTGAATACGCGCGATGCCATGACCGCCACCATCGAGGAGATTCCCTATCCCGTGTTGCACCACATTACCCAGCGCATCATCACCGAGGTCCCCGGCGTGAACCGCGTACTCTACGACCTTACTCCGAAGCCCACCGGAACCATCGAGTGGGAGTAAAAGAACTAACCGATAATAAAAGAAATAGCCAGAGTTATTACGCTCTGGCTATTTCTTTCTATTTATTGTATGGTTTAGAGGAAACCGTCGCGTTCTCCGGCTACGAAGGCTTTGCCATCCTCGAAGAGATAGACGCGGAGATCGCCGAAGAAACCTGTGGCCTGAAGGAGTTTGAGGTCGATTTCTGCAGAACGGCGCTCGTCGTAGGTCTTGGCCTCGGCGATGTGGTTCTTGAACTCCAGTTGCTTCTTGTTGTTGTCGAATACGGATACCCACTCGTTCTTCTCGCGGTCACCGATGATGAATTTCTTTTCCATTGTTTTTTTGAGTTTTAGGGGTTTTTAAGTTTGTTTTCGGGTGCAAAGGTAAGGCGTTTTCCGTTACGTTGTTCTTCCTAAAAGCAAAAAATGAACGTTAACGTTTGCAAGAATGTTTGGCGGTTTGGTATTTATTGCCTACTTTTGTGGCATTGTAAACTTAATGGATTAATAACTTAAAACTTAAAAACAATGTATAGCGATCCCAAAGAGTGCCTCTACTGCACGAATAATCAGACACAGAAGGATTTGATGATTCAGTTTGCCGAACTGCGTGTCTCTCGCGCGTTCTTATTTAAAGAACAGACATACCGCGGTCGTTGCCTGGTGGCTTATAATGGCCATGTGAACGACTTGAATGAACTTTCTGACGAGGAGCGTAATGCCTTCATGGCAGACGTGGCTCAGGTGACGCGTGCGATGCAGAAGGCTTTCAATCCGGAGAAAATCAACTATGGTGCCTACAGCGACAAGCTGTCCCACCTGCATTTCCATCTGGCTCCGAAGTATGTGGATGGTCCCGATTATGGCGGCACGTTCCAGATGAATCCAGGCAAGGTGTATCTCTCGGATGCTGAGTATCAAGAAATGATAGAGCAGATTAAGGCAGTGCTTTGAAAGTGAAGAGTGAAGAATGATATGAAAGGTAAAATTCTATTAGTTGCTCTGATGGCCGTGCTCATGCTGGGCAGTTGCGCCACGAAGCAGAGTGCCATTAACCAGTTGGAGCGTTATTCATATGAACTGCGCGACAATGCTCAGTATTATTCGGTGAGAGACTGGCAGAATGCTGTGGATGACTTCAAGACCATACGCAAGCGTATTTCCAAGTTTGAAAGGGATTATACGCCGCAAGAGAAACAGCATATCGGCGAACTGGAAGGCCAGTGTGCGAAGTATATGGCTCAGGGAGCCAAGCAGCGTCTAGTGAATGGTGTGCGCAATATCGCAGGTGAACTGAATGGTATCATCGAGGGCATCCGTGGTGGATGGCCGTTCTGAAAAGAGTAATCGGAGATTTTGAGACCATTGATTTTAGGACGTTGGATCATGCTGTTGCTGGTGCTCACTATGAGTATCGGCATGAAGGCTGATGAGCCTGCCGGTGAAAGGCTGAAGGTAGGATTGGTGTTGGGAGGCGGCGGTGCCAAGGGAGCTGCCGAGATTGGAGCCCTGAAGGTGATAGAGGAGGTGGGGATTCCCATCGATTACATAGCGGGTACGAGTATCGGAAGCATTGTGGGAGGCTTGTATGCGATGGACGTCCCTTCCCGTCAGTTGGATTCGCTCTTCGTGAATCAGGACTGGCTGCAACTGTTTACAAATAATGTGCGTGAATTCCTGGGTCGAGTCACTCATCAGAAGCATTTCCATGAACTCAGGATACCCTTCCGTTGTGTGGCCGCAGATGTCAATGCCAACGAAGAAGTGGTGATGAGCGAAGGACTGTTGTGCGATGCCATGAGAGCCAGCATGTCTATTCCCGGTGTCTTCAAACCTGTCATCCAAAACGGCAGGATGCTGATGGACGGCGGACTGCTCAACAACCTCCCTGTGGATGTGGTGAAGGCGATGGGTGCCGATGTGGTGATTGCCATCGACTTGCAACAGAAGCAACACAAGGACCGTGAATTCTCGCTGAAAGACTTGTTGGGTATCGATGGCCCGCTCAACTGGTTGGTGGAGCGTCCTGACTGGAAAAAATATAACGCCAACCGCAAGGCGGTTGACGTTTATATCCATCCGATGCTTGACGGCTTCGGAGCCAGTGACTTCAACAAGACCGACATCCGGCAAATGATAGAACTCGGCTATGAGGCCGGAGTGAAAGCCCGTGAAGAACTGATAGCGCTGAAGCGCCGCATCTATTCTGGGAGATAGACAGTATCAGGCAACGATCTCGCGTGCACGTGCCAAAGCAAGGTCAATGTGGTTGCAGATATTCTCGCGTCCCAGAAGTTTCTCGAAGCCGTTCTTCATCAAGACGGCTTCCACTTTTTCATTTACGCCCGAGAGTACAATCTGAATGTTCTCCTTCTGCGACATCAGACAGAGGTTCTCCAAGTTGTGGAGGCCAGTTGAGTCGATGAAGGGCACCTTACGCATACGGATGATGCGTACCTTTGGATGCTTGCCGAAGCGCGTCATCATCTCCTCGGCGCGGTTACCTGCACCGAAGAAGTAAGGACCGTTGATTTCATATACTTCCACATGTTCGGGGATGGTGAGATGCTCCAGATTTCCGGCTTCCATATCGGCATCTTCGTTGAGGTCAATCTCATCATAGATGGCACGCACGTCGCTGGTCTCACTCATGCGTCGCATGAAGAGCAGGCAGGCGCAGATGATGCCCACCTCGATGGCGATGGTAAGGTCGAAGATGATGGTGAGCAGAAACGTGAGCACGAGTACTGTGACGTCGCTCTTGGGATTCTTCAGCATGGCCAGGAACGACCGCCAGCCGCTCATGCCATAACTGACGACAACGAGTACACCAGCCAGACAGGCCATGGGAATGTATTGTGCCAACGGCATGAGGAAAAGGAAGATGAGCAGCAGTACCACGGCATGAACGATGCCGGCTATGGGCGTACGTCCGCCATTGTTGATGTTGGTCATGGTGCGGGCAATGGCTCCTGTGGCGGGAATGCCGCCGAAGATGGGGGAGACAATGTTGGCCAGTCCCTGACCGATGAGCTCGGTGTTGGAGTTGTGATGGTCGCCGATGACACCGTCGGCCACCGTTGCCGAGAGTAAGCTCTCAATGGCACCCAGAATGGCGATGGTCATAGCGGGGCCAGCCAGTCCTTTAATGGTATCCCACGTCAGTTCGGGAACCGTGGCTCCTGGTAACTGGGAAGATATACTGAAACGGTCGCCAATAGTCTCTATGGAGGTGACACCCGCATAGTTCTTGAGCAACAGGGCTACGATGGTCACCACGATGATGGAGATGAGCGATCCTGGAATCTTCTTGTTCAGACGGGGCATCAGGGTGATGATGCAGATGCTGAGCAGACCCATCAGCGCACTCCAGAGGTCAATGTTTCCGATGTTGCGGCCGTAGGCAATCCATTTCTCAATGAAGTCGGCGGGATTCTCGTCCATCGTCATACCCAACAGGTCCTTGATCTGCGTGGTGAAGATGGTGACGGCAATACCGCTAGTGAAACCCACAACAATAGGGTAGGGAATGTATTTGATGATGGTACCCAGCCGGAGCACGCCTAACAAGATGAGGAACACGCCGGCCATTAGCGTGGCAATGGTGAGACCCTGCATGCCGTACTGCTGGATAATGCCATAGACGATGATGATGAAGGCGCCCGTGGGACCTCCTATCTGCACCTTAGAACCTCCGAAAGCGGAGATCATGAAACCCGCCACGATGGCCGTGATGATACCCTTTTCAGGCGAAACGCCTGAGGCGATACCAAAGGCGATAGCCAGCGGCAGTGCCACGATACCCACGATGATGCCCGCCATGAGGTCGGCCATGAACGTCTTCTTGTCGTAATGCTTGATGGCCGAAGCCATTTTCGGCTTGAAATCTAATGTCTTCATTGTGTGATTGTAAACTGTTATCCTTTTTACCTTGAAATAAGGGATGCAAAGGTACTGTTTATTTATAAAACAGCATGCTCTTTTCCCGATAAAAATCCTTTTTGAGCCAATTTAATGATGCAAATCATTTTCGTGGCTTTTCTGTCGTGATGATTTGTATATATTTGGTGAAATTTGACAACTGTAATAAAAAAAAGAGACAAATAATTTGCTTGTTGGATATTTTTGTATATATTTGCATTCGAATTGAATTATTAACCTTACTAAGATGATTAAACCCTATTCCGGTAGACTTCGGATGAGGTATAAAGATGTAATTTTGGATGTCTTTTGTTGGATGTAATTAGCGGATGTTTTATGTGGATGTAATTAGCGGATGTCTTTTTTGTGATGTTTTGTTTGATACCTTTTTTTACACTAACTTATATGTTTTACTAATTAACCGTTTTATGAATTATTACTCAAAAATCCTTTCAGTCATCTGTACGGGTTTATTGGTATTGGGGACAACTATGTCCGTTCTACCTGTCAAGGCCGAAGAGTCACCTCTTCAGTCAGGCTCGTCTATGCAGGTGAGAGGTGTTGTGCTTGACTCTGAGAATCAGCCGGTTATCGGAGCGAGCATCGTAGAAGTGGGCTCCAAGAGTAACGGAACGCTGTCGGGCCTTGATGGTTCGTTCTCGATTTCCGTTGCACGAGGTGCAAGTTTGAGAATCTCCTGTGTCGGTTACAAGACATCAGTCGTGAAGCCGACCGCAGGGCGAAGCCTTTCCGTTGTCCTTGAAGAGGACGCCGAACTACTTGACGACGTTGTGGTGGTGGGTTATGGTACCCAGCGCAAGAAACTGGTTACAGGTTCAACCGTGCATGTAACCTCTGAGAACATCGAAGCCGTGAATGCTGTGGATGCCTTTGGTGCCTTGCAGAGTCTGGCTTCCGGTATGAACATTGTCATGAACTCCGGGCAGCCAGGTGAGGGTTACAAGGTTGTAATCCGTGGTATGGGTACCGTAGGTTCCAACACCCCGCTGTATGTGGTTGACGGTGTGCCAGGTGCCAATATCGATGACCTCTCTCCGAATGATATCGAGAGCATCGACATTCTGAAGGATGCTGCCTCCAGTGCCATCTATGGTGCCCGCGCTTCCAATGGTGTCGTTCTCGTTACCACCAAGAAGGGTAAGGCCAGTGGTGGACGTATACGGGTGTCATTCGACGGCTATCTGGGTTGGCAGAATGTAAACACCAACGGTGTTACTCCTTTGAACGCCACCCAGTATATGGAGATTATCAACAAGGCCCGCGAGATTCAAGGCGTTGAGCCATACGTTTGGGAGAATTACATCCCCAAGCAGTATGCTTTGATTCAGAATGGAAGCTGGAACGGTACCAACTGGCTCGAAGAAACCACCATTGACAATGCGCCGATGCACAATGCATCTGTCACGATCTCTGGTGGCGGTGACCTGTCGCGTTTTGCCCTCGGTTTCACTAAGTATCACCAGACGGGTACACTTGGTGCACCAGCCGATCCGAAGTTCGACCGCTACACCGTTCGTCTGAACTCCGACTATTCGCTGATCAGGAGCAAAGGCCGCGACGTGCTGAAGGTAGGTGAGAACGTGACCTTCTCTTCTACCGACAAGCGTGGCGTCTCTGTGGGAGGTATATATGGCAACAGCATCCGAACGCTTCTGGCTATGACCCCACTGCTGCCCCTCTATAATGATGAGGGAGAATACTACGAGTATAAGGATATCCTGGCCGACAAATGGAACTTCCTTGATGAGGCGTCCAATCCGTTGGCATCGATGAAGTATAATAATAGCATGGGCTACAACAAGGGCTGGCGTCTGCAATCTAACTTCTTCCTGGAGTTTGCACCCATCAAGGGTCTCACCTGGCGTACAAGTGCAGGATGGCTTTACCGCCACAGAGAGAGCCGCAGCTATGTGCCTGTCTATGAGCTTAGCGCTAAGAATATGCAAGCCAATGACGAAGTCAGACAGAGCCAATCATACAGCATTCGTTGGTCTTTGGAGAACACAATCAATTGGGTGAAGTCCTTTGGCAAACATAATATCGATGCCCTCCTCGGACAGTCTGTCGAGAAATGGGGTTATGGCAATGGCCTCAACGTAACCAATGGCAACTCACAGTTCCCGGGTTCGTTCGAACATGCTTTTATTGACAATGCCAATGTGATAGACAAATCGTTGACCTCGGTCGGCGGTAGTCCTGAAGCACAGGGTGCCATCGCATCGTTCTTCGGACGTGCCAACTATAACTACAACGAGACCTATCTGCTCTCACTCGTACTCCGTGCCGATGGTTCTTCCAATTTCAAACGCAGCAAGCGCTGGGGTTACTTCCCCTCTGTCTCTGCAGGTTGGGTGATTAGTAACGAGAGCTTCCTTGAGTCAACCCAGAGTTGGTTGGATTTCCTGAAACTGCGTGCAAGTTGGGGACAGAACGGTAACTGTAACATCTCCAACTTCCAGTATCTGGCCACCATCAACATCAACGAACCTTATTATTTCGACAGCAAGGACACTCCAGGACTGGGTGCCTTCCCTGATATTCTTCCCAATGAGGATGTGAAATGGGAGACCTCTGAGCAGCTTGACTTCGGTTTTGATGCCCGTTTGCTGAAAAACCGTTTAGGTGTTGTATTCGACTGGTATAAGAAAACCACCAAGGACTGGCTGGTAGTAGCTCCGGCATTGCTCTCATACGGAACGAATGCACCTTATGTGAACGGTGGTGACATCCAGAACAAAGGTTATGAGGTTCAGTTGTCTTGGAACGACAAGATTGGCAAGGACTTCAGATACAGCATCTCGGCCAACTTCTCACACAATAAGAACGAGGTTACCCGTCTGGCTAACGCCGAGGGTATCATCCATGGAAGCGAAAACGCCATTGCACAGAACACGGCCGAGATTAACCGTGTACAGGTAGGCTATCCTATCGGTTACTTCTGGGGTTATGAGATGGAAGGCATCATCCAGAACGAGCAGCAGCTGCAAGATTACCTCGACCGCAACTGTAATGGTGATAAGGCTAATTCACTTCAGGGTGCATCGTTGCAGCCGGGTGACGTGATGTTCAAGGATCTCAATGGAGATGGTAAGATCACGAAAGAAGATGACAAGACTATGATAGGTGATCCGAATCCTGACTATACCTTAGGTCTGAACATCAACATCGCCTATAAGGGCTTCGACCTGGGTATCAACGGCTATGGTTCCTTCGGACAGCAGGTGGCCAAGAGTTACCGTCAGTTCTCTGACCATCCCGATGACAACTACTGTACGGATGTCTATACTAAGTATTGGACAGGCGAAGGCAGCACCAACCGCTATCCGCGCTTCTCCGACGGTAAAACCGCCAACATGTCTGAAATCTCACGCGTTTGGATTGAGGACGCCGACTTCTTCAAGATTTCCCGCATTTCCTTCGGCTATGATTTCAAGCGTCTCTATTCGAAACTGCCCGTACAGAAGTGTCGTCTCTATGTATCTCTCAGTAATTTCATCACGTTCACTGGCTACTCTGGTATGGATCCTGAGGTTGGCTTCGGTAACGGAAATAGCTGGGCATCTGGTATCGACTGTGGCTATTATCCTTCGTCACGTGCCTTCCAGGTGGGTCTGAACGTTAACTTTTAAGAACTGATAATTCATGAAGATTATGAAAAAGAATCTGTTATATATGATCTGCGCTTTATGCGTAGTCTTTGGATTGTGTGCCTGTGAAGATTTCCTCGACACAGACAACCTTACGAAGAAGGATACCTCGAATTTCCCGATTAGCGAGAGTGATGCCGTTCAGATGGTAAATGGCATTTATGCCGCCATGAACCGAAATCTGGCCGACCCCGAGGAGGATCCTTTCTTTATCTTTGACATCGCTTCAGACGATCGTCTGGGCGGTGGTAGCCAGAGTAACATCGGTGCCCAGGGCGTTGACCGTCTGATGAATGCTTATCTGGACTGGATGAAACCCCTCTGGAAGCAGCGCTATGCTGGTATCAACCGTGCCAACAATGCCTTGGAAACTATCGATAATGTGAAGGAATGGTCTTCAGGCGATAAGAAAAACCAACTGCTTTGCGAAACCTATTTCCTCCGCGCCTTCTATTATTTCAACCTGGCTCAGGTATTTAATGGTGTGCCTCTGGTATTGTCAACTGAGCCCCAGAATCTGCCAAGGGCTACACCGGATGAGGTATATGCACAAATTGCCTCCGACCTGAAAGCTTCCATTGAGGCTGGCCCGTCTACCAAGTATCCTAACTTTGGTATCGGGCGTGTTTCCAAGTGGGCTGCCGAGGGTATGATGGCTCGTGTGTGGCTGTTCTATACCGGTTTCTATCAGAAATCTGAACTGCCCCTCGCTGAGGGAGGAAGCATCTCCAAGGCGCAGGTCGTATCATGGCTCGAGGATTGTATCCAGAACAGTGGCTACGGACTTGTCAGCGACCAGCGTAACCTCTGGCCTTATACCAATCCCTACACAGCCAAGGACTACCCCTATGCCCATGATAATGGTTTGAACTGGGAGACCGACGAGAACATTGAGAGCATGTTTGCCGTTAAGATGTCGAATGTTCCCGGTTGGAGTGCCGACGGTCTGCTGCGTCACAATCGTATTGTGGAGTTCTACAACCCGCGTAAGACCACCGAGGCAGCCTTCCCGTTCTCTGTACAGGGCTATTCCAACGGTCCCGTGTGCTGGAAGTTGTGGACCGATTGGGCTGAAGATCCCGATTACGCTGGCGACTACCGTCGTGTAGGCTCTATCTGCAAGCGTGCCGATGAGATTCCCAATTATAAAGGCGACCCTGCCAAAGAAGTGGAGAATACCGACCTGCTGGCCAAGAAATACATCGGCTGTGAGGCTTGGAATGAAGACCACAGCGGCCGCTATCTGAGCTACGGCTACTACTATGGTAGTGAGAACAACCGTCAGACCGGTTTGACCCAGTCGCTCGTATGGCTGCGCTTTGCCGATGTGCTCTTGATGCACGCTGAGCTCACCGATGGTAAGACAGTCTATAATGGCAAGAGCGGCCTGAATGCCGTCCGTCAGCGTGCTGGTCTGCCCGATATTGCCTATAGCCTGTCCAGCCTGAAGAAAGAGCGCCGCTATGAGCTCTGCTTCGAGGCTCTGCGCTGGAATGACCTCCGCCGTTGGGGAGATGTTTCCGAGAAGGTGAAGAACCAGGTGGGTAACCCCATCCTCAATCAGGGTATTCCCGGAGAATATGCCTTTACCAACGACTTCATGAAGCGCTATGCTGACACCGGCGGCGGATTCTTCAAGATCCCCGAGGATCAGGTGACTTTGTCGGAAGGTGTATTGGAGCAGAACCCCGGTTGGGGAGACGGCACCAACTGGGTGAAGGGAGACCTGCCCTACAAATTCAAATAGCCTATCCTTTCAATGCTATGAAACCACAAGGGGGTCGCGAAAAGCGACCCCCTTTCTTCTATTCCGCTATGAAAAATAGATTTGTGGGTGGGAAGGCAACTATTGATTGACAGGTTGCTTCATTAGATTCTCCAACTCCGAATCGGGTTTCTCGAATATTTCTTCGGGCTTGTAAAATTTAGTCGGCATGGTTGCAAAGACCTTGTTGTTGTAGAGGAAAACAAAGTCGTAGAAGCCTGGCTCAACCTCTTCGGGATGAAGATAGAAAGAGCCCCAATGAGCGTCTTCTTCTGCCTCAGGATCTTTGTTCAATTCGCACTCTTGAATATAACCAGGGGTTTTGTCGCTCAAAGTGTTTTTCTGGTAAGAACTTTGGTCGGCATTGTGCTTGAAAACCATCACCTTGATGCCTGTCTTTGCGTTTGATTGTGGATGAAACTCTATCCATTCGTTCAATTCAAAAACAGAGCGGATACCTTCTGTGGCGTAGGGCTTGTGGTTGAAATCACCGGTGCCGCAACGGTCGCCGAATAGGCTCAGGCCTGTCATGACGGGCTTTTCTCCCTCTTTGAGGTTGACGAAATAGAGTTTGCCAAGTACCGTAGTATCTTGAACTTGAACTTCCGCAATGTTGGCTTTTACATCATTTGTACCATTTGTTCCATTCTTGCAGTTTACTGTTGAAAACAGAGCAAGAACTGCGATAATTGATAAAGCGATTCTTTTCATACACCTTCTTTCCGCAACACTATTGTTTTTTGTGGTTTTAATGTCCTAGGCAACAAAGAGTTGCCAGTGGTTTTGCCATGCCAGATATTTCACTTGTCTTAGTGCTGCGATTAGAAAACAAGCATCACTCTGATACAGCATGGCAAAGGTACAAATAAAATCAGAGAAATCCATACATTTGATGGTTTTTTCTACCTTAGCCTCCGCAAATAGGAGAATATTGCAAAATTGCATATTGCATACGTTTTTTTTCAGGCGAGAAGAATTTGTAGGTTAATAAAGATTAATTATTTTATATAAATAATTGATTATTAATAATATATATAATATATACTATATATATACTTTAATCATTCTCTCCTCCTTAATAAAAAATTGAATGCAATATGCAATTTTGCAATCTAACTCGTTTTCGGTGCGCTTTTGCTAAATGAACATGTCTTGCTTCCAATGGGTGGAAAGGTTGCTTCCAAAGTCTGGAAGGGATGCTTCCATTGGTTGGAAACGTGGCTTCCAATGAGCGGAAGTGATACGCACAAAAACAAAGCGGAAACCCCAAAGGTTCCCGCTGATTAGATAATAGGTCGTAAAATGATTTATTTGTTCTTCAGGATGTCCTTGATATCAGCCAGCAGCTCTTCAGTGGTAGGACCTGCGGGAGCCTCGGGAGCGGGCTCTTCCTGCTTCTTCAGCTTGTTCATGGCCTTGATCATGCAGAAGATACACAGGGCGATGATGAGGAAGTCAATGATGTTCTGGATGAATGTACCGTATTTGACGGTAGCGTCACCCACCTTGGCAACCAGACCGTTGAAGTCAACACCACCGGTAAGCATTCCGATGATTGGCATCAGCACATCGTCAACCAATGAAGTAACGATTTTACCAAAAGCACCGCCGATGATCACACCGACTGCCATGTCCATCACATTGCCCTTCATGGCAAATTCCTTGAATTCTTTAACAAATCCCATAGTTTTAAATTTTTAAATTAATAATATGTTAACGCTTCTTTTTCTTTGGTTTTGTAATCTTCAAGTTGCAATCTTGAATTGCAGTTTTGGTTTTTTATTTTTGAACCTTAATCTTAAATACTTTTTAATATAATTAAGATTGTATTCGAGTGCAAATATAGAAAAAATATTGTAACTTTGCACGCGAAAAAAGAAAAAAGTGCTTTATGGGGGCAATTTTTTTACAAATAAATGCGAAAAGCCCCTCTTGGCAGGCAAAAAGGTATGTAATTGAGGATTTTATTTTAACCCTTTTAATATAATTAAAAAATGACAAAAGTAGCTATTAACGGTTTCGGCCGTATTGGTCGCCTCGCTTTCCGTCAGATGTTCGAGGCTGAAGGTTATGAAGTAGTAGCAATCAACGACTTGACAAGCCCCAAGATGCTTGCTCACCTGCTGAAGTATGACACCGCTCAGGGTGGTTTCTGTGGCAAGATTGGTGAGAACAAGCACACTGTTGACTGCACAGACAACTCTATCATCGTTGACGGTAAGGAGATTACCATCTATGCTGTTCCCAACGCCGCTGAACTGCCTTGGGGAGAACTCGACGTTGACGTTGTTCTGGAGTGCACAGGTTTCTACACTTCTAAGGAGAAGGCTTCTGCTCACATCAAGGCTGGTGCCAAGAAGGTTGTGATCTCTGCTCCTGCTGGCAACGACCTGCCCACCATCGTTTACAACGTAAACCACAAGACCCTGACTCCTGCCGACACCGTTATCTCGGCTGCTTCTTGCACCACTAACTGTCTGGCTCCCATGACCAAGGCTCTGAACGACTTCGCTGCTATCCAGAGCGGTATCATGACCACCGTACACGCTTACACTGGCGACCAGATGATTCTCGACGGTCCTCAGCGCAAGGGTGATGTTCAGCGCGCTCGTGCTGGTGCCCAGAACATCGTTCCTAACTCAACTGGTGCTGCCAAGGCTATCGGTCTCGTAATCCCCGAGCTGAACGGTAAGCTCATCGGTGCTGCCCAGCGCGTTCCCACTCCTACAGGTTCTACCACTATCCTGCACGCTGTAGTGAAGGGTGAGGTTACTGTTGAGGACATCAACGCTGCCATGAAGGCTGCTGCCAACGAGAGCTTCGGTTACACTGAGGAGAAGCTGGTTTCTAGCGACATCATCGGTATGAAGTTCGGTTCACTCTTCGACGCTAACCAGACCATGGTAAGCAAGATTGGTGATGGCAACTCTCTCGTACAGGTTGTTGCTTGGTACGACAATGAGAACTCTTACACTTCTCAGATGGTTCGCACCATTAAGTACCTCGCTGAGCTCAAATAAGAGAAGTCTCGACTAAAATATTGGCCGTCCGATTTTGTCGGACGGCTTTTTTTGTGTATCTTTGCCCCGACTGTGATGAAGTGGATAAGTACTAATCTGAATATCATTATATAAAATAAGGTGTATATATGAGAAAAATGTCTTTATTGATCATGATGCTGCTGGCCGTGCTGACGGCACAGGCACAGTTCGATGCCAGTTCTGACCCCAGTTTCGAACGTACTCCGCTCTCCGTGATTCAGGATGGATGGAAGACGAAGGTGATTACCGATGTGCCTACAGCTGGTATCGGTATCATGCTGGAACGTTTCGATATGACATGGCCTACGGGAGCCGTGGGTGATGTCTGTCAGGTGATGCAGACCGGCGTAGCAAAGAAAGTGCTCGACAAGAATGACGGCTATACCGTTGAGGTGGACGCCCAGAACGGCTATGTGGAGTCGTATAATGAAGGTAGCGACCGTCAGACCATGTCGGCTTGTGTATGGCGCCGTACGAATGGTCACCGGCTCTTTGCCGTTGTTATTTCTCAGCCCGTCGATCCGGAAATAGAGCTGGTCTGTTTCTACGACTATGACCCGCAGAAACATATCCTCACGCCAGAGCCTGATATTCTGGACCAGATCCAGCCGTTGTTCCCTACGGCTTATATGAACTTCGTACTTCCCAAGGTGGGAAAGGATTTGATTGTTTCCGAATACAGCAGCGGCAATACATATAAGAGAATCTACAAGTGGAATGGTATGATTCCCGTCTATGACAGGACGGAAAGGGAGTCGATGGGGCTTGAAGACACCGAAATGATGAACGCCGCTGGCCCTTCAATGTCGTTCCCCGTCAAGTTCAGTGGTGCCAAGCCTGGCATCAGTGACTTTGTCACGGCCATTCTCTCACAGGAAGAACTCTGTGACTCACAGATCAATGTGGCTGCCAATTGGAACAAACGCCGTTCTGGAAAAAAACTGGCGAATGGAGTATCGATTGTCGTGGATGAACGCAATGGCTACTTCCGCTTTGAGATGGCATCTGGTTCTTCGGAGGTCTGCTATACGGAATACTGCTATTGGAACTGTTCTGACGGCAAGCACAAACTCGTGGCCGAAAACACGGGAGTGGTCATCAACGGCAAATATGAGAATACCGAATGTACCGGCCTGATGTTCTACCTCTATGACAATGAGACCCGCGAGCTAACCTACACTTCGCCCTACGATATGGGTGCCGGCATTCAGGTGAATCCCGTCGTCAGCTATTCTCTGCCCCGTACGGGCAAGGACATCATGGCCGACATCAATGACGAGAAACATGTCGTGAAGATCCGCATGAAGTGGAACGGCATGAAATTTGACCAGGAACAAGTAACAAAGTAATTATTTCAGATGAAGAAGTGGATAGGAATCACGTTGTTGCTGGCGGTGCTGTCAGTGGCCGTGGGTGCTCAGGCTCAAGGAGTCGGGAAGTACAAGCGAAATGACTTTTCGTTCAAGAGCACGAAGGTGAAGAATGCCGAGGGTGAGCTGACCCATGTGAAAGTGGGGGCCTACGTAGGCAATAAACTCGTTGACGAGTTCACTATCGAACTTGGCGGTGTGCCGATGGAAACCACAGCCGATGCCGTGGGAACGATCAGTGAGGCTGATCTCAACAATGACGGTATTCCCGACGTGAACATCTATCTAGGATACTATGGAGGACATCCCAACGATGTCTATTACGAGGCTTTGATATGGGATTCTGAACTCGGGCGCTTTCTGCAGGCTGACGGCTATAAGGAACTGGCGGAGCCGATGGTTGATGACCAGACTCATCTGATCTATACCAATCTTCGGGACGGCCCTGAGAAGCGGGTTATGGACTATTATGGATGGCAGCGCAACAAGATACGGCATCTGCGTTCGGAGACCTTTGCAATTGAAGACGGCGGTTCCACGGATTTCAGTGGCCTGCTCGACTTTCCTTGTTCCCGGATTGATGCCAAGCTCGACGGACGCATTCCGGTCATTATCGCTTTCCAGGAGAATAACGACGACAACGTGGCTGGTTACATCTATTATCCCAAGGCAAAACATCCTGCTCCCATTATGGTGGCCGGCTATGTGACACATGGGAAGGACGGTGACTTTTATTCCCTCAACGAGTATCAGGCAGACGGTATCATCACGGGCACTATCGTGATCCAGCAACAGTTGGTTGACGGATGGGACCATCAGGTGACGGGTACATGGACGAATCCCAAGACTCAGAAAGAACTGAAGTTGGCGGACGTGAAGTTCAGTCGAGAGATGCCAGATTGGTTCAACAAGTCGCTCCTTGCCCCGGAAGATCCCGGCAATATTGGCCGTGAGTATTCCTTTCAGCGTTGGCGCCAGGGTTATGATGCCTATATGGGCGGTCATATCTCTTTCCGGGCCGCAGGTAAGAACAAGGTGTATTTCGAATGCTGCAATGTGGTAAACAACATCGCAGAGGGCAGGAGTGATGACGGACGTCCGGCAGTGCTCAAGGGCAACAGGTTTGAATACCGTGAGGTCAACGAGTGCCATTACGGTTTCAGCGCCACCTTCTTCCCCAGGTTCGTCATACTGAAAACCATCACCGACTATGAGACACTCGGTTGTTTCGGGGCTCATTCCGCCTTTGACGGTGTATATATCAAAATCAAACAGTAATTATTATGAAGAAACTGATGTTTTTGGCCATTTGCCTGATGGCAATGATGATGGGCTGTAAGCAGAAAGGTCAGAAGTCTCCTGAAAACAGTAAGGATTCGGTGACTGCTGTCATCGACAGTATCATTGAGGAGAACGACACGACGCCGCTGCCCATGTTCCTCGTTGGCAACGACGGGAAGTATATGCAGATGCTCTACTGGACTAATTTCGAAGAGCCCAAGAAGAGTGGTGACGATGATGAATTCTTCGAAACTTACCATAAAAGATGGGAGTTGCAGGAGATGTTCCGCCGTAACGCAGCACAGTACACCAACCTGCTTTGTGGTGACAAGATTATTAAGGTGAAGTTCGTTGATGAGGTACAGAAGGATCCTGACGGCAATACCCCAAGTGTCGGTGAGATTCACAGCCGCGAGGGTATCCCGTCTCTCTGTGCTCGCTATGATTATGCTAATCCGAAGGAAAAGCCCCATAAGCAATCGCTGATCGACAGTTGGGGATTGGTCGTCTGCACCGATAGTTATCTAGCTTCACGCAAGCGTCTAGACATTCAGCACTTACAGGCGGACGACTATAGTTATCCTACGAAACTCCCAGCAGATATTGTTCAGAAACTAGAAGCACAATACGGCATGAAGGCGGAAAGTGCCGTCAAAACCTGTGTCATTGACGGCCGTTACACGATGGGAGCCGTGCAGTTCAAGGGTGAATACAAGAATGCCCCAAAGGACAAATATGATCCTGATCGCAAATTTGCCCTCGCCCTCGAGGTGTTGATCGATAGCGGAAAGGTTTACATCCTTGAGCAGTTGGGCTATTTCGATCCCCAATATGGCAGTTCGTGGAATGTTGACGCAGATGGCTATTTCCCCAATGACATCACCGCAGCCTTCGAGGGACCGAAGGGATTGGAGCTCTGTTATACCCACAGTGCCCCGGAGAGTTTCTGTATTGGCATGCTTTTCCCCAGAGAGGGTAAACTTGTCGAGATGGAATACGAGTGTTACCATTCGTTGGTTGATGAGGAAATCCCCGTTTGGAAGAAAGACCTTGCTGAGATGGACAAGATATATCATGCTGACGAGATGGGTGATAGGAATGTGGCGCTTGTCAAGTGGGCCCATTGCTACATCGATAATGATAACGAGTGGATATGGATGCGTGACATGGAGAACAAGAATGGAGCCTTCTTCATCAGGAAAGATGGCAAGTTCCAGTTAATGGCTGTCGAGAATCCACGCTTTCGTCCCCTGAAATGCTATAAGGATGGCATCAGCTACCTGAAGTTGGCAGGTCCTGCCGGCGGTCCATCGTGGCAGCGGGAGATTCACGCCTTCAAGAATGGTAAGCGCATTTGGAAACTCAATGTGCTTGAAGTAGAGGGCAAAATAGACGAATGTTCGCTCAACGACAAGGATATCTCCAATGAGGAGGGAAAGGCTTATCTGGATATGGTTCCCGAGGGAGAGGAGATTACCGCTTTCTTTAAGGAAATAAATCCCAAGGAATGATTGTCCACATTCTCCCAAGAGGGAGTGGTGTGAGAAAAACAAGGTGTTCCCTATTGCGGAATGGCATTTTTTTAGTATTTTTGCCGCCAAATGCAGAGACTGATAACGATATTGGGCCCCACGGCTAGTGGAAAGACCGAACTGGCAGCACATTTAGCCGCCACAATGGACGGCGAGGTTATCTCGGCGGACTCGAGGCAGGTGTATCGCCGGATGGACATCGGCACAGGCAAAGACCTGGCCGACTACTCCGTGGACGGGAAGCTAGTGCCATATTACCTGATTGACATCTGTGAGCCGGGCACGAAATACAACCTGTTCCAATATCAACAGGACTTTCTGAAAGCTTACGAGGATATTTCCGCCAGAGACCGCCAGCCGATACTCTGCGGTGGCACGGGGCTCTATATTGAGTCGGTGCTGAAGGGATATGCGTTATCGCCAGTTCCCCAGAATCCTACCCTTCGGGCTGACTTGGAAGGGAAATCGCTGGAAGAACTCACTGCGATTCTTACCAGCCTGAAGCAGCAAACGGGTACGACTATGCACAATACTACCGATGTGGATACTGCGCAAAGAGCAATACGTGCCATTGAGATTGAGGAGTACAACCTACATACGCCGATGCCTAAACGTCAGTTTCCGCAGATTCCCTATATTATTATAGGTGTAAACATTGACCGTGAACACCGTCGCGAGAAAATAACCCGACGGCTGAAGGCAAGGCTCGACGAGGGGATGGTGGAGGAAATTAAGGGGCTGCTCGATAGTGGCATCGCCGCAGAAGACCTGACGTACTACGGTCTTGAGTACAAATATGTGACGGAGTACGTCATTGGTAAGACATCCTATGAAGAGATGTACCGTGGTCTGGAAATAGCCATCCACCAGTTTGCCAAGCGGCAGATGACGTGGTTTCGCGGTATGGAACGCAGGGGCTTTACCATTCACTGGATTGATGCCCTGCAACCTATGGAGGAGAAAATAGGGGAAATTCTTCAAATTTTGAAACTTGAACCTGAAACTTGAAATCTATAATTAAACAAATGGAACAAAATAGATGGGGTGTGCTTTACTGCCCGAAACACGGATTAGTCTCTCCGCGCAAGAGATGGGAGAAGATAGAGAAATGTCTGAAGGAAAATGACATTCTCTACGATTTCATACAGAGTGAGAACTCTGCCAGCGTGGAGCGGTTGGTGAATATGATGATCAACAATGGCTATAAGACCTTGGTGATCATCGGGGGCGACTCTGCACTCAACGATGCCGTGAACTGTCTGATGCAGGCTGGAAAGGAAATAAGGGAAAGCATTTCCCTGGGTGTGATTCCCAATGGTGTGATGAATGATTTCGCGCGCTACTGGGGATTTAAGGAAGGTGAATTGGAGCAGACTGTTGATTGGCTGAAAAAGGGGCGTGTACGTGCCGTTGACCTGGGGTGTATTCGCTATACCAACAAGCTAGGGGAACGTTGTCACCGCTATTTCCTCAATTGCGTCAATATAGGGCTCATTGCTTCCATTATGAATCTGCGCCGTCAGACGCGCCGTGTGCTGGGTAGCCGGACACTTTCCTTCGTGGCTTCATTTCTGCTGATGATTTTCCAAAGGATGGAATATAAGATGGACATCAAGATCAATGCCGACCGGATTAAGCGCAAGGTAATGACGGTTTGCGTGGGTAGCGCCAGAGGCTATGGGCAGACTCCGAATGCCGTACCCTATAACGGTATGCTGGATGTTTCCGTGGTGTATCATCCGGAAGTGACGCAACTCTTTGAGGGGTTCTATCTTTTCCTGCGTGGGAAGTTCCTGAACCATCACAGCGTGCATCCCTACCGTACAACGGAGATTGAAATCAATGAGGCCCAACGTGCTTTAATAGGTATTGACGGACGATTGATGAATACCCCTGAAGGACCGTTCAAGATAAGCATTGAACAGGAGGTTATAAATTTCATTATTCCAGAGTGATAAAAGAAAAAGGTTAGAGATATCCTCTAACCTTTTTTTGAGATGTCCTCCAACTCTTCTATATTTATCAGTTTTATCTTTCTTCCGTCAATGGCAATCAGTTTCTCATTGGCGAAAGTGGAGAGTGTGCGGATGGCATTGCTGGTTGTCATGTTCGACATGTTAGCCAGATCCTCACGGCTCAGATATATGCTCAGGGTGCAATCGTCTTCTTCCAGTCCGTAGCTGTCACGGAGGAAAAGCAGGGCTTCCGCCAATCGGCCACGGATATGTTTCTGGGTGAGGTTGATGGTTCGGTCGTCTGATTGTCCGAGTTCCACAGCCAGATGTTGGAGGATGAACTGACAGACATTGAAGTTGCGCTTCATGAGTTCCACGATGATGTCCATTGGGACGAATGCCACCATGCTTGCTTCAAAAGCCATGGCTGTGGTCTTGTAGTCCTCCTTGGCAAAATAGGCGCGGTATCCGAAGATGCCGATGGGTTTGATGACGCGTACGATCTGATTTCGTCCGCTGACTCCATCCTTGAAAATCTTTACCTTGCCTTGAATGAGGAACATCATTTTGCCGGGGCGGTCGAGTTCGTTGTAGATAACTTCATTCTTGCGAAACTGTTCCACGGTGATATCCTGAGCAAGTAATGCCTGCTCTTTTTCATCAAGTGGCGACCAGTAGTCGCATATCTTTTTGATGATTTCCTCCTTTTTCGAATCCTTTATTACAATCATTGTTATTCCCTGGTACAATATAAGCAATACCTTAAAATGCGGTTGCAAAGTTAATAAAAATAGTTGAATTGAGTAAATTTTTCGACATATTTTGTATTGTACAACATAAAAATAGTTGTTTTTCCGAAAATTGTTGTCTTTTATTTTGTGCTCCCGAAGAATTTTATTATCTTTGAACTCACTAATAATCTTTGAAAATTTAAACATACAAACCTTAATAGAGTAACTATGAGTTATCTGCGATTCGAAAAGGCTCTGATGACGAACCTGGAGGAAGCATTGCCGCGAGAGTTGTTGCGTACCAACCGCTCTGGCGCCTACTCATGTTCCACGATTGTTGACTGTAATACGCGTAAGTATCACGGACTGCTTGTCGTACCCGTTCCCGAACTGGATGACGAGAATCACGTGTTGCTTTCATCGCTTGATGTGACAGTCATCCAGCATGGGGCAGAGTTCAATCTTGGCCTTCACAAGTATCAGGGCAACAACTTTAGCCCCAAAGGTCACAAGTACATTCGAGAGTTTGACTGTGACAAAGTTCCAACCACCCTCTATCGTGTGGGTGGTGTAATCCTTAAGAAAGAGGTGGTATTCCAGCACTATGAGGACCGTATCCTCATCCGCTATACGCTTGAAGATGCCCATTCGGCAACCACGCTTCGCTTCCGCCCGTTCCTGGCATTCCGAAGTGTACGTCAGTTTACGCACGAGAACGGTACGGCCAGCCGTGAGTATCATGAGGTGGACAACGGTATCAAGACCTGTATGTATGCCGGATATCCTGATCTGTACATGCAGTTCTCGAAGAAGAATGAATTTCATTTCGTACCTGACTGGTATCGTGGCGTAGAGTATCCTAAGGAGCAGGAACGCGGTTATGCTTCCAATGAGGATCTCTATGTGCCCGGTTATTTTGAGATGGATATCAAGAAAGGCGAGAGCATTGTCTTTGCCGCTTCTACCAGTGAGATTAAGACCGGCGGCCTGAAAGCCCTCTTCACCAAGGAGGTGGAAGAGCGTGCTCCCCGTGATAATTTCTTCCATTGTCTGGTCAATGCAGCCCATCAGTTCCACAAGCGTGAAAGTAATGACGAGCGCTATCTGCTGGCTGGCTTCCCATGGTTTAAGTGTCGTGCCCGCGATACTTTCATCGCATTGCCGGGTCTTACCCTCGCCATTGAGGAGCAGGACTACTTCGAGCTGGTGATGAAGACTGCAGGTCGCGAACTTCGTAATTTCATGAAGGGTAAACCCGTAAAGGTTATTACGGAGATGGAGATGCCGGATGTTCCCCTCTGGGCCATCTGGGCCGTACAGCAGTATGCTAAGGAGGCCGGTGAGCAGAAAGCCTTCAAGAAATACGGCAAACTGGTCACAGACATTGTGAAGTTTATCGAAGACGGCAATCATCCAAACCTTTTCCTGGAAGAGAACGGACTTGTACGCATAGAAGGACGTGAGAAGGCCATGACCTGGATGAACTCTACGGCTAACGGTCGTCCCGTGGTTCCGCGCACAGGCTTTGTCGTGGAGATGAATGCCCTTTGGTACAACGCCTTGAAGTTCTGTGCCAAGTTGGCTAATTTCAATAAGGATGAAAAGGCTGCCGAACATCTCGAAAGCATGGCTGCCAAGACGAAGGAGTCATTTGTGGCTACCTTCCTCAATGACTATGGCTATCTCTATGATTATGTGGATGGCAATATGATTGACTGGAGTGTCCGTCCGAATATGATTTTTGCCGTGGCGCTTGATTACTCTCCGTTGGCACAGGATCAGAAGAAGTCGGTGCTCGATATCTGCACGCGCGAACTGCTTACGCCTAAGGGGCTCCGTTCACTCTCTCCGAAGAGTGGTGGCTATAACCCGATGTATGTGGGACCGCAGACGCAGCGTGATTATGCTTACCATCAGGGAACGGCTTGGCCATGGCTCGGTGGCTTCTATATGGAGGCCTGCCTGAAACTCTATAAGCGTACCCGTCTGAGTTTCGTGGAGCGTCAGATGGTGGGTTATGAGGACGAGATGATGTTCAACTGTCTCGGAACCATTCCTGAAATGTCTGATGGAAACCCACCGTTCCGTGCTCGTGGCGGAATGTCATTTGCCATGAATGTGGCGGAGATTCTGCGCACGCTGAATATGTTGGAGAAATATACCTATAACCGATAATTCTGGAGGACTGCTATATGAAAGTTTTAATGTTTGGATGGGAGTATCCTCCTCATGTGTTTGGTGGTCTTGCTACTGCCAACTATGGTATTTCTGAAGGTCTGAAGGCTCAGGGTGACATCGAGATTGCACTCTGTCTGCCGCATCCATTCGGAGATGAAGAGACGCATGCCGCCCGCATCATTGCCATGAATGCGGTGCCTATTGCCTACCGTGATGTTGACTACGATTATGTGAAGAATCGCGTGGGTAACATCATGGATCCTGATTACTATTACAAACTTCGTGAGCATATCTATGCCGACTTCAACTATATGCACGTCAATGACCTGGGTGCCATGGAGTTTGCAGGTGGTTATCCCAGTAACCTGCACGATGAGATTAACAACTATTCGGTGATTGCCGGTGTTGTGGCTCGTACGGAAGAGTTCGATATCATTCATGCTCATGACTGGCTGACTTATCCTGCCGGAATCCATGCCAAAAATGTGAGTGGAAAGCCTCTCTGCATCCATGTGCATGCTACTGATTTTGACCGTTCCCGCGGTAAGGTGAATCCTACTGTCTATGGTATCGAGAAGGACGGTATGGACAATGCCGACTGCATCATGTGCGTTTCGGAGCTCACCCGTCAGACAGTTATCAACCACTACCATCAGGATCCCCGCAAGTGTTTCACGGTTCACAATGCCGTGTATCCCCTCAAGCAGGAACTACAAGACATACCTCGTCCTGACCATACTGGCAAGGAGAAGGTGGTCACCTTCCTGGGCCGTATTACTATGCAGAAAGGTCCTGAGTATTTCGTTGAAGCTGCCAATATGGTGTATCATCGTACGCGCAACGTTCGTTTCTGCTTTGCCGGTAGCGGTGATATGATGGAAGCCATGATCAATCTCGCTGCTGAGCGTGGAATTGCCGACCGCTTCCACTTCCCTGGATTCATGCGCGGCAAGCAGGTTTATGAGTGCCTGAAGGCTTCCGACGTCTATGTGATGCCTTCCGTCTCAGAGCCTTTCGGTATTTCTCCACTGGAGGCCATGCAATGTGGAACACCTAGCATTATTTCCAAGCAGAGTGGCTGTGCTGAAATTCTGACCAACTGTATCAAGGTGGACTATTGGGATATTCATGCACTTGCCGATGCTATGTATAGCATCTGTACCAACGAAAGCCTCTTCACCTATCTCAAAGAGGAAGGTAAGAAGGAAGTTGACCAGATTACATGGGTGAAGGTAGGAACATGGATTCGTGAACTCTATATGCGCACCCTGGGTTGGGTTTAATAGTTAAATAGTAAAAAGGGAAAAAAGTAAATAGCAATGAAAACAATTTGTTTATATTTTGAGATACATCAGATTATTCATCTCAAGCGTTACCGTTTCTTTGACATCGGTACCGATCATTATTATTATGATGACTATGAGAATGAACGCTCCATCACCGATATCGCAGAGCGCTCCTATATGCCTGCTTTGAACACCCTGCAACAGATGATTCAGGAGAACGGCAAATTCTTCAAAGTAGCCTTCTCTCTTTCAGGAACAGGTATCGAGCAGTTGGAGATGCATGCACCTCAGGTGTTGGAAAAACTCCAGGAACTCAACCAGACCGGTTGTGTGGAATTCCTTGCTGAACCTTACAGCCATGGCCTTTCTTCATTGGCAAACGAAGAGTGCTTCGCTGCTGATGTGAAGAAGCAGGTGAAGAAGATAGAAGAATATTTTGGCAAGAAGCCTACCGTGCTTCGAAATTCTTCTCTCATCTATAGCGACGATATCGGTGCTCAAGCTGCAGCCTTGGGCTTCAAGGGTATGCTCACTGAGGGAGCCAAGCATGTGCTCGGCTGGAAGTCACCGCATTATGTTTATAATTGCTCCCTTGCTCCATCACTGAAACTCTTGCTTCGTGATGTGGAACTATCCGATGATATCTCCCTGCGCTTCAACAACCCTGATTGGGATGGTTATCCCTTGTTTGCCGATGCCTATATCAACCGCATCGCACAGTTGCCAGAGGAAGAGCAGATCATCAATATCTTCATGGAACTCTCCGCCCTTGGTATCGCACAGCCGCTTAGCAGCAATATCCTTGACTTTATCCATGCATTGCCTGCATGTGCCAAGGAGAAGGGTATCACCTTCTCTACACCGTCAGAGATTTTCGCCAAGATGAAGAGTGTTGACAATCTCTATGTACCCGACACCCTCTCTTGGGTAGATGAGGAACGCGATGTAAGTTGCTGGCTGGGTAATAATATGCAACGTGAGGCCTTCAATAAGCTCTATAGCGTGGCTGACCGCGTTCGCATCGCCAATGATCCTCGTATCAATCAGGACTGGGACTATCTGCAGGCTAGTAATAACTTCCGCTTCATGACCACCAAACCCTCCAACGTCGGTCTTGACCGTGGTATCTACAGTTCACCCTTCGATGCCTTTACCAACTATATGAACATCCTTGGTGATTTCATGAGCCGTGTGAACAGTCTCTATCCTGAGAGCATCGATAATGACGAGCTGAATGCCCTGCTCACTACCATCCGTAATCAGGGTGATGAAATTCAGCGTAAGGATCTTGAGATAACACGTCTTCAGGCTAAGGTTGAGAAGATGCAGGCAGAAGAGGATAAACTCCATGCCAAGCTTGACAAAGTCAGCGAGGCACCTAAGAAGGCTCCTGCCAAGAAGGCTGCACCAAAGGCTAAGAAAGCAGAATAGTAATTCTAATTATTCTAAAATAAAAAGGCGGATGGAATCATCCGCCTTTTGTTTATTTGATGTTTATAGTGATTATCTGTAAGTTACTATTCGAAGAGGAATTGCCTACCATCACTTCATACTTGCCGGGAACGACTCGCATCGTATTAGTCTGGGTGTCCCAGAGCTCGAATTGTTCCCGAGGCATTGGGATTTCCACTATCTTGCTTTCTCCTGCTTTCAGACAGACTCGCTTGAAACCGCGGAGGGTCTTCAGTGGACCTTCAACATCCTTGGGATTGTGGACATACACCTGTACGACTTCAGAGCCGTCGCAAGTACCTGTGTTCTTTACGCTAACTTTGACTTTTCCGTCGCGGAATGAAGGCTTTCCGAAACTGAAAGTGGTGTAACTGAGACCATATCCGAAGGGATAGAGTGGGGCGCCCTTGAAATAGCGGTAAGTACGACCTTTCATGTTGTAGTCGAGGAAATCTGGGAGTTGTTCGGCGTTCTTATAGAACGTGATTGGCAGTTTTCCACAAGGATTGAACTTGCCAAAAAGGACGTTGGCAACGGCCTTACCTCCAGCCTCACCTCCATACCATGCTTGGAGGATGGCATCAGTATTCTGATTCTCAGGTTCAAGACCTATGGCTGAGCCTGAACAGTTCACAAAAATAACCTGCTTACCCATCTTCTTCAGGTCAGCAATCCATTGACGCTGTACTTTGGGTAGTTCGATACTGATGCGGTCTCCTCCCTTGAAACCTTCTTCATTGACTCTCATTTCCTCACCTTCCAGACGTGGGGATATGCCGCCTACGAATATGATGGTATTGGCATCCTTTATCTCAGCCATGATATCTTCACGGCTCTTGTTGTCCTTCATGGTGAAGTCGAACTGTAGCATGGCATGCCCTGTGAACTGTGCATATTCAACGCAGACTGGGTATTGCTGACCTGCTTTTACATTGCATGTCAGATTGGAGTTTCTTACACCGTGGCCATTTGTGCGGTTCAGGATGGTGTCGCCATTGAAGATGATGCGCAGGAAATCGTCGTTGAGTGCGTCAATATGTAACTCTCCATCATATTGGGCACGGAACACGCCTTCATAGCGTGCAGAAAAATGCTCCAGTTCCACACCGGCGGCAAAGGCTGTGTTTCCTCCGTTATCAAGATGAACGGGCTCCGTCGTAATCAGTTGGGCTGCAGGTATACCTTCCATTTTCTCGTTGTTCCAGAAAGTGGTTTTGAATCCTTGTCTGCCATCGGGTGTGAAAACGTTGTTGAACATGCTTGCAGGCACTTCATTACGGGTAAGTGTGCAACCTTGAATATATCTGGCATTGGGAACATATTGGCGAATGCCCTGCAGGATAGTAGTGGTATGTGTAGGCTGTCCGTTGTAGTTACCCCACAGCATTGTGGAGTCGTTGGCATTGGGACCCATCACAACGATGTCGGGGTTGTTGGATGAGAGCGGCAGAATGCCGCTGTTCTTCAACAAAACAATGCTCTCATGGGCAGCATCAATGGCCAGTTGTTTGTGTTCCTTGTTGGCGACAACGCTCATGGGTATCTTCGTCCATTCCACTAATTCATCAGGATCAAAGTCACCAAGTTCAAAACGTCCCTGAAGGAGTCTTTTCAGTGAGACATCTATCTGCGCCTCCGTAATCTTTCCCTCTTTCACGGCCTCGGGTAGAGAACGGTAGATGCTTCCGCACTCCACATCGGTTCCGGCGATGACGGCACTTGAGGATGCTTCGCTGGCAGTTTTCACGAAATTGTGGCGGTTAGGCTTGAAGAAGTCGTCAATGGCGCCGCAGTCACTGGTTACGATGCCCTTGAACCCCCATTCGTCGCGGAGAATGCGCTGCAGGTAACGGGTGTTTCCACAGCAAGGTTCACCGTCGATGCTCTGATAGGCACACATGATTTCTTTTACGTCTCCCTTCTGGACAAGAGCCTTAAAGGCTGGCAGATAGGTCTCCCATAAGTCGCGTTCGGGAAGATTCTCAATGTTGAACTCATGACGGTTCCATTCCGGTCCGCTGTGGACGGCATAATGCTTGGCACAGGCAAAGAGTTTCTTGTAACGTCCGTTGCTTGTTCCCTTTTCGAAATCCTGTCCTTGAAGTCCATTCACAACTGCCAGTCCCATTTTTGTCGTTAGAAAGGGATCTTCACCGTATGTCTCCTGTCCACGTCCCCATCTCGGGTCACGGAAGATGTTGATGTTGGGCGTCCAGAAGGAAAGACCGCGATAGCGAGCCATTTCTTTGTTGCGCTTGGCTTCTGCGTTTTTGGCACGTGCCTCGTCACTGGCAGCTGTGAACACCTTATAGACCAATGCATCATCAAAGGAAGCTGCCATGCCCATCGTAATGGGAAATACGGTGGCAATGCCGTTACGGCCAACACCATGAAGGGTTTCGTTCCACCATTCAAATTGTGGGATGCCCAATCGCGGGATGGCTGGAGAACGGTCCATCATCAAGAGCGCCTTCTCCTCAAGTGTGAGTCGTGAACACAGATCCTCAGCACGTTCGGCGGGAGAGAGGCTGGGATTCTGGTACGGTAGTTGCTGTGCCCATGCAAATGAGGCAAAACAAGTAATTACAGCAGTAATGAATGTCTTTTTCATATTTGATTATTCTTGAATTTCTTAGGCAAAGATAATGAATAATCCTGAAAGGCTTTATTTTACCAGAATCTTTTTCCCGTATTTTATATAAATGTTATTAAGGAAACCTTTAATACGAATACCCAGTAGGTTATAAGCTGCATCATTCGTGGAGGTGGCAACAGGAAGAACAATATTGCTTGAACTGTCTTTCTCGTAGAGGGTAATGATGAGGCAACACTGTTTCGAGCCCAGTTTAAAACTGAAATGGTCCTCAATGGGTTTAGCAGCTTCAAGGGTATGGGTCACGTAGGTCATATTGTCGCCGTCCTTAGCCGGAAACACGTAATCGGTGGCGCTGAAATCCGTGCCGTTGAAATGGCTGATATAGGCATCTGCGTCGTAATTGTCGTAGCCGTAGAACTCCACTTTGTCAATCTTCATACCAGGCGGCAGTTGGACTGTGTAACTGACGTTGGCGGAGTATTTCACGGTGTTCGACTTGCCGTTGGCATAGCCCTTGCTATTGCTGTTGGTTATCTTAATCCCTTCCTTGAAGCCGTATTCTGACGAGGAACTGCTGGTATTGGTTTCACCCGACAGAGTATAGGCCTTGTAGCCCTGCGAGGCGTTTTGCGATTCGATGAGCTTCTTCCAGGCGGGGTATTCATTCTTGATGACATTCAGCGGCCAGCTACCCATGAACTGGTAATTCACACGACGGAGGGCATTGAGCGAGGTGGGCACGAGACAGCCTTTCCAGTCTGCGGCATCTTCTGCATCCTCGTAGGTATAGAGGAAACGGTAATACAGATGTTGCAGATTGTCATCATAGATGGCAAAGATGGGCTGGTATTCCTTGTCTGGATTATACGATTTGCTGGCAATCTCATATTCGGTATAAGTATAGGTCTTGCCGCCTGTCGTATATGAACGCGATTTGTTGCGCGATTTCAGCATGTTGAAGAACGACTCATAGGTTTTGCGACCTGTTTCTCCGCCCAATTGAATGAAACGTCCCCAGACGGCGCTGCCCGCCTTGTCGATTACACGGCGGTCTTTTTCGCCATTGGCATTGGTGAAATCCTCTACGGCCTTGCCTTCAATCTTGTGCGCATCGAGCCATGCTATTGCTGTATGAATGGTCTGTTGCAGTTCTTCTGAGGGGTTCTCTATGGTCATCAGGTAGGACAACAGACTTGCCGACTCGCTGCCACTGATGGAGGGCAATTCGTGGGGGCGGCCTACTGCAGGTTGAAACTGGATGGTGTCATGCTGGGCGCACCAGGCAGCCTTCGTGCCATTGTCATCCACCTGACACTTGATAATCACGTCGATAGCTCGTTTCACAGCCTCTGAGCAGTGCTTTCTTGCGGCATCATCGGCTATATTTGCAAAGTCGCCCTTACCGTCAGCAATCTCTTGCAGCAGCCGCATCACATTGGTCATTAAGTTGTCGTTGAAGGTGATATAGTCCCAATAACTGCCTCCACCTTGCAGGGGCCAGTATTGTGACCAGCCGCCACAGCCCTTTTCAGCCTTGAAGATCATGTTAAGGGCCTTCGTAAACGACTCCTTGTATTTCTCAATGCCGGTTTTCTGCCATACCTTGGCCAGGAAACGCATCTCCTGCGTGGTGGCCGTGTTGTCGAGACAGGAATGCTCGCCGCGAGCATTTTGCAGAGTTTTCAGTTGGCTGGCTGTCAGATTGTGCAGCTGGTCGTTCTTCATCCAGCCTCCGTTATTCTTCTGCACAGATAGGACAACATCAGCAATCTGTTGTGCTTCGTCGCTTCCATACCATTCAGCAGGCATTTTTCCAGAGCAAATGTCTGACCATTTCATTGAAGAGGCACTTTGGGCATCTGCATTAACAAGCAAACCTGTCAAAAGTGTCAATACTAAAAATACTCTTTTCATGATGATATTTGTTTTAATAATTAGTTGAGATTTATATGCTTTAGCATAAAGTTGCAGTTTGGTGGCAAAGTTACTCATTTTTTTTGTTATTCCCCCTAAAAAGTGAAAAAATAGTTTACTATAGTGCAAAATAAAAGTAGGGTTATTCAAACCCTACTTTTATGTATTGAGTAACGAATGAATTATTACTTCTGAATCATCTTCTTGCCGTTCTTGATGACAACGCCCTTGAAGGTCTTGTCAACCTGCTGGCCAGCGAGGTTGAAGATGGCATCCTTTGCCTTTTCCTCAACATTGGTGATAGCAGAAATACCCGTGCTTTCAACTGGAGTGATCTCGATAGAAGAGATCAGGATGTTACCTGTACCAGAGTATTTCTGGAAGGTGTAGTAGGTGTCATTAGCCTCAAATGTTGTTACATCATTACCCTCTTCATCTTTGCTAGTCACGTTCTTACCACCTTCTAGTTCAAACTCAAATACGTTAGCATCGGGGTAAAGTTTTAGGTCGTTAGTGTGCTTGCCCTCAGCATCGGTCAGGCAATAGTTTGTACCGCTTACGTTTACGTAACACTGACGATCTGGGGTACAGCCGTTATCGAGCTTGTCTTCTGCAGCATCTTCTGCATCGATATTCTTACAAGAGTTCTTGGTACAGGTAACCTTTACCTTTACTTTGTCACCAGCAGCAACTTTGAACACAATGTTGGTGTTGCTCATCTGAATGTAAGCCTCTTGGCCCTCAGGCACCTGATACTGAGCCTTGGCATCCTTCAGCACGCCGAAGGTGAGGTTCTTCACAAAGAAATCAGCCTTATCGGCATTGATGGCACCGTTCTCAACTTTGTAAACAGTAGAACCGTCAGTAGCAGAAGCAGTAGCTTCCTCGTCGATGACAACATCAGCAGCAGTCACAGTAATAGTCTTCTTTTCCTTGATGGGGTTCAGCACGTAAACGTCCTTGGTCGTGCTCTTGGTGGTGAAGGTGGTATATTCGCCGTTCACAATTTGAGAGTAAGCCTCCACTGTGGCAGATTCGGTCAGTGTGAAAGTGCTACCCTCTATAGCATTGGCACCATTGAGTTTGTAATAGTTCTTGGCTCCATCGTATTCAGAGGTAATGGTTACGTTTGCTCCATCTGCAGTGATAGAAGGAGAGTTGAACGTAAAGTTAACGTTTCCTTCATTGTCGGCACCGTCGGCAATCAGATCGTCAGCAGGTTTGCCATCACCCAAATCCATGAAGGCCTGGAACTTTACGATCATGTCCTTATAACACTTTATAGGTTCGGTATAAACTGTACTAGCAGCAGTAGGAGCAGAACCGTCTGTGGTGTATGTCAACACGGTAGGAATTTTCTCGGTAGAACCTTCCTCAACCATATCGTTAGCCTTGGCGGTTACCTCTCGGAACCACAGACCACCTTCGTAGGTCTGCGGACCAACCTTTACGGTAGGAGTACCAGGAGCTTCGTTAGCCTCGATGATGACGTAACTAACAAATATTTGGTTCTCGGCACCAACATAAACAATACCGTCGTCAGTTGCTGTCCATTCTATACGTCCATAACCTTTTGATCCAATTACACCTTCTGCCTTGATATCAGCATCACTCGATAACTTATTCTCAAGTTTAGCATCTTTAGCGAAAATGGGGTAGCGTTTAGCTTTATTGTTTTCATAGAAAATGATAATCTTTGATTTGGCAGTTACAGATATAGCAAAAACGTCCTGATTAGTTTTCAAACGTAAGGAATTGAGGTGGTTACCGTATTCACCATATTTTCCTGCGATTTCTTCTGTTACAATACCAACTTCATCTACAGAAGATAGATCTATACTACCTTTGTTAGTAGCTTTGTCGTGTCCTGTAGGAGTAAAGAAATGATCATCACCAAAGAGTGCATTTTTAGCAATCTTTTCCGTACCATCGTTCGTGTAATCGTCACCGACCAGCACATAACTGTGCTTCAATGGAGCGATTTCATCAATTGAAGCTGCGTTAGCAGCACCTGCAAAGCCCATCAGGGCTAATGCTAGAGTAAAAATTTTTTTCATATAACAAATTTGTTTAATTAATAAAAAAGTATAAGTATTTTGTTTTGCAAAATTACTAAAAAAACTGTAATTGCCAAGTTTATGGCCTTTTTTTTGTTTTATTTAATAGAGACAGCACATCGCGATGTACTGTCTCTATTGTACGCACTACTGTTTGATGAGATAGCTCTGTACGGGAGTATCGCCAAAGTGGGCAATGGTGATGACTTCACGACTGCCGCTAACGGCAACACCTGTGAAGATAGCCGATTTTGACACTTTCCCCTTGTCGTCGATGACGCGCTTGAGGATTTCTATCTTGCCCGTGTTGGCGGCGTAGGTGTACTCATAGTATGGGGTTGCATCTGTATTTGACTCATCGACCCATGTACCAGCGGTTACACCTTCACTCATCTTCACTGCTACCGAGTCGGCAGATACGAAGTTGAGGCTCTCAACAAACCCTTGTATTTCCTGACCGTAAGCATTTTTCTTGATGCCGGAGCCGCGTACCCAACGAGTGCTGGCTAACGATTCGGGATGGGGAATACTGAGAGAGTCAGTATAGTTGTCCACCCATGACGGGTTAGCCGTATCGGTGTCCACATATTCGTTGGCATCGCTGCAGCCAGTGGTCAGGCTAATGCCTGCCACTAGTGCGAAAGCTGCAAGTATTGATTTCTTGATAGTATTCATAATATTCTTTTTTCTTATCACTTTTCACTTATAACTTCTATTTGTTGCGCCAGCGTGCAGCACCTGCATTGTGGGTGTAGATGTCATTGCTGGTGTTTTTGAAATAGAGGTTCACATTGAACTGGCTGGCTGTACCGTCGAGAGCATCTGCACGGTGCATGTTACGGTCGTTAGCCGTTGCAGCCACATGTGGTGGACAGGGACTAACCATGAGGTCGGTAGCAGAGATATCAGCCACTTGCACCTCCAAGGTTCCGTTCAGGGTAGCATTGCCGTCCTTCACCAACTTTCCGAAGTTGTTGCTGGTAGCAGTCCAGGCACTGGCACTGAAGATAGATCCGTTGGTAAGGTCATTGTTGGTTGACCAGTTGTTCTCGAAGTTGAGTGTTACCTTACCGGCTGAACCATCAGCCATAGTCTGGGTGTTACGGATATCTGCACCCCACATCTGAAGCACACGCTGGTCTCCAGCTTGTTTGCAGAGCACAAACAGGTTGTTCTTCACGTTGAATACGGATCCGTTGGGCAGTCCGCGCATCTTAAATATAGAACCATCAGCTCGGGTGTTGAAGTTAATGAGCGTGTTGTTCGCGAAGGTGATGTTCCAAGCTCCTGATGTCCATGCGATTTCCGACTGCTCGGAGAAGAATGCTGGATAGGGACTGTCATAGAATGTGTTCTCGATGATTTTCATATCCTTGTAAAGATTGGATGCCACGTTCTGTCCTGAACCGTGAATCCAGCAATAACCACCGGCACCTTGGTTGTAGTAACCACAATCTTGGAATACATTGTTCTTGATAAGCACATGGTTCCAAATCTTGTAGTTAGCTCCCTGCTCACGTATGAATCCGCGTACAAGACGCTTGAAACTGCAATTCTCGATGACCAGCGAGTCGAGGGTCACAGCCATACCGTTGCTATACATATTGAAGAAGTAGTTACCAGTGACACCACCCAATCCGGCGACATTGTCTCCGTAGTTGAAGGCTTCAGGGTTGTCAAAGTCGATGTCGTAGAAGGCCAGTTTCTTCATGTAGATTTCACCGCCCTCACCTGCTTCCGGCTGGCGTCCGAACATAAACATGGAGTAGGGACCACCGTTCCATTGCTCACCATTGGTAGCCTGGTCGTAGCGAGAATGCTTACCGATGCCACAGATGACACGAGCGCGTTTTCCCTGAGCCACGTCCTCGGGACGTGTACGAAGCGTAAAGCCCTTACAAGTGATGTCGTTGCCATCCATATAGTAGGTCTTGCCTCCTTCCAATAAGAAAGTCTGCCCCTCTGCATATGCCGTATTTGAGATGAAGTCGTAGAGTGTTGGACTGATGGGAGCAGCCTGATACTTCTCAGTGGCCAGTGCAAAGACATCGTCACGTTTTACGTTTGGATCATCGGGCAGCGACATGCTTGAGGCCTGAGCATAGAGTTCATCGTATGACAGGAGAATAGGCTCACCTGGAGTTCCGTCGGAACGGGCTGTGCAGGTGTTGTATTTTGCGTCTACAGGTACCTTTACTCGTGGGTCTATGACATCGATGACATATACAGAGTTGGCAGTAAGGCCATCTACTATAACATAACCACGCTCACGGTCAGCATCGGTGATATGATACTCTTTCCACTTTTCTCCAACAGTAGAGTTCGGATTGTTGGGTGAGGGTTGTACACGTAGAATCTGGTAGCCCAGATTGCCGTCGGCATCGATGTTAAAATTCTCATAGAAAGCAGCAAGCTTGTCCTTGTCTTCCTCAGAGTCGGTCAGACCGAGCTGGCTGATGTTGCTGTTCAGATAGACGTGCATGGTCTCCTCTGTGGTCTCAGCCTGATTGACATAGACAGCGTAGGGAGTGGGGTAACGCTCGGCAGTCTGGATTCCTAAATACTCCTGCCACTGACGGCCGTTGCCATGTCCATACCAATTTGAGGCATGCGCAAAACTATTGGGGTCTTTAGGATTATTCTGGTCGAGTTTAGAGAGGGCACGAATGGCAAAACGGTAGTCGGTCTTGTATTGCAGGTCTTTGATAAGCAAGTCGAGCACTTTTGGTCCGACAATGGTGTCAACCAACAGGTCGCTGGTGCCTTGTATGCTGGCCCATGCGTTGGCACCACCAGTGACCTTCGGCATGAGGGCCATTTGCACCTGATAGCCGGCACAATCGTTCACGCCATACCAATAGAGGTGAATGGTGTTGCCATGTGGGTATGCACCATCGAGTCCGCTGTTGTAGGGATAGTCATTGCCTTTGCCACGGGTGTTGTCGCAAATGAACATAGTCATAAACTCCCTATCAGTGCCAGGAGCGGCATCATTGTCATCATCGTGACACGACACTATGAGTGCCGATGTACTAGCGACAAGAAGGAGTAACATGAAATTAAATATCTTTTTCATATTCTGTTGAGTTCAGTTTGATTAATAGCCGTAATAATTCTGATAGGCTCCGGCAGAACGCTGGATGGCCAGATTGGGGTAGGGCAGGATGTAGCGTACAGGAGGTAGCTCGCTGGCCTGTGGGATGGATGAGAACTGAGTCTGCGTACCATTGTTGATAATCCATAGGTTTCCACCGTCATCACCACGAATGTATCCGTAGAAAGAGTACTTACATTGGTCGCGCGGTGTACCAGAGTCATTGTTACCCCACTGATAGAAGTCTGCGCGGTTCCAGGCTGCAGCCGAGAATCCTCCACGTGTGATGGCACTGGTGATGGGCTGGCTTGAAGCAGGCTTATAGGCATTATAGATACGCAGGCTCTTGAGCGACTGGTTTGGATATTTGCTAATTACATTAGCAGAACCATCGAGGACGTAACCGTACAGTTGAGCCTTGTACATGCGCAGACCATAAGCATTGGCTTCGTCAATATAGTATTGGTGGTAATAGATACGCTCGGGCAGGTTGTCGATGTATCCAGCCTCAGTAGTGTAGCCGTCATGTAAGTTGATGTCATCCTCATAACCTGTGTTTCCACCCACATTCTGCATACCTGCAGAATAGTAGCGAAGGAAACTATAAACCAGTTCCTCGCCATAGGTGTTGGTGCGTACTAAGTCGCGCCAACGTGAATTCTCGCCGGCAAACTCCCATTTGCGCTCGTCTAGAACAGCCTTTTGGAATGCTTCCTTTCCAGATTGTGCCTGAGCAATGAATTCAGGATCTCCATCGAGGAATGCGCGCTTATGTACTTGTGTGAGGCATTGTATCGCCTTGTCTGTGGGTCCGCCATTGATTTCGTTAGCAGCTTCGGCATACATCAGCAGCACATCTGCATAGCGCATATAGGGATAGTTGATGCCTGTTGCACCGGTAGTGATGTTGCCTAATGCAGAGCCTTCTGCTGTCCACAACTTCGACCACTTGTTATTATGCACGCTGTAGTCGTTACGGATATATACAGAATCGGCGAGACTTCCATCGGCTGTAGTGTAGTAGTTGTAGTACCACATACCATTGACAAACTCACGTCGCTGGTCACCGTCTCGGAACAAGAAGCGATAGAAAGCGTTTACACGTCCGCCTGTGCCGCTACCGCTGGTCGCTCCCCAAGGACCTACAGTCTTACCTTCATAGGCAGCATAACTAGGACCTTGCAAGTAACCTATGTTGCCTGTAGACTCTCGGGCAAAAGGAATCTCGAAGATGGGGTCGTCATTGTTTACCACCCTGTAGTTACACTCGTTCACGAAAACTTCCTGATAACTCATTGCCAACTGGTGAGTACCGGCGGTAATAACCGAATCGGCATACTGCATGGCAATGCGGTAGAAGTCCTGATAGTCAGCCGGGCGCTGCATCGAACCGTAGTTCTTAGGATTGCTTTTGTCCGGACGCAGGGAATAACCTCCTGCAGTCAGGGCAATGCGGGCGATGAGGGCATGGGCAAACTCTTTTGAGCAACGTTCCACGGTAGTACTGTTTGTTGAAGACATGTAAGGTGCTATCTGTTTCAGATCCTCAATGAGTGCTTTTTGTATTTCTTCACGATCCTTGATGGCAATCACGAAATCGGTGCCGTGAATGGTGGAAGGCTCCATGGTGAAAGGTACGTCACCGAACATAACCACAAGGTCATGGTAGGCCATGGCACGCAGACACTTTGCTTCGCCAATCCACTGCATCAGTTCGCTGTCGGAAGTATTGTAGAGTTCACTGTTTTGGGCTGATGTTATAAACTTGTTGCAATATTCAATCAGATTGTAGGCTGCCGTCCAAAAGCTATATATGTGGCTGCCTTGGTCGTCACAGTCAAAACGAGCGTAAGTGCTGTGTGAATGTGAATTTTCCGAGCTGATGGTAATGTCTACGTCACTGTTCAGCGTGAAGCGACTGAAATAGGCATCGCCGTACAGGTTATTGACGAGAGCCTGAGCATAAACACCGTTGAGTGCGCGCGACATTTCCGACTTCTGACTGAAGACAAACTCTTCAGTATAGGCCGATGGGGCATCGACATCCAGATAGTCGCTGCAGGCATTCAGGGTAAGAGCTGCCACTCCAATGAAAAGAATATTCTTGATTTTCATATCTGGTTCTTATTTTAGAATGTGATGTTTGTTCCGAATACGAAACTGCGTGCGCGCGGATAACGGTTGTAGTCCATGCCGCAGGTTAGTCCAGTCTGGATATCCACCTCAGGGTCATAGCCGCTGTAGCCTGTGATAATGAACAGGTTGGACGCAGATACATAGAAACGTGCCTTAGAGACGCCCACTTTTTGGGTGAGGCTCTTGGGCAGGGTGTAGCCAATGGTAATGTCCGAGCAGCGCAGGAACGACGCATCCTCGATGAAGTAGGACTGAGTCAGTTTGGTGGTCACATCGGTGGGATTCCACAAAGAGCGTCCCTGGTTGGCAGTCTTATAGATATTGACGCAATCGTCAACGTAGTAGAGTTTGTAGAGGATATCACCTTTTGTTCCGCTGAGTGCTCCACTGATGTCGTTGTATTGCCATCCGTCATTGAACTTGCTGAGCACATTGAAGAAGTTTTTGGAGTTTTTCTCCGAAGACGACAATGTGTAGGCTGTAGCATTGTTGATGTCGAAGTCGAGCATGTAGGTGAAGTTGGCGGTGAAGTCAAAGTCCTTCCATTGCCCGCTCAGACCGAAACCACCCTGAATCTTCGGGTTGGTGTTACCAATAACAGTACGGTCGTTTTCGGTGATACGGCCGTCGCCGTCGAGATCCTTGAATTTGATTTTTCCGGGCAGCGTAGCGATACCGCTGTTGGAAGAACCGCTCACATCGTTGATAATAGTCACGTAACCATCCTCGCGTGGAGCGCAGTTGCTGCTAGTGCCGTTGTCGGCTGCTGCACTGCCCCAAGGCACTGCCTGATAGTTGTTCAGCGGGTCGAAATAGAATTCGTCAAACTGGTAAATACCGTCGTACACAAAACCATAGATGAGTCCGACTTCGTCACCTACCTTCAAGCAGTAGTCATTGTAACTTGACTTCCAGCGATCGTTCTGGTCCCAAACCACATTGTCGGTGCCGTTGAGTTTGTCAATCTTCTTTTTATTCCATCCGAAATTGATGTTGGCAGAGAGTACGTAGTCCTTACCTTGCAATAAATCTCCGCTGATGGAGAACTCGATACCTTTGTTGGTCACCTGACCTATGTTCTGCATCTGGCTGGTGTAGCCTATAACTGAAGGAAGGTCAGACTTGTAAAGCAGGTCGCGAGTGGTGTTCCAATAGAATTCCGGTGTGATGGTGACACGGCCGTTGAACAACTGGATGTCCGCTGCCAGGTTGCGTGTGATGGTTGTTTCCCATTTGATGTCCTTGTTAGCAAACTGGGCACCGCCGTTGTTGCCGTAGTACTGCTCACCAAACTGAGTCACTTCACCGAAACCAGGTCCGCCCGTGGAGTTGATAGCATAAAGCACACGCCACATGTCATTGTTGATACGGTTGTTACCTGAGAGTCCGAAGGCTGCTCGGATTTTTAACTGGTTAATCCATTTAATATCCTTCATGAAAGGCTCTTCCGATACGACCCAAGCACCGGAAATGGATGGGAAGTAACCCCACTGGTTGCCAGGAGCGAATTTCGTGGAACCGTCAGCACGGAACGTGGCTGAAAGCAGGTACCGATGTTTGTAGTTGTAGTTTGCCTGGCCAAAGAACGATGCTGTCCGGTCTGCTGTGGAAAGGCTTGAGGGTGACTGATAAGGTGTACCGAAGCCCATGTTGTTCCAAGCCTCACGAGCAGTGAATGCACGGGGGAAATAGCGATTTAAAATACCGTTGGAACTTGTCTGAGAATGATATATTTCCTGACCTAGCAAGAAAGACCAGTTATGGGCCTGTTTGCTTGTGAAACTATAGGCAGCGGTGTTGGTCCATACATAGTTGAAACGCTTGTTGTTTGTCAGCTGTGCCACGGGCTGGTTGTTGTTGCTCTGACCCATGTCGGTCAGTGCACCGTAGAATCGGCTTTGGTCTGTCCATTGCAGACCAATAGTGGCCTCTGAACGGAGAGACAGCCCCTTGATGGGCTTCCAGTCGAGAGCTATACCATTTGTATAGGTGTAACTGTGCTTGATAAGTTGGTTGATGGCAATGTCATTCTTAGGGTTAGTATAGTGGAAAAGTTCTTCCTCGTCGGGGTCAGCATAGGAGGGATCCACATAGCCAAACTCTCTTAAACCGTTAGTGGGACGGTATTTCAGTACATCGATAATACCACCTGTACCGATGTTGTTACCACCGGCACCCTCGTCACGACGGAAGGTGAATTTCGGGTTGAACTGCAATCCCAAAGTCTTCGTTATCTGGACGTTGGTCTTGAAGTTAACGTTAGTACGACGAACGCCCGAACCAAGGATGATACCCTTATCCTCACTCTGGGTGAGTGATAAGTTGAACTTCACTCTGTCGGAGCCACCACCGATGGTGACATTGGTAGAATAGTTGATAGGCGTCTCACCCATCACCTCGTCCTGCCAATCATGTGAGGGTAGGGTGGAATACATATCTAAGTCATAGGGATTACCGAAGTTTGCCTTGAAGAACTTGGCGTTGCTCGAACGGGTACCATTGCAGGCATGCCATTGATACTGGTAATTGGCAAAATCCCGAGCATTCATGAGGTCGAGTTTCTTGGAGAGATGGCTGATTTTCAGGTCGCCGTTGAAACTTACCTGCACCTTTCCTTCCTTAGCACTCTTGGTGGTAACAACCACAACGCCATTACCGCCTTTGGCTCCGTAAATGGCAGTTAGAGAGGCATCCTTCAGAATGTCGATAGACGCGATGTCCGTCGGAGGAATATCATTGATATTGTCCACCTGGAAACCATCAACGATGTAGAGGGGTTCATTTGACTGGGTTACTGACGTACCTCCACGAACGCGGATGTTAACATCTGCACCAGGTTGGCCGTCAACTGTTGTTACCTGTACACCAGAAACCTTACCCTGCAGGGCAACAGCTGCTGATGTCACTGGTACGATGGCTAGTTTTGCACCAGATACTGATCCCACCGAACCTGTAAGGTCTTTACGGGCTTTACTGGTGTAACCCACAACCACAACCTCTTCGAGGGATGCATTGTCTTCTTCAAGGACAATTTGCATGTTCGCGGCTGCCGCTATTTCCAGGGTTTTCATACCCACATAGGAAATAATGAGGGTCTTGCCATTAGCGACTTTGATTTTGAAATTACCATCAAAATCAGTTACAGTTGCATTCTTGGGATTTCCTTTTTCCACAATAGTAGCACCAATAACGGTTTCACCCGTTTTGTCAACTACTTGTCCGCTTATCTGCGCCTGAGCAAGGGCAGACAAAGGGGTAAGGAAGAAAGCAACCGAAAGGCATACTTTACACAATATTTTCATTGCGTCCTTCATGTTGTTGAATTTTAATGATTTGTATAATAAATAATATGATTCGTTTGTTTAAGTAGAATATTGCTGCAAAATTAATAATTTTTTTTAAAACTAGCAAATAAAAGATAGAAAAATATCGGATTCCATTCAGAAATCCGATATTTTTCTAGTTATCGGTTATCGGTCATTTTAATAGAATCTTCTTGCCGTTGATGATGTAAATGCCTTTTGTGGCCTTTTTAACTCGTTGTCCGGCAATATTGAAGATACCTTCCGACTGCTGCTGAAAGCCAGCGGCATTGACGGCGTTGATGCCGGTAGTGCCGTAGCCGATACGCTCCTTGAAGAGGTCGGGTGCATTCTCAAACACCTTCTCCTTCGTATATTTGGCTGCCTCGGTGGCATCGATGATGGTCTCATACTCCTTGAAGGTCTCTTTACCCGTGCTCTTGTCTTTGTGGCTGAAGTTGATGACGTTGCTGGCGGGGGTAATGTCCTCACCGCTTGCATTCATGGTGTGATATTCATAGAAACCGTCGGCCACGCTGTTCATTCCTGCTATGGTAAAGCGATTGGTCTCGTTTTCTTTGACACGGATTTTTTGAGGCTGATTCACGGTGGTGTTCAGCCAGCGCAGATAAGATGGGGCACCCCATGAGCGGCCGAAGTTGAAGGTGGCGGAGTGGGTGTCAACTGTGCAGTTCTGCATCACGTAGCCGTATTGCTTGGCTCCGTAGGGGGCAGCTATGGTCACGTCGCCCACACCCTCGGTCATTTCGCGGCTCTCGTTGTAGAAGAGAACATTCTCGAAGAACACGTCGCCACCACCGCAGACATAGTCCACCAGACCGTGAATCTCGCAATCGCCAAAATAGAACTGTCCGTTGCTGTTGTTGCTGTAGTAGGTGTCCTGATAGGAGAGCATGGTGACGTTCTTGCAAACGGTATAGTTACCCTTGTCCTGCAGGCAGACGGCGCGTCCGGCATCTTTTGCGGCTTTGCCAGTCTCAGGATCATAATATGGATAGTCGTTCTTCAGCGTCAGGTTCTCCAGCATCAGATACTTGCTGGTGTTCAGCAGCGTGGCGGTCACGCCAATACCCTCGGCGGTCGGTCTGTTCTTGATCACTACGCCGTCCTGGCTCTCACCCTTGATGGTGATGTTGTCGCGTCCGATGGTGGTGAGTGTCTTCTGTCCCAGGTCGTAGGTGCCGTTAGGCAGATAGATAGTCACCACGTCCGAGCCGCTCGTGCCGTTGGCAGCATCGAGTGCATCGAGGAAGCTGCTGGCATCACCGGCAAATACGGTAAACGTGTTGCCTTCCTTCGTGTAGTTTGCAGTTGTTGTGTTCAGCACGGTGATGTTGTGTACGTATGTTACGGCGTTGAACGTTAGCGTCAGCGTGCCTGCCTCGCCGTCGTATTCGATAGAGCCCATGCCACCGTCAGTCTCAGCCTTTGAGTGTTCGATGCTTGCTCCGTTGGATGCAGTAATCTCTGCATCGGTTGAATATGCACAGAGACCCAGCGTGACGGAAGCCTTCTTGCCTACGAGCAGTTCTATCTTGTCGCCGTTCTGGAATGCCCAGCCGTGGGTCTTGTCGTGCCAGTAGCCCTTGCCCACGGAGTTGAAGCCTTCGTGGTCCTCGTCGTAGAAGAATTCATTGGTCAGGTCGTAGGTGTATTTCTTACTGTCGCTCGACACCTCAATCTCCGTCTCGATGGCATAGAGTTTCGTGTCAGCGGTAATCACGCTTGTGGTCAGGTATTTCTCGCCCACGATGTCCTTCTTGAACCATCCGCGAGCCTTGTAGCCTTCTTTCGCGCCGGTCACGCTTTCAATGTCAACGGCAAATGCGCCGATGGCAGCATCTTTCTCCACGGTCTGCGTGCCGATGGTAGAGCCGTCGAGTCCGATGTAGGTCAGTGTGAAGTCGGGCTTCTGGACCACGTTGAGGATATAGTTCATGCTGGTGGTTCCGGCAGTCATGGGGATAGTCACCTTGCAGGAAGTTCCGGTTGACTCATAGCTCACGGTGCCGATTTCGCCGTTGGCAGGCGTAATGTCGGTCAGCGGATTGCTTTCGCTGACCATCGTGGCAGTCTTCGAGAGTTCGAAGGTGCCCACCATGTCCGTGCCATCAGCCTCAAAAAGTTCGTCGGCAGCATATTCTGTGCCGTTAATCTTAAATGAAGCCAGGATAGGCATATCCTTCTCTGTGCCGCTCAATGTTCCTTCGATGATGATGTCACAGAAACCTACGGTCTTACCAGGATCAAGGCTATAGAGGTTCAGTTTCAGTCCGCATTGGCCTTCGGCCACGGTTGCTCCGGTAATATCGTATGCAAATGCTGAATACTTGGCATCAGTGTCACCTTCATTCTTGATGGTGCCGTCGTTGCGGTTAATGAATCTGCCTGTGTCAAGAGTCTTAGCACTTCCGTCAGGATTCAACCAGGAAATATCAATTTTTCCGCCGTTGGTACCATAGCGTGTACCCTTGAACGACACTTTGGTAGGAGTGAAAGTGAAGCCTGGCTTCGGGTTAATCAGGAAAGTGATGTCGTTGGTTTCGGCTGCTGCACCTTCTTTGGCAATGGGTTCGAACACCGTCTGTACCATCGAGGCGATGTCATTAGGATTCTTCTTACCTGCAATCTTCAGGTTAGAGCCGTAAGCCACTTTGCTCGACAGGAAGTAGTCGGCATCGTCGCCAAAGTTGGCCGTCTGCCCATCAGTACCCAAATTGAATGGGAAGGTAGCTGTCACGGCCTCATTGTCAAGTGTGGTTGCTTCCTTCGGAGCATACTGTACCACGGAAAGGGAATAATAATAGTTGTTAGGGTCTGCAGATGTTACAGCAACGTACCCTTTCTCTACATCGCTGGCCTTAGCCTTGTAAGAGTTCTCATCAGTCAAGACCTCGGTACTGTTGCCAATGGTGTATTTTGAATAACCGGGATAGCCCTTGACGGTCACCAAGTCGCCGAAGTTCTTAACAGGTACTTTAAATACAGCACCGGTTTTTACCTGAATGTTGTTTCCGTTGTTGCGGAAAGTGGCTCCATTGGCTTCAACGATCATCTCAATGCCATTGTTCTCGACAGAAGCAACTTTTCCAGCCTCTGAAGTTCCAGAGAAAGCCATCGTGCTTTCCATGATGGTGGCATTTGCATAATCCCATGTCGCGGTTACATCCTGTGCCGCAACTGAAAGTGATCCTCCAAAGAGCATCGTCAGAATGCTCAGAATTGAAAGACATAATAGTTTTTTTCTCATTTGCTTTAGGTTTTTAAGTAATTTTATTTATAATAATGTATATGTACCTTATAAATAATAGATTAGATTGATTGTTATCATAACAACTATAGTAGTTCGCGGTGCAAAGATAATGATTTCTTTTGAATTGCTGTTATGTTTTTTGTTAATTTTCTGCTAAAACTGTTTTTTCATTAATCAATTGTCATTCAGCAATTTGTTACAGAATAAAATCAGCCGCTTCCCATCGTCAGGAAGCGGCTGTTTTTATTGTTAGTTTACTAGTGAGTGTTTATTCATAATCCACAAGGGTGAAGTAAGGATTGGCATCGGCTTCCTTGGTCACATAGACGGTCACGGGGCGCTTGCTGCCATCAGGTGAACTGTTCTCGGCCTTGAAACAGTATTCGGTGCCTGCCTTTACCTGGCGACTGCCAACGGTAAGGGCCTTGGCATTCAGCATCTGGTAGCCTTTCACGGCCGTGTTGAACACTTCCTCGTCTGCCTTTTCCACGGCCTTCTGCTCAGAGAAGTCAGCCTTCACTTCCTTTTCGCCTTCCTTCATGCCCAGGCCGATGAGCATTTCATCTACTACGCCCGGCAACTTGTCCATCAGCGCGCTACGGATACCGAAACCGTCAACTACCTGTGCTTCAGGCTGCTGAGCCTTCAAGTCTGCCACACTCTGCTTGTAACCGCCGCTGCCAAAGGTGCAGAAAGGCACAATGACCTTTCCCTTCAAGTCAGCCTGACTAAGCCATGATTTCATAGGCAGGGCATAAGTGCCGAACCAAATAGGATAGCCCACGAAAATGGTGTCATAGGCCGAGAGGTCAACATTGAGCGGAAGCATTTCGGGCAATACGCTGTCCTTCATCTCCTGCTGGCTGCGTTGAATGATCTGCTGGAAGTCGGTAGGGTAGGCATCCTTGGTTTGCAAGGCTACGATGTCAGCCCCTATTTTCTGCTGGATGCACTCAGCGGCTTTCTGGGTTGTGGCGGTGACTGAGTAATACACTACCAGCGATTTCTTCACTGGCTTCTCTTTCGCTGTGCAGGCGGCAAGTAAAAGGCCTGCGAGCACGATGGTCAGGATTTTCTTCATTGTCGTATTGGTTTGAATGGTTGAATTGATATAAAGTTGGGGACAAAGATATGTAAAAATCCTGTACAATCAAAACAATTCAACAAAAATCCCCTCCTTTTTAGGGGAGGGGATGTTGTGAATCTGCAAATTCAAGTATTACTTGACGATTTTTTTGCCATTCTGGATAACAATGCCCTTGAAGCCGTTCTTCACGCGCTGACCGGCCACGTTGAAGGCGGGAGCGTTGGCGTCAATGGCAACAGAAATCATATTAACATTGGAAGTTTCACCGTTGATGCTGACAAGATGGCAACTTGAAATTTCTGGAGTTCCAACTCCGTTTTTTACATACATTTGGAGAACACCCTCAACAACTACGAGGTCGCCTTCCTTAAAGTTATTGATGGTTTCTTCGGTATATTTTGCGTTATTGAGGTTGTTGCAATGATAAACGGTGAGTGTGTTTGATCCGCCTTTCTCATCAGCAATCTTGAATTCAACGTTGCCATAAAGTGCGTTGTCTTGTTTGGGGTTGCGCTGCCAATCGGGAGTACCTACAACGTAACCTTTCACCTGGAATACAGCCTTGTTGTCAACGTACGCAGTTGCTTCTGTTCCAAGGGCGTTTATCTTCTCAAGTGCCTGGGCCACGGTAACTTCAGTAATAACGGTCTTCTCCTTTACGGTTAGTTCATAAGAAGCGTCGCCTGCATCAAATTCGCTGTTTCCGGCAAATGTTGCAGTAATGGTGGTCTTACCAGCGGCAACCAGCGTGATTTCGCCGTTGGCATTGATGGTGGCTACGCTTTGGTCGGAACTGCTATAAGTGACGGGAAGGTTGTTGTCGTTCGTTAGAGTGGGGAAGGTGTTTTCCTCACCGATGGTAACGGTTCTGCTTGAAGTGCCCCATGACAGGCCTGCAGGCAACGTAGCTGGTTTACCGGCTATTAATTTGAAGTTATCTACGCGGCAGTTTGTACTCTTCGTGTTGGTAAATGTCAATTTGATGGCGGATGCAGATGGGGTAATGGTGCAACTATAGTCGTTACCTGATTGAGTCAGTTCGCCCACTGTAGCACCTTCTGCAGTTACTTCAATAAAGTTTTTGTTGCATTTGAACGAAAGGGTAAGTTCGCCTGAAACGCTACCAAGCGAAATCTCGGATGTGAAACTACCATTGTTTTTAGCAACTAACAACTCAGGGGCATCTCCGCCTGCACTAGACTCAGCATACAAACCTGTGCCACCATTGTATGAGCCATCATCTTTATAAGTTGTACCTGTAAAAGAATAGCCTGGGATTTTGTTGGTCAGGTCTTGCTTGACCAATTCGGCATAATTAGACCAGTCTTCTTCCCAAACTGCCGTTTGGGCAAATGAGTTTCCGCAAAGAATTGCGAACAAGCATACTAATGAATAGCGTAAAAATTTGTTCATAATACGTTTTGTTTTAAGTTATACTTTATGTTTTTAATCTTGTTGCAAAGATATACATTTTATTTGAACCGTGCAATTTATCGGGGAATATTTTTGCGGAAAGTTATTTGGGAAATGGGCGAGGGCGCTTATAGGATATTTTTTCCCCGTTTTTGCTATCACTGCTATCACTAGATTGGTAATGTGCTGAATATGTGTGAGTTGTACCGAAAATTTAGTGATAGCATAGGTAATAGCAGTGATAGCAAAACAGTGATTCTACGTAAAAAAGCGCCTTTAAAAGCGCTTTTTTACGAGATATTCCGTACCGTTAGAGCCCGTACGGCGCTGCCTGATGCCTTCTAGATTGGAGAGGAAGCGGCCGAACTGCGAGGTGTTTGTCACGTTGATGGCGCGACCGGCCTTCGTCTTGAGCAGACTGAGGATGGTGCTGGCCTTCATGTACTCTCCGTCCTGTTCGTTCGCGGGCAGTTCGAAGTATTCCATGAAATATTCCTCGGTGGAGGAATGCCACTCAAATTGGCGGTTATTGTCCATGATGAGGCGCGTCTGCTCCTGGTCGAACCAGTAAGGCTCGTGGTTTTCGAGGGCCACTTGTGCTTGGGCATAGAGTTGCTCATAGTTGGGAGGGGTGCTCACGTCGATGGGACCTGTCAGTTCCACGCCGATGAAACGGCGGCTACCGGTGGGGTCGGTGAGTACGTCCGACATGTTTGCCGTGGCAATGAAGGATGCAAGCCGTGGGAAGTCCTCCACGTGGCGTCCGTAGGGTCGCTTGATTTTCACGGAGGCCAGTTGGATGATGTTCTTCAGGAAACCTTCCTGCACTTTGCGCGGAATGGCATTGAACTCGTCGAGGTTGATGAGCAGGAACTGGCTCATCTGCTGTAGCACCTGGCGTTTTTCCGAGAGGTCTATGTTTTCGTTGAAGCCCCATTGCAGTTCGCGGGGTAGGAGTGAGCGGCAGAAGGTGCTCTTGTTGTAGCCTTGACGGGAGATGAGCAGCGGCGCCACGGAGTTGCCGTAGCGGCGGTTGAGGCCGCGCCATTGGGCCACCATGCCGAGGAACCAGGTGTAGAACCAGTCCTCCCAGTGGGGGTTGCGGGTAGGTACGGTGCGTGCCAGGGCGCGGATATGGTCGCGCCCGTCCCATTTGTCATGTACCTGCCAGAGGTATTCGTCGATGGGGTCGTAGCGTTTGATGTGGTTGGACCACACATAGCGGCGCACGTCGTTCTCGGTTACCTTGATGCCTTCGGTGCGGGCGTCGAAGGCGAAGGTGCAGATGGCGCTGGGGTCTGCGGGATGGAAGTCAAAGCGGTTGTGAGGGCGGTATTCGGTGTATCCCATCACGGTGTTGTAGCGGAACTCGTAACGGCTGCGCAGATGGTTTTCCATCTTTTTTGTCACGATTGCCACCTCCTCGTCGGGCTTGAAGTCTTCGTGGGCAGTGGTGTCGTCTGCTGGCGTTGTCTCGGCGGTCTCGTCTGAGATGCGCAGGTTGCTGTCGATGATAAAAGGCGTGGCCTTGGCATTGTAGCAGGGCTCGGGATCCAAGGTCAGGCAGAATTGGCTGCGCAATGTTGCCTCCTGCGTCACGAGCGTCTGCGAGAGCAGAGCGTTATAGACGGGAAATACCAGGGCGTAGGCCCGGCTGTAGAACTTGGCGGCTTCGTCTTCGGTCTGTGGCAACTGACCTTTGTCGTTGGCCGTGCGCACCATGATTTTCACGCTCCGCCCGCTGGCACCGGTGACGGCAGCGATGGTGGAGGGCAGGGCCATGGCCTTGGTCTTGATGCGCTTCACCTCGTTGGCGGAGTCCAGTTGGCGTGTTGTGAAGAGCAGGATGCCGTTGAATGTATTCATGCGAAGGTTGCCATTGGCATCGCGCTCCATCTCCATCGCCGGACAGATGTGCGGCAGTTCATGTCTGAGTGGACTGCTCTGGTTGTTGAATCGGCATATGCGGATGCGCTGGCGCAGATCTTCCACGCTGCTCGATTTCTTGTCTTTCTTCATGCGTTCCAGCATCTTCTCCAAATCCTTGTGGGAGAGATGCAGTTGGTTCTTCTTGTCGATACGTATAATACTTACTTTCATTTCTTTTTGTTTGAGGTTTGATGAATGAGTGCTTGCGTTTCTTTCGATGATGAAACGGGCGGCGGTTGATAGCTTGCTAAATTGCTGCGGCTGGCTTGCAGTCTTACTGCGAAGGCCTCGCAGTACTGCTGCGGATGAACCGCAGTACTGCTGTGAATGGTCTGCAGTGGTCTAAGCGTTGGTGTGAGGGAATACAAGGCGGCTTTCGTAGTGGTCGAACACCACATCAGCCTTGTAGCCATACCTGGCGAAAAGTTGCTGAATCCATTGCTGGTCGGCAGGCGTGAGTAGTTTCTCGCCACGGTTGTAGCGGTAGTAGTTGCCGGCGCGCCCGAAGTGATCCTCCATCCGCGGACGAATTTCCTTGTAGTCCTCATGGCGTAAATCCTTGTAGAGTTGGCTGAAGCCCCAGACCATGGTGACAGTCTTTATCTCGGCAAACATACGGCACTGGCCGTCTTTGTAAGCCTGTGGCCAGACGCTCATGCCTTGGCAGACACCGTCAGGGACAGTCATTGCGGCCTGATGCCGCAGGCACTGTTCCTTCAGGGGGCAGCTGTTGTTGAAACACACGGCCCAGTTGTTGGGTACATTTTCGAATTTTAAGTCAAGTTTCTCCATAATATTCATGCGTTTTTAATTTGTTGTTTATTACTGCAAAGATACAAAATTTTAGGCTGAAATGCAAGAGATTTTTGAAATTTTTAGCCTATTTCCCGCACTTTTTTCAGCGTTTTGCGATTTTGCTATCACTTCTATCACTTATCTATCACTTGCCAAAGATTCTCATTTCCTGCTGATTACTAATTGTTTACATTTATTTTCTCTTTTTAGGTGATAGGTGATAGCTAAATATTATTTTCTCATGCGCGCGCGTAAACATAGAGACATACATTAAAGGAATGCGCACCCATGACCAGCATGATCATTGGGTGCGCATAAGGTAAGGTAAACCGCTGACCGGCTTGTTATTTCTTGATCACTTTGTCGGTGATGGTCTTACCGTTGCTGAGCGTCATCTTGCGAATGCAGATGCCGCTTTGGGGCGTATCGAGTTGACGGCCGTCAACGGAGAAATACTCTATCTTGCTTACGAGGGTGATTTGAGTTTTCTCAATACTAGAAGGGATAGCAGGGTAGTATTCATCGACGCTGCTTTCCGCATCGGCATTTTCTGCTTTCATGATGTCTTCCACAAGTGAGTTGGCATAAACTTCAATGTTCGTGTACCATCCTTTAGTACAGAGTGTTTTTGTCTTTGCATCGCTGGCGTCATTGGGATTCAGCCCGTTGGCGGTCTCCCAAGTGTCGGGCATGCCGTCTTTGTCGGTGTCAAACCCTTCGGGGCGGCTGCCTGTACCGAAGTTTTCCTCGGTGTAGCCGTTCACGTCGCTGACGAGGTCAATACGGCCCCATGTAGGAGTGCAGGGAATAGTTTCTTCGTATTCATTACTCTCACCTTCATTGTGAATCAAGATATACGATGTGGCAGATCCTTTATAAGTACAAATTCCTTCTTGTGCTTCCTTCATGTAGCGCACATCGACATCGTCACGGTACAGGGAAGAACCTGCGTATGCCAGCACTTTCTCAAAGGCTTTCATGGAAGAATGAGTGGTCACTTCTCCTTTTGGTGCTTCTGTGTCAAGTTTGATGGGCAGACAGTCAACATTTCCTATATTTGTATATGTCAGTGTACTTCCATAGTAATGTTTGGGGTCATGAGTATAGTACTGACCGTTAAAATAAGGTATTCCTCCGTCATACTTCATTTTCTCCCATCCTGCATTATTATTGTCAATCATATTTCCTTCCAAGAAATAACGACTTGTCATATCCCAGAAAGTCTTGTCGCTACCAGCATTTCCAGATGTAGCAAGTGTAACAGTAGTGAGACGGTCTATGGAAGCTGCCCAACCGCTCTTGAAGTAGTTGGCCACCATGTTAATTTGTCCACCTCCAGGACCTCCATAACACCCATTTGTGTTATATACTACACAGTTTCGGAAGTCTACGTTCTCTGCCTGTAAAGTGTTTTCCCATTTGTATTTGCTATACAATTTGTTATTTGTATAACCGCTCCAATTATAACGTGCACCATTGAAGCGAGGAGAACGGTTGGCAACATGACAGATGAGGTTGTGGTGGAATGATGCAAGTTTGCCTCCCCAGATACCACCATAGCCGTGAGGCCCCTTCTTATGTCCTGAATGTACAAGACTCTCACCGATAGTACACCATTGCAAGGTAAAGTTATTGTTATCGTAGAATGAGGCCACCTCGTCGATGCTCCATGAGAAAGAGCAGTGGTCGATGATAATTCCTGTCTTTTGGCGTTGCCACATTGCATCTGCACCATCATTGACGTCTTTCTCTTGCCCGCGGCGGAAACGGATAAAACGGATGATATTATTTGCGCCTGGTTGTGCTGTGCGATAACGTAGGGTAATACCAGGATAGGGGGCTGTCTGCCCTAAGATAGTGAGATTATCCTTGAATTTTATATCGGATCTCAAAGCGATGACGCCTGCTACATCAAATACTATTATACGGTTGCTTCCTCCTGTGACAGCGGTACGGAAAGAACCTGTTCCTGAATCATTCAGATTGGTGACATGAACCACGGTGCCGCCGCGTCCGCCAGTCACGTAACGTCCGTGACCTTCGGCTCCGGGGAATGCGGGAACGTCGTCGGCAAAGGCCGTTACACACGAGAAGGCCGCGGCCAGGAATAATAAAGCTATCTTTTTCATATTTATTCTAATCATTTGTTTAATTCGCTTAATTCATTATTGAAATTTAATCGGTGGTATAGCCGAGTTGTTCCATTTCGAGGGCAGCCCAGATGAAGGGACCAACGCCCTTGCCGTCGTTGTCGCGGATAGGTTCGCTCATGTAATAGTCGAAGCTACCGTCTCGACGGAAATTGGGCTTTTCAACGTAGGGACCGGGGGCAGGGCCGAGACCGCTGACCTCACAGCAGCGGGTGAGCGAGATGGTCTTGTCGGCATTTACGCGGATGAACTCGTTGATAATGCCGTTGAAGGCCTTGATACCAGCCTGCCGGAAAGATTCGTCGAGATATCCCTTGCGGGCTCCCTTCAGCAGACAGTAGGCATACATGGCGGAGGCGGTCGACTCCAGGTAGTTGCGGTCGTCTTTCACGTCGAGCACATCATACCAAACGCCTGTCTTCTTGTCCTGATGCTTCACTAGGACGGTCATGGCGCGCTTGAAGACGTCGATAACTTCACCTCGGCGAGGATGGTCGGCAGGAAGATTGTCGAGCACTTCCACCATAGCCATCACATACCAGCCCATGGCACGGGCCCAGGTGTGCTTCGACTGTCCGGTTTCCTTATCAGCCCAGAAAGCGGTGTGGGTTTCGTCCCATGCGTGCTTCCAGAGGCCGGTCTTAGCGTCGAAGGTGCGCTTGTCAGTCTTCACAATCTGGTCGATAATGTCCTCGTAGGTCTTCTTTACCTTCTTCGGCTTCAGCATCATGGGAGCAGCTTCGGTGTAGAAGGGAAGTCCCATGAAGATGCCGTCGAGCCACACTTGATTAGCGTAGATGGCTTTGTGCCAGAACACGCCTTCCTTGGTGCGCGGCTGATTCTGCAACTGCTTGAAGAGCGTCTTGAGCAGTTTGAGATCCTTTTCCACGGGATTGAGTTGGTACATGGCCAGCAGCACCTTGCCTGGGCGCACGTTGTCGAGGTTGAAGTCTTCGTATTTGTAACCCTTGCCTTGTCCGTTTTCGTCAATCATCTTGGCGGGATATTCCTTCAGCCAGTTGTAAATGGACTCGTCTTTGTAGGCCTTGTAGGTGTCGAGCATGGCGCCCATCTCGGTTCCTACGGTATAACTCCAGCGCGGCTTCTTGGCAAAGTCGAGATAGGTGACATCGGGCACGCGGGTCATTTCCGAGTGCGTCATCCATTCCGAGTAACGCTTATATGGCTTTTCAGTAAGAATGAGGCTCCCATTGATCATCAGGTTGTCAAAGTGGACATCCTGAGCCTTTCCAGTAAGGTAATAGGGCTTGCCGTAAACACCCTCGAACTTACAATTGTTTACATAGATATTGTTGACTGTATAGGCCAGAGAATCAGCCTCGTAGCCTACGATCATTACGCCATACTTTGACTTCTGGCAGGTGACGTTCTCCATCGTGACATTGCGAACGGTGGGGTAGAAACCGCGGCAGCAAATCTCCTTGGGCTCGTAGTCTGTATTGATTTTGAGTACGGCTTCCTTGCACTGGCCCACGGTGATGTTGCGCATGTTGATGTTCTCGATGACGCCACCACGGCAAGAATTTGTCTTGATGCGGAGTACACGGTCGAGGTTAGGAGAATCCATCTGGCAGTTCTCAGCAAACACATTTTGGCAACCACCGGAAATCTCAGATCCGATGACCACGCCGCCGTGGCCGTCTTCCATCACGCAGTTGCGGATGATGATGTTCTTCGAGGGGATGCCTGCAAAGCGACCTGTGGCACCAGCACGTCCGTCGGCATTGCGGCCGCTCTTGATGGCGATGCAGTCGTCACCCGTGTGGAAGGTACAGCCTTCGATGAGTACATTCTCACAGCTCTCTGGGTCGCAGCCGTCGCCGTTAGGTCCTTCGTTCCAAACCTTTACATTGCGTACGATAATGTTCTTCGAGAGCAGGGGGTGCATCACCCAGAACGGAGAATTGACCATCGTCACTCCTTCGATGAGGATGCCGTCGCACTGGTTAAAGTTAACCAACTGCGGGCGAAGTCCCTTTCCTGCACCGAAGATGCGCTGGTCCATATCCACGCCGTCCTCGGCATATTTCAGCAGGTCGGCACGTCCGCCGGGGTTCTGCTGCTTTTCAGGAACTTGGATGTCGCGGCTCTTAGGTGTCTTTCCACTCATCAGCCACCAGGTTTCGTCGGAACCGTTGCCGTCGATGGTACCTTCACCCGTCAGCGCGATGTCGGTCTGCTTGTAGGCATAGATCAGTGGCTGGTAGTTCCAGCAGTCAAGTCCTTCCCAGCGGGTGGGGACGTTGGGGTAGAGCGAACGGTCGAAGGCAAATACCAAGCGGGCGTCTTTCTCGATGACGAGGTTCACGCGGCTCTTCATAGTGATGGCTCCCGTGTTCCATATGCCGGCAGGAATGACGACCTTGCCGCCGCCAGCCTTGGAGCAAGCATCGATGGCTTTGTTGATGGCTGTCTGGTTCTTTTTGGCCGTAGCTTTTGTCGAAGCACCATACTTGGTGATGTTGAAGGTGCGGTCAGCGAATTGCGGACAGCGGATGCTTTGTTCGATTTGTTTGTACTGAGTGTCCCATGGTGAAGCGTTTGCAACAATAGGGAGTAGCAATGTGATAATGAGTGTCTTTAAGTAATTCATATTGTTTTTTAGTTTGTTTTATCCAGATTCTTAAGTAGATATTCCTAATCGGGTACAAAGGTACGAATAAAAATGGATAATCAAGATAGGTTTTCCACCTAATTTAGTACGCGAAGTGTTAAAAAACGAACTTTTTTGTTTAAATATTTGCATTTTTCATTTATTCACTCTATATTTGCGCCATCTTATTTATGATTTCGGTATTCACGAAATCGACCCGAGGTTGGTGCGTCCTGTGCCAACCTCTTTTGTTTCTAGGATTAATTTTTGTGTTAAAAATTTGGCGATATCATTTAGAATCCTTATCTTTGCACCCGAAATCATTTTAAAAACTTAAATAATTCTGCTTATCGAAACATTGTTACTTCAATAACCAAAGTTTTGAAATAATGGATCAACTGACTGTCATGACCGACGAAGAGTTGGCGATGGCTTACATTGAAGGTAACAATAGAGCGTTCGATTTGCTTTTGCAGCGTACCCAGTCGAAATTGTTCTCGTACATCCTGTTCGTGGTTCGTGACCACGATAAGGCTGAAGATGTGTTCCAAGAGACATTCGTAAAGGTCATCACAAAACTCAATCAGCGTAAGTATACCACTTCGGGAAAGTTCTCGGCGTGGCTGATGCGTATTGCCCACAATGTCATTATGGACAACTATCGGGAGCAGCGTGCCCAGAATATCGTGGAACCTACTCAGGGCAATGACCTGTCGAACATTTCTTCGAAGGATTTGCTCGACACGAATGTGGAGAACCGCTACGTGAATGAACAGGTGCTCTCTGATGTGAAAAAGATGATGAATCAGTTGCCCGCCACCCAGCGTGAAGTGGTCTATATGCGATTCTATCAGGAGATGTCGTTCAAGGAGATTGCTGAAACAACGGGTGTGAGCATCAATACCTCACTGGGACGTATGCGCTATGCTGTGTTGAACATGCGCCGCATGGCCAAACAGCATCATATCCATTTGCAGTTGGATTAGTTTACAAAGCCTTCAGTTCGCGAATCGTCTTGTAAGGGTCTTGGCTCTTGAATACATAACTACCGCTGACCAATACGTCAACACCAGCCTTTACCAGACGGGGAGCTGTTTCACCCTGTACGCCGCCATCCACTTCGATGAGGGCCTCAGAACCGCATTCCGTAATCATCCTGCGGAGACGCTGCACTTTACCAATGGTTTCCTCGATGAACTTCTGACCGCCAAATCCCGGATTCACACTCATCAGCAACACCATATCCACATCCTCGATAATGTCTTCAAGCATCCATACTGGGGTGCTGGGATTAAGTGTCACGCCGGCCTTCATACCGGCAGCGTGGATTTCCTGGATAGTGCGGTGCAGATGGACGGATGCTTCATAGTGCACATTCATCATCATGGCACCTAACTTGGCCGTCCGTTCAATATAACGCTCCGGCTTTTCAATCATGTAATGAACGTCGAGGGGTTTCTTGCAAATCTTTGCCACGGCTTCCAATACAGGGAAACCAAACGATATATTGGGAACAAACATACCGTCCATCACGTCCAGATGAAGCCAATCGGCCTCGCTTTGGTTTATCATTTCAATATCACTCCTGAGATCCAAGAAGTTGGCTGCCAGGAGTGACGGAGATACTAATGTGCTCATTTCAAATGCTTAGTTGATGATGAAATTCTGCTTAATCAGTTCAAGCAATACGACCGCCTACCGTTTTCGGTCATGAAGGTGCGATAAGTGTAGGCGATTTGCCTGATAATGATCAGGGTCTTTTCAGATGGCCTGAGTTCTTCAGATGTAAAATGCTGCATAGGCGAAATAAATTAAGATGAATAAGAGAGTCACATTATAGTAACGTTCTCCTTTTATATTTATTACACAAACGGAGAATATTTTTTTTCGATAATTCAACGGATGGAATACGCTGCGAAATTATAATGAAAGTTTTTTGTAAAAAAGTTGGCAAAAAGTTTGTTGGTTAAAAGAAAATGTGTAATTTTGCAACCGAAATCAAGTAAAATATAGAAAAATGAAGAAAGTACACAACGCATGGTGGTGGCGCTTCTCAAGATTTAACAAGTCGTGAGCAACACAGCCGTGTGGATACTTTGAAGAGATACCAAAAGGCCTGCCGTTCTTACGACAGGCCTTTTTGAGTTTAGAAAGAGATTCAATAACAACAAAACACATAAATATTTGAATATGGAAATGAAAGAGATTTTACACAGAATGCTCAATCACGAGGAACTGACTCGTCAGGAGACTCATGACATTCTGGTTGGTATTACCAAGAGTGAGTTCCCTATGGAACAGGTGACAGCCTTGCTGACTGCTCTTCAGATGAGGGGAATCACCGTTGATGAGCTGCTCGGCCTTCGTGACGGTATTTTGGAGACAGGTGTTCCTGCAAAGTTGGATTGTGAGCGCTATATCGATGTCGTAGGCACAGGCGGTGACCAGAAGAACACCTTTAACATCTCTACCACTTCCTGTTTTGTCATTGCTGGTGCCGGTTATAAGGTGGCCAAGCATGGTAACTATGCGGCTACCAGCGTTAGTGGTGCTTCGAATGTGATTGCCAATCACGGCGTGAAGTTCACCGATGACATTGACCGCTTGAACCGCTGCATCAATGAGGTGGGTATCGTTTACCTGCATGCCCAGCTGTTTGCACGTGCCATGAAGTTCGTGGGCCCCATCCGTAAGGCTCTGCAGTTCCCCACCTGTTTCAATCTGCTTGGCCCCATCGTGAATCCTTCTCAGCCGCAATGCCAGTTGTTAGGCGTGGCCAATCTCGACCAGATGCGCCTATATAATAATGTGTATCAGAAAATAGGCATTGATTACGGTATCGTGAACTCAATGGATGGTTATGACGAGATTTCGCTGACAGGTGACTTCAAGGTGACTACCAATCAGTATGAACGTATCTTCTCTCCGCAGGATCTTGGTTTCGGTATTGCCAAGCCCGAAGAACTGAAAGGTGGCGCAACTGAGTTGGAGGCTGTTGAAATCTTTGATGCCGTACTTGAAAACCGTGCGTTGAAGGCACAGAAGGAAATAGTTCTGGCCAATGCAGCCTTCGGTATTCAGGTTCTGGAGAAAGGTCAGAAGGGTATTGAGGAATGTGTGGAGATTGCCCGCGAGTCGATAGACAGCGGCAAGGCACTCGCAACTTTCAAGAAGTTCGTGGAGTTCAATAGTAATATTTAGAGTTGACAAGACTGTTGATTAAAAGATGAAAGACATTCTGGAAGAAATAGTAGCCCATAAGCGCATGGAGGTGGAGCAGTTCAAACGTTCCATTCCGCCCTCAATGCTTTATGATGCCGTGGAGAAGATGGCGGATCAGCCCGTTGTCTCTATGCGCAAGTCGCTGATGGAGTCGGAGAGTGGCATCATCGCTGAGTTTAAGCGCAAATCCCCCTCAAAGGGTTGGATCAAAGAGCAGGGCAGTGCAGTGGAAATACCTCTGAGCTATCAGCAGAATGGAGCTTCGGCCTTAAGTATACTTACCGACGAGAAATACTTCGGTGGTCGTGACACGTTTATCAAGACAGCTCGTGAGAGCGGGGTAACGCTTCCCGTTCTCTATAAAAACTTTGTCGTCGATGAATACCAGCTGTTTCAGGCTCGTCTTTGTGGTGCTTCCGCCGTATTGCTGATTGCCGCAGATTTGAAACTGGATGAATGCCGCTCGCTTCTCAGGATGGCTCACGAACTGAATTTGGAAGTGCTGTTGGAAATGCACGCTGAGTCAGAACTTGACTATGCGGCTTTGGAACCGGATATGTGTGGTATCAACAATCGCAACTTGGGAACTTTTATTACAGACATTCAGAACTCCTACCGCTTGGCAGAACTCCTACCCAAAGATGCCTGCAAGGTGAGTGAGAGCGGCATTTCAGATCCCATGACAGTCCTTGAACTCCGCAACGTTGGTTTCCGCGGTTTCCTAATTGGTGAGACATTTATGAAGGCCGAGAATCCGGGTGATGCTTTGCGATTGTTCATCGAAAAAATGAAACTCTAAAAACATTATAGATATGATTATTAAAGTATGTGGAATGCGTGAAACGGAGAACATCCGTGAGGTTGCTGAACTGGGAGTGGATATGATGGGCTTCATCTTCTGGCCAGAGTGCCCGAGGTTTGTGAAGATGATTTCTGCTCAGGCAGGTATCATACCCGATTATTCGGAAGAACGCCTGAGAAAGGCTCGCGGCAACAGCCAGCAGACTATGACTGGCAACCAGCATCCAGCACGTGTCGGTGTCTTTGTGGACGATATGCCACAGAGTATCGTTACCCGTGTCTATAATTACGATCTCGATTATGTTCAGTTGCACGGAAACGAGTCGGCTGTAATGATTGAAAACCTGAAGCGTACGCTGATTCCCGATATTGCTCCTGACATCAAGATTATAAAAGCCTTAAGCATTCGCGAAAAGGATGATGTGAAGCGATGGCGTGAATATGAAGGTGCTGCCGATATGCTGCTCTTTGACACGAAGTGCAAGACGGTTGGCGGTAGCGGCGAACAGTTTGACTGGTCGGTTCTTGAGGCCTACGACGGCAATATACCCTTCCTGCTTAGTGGCGGAATTGGTCCCGAAGATGCAGAACGGGTTCTGAAATTCAGCCATCCGCAGTTCGTTGGCATCGACCTGAACAGTCGGTTCGAAATCTCCCCCGCTGTAAAAGACGTGGAGAAACTAAAAACATTCATTCAAACAATCAGACAACATGAACAAAATCAATAAATTATTTGCCGAGCAGCGTGAAACCGGGCGCAAATTGCTCTCGCTCTATTTCTGTGCCGGCTGCCCCACCTTGGAGAGTACTGCTGAGGTTATCAAGACCCTCGAACGTCGTGGAATCGACATGATAGAAGTGGGCATTCCTTTCAGCGACCCATTGGCCGATGGTCCGGTCATCCAGAGTGCCGGAACGGTTGCCCTGAAGAACGGTCAGACGCTGACACACCTTTTTGAACAGCTCCGCAGTATCAAGGATGAGGTGAAGATTCCACTTGTGATGATGGGATATCTCAACGTGATTATGCACTACGGCATCGAGCGCTTCTGCCAGTCGTGCGTGGAGTGTGGTGCCTCGGGTGCCATCATTCCAGACCTTCCTTTCAAGGATTATCTCGAAGAGGTGAAACCCATTGCCGACAAATACGACCTGCGCATCATCATGATGATTACCCCCGAGACCAGCGAGGAGCGCATCCGTTTTATCGATGAGCATACCGATGGTTTCATCTACATGGTCAGTTCTGCCAGCATTACCGGTGCCCAGAATAATTTCGATGAGGCCAAGCAGGAGTATTTCCGTCATATCAACTCGATGAATCTCCGCAATCCGCGTATGATAGGTTTCGGCATCAGCAACAAGCAGACGCTTGAGTCGGCCCAACAGAATGCCGCAGGTGCCATCATTGGCTCAAAGTTCGTCACCTTGCTCAACGAGGCAAACGGCGATGCCGAAAAGGCTATGGATAATCTTTATGCTGCACTCGAACAATGAAACTGATAGATTTCCTGAACGAAAACGACCGTTTCGCCAAGCAGAACGGTATACAGCTCACAGAAGTCCGTGAGGGGTACGCCCGTGCCGAGATGACTGTCTCAAAGATGCATCTCAATGGCGGAGGCGTGTGCCAGGGCGGAGCCTTGTTCACGCTTGCCGATTTAGCTTTTGCAGCAGTATCTAATAGTCATGGCTTGCTTACTTTCGGGCTCGAGAACAGCATCGCTTTTCTTAAGAGTGCCAAAGAGGGTGACCATCTGGTGGCTGAAGCCGTTGAAACGCTGAACCATCATAAGATTCCCTTTTGCGAGATGAAGGTGCGCAATCAGCATGGTGAATTGATCTGTACAATGACGGGATTGGCATTCCGCAAGGATAAGCCGATGCCAAGTGTAGAATAGAACGAGAAAATACAAATACAAAATGAAAAAAGAAAGCTTTTATGTTGACGAGCGCGGCTACTACGGAGAGTTTGGCGGCGCCTACGTCCCAGAGATATTATATAAGGTGGTGGAGGATCTGAAAGAGGCTTACCTGCCCATCATCGAGAGTGAGGAATTCCAGAAGGAGTATTACCAGCTGTTGCGCGACTATGTAGGCCGTCCGTCGCCATTGTACTATGCCCGCCGGATGAGTGAGAAATATGGCTGCCAACTCTATCTGAAGCGCGAGGATCTGAACCATACGGGTGCTCACAAAATCAACAACACCGTAGGACAGATCCTGATGGCCAAGAAGATGGGCAAGACGCGCATCATCGCCGAGACAGGTGCCGGTCAGCATGGTGTGGCCACGGCTACCGTCTGCGCCCTAATGGATATGAAGTGTGAGGTATTCATGGGTGCCACCGATGTGGAGCGCCAGCATACCAACGTGGAGCGTATGAAGATGCTTGGAGCCGAGGTGCATCCCGTCCGCACGGGTAATATGACGCTCTCGGATGCCTGTTCTGAGGCTATTCGCGACTGGTGCTGCCATCCCAAGGACACCTTTTATATCGTGGGTTCTACCATGGGACCCCATCCTTATCCCGATATCGTTGCCCGCATGCAGAGCATTATCTCCAAGGAACTCAAGGAGCAACTGCAGGAGAAGGTGGGACGCGACTATCCCGACTATCTTGTGGCCTGTGTGGGAGGTGGGTCTAATGCAGCAGGAACGGTCTATCATTATCTCGACGATGAGCGCGTGAAGATTGTTTTGGCCGAAGCTGGAGGTCATGGCGTGGATACCGATTATACGGCAGCTACCATGCATCGCGGCACTACCGGAATTCTGCACGGTTCTAAGATGCTCGTCATGCAGACGCCCGACGGACAGATTGAGGAAGCCTTCACCATTTCGGCTGGACTTGACTATCCAGGCGTGGGTCCGATGCATTGCAATATGTACCAGAAAGGTCGTTCGCAGGTGCTGGCCATCAACGACGATGAGGCCATTCGTGCCGGTTATGAACTTACCCGTATGGAAGGCATCATTCCTGCCATTGAGAGTGCCCATGCCGTAGCTGCCTTGAGCAAGATGCAGTTCAAGACCGACGATGTGGTGGTGCTCACAGTCAGTGGCCGTGGCGACAAGGATGTGGAAACCTATTTGAAGAATAAGGAATTGGCTGGTGAATACGGCAGGTTTTAGTAAAAGGATTACAGTTATGAATACTTTTAAATATACAACGGTTTCAAAGACCATCCTGGCCGACCTTTATACGCCGGTGGGTGTCTATATGCACCTGCGTGATATCTATCCGATGTCGGTTTTGATGGAGAGTTCCGACTATCACGATGCCAACAACTCGCGTTCGTTCATCGGTATTAATCCCATTGCCTCGGTGGCTATTGCCCACGGAGAGAGCACGCTTACGTATCCTGACGGTTCGGTGGAGCGCCACATCGTGAACAAGCAATATCGTTCTGACAATGCTATCAATGATTTCTTGAAGCGATTTGAGGTAACTGGTGAGAATTCAGGTTATTGCGGACTTTACGGTTATACTTCCTTTAATGCAGTCCGCTACTTTGAGGACATCCCTGTGAAGGATGAAACGATGGCCAAGAATGATGCTCCCGATATGTACTATATCTTCTACCGCGACATCATCGTCTTTGATCATTTCAACAATAAGATGACGATTGTTTCCATTGTTGGAGAATCAGGGGAGTCCGGACAAGCAGCCATCGACGACATCCTCCGTCAGATGAACCGTGCTAACGTGAAGGCCTACGGCTTCCATCCTGTGGGCGAGGTCAGCTCTCCGCTGACCGACGAGGAGCACAAGGCCAATATCCGCCGCGGTATCCAGCATTGCCTGCGTGGAGATGTTTTTCAGATTGTGCTTTCGCGCCGTTTTATCCAGAAGTATGAGGGCGATGATTTCAAACTCTATCGTGCTCTGCGTAGCATCAATCCCAGCCCTTATCTTTTTTATTTTGACTTCGGCGGTTTCCGCATCTTCGGTTCCAGCCCTGAAACTCATTGCCGAATAGAAGGACGCAAAGCCTATATCGACCCCATAGCAGGTACCACCAAACGTACTGGCGATGCTGAGGCTGACCGTCGTGGAGCAGAGTATCTGCGTAATGATCCGAAAGAGAATGCCGAACATGTGATGCTGGTGGACTTGGCCCGCAACGACCTTTCGCGCAACTGCCATGACGTGAAGGTAGATTTCTACAAAGACCTGCAATACTACAGCCACGTCATCCATTTGGTCAGTCGTGTGAGCGGAACCCTCGACGATGGTGCCGATCCCATCAAGGCATTCATCGACACCTTCCCCGCCGGAACACTTTCGGGTGCTCCCAAGGTGCGTGCCATGCAACTCATCTCCGAGTACGAACCGCATAATCGCGGAGCCTATGGCGGCTGCATCGGTTTCATAGGCATGAACGGCTCTTTGAATCAGGCCATCACCATCCGCACCTTCGTTTCACGCAATAACGAACTTTGGTTCCAGGCAGGTGGCGGCATCGTGGCCAAGAGCGATGAGGAATATGAATTACAGGAAGTGAATAACAAATTGGGCGCGCTCCGTCGTGCCATTCTGATGGCGGAGGACATGTAACATGAAGATAGTTATTATTGATAATTATGACTCGTTTACCTATAACCTGAGTCATTTGTTGAAGGAACTTGGTGCGGAGGTTACCGTCTACCGCAACGACCAGTTTGAACTCCCGCAACTCGAGGCTTTCGATAAGATTGTGCTTTCGCCTGGTCCTGGCATTCCCTCAGAGGCAGGGCTATTGCTCGATGTTATACGCACATATGTCGGAAAGAAACCCATCTTCGGCGTTTGTCTGGGGCATCAGGCCATCGGCGAAGCCTTTGGCGGACGTTTGGAGAACCTATCAGAAGTATTTCACGGCGTGGCTACCGAAGGGACCCAATTCGGCAACGACCCGATTTTTGCCGGTCTTCCCCAAAAGATTACGATGGGACGCTACCATTCGTGGGTGGTTTCCAGGGAAGGTTTCCCTGATTGTTTGGAGATTACCGCAGAGAGTCTGGAGGGGCAGATCATGGCCTTACGCCACAAAGAATACGACATCCACGGCATCCAGTTCCATCCTGAAAGTGTGCTCACGCCGGAAGGCCGTCAGATTCTCCGAAACTGGCTTTCCTTATAAAAAAGACTGGTAAACGAGTAGGTTCAGATGTTGGCTCCCAAGCGGATAATGCGCTCAATACGGCTGATGTCTTCGCTGAAAGGTCCTGGTTTCTCGATTTTGAGCGTGCACATGGCAGCTGCAAACTTGCCTGCTTCCTCGCAATCCAACCCTTTGGCACGGCAGTAAAGATAGCCTGTGGAGAAAGTGTCTCCGCATCCGGTTACGTCGATGCAATGCTGCGGTTCATAGGCAGGGATGTCGTAGAATTTCCCGCCGTAATAGATTTGTGAACCGTAGCTGCCGAAAGTGAGCACCACTTCCTTCACGCCCCAGGATGCAATTATCCTGGCCACATGGCGCGGATCTTTCTCACCTGTAATAACTTCCATCTCATACTCGTTGAGCTTAAGGATATCGGTCATGGCCAGCACTTCCATCTTGTCCTTCCAGTCGCAGGCATAGACATGCTCGTCGCGAACCTCGCGCAGATAGCCTTGCACGTCAATGCTGACCTTTCCCTTACGCGAGAGACATTCCACTACTTCGGGCGAGAAATCGTCGCAGAGCAGCGAGCCGAGGTGGAAGACACGTGCCTCAAGTCCCTCCATCTGTTCCACGGTGAAGGGGTCGCTCTTGGCGAGTACCCTCTGGGAACGGGCATTGCGGTTGTTGCCGTATTTGTTTTCAAAGAAGACGGTCTCCTTGCTGTCGAAGGCAACCACATCGATACCTTCAGCCTCCATCTGGCTGATGGCCTCACGGTCTTTCTGGGCGATGGCGGTCACCATCTGGAATGAAACATCGTGGGGCAGATGGTTGATGCCGTAGGCGAAATAGTAGGCCGTACCGCCGTTCTGATAGAATGTATGATCGGGCGTGATGATCTTATCTAATGTGACATGTCCGATACAACAGATGTCTTTCATTTCCTATATGTTAGTTTAGAATTCCGAAGTGAAGTGGAATCGGATGTGTTCAAAATCCTGCTGAGCCATCTGGAGCACGTAGCCGGAATCGGCTAGGAAGACGTCGCGGCCTTCCTTGTCCTTGGCCATATACTGATATTTGCGTTTCTTGAAGGCTTCCAGTTCCTTGTCGTCATCGGCCTCAATCCAGCATGCTTTGTAGAGATGAACTGGCTCCCAACGGCATTTGGCATTGTATTCGTTCTCCAGACGGTACTGGATGACCTCAAACTGAAGTTGTCCAACGGTACCAATAATCTTGCGGCCATTGAACTGGTTGACGAACAGCTGCGCCACACCTTCGTCCATCAGCTGGTCGATGCCTTTCTGCAATTGCTTTGATTTCATCGGGTCATCGTTCTCGATATATTTGAACATCTCAGGCGAGAAGGAAGGCAGTCCGCGGAAATGGAGCTCTTCGCCCTCGGTGAGCGTGTCGCCTATCTTGAAGATGCCGTTATCAGGCAGACCTACGATATCGCCCGGCCATGCTTCCTCGATGGTGCTTTTGCGCTGGGCCATGAACTGGGTGGGGGAGGAGAAGCGCACGGTCTTGCCCTGCCGCACGTGGAGATAGGGCTGGTTGCGCACAAAGCGTCCTGAGCACACTTTGCAGAAGGCAATACATGAACGATGGTTCGGATCTATGTTGGCCGTTATCTTGAAGATGAAGCCGGTAAACTTAGGCTCTTCGGGCTCCACCATACGCTCCTCAGCCTTTGTGGGCTTGGGGCTTGGGGCAATCTCTACGAAACAGTTGAGGAGTTCCTGCACACCGAAGTTGTTGAGTGCTGAACCAAAGAAGACGGGAGCCACCTCGGCAGACCGATAGGTATCCACGTCGAACTCAGGATAGACTCCATCTACGAGTTCCAGGTCTTCTAGTAGCTTTTCGGCATTCTGTTCTCCTACAAAATCCGCGAGCATGGCGGCATCATTGATGTCCACCTCCACCTTCTCGGTGACGCGCTGTTTGTCGGGCGTGAAGAGGTCAAGTTTCTGCTCGTATATGTTATAGACGCCTTTGAACTTAGCGCCTTGGTTGATCGGCCATGAGAGGGGGCGCACCTTGATTTCCAGTTCCTGTTCCAGTTCGTCGAGCAGGTCAAAGGGGTCGCGTCCTTCACGGTCCATCTTGTTGATGAAGATGATGACGGGCGTGTTGCGCATGCGGCAGACGTTCATCAGCTTGCGTGTCTGTGCTTCCACACCTTTGGCTCCGTCCACCACAATGATGGCCGAATCCACGGCCGTGAGCGTGCGGTAGGTGTCCTCTGCGAAGTCCTGGTGACCGGGGGTGTCGAGGATGTTCACCTTATAGACGATGGCGTCATCTGCTTCGGGATTTGGCGAATAGTCGAACTCCATCACTGAAGTAGAGACTGAGATACCGCGCTGCTTCTCGATGTCCATCCAGTCGGAAGTGGCGGTTTTCTTGATTTTATTGTTCTTGACGGCTCCGGCCACCTGGATCTGTCCTCCGAAGAGCAGGAACTTCTCGGTGAGCGTGGTCTTACCGGCATCAGGGTGCGAAATGATCGCAAAGGTTCTTCTACGTTCTATCTCTTGATTCATAGTTTCTCAATACAATCTTTGAGGCTTTCTTCCCAATAGGGGATTTCTATGTCGTATGTCTTCTTGATTTTTGTCTTGTCGAGCACGCTGTATGCGGGACGCTTGGCAGGCGTGGGATATTCTGCGGTATGGAGCGGACGCACATGGCAGGAAGTGATGCCGGCGATGCGGTGGATGGCTTTGGTGAAGTCGTACCACGAGATGACGCCCTCATCCGAGAAGTGATAGATACCCGGGCGGATGCCTTTCTCAATAGCCGTCATGATGATGCGGGCCAGGTCACGGGCATAGGTGGGGGTCCCGATCTGGTCGAAGATGACACCTAGTTCTGGCTTCTCATTGCCTAGACGGATCATCGTCTTTACGAAGTTGTTGCCGAAGGTGGAGTAAAGCCAGGCTGTACGGATGATCATCGAACGCTTGCAGAACTTCTGCACACCCAGTTCGCCTGCCAGCTTGGTGCTTCCATAGACGCTGTCGGGACAGGGCGTGTCGGTTTCCGTATAAGGTGTGTGGTTGGTGCCGTTGAACACGTAGTCGGTACTGATCTGGATAATCCATCCTCCGCGTTTCTCCACGGCAGCCGCCAGATAGGCAGGAGCCACGGTATTGAGCGTAGTGCAGAGTTCCTTGTTGCTCTCAGCCTTGTCCACGGCAGTATAGGCGGCACAATTCACGATGCCGTCGATTTTGTTCTCTTGTACGAATTGTTCGATGGCCAGTTGGTCGGTAATGTCGAGTTCCTCCACATCGGTGTTGAACCACTGGTGTTCACTATATTCTTTTTCGAGCAACTGCATCTCATTTCCGAGCTGACCGTTGCAACCTGTTATCAATATATTCATATGTTAATCTTCGAATTTTAATCCTTCTTCCTTGTCTTTTTTGTAATAGTCGGAGAGCATGCCGATGAAGGTGGTGATTTCCTTGATGGCATGTTCGGTATCGGGGCTGATTTCCTTTTTCTGCAGGCGGAGCATCATTGTGCCGTAGAGTGCGTTGAAGCAGGTCTCGATTTCAGGCTCTTCGGCATTTCCGCGCTTGCGGAGTTCCACGATATAGGGCAGCACCTTGTAGTATTCGCTCGTGTATAAGGGGAATTGGGTGCTGCTGAGGAGCTGCGCGTTGAGTTCTGTCAGCTGCTGCATCACCACCTTGTTGATCTGCAGGTGTCCGGTCTCTCGGCAACCCTCCTGGTTCATCATACGGATCAGGTCGCCATACCAGTCGGCCATTTCCTCCTTCTGCTCGTCAGTATAGTCAAAACGCTCTATGTATTCTCGCCGTATTCTGCTCAGCGAGCATCCGTAAGCGCGAAGCAAATCCTCCACCTGCCACATATAGAGCAGATATTCGGCAATATTGTTTTTACGAAGTTGTTGTGCGATGTACATGAGTTGTCAGAACTCGGGTAAAGTGTAAAGGTTAAACATGGTTCCGAAGAGCACGATGAGCGAGAAGATGATCACGATGCTGCCGATAACCTTATTGATGATGATGATGCCGGTTGTGTCGAAGATGGTGCGCACCTTGTCGATAAGCCACGTGAGGCCGTACCACCAAAGCAGGGCGCCGAAGACGATGCTCAGATACCCCAGGCACATCTCCACCGGATGGTCGGGTACCACGAAGGCAAACTGGGCGAAACATCCCATGAAGAGGAAGATGATGAGCGGGTTGGAGAAGGTCACCAGGAAGGCCGTGAAGCCGTTGTGCCAGAGTGTTCCCTTCTGCTTGCTGCTCATGTGCATGTTCTTCGTGGGGTTGGCCCTGTAGGAAATGATGCCGAAGATCAGCAGAATGACACTACCCATCAGCTGAAGCAGGAATTTCGTCTGGGCGTTGTTCACGAAATCCATCACGAACGACATACCGAGACCTGTAATCATAGCGTAGATGATGTCGCTCACCGAGGCCCCGATGCCCGTAACGAAACCGTACCAGCGGCCTTTGTTCAGCGTGCGTTGTACGCATAGCACGCCTACCGGGCCCATGGGCGCAGAAGCGATTATGCCAATCATAATTCCCTTGAATACAAGATTGACAATATCTATATGAAACGGAAATGGCATCATATTTCGAGTGCAAAGGTACGAAATTTTCCCGATTTATGTAATTTTATAGGATAAAAGTTTGTGTTGTGCGACTTTTTTCCTACCTTTGCCGTGTTAATGAAGCATTTTTCTAACAACTAAAAATATTTATGCTATTATGAATGCACAACCAGCAATTAAGCCCTATGTGATTGGTTTGGACCTTGGAGGTACCAACTCCGTGTTCGGAATCGTTGACGCCCGAGGTGACATCAAGGCTACCACAGCCATCAAGACTCAGGGCTATGACAAAGTGGAAGACTACGTTGACGCCTGCGTGGAAGCCTTGCAGGTCATCATCGACCAGGTGGGCGGTATCGAGACCATCAAAGCCATGGGTATCGGTGCCCCCAACGGCAACTATTATACCGGCACGATAGAGTTCGCCCCCAATCTCCCCTGGGCACATGACGGAATCGTTCCCCTGGCTCAGATGTTCAGCGACCGCCTGAATGGAATCCCCGTCGGACTGACCAATGATGCCAATGCAGCAGCCGTTGGTGAGATGATCTACGGAGTGGCCCGTGGCATGAAGAACTTCATCGTCATCACCCTCGGAACCGGTGTAGGCTCAGGTATCGTCATCAACGGCCAGCTGGTCTATGGCTGCGACGGATTTGCTGGCGAGCTGGGCCACGTCACCATGGTACGTGAGGGAGGCCGAGTATGCGGATGCGGCCGTCAGGGCTGTCTTGAGTGTTACTGCTCCGCAACTGGTGTGGCACGCTCAGCACGCGAGTTCCTCCAGAAGTCACAGGAGCCCTCTCTGCTCCGCGAATTGGATCCCGAGCAGATCACCTCGCTTGATGTCTCGATTGCAGCCGGCAAGGGAGACGCTCTGGCCCAGCGCATCTATGAGTTCACCGGCGACATGCTCGGCAAGGCTTGTGCCGACTTTGCAGCCTTCTCATCGCCCGAGGCATTCATCTTCTTCGGCGGTATGACCAAGGCAGGCGACCTCATCATGAAGCCCATCGAGGAAAGCTATAATAAGCATGTGCTGAAGATCTTCAAGGGCAAGGCCAAGTTCCTGGTCAGCGGCCTCGACGGTTCATCGGCAGCCGTGCTAGGAGCCTCCGCCATCGGTTGGGAACTCTGATTCCGATTCACTTATTAATAATATAATGGATACGCACGTGCTTATACGCGTGCGTATTTTCTTTTGCTTCCACCCATCAGAAGCCTTCCTTCTAACCATTGGAAGCACCCTTTCCAGACTTTGGAAGCATCCTTTCCACCCATTGGAAGTGATATTTCCACGCACCAGAACAGATATAGTTAGGATGAGGTTTTTATTCCACCACGACCGTTTTGGTGGTGTAGTTGGAATAGACGATAATCTGGACGCCTTTCTCGCTTGCTTTCACGGGGATGCCCTGGAGATTGTAGCGAGCCACTTCGTATGGGATGCCGTCTTCCGACTGGACGCTTTGGATTTTTGCCGGACTGGAGCCTTCGCTTCGGGACATGATGACCACCTCGCCTTCGCCTACTTCAAAGGCTTTCTCCAGCATGAAGCCTTCTTTTCCTAATAAGGTCATGAGTCGTCCCATGGTCATGTCCTGCGTGTAATAGTAATAGTCTTTTATCCCGGAGGGGATGTCGCCCGTGAGGTAGAGGGTGGAGCCGTTTTGGAACGATTCGTTGATTTTCAGGCCTTCCGTGAGGTATATATGTACGTAACTCTTCTGGGCAAAGCCCGCCAGCGGTAAGGCTAACAGCAAAAACAATAGAATCTTTTTCATCTTAGTATGGTTTTAAATTGTTTGACTTGCGTTGCTGATGACTTCATCAGTTGCAAAGATAGTGAATATTTCGGGAATTTCTTCGCTTAATCGGATTTTTGTTGTACCTTTGCCCCTACGTTACGAAATTATGGACAGAAAAGAAGACATCAAAAACGCCGTAGAGGTGATGCGGAAGGGTGGGGTGATACTCTATCCTACGGATACCGTGTGGGGCATCGGATGCGATGCTACCAACGAGGAGGCCGTCGCCAAGGTGTATAAAATCAAGCAGCGCGACGACTCGAAGGCGCTGATCTGCCTGGTGGACAGCGATGCCCGCCTGCAACGCTATGTGAGAAACGTGCCTAACGTGGCTTGGGACATTTTCGACCTGGCCACGAAGCCCACCACGATCATCCTGGACGGGGCCGTGAACCTTGCTCCGAACCTGATTGCTGAGGACGGGAGTATCGCCATACGCATCACACATGAGGAGTTCTCGAAGGAACTTTGCTACCGGTTCCAGAAGGCCATCGTCTCCACGAGTGCCAACATCAGCGGCCAGCCGGCGGCTCAGAACTTTCAGGATATTGCGCCCGAGTTGCTGGAGGCCGTGGACTATGTGTGTTATTCACGCCGTCAGGAGAAGAAGCCGCATACCCCTTCGAGCATCATCAAGCTGACGGAAAACGGCGAGGTGACCGTCATCCGAAAATAAAGATAGTAAGCAAATAATTCAGGTAACCGATGAGAGAGAAGTTTTTGACTTGGCGACAGGAACACATTTCCGACAGGCAGTTCACGCTTGTCCTGAGTTTCTTCGTGGGATTGTTTGCTGCCGTTGCCGCCTTCTCGTTGCATTGGTTTATTCGTCAGATACAACTGCTTCTTACTGAGGGATTTACGGCCTCTTCATTCAACTGGCTCTACCTGGTCTATCCGGTTATCGGTATCTACCTGACTTCCCTCTTTGTACGCTATATTGTAAAGGACAATATCTCTCATGGTATCACGCGAATCCTGTATGCCATCTCCACCAAAAAGAGTCGCTTGAAGGCGCACAATACGTGGAGCTCGGTCATCGCATCGGCCATCACAATCGGTTTTGGCGGTTCGGTGGGAGCAGAGGCACCTATCGTGCTTACCGGTTCTGCCATTGGCAGTAATCTGGGGCGGGTATTCAAATTGGATTCCAAGACGCTAATGCTGCTCATCGGTTGTGGTGCAGCGGCTGCCATTGCTGGTATCTTCAAGGCCCCAATAGCCGGACTGGTGTTCACGCTGGAAGTGCTGATGATCGACCTGACGATGGCTTCTCTGATGCCTATCCTCATTGCCTCCGTGACGGCCGTCTGCTTCAGTTATATCTTCAACGGCTCCAACTCGCTCTTTGAGTTCACGATGGACGGCGCCTGGCAGATGGATCGTGTGCCCGCCTATATTTTATTAGGAGTGTTCGGTGGCCTGATCAGTCTTTACTTCATCCGTATGATGACGGCCTGCGAGGGCGTGTTTGCCAGACTCAACAAATACCGTTATGCCAAGCTGGCGCTGGGCGGCTTGATACTGAGTTCGCTCATCTTCCTTTTCCCGGCCCTCTACGGCGAAGGCTATAACAGCATCAACATCCTGCTGAACGGAAAGACAGAAGCCGACTGGAACGAGATACTCAACAATTCCCTGTTCTACGGTCACGGCAACCTGCTGATAGTCTATATCGGCTTGGTGCTGCTGACGAAGGTTTTTGCTACCTCGGCTACCAATGGCGGAGGTGGTTGCGGCGGTACTTTTGCTCCCTCGCTTTTTATCGGCGCTTTCGGAGGTTTCTTCTTTGCCCGCTTGTGGAACATGGAGCAGATCGGGGTATATATCCCTGAGAAGAATTTCGCCATGCTGGGAATGGCTGCCGTGATGGCTGGCGTGATGCATGCGCCGCTGACGGGCATTTTCCTAATTGCCGAACTGACAGGCGGCTACCAGATGTTCATCCCGCTGATGATTACCAGTATCTGTGCCTTTCTGACCATCAACATCTTTGAGAAACACAGCATCTACGGCATGCGGCTGGCGCGCGAAGGCAAGTTGATCACCCATCATACAGACCGCGCCGTACTCACGCTGATGAGTCTGGATTCCGTCATAGACCGGCATTTCACGTCCGTGAAGCCCGATATGGAACTGAGTTCGCTGGTACATGCCCTGAGCCGTTCGAAGCAGAGTCTGCTTCCGGTACTCGATGACGCAGGGAACCTGCTGGGGGAAGTAGACCTTCAGAAGATACGAAATATCGTGTTCCGTACGGAACTATATCACCATTTTACCGTCAATCAGCTGATGAGCCAGCCTTTGGCCATGCTCGGCGTGAACGATCCGATGGAGGATGTGATGGAAACATTCGACAGAACCGATGCCCAGATGCTGCCTGTGGTGGATCTCAGCGGCAAGTTGATAGGATATATATCACGCTCCCATCTCTATACGGAATACCGTCAGATGGTGGCTGATATGAGTGCGGATTAGTTTTTTTGAGTCTAGGAGTTTAGGATATTATGAAGAAGGAAGATTTACGCATCGTTTTTATGGGGACGCCCGAGTTTGCCGTGGGAACCCTGAAGAAACTGGTGGAAGGCGGCTATAACGTGGTTGCCGTGGTGACGCAGCCAGACAAGCCTGTTGGCCGTCATCAGGACACGCTGCAACCCTCACAAGTGAAGCAATATGCGCTTTCGGTTGGACTGCCTGTGCTTCAGCCTGTAAAGATGAAAGATCCCGATTTCGTGGAGCTGCTACGTTCTTTTCAGGCAGATCTTCAGGTTGTGGTGGCTTTCCGTATGCTTCCTGAAGTTGTTTGGGCCATGCCGCGCTTCGGTACTTTCAATGTGCATGCGGCACTGTTGCCTCAGTATCGTGGTGCCGCACCTATCAATTGGGCGGTAATCAACGGCGAGACGCAGACGGGTGTGACAACCTTCTTTCTGGACCACGATATCGATACCGGGCGCATCATCATGCAGAAGCCCTTTGAAATCAAGGACGACTACAACGTGGAGAACGTATATGACGGTCTGATGGGACTTGGAGCCGAGATTGCCTTGGAGACTATCGATCGCATCTTGGAGGGAGATGGAAAGGTGGAAAGTCTTCCGCAGGAGGAAATGATTCCCGTTGGGACAGAACTCCATCCGGCTCCTAAGATTTTCAAGGAAACATGTGAGATTGACTGGAATCAGGAGGCTAAGAAAGTCTATGATTTCATCCGCGGCCTGAGCCCATATCCCGGAGCTTGGACCACGCTGGTGTCGCCTGAAGGAAAGGAGACCGTGCTGAAAGTCTATGCTTCCTCCAAGGCCGTAGGAACCACGGAAGAACAAGCAGGTCAGCTGCTGAGGGAGAAGAACAGGCTGATGGTGGCTACGGGCAACGGACTCTTAAACCTTGAAGAAGTCCAGTTGGCTGGTAAGAAAAGAATGAAAGCCATCGATTTCCTCAACGGTTTTCGTGACCTGACTGGCTATTGCGTGCGCTGAACCTGTCAAAGACGTAGCGAACAATAAGGAAATTGCTTGGCACGGCGATGCAATACATGGGCAACGGAGCCCATTCCTTGGCAACTCCCAGCCATATGAATACATTCAGCAGTCCTATTTGCAGGAAGAAATTAAAGAGATGGGCACCGGCAAAGCCGATGCCATTCTTTTTGTTCGTTTCCTTTCGGAAGGTGAAATGAGCGGACAATAGGTAGTTGAAGCAGAAACTGATGATGTAGCCGATGGCATAGGCAATACTCTTGTCCATGAAAGGCAGCAATATCAGATAGATGGCGTAGTTGATGGCTACGGCAATGACGCCAACTACCCCAAAACGGAATAGTTCCCAGAAAGTGTCCTTACTGAATAATTTCACCGGATAATCAATTCTCTTTGATCAGTATTCCAGATTCTCCTTGCCGGTCTTTTCCACCTCATCGATTACCTTCAGCAAGTATTGACCATACTGGTTTTTCAGCATGGGCTGGGCAACCTCGCGGAGTTTCTCGGCCGTAATCCATCCCTTGCGGTAGGCGATGCCTTCCAAACAAGCAACCTTTAAGCCCTGACGTTTCTCAATGACCTCCACAAAGGTTGAAGCCTCGGAAAGTGAGTCGTGTGTACCGGTATCTAGCCATGCGAAGCCGCGGCCGAAGGTCTGCACTTTCAGTTGTTTATCTTCCAAGAACTTCTGATTGACTGTTGTGATTTCCAATTCTCCACGGGCGGAAGGCTTGATGTTCTTGGCCACCTCAACCACCTTGTTGGGGTAGAAGTAAAGACCTACCACGGCATAGTTGCTCTTAGGTTCTTTGGGCTTTTCCTCGATGGAGAGACAATTGCCGTCCTTGTCGAATTCTGCCACGCCGTAGCGCTCAGGGTCACTCACCCAATAGCCGAAAACGGTAGCCTTGTCGTTCTGTTCGGCATCAATCACAGCCTGTTTCAAAAGAGAAGACAAACCAGCACCATGGAAGATGTTGTCGCCCAACACCAGGCAAGCGGAATCGTTGCCGATGAATTCCTCACCGATGATGAAAGCCTGGGCAAGTCCATCGGGAGAAGGTTGTTCGGCATATTCGAATTTGACGCCATAGTCACTTCCGTCACCCAGCAGGCGCTTGAAGCCAGGCAGGTCGTGTGGGGTTGAAATGATGAGGATCTCGCGGATTCCGGCCAGCATGAGCACGGAAATCGGATAGTAGATCATCGGTTTGTCAAAAATGGGAATCAGTTGTTTGCTGATGCCTTTGGTAATAGGGTAGAGACGCGTGCCGCTACCACCTGCTAATACAATACCTTTCATATTTGATTGCTATTTTTGATTTTGGTAGCAAAGATATAATATTTTTTCATCTGATGCAAACTTTTGGCCACTTAACTGATTAAAATCCATTAAATTATGAATTTTCGTTCCATAAATTTTGAATAATCGCAAAAAATTCTTATCTTTGCCCTCAAATTCCATTTATATGGCTAGTTCAACTGATATTCTGAATACTTTCACCACCCGGATGAGGCAGATGATTCTCCGCTTTGCAGAAGTGAAGAAGGAGAACGAAGAGCTCTATGCGATGGTGGATCAGCGCGAAAAGGAAATTGCGCAGTTGAAGGAACAGCTGGGACAAGCCGAGCGCGACTACAACAGTTTGAAGATGGCCCGTATGCTTGAGGTGACCGACGGAGATGTGGAGGGAGCCAAGAAGCGTGTTGCCGGTCTCATCCGTGAGGTCAATCGCTGTATAACCATGTTGAGCGAGAAGTAAAATGGCGGAAGAAAAAGAAAGACTCAATATAAGATTGCACGTATATGATACGGACATCCCCGTGAAGGTAGATCGCGAGGATGAGTATTTCTATCGTGAGGCTGCAAAACTTATATCCAGTACAGTAAACAAATACGCTGAAGTCTTCAAGACAAAGAAGAGCGAAAAGGAAATACTGTACATGGCGATGATTGACATTGCCCTTCACTACGAGAAGGAGAAGGGAAATAATGACACATCGGAGTATGATAATATTCTTTCGTCGTTAACCAAGGAGATTGAAAGAATATTATAAACAACAAATATATATTTTATGACATTATTGACATTGATTGTTGCCGTGGTAGCCCTCATTATCGGTGGGCTAGGCGGATATCTGATCTTCCGTTACGGATTGACAGGGAAATACAAGCAGATGATGGCCACCGCCGAGAAGGAGGCTGAAGACTTGAAGAAAGAGAAACTTTTTGAAGTAAAGGAAAAATTCCTTAACAAGAAGGCTGAGCTGGAAAAGGAAGTCCAGCAGCGCAACCAGAAGATTCAGCAGAATGAAAACAGGCTGAAGCAGCGCGAGATTGGATTGAATCAGCGTCAGGAGGAATTGGGCCGCAGAAAGCAGGAAGTTGACCAGCAACAGCAACGTGTGGACAATGAAAAGAAACTGCTCGTTGTGAAGCAGGAGGAACTTGAAAAGATGCAGCAGCAGGAGCGCGTGAAACTCGAAGAACTCTCCGGTCTCAGCGCCGAGGAAGCCAAGAGCCGACTGGTGGAAAGTTTGAAGGATGAGGCTCGTACCGATGCTGCCAGTTATATCAATGAAATCATGGATGAGGCAAAGTTGAATGCCAATCAGCAAGCCAAGAAAATCGTGATTCAGACCATTCAGCGAGTGGCCACCGAAACAGCCATCGAGAATTCCGTCAGCGTTTTCCATATTGACAACGATGAGGTGAAAGGCCGTATTATCGGTCGTGAAGGCCGTAATATCCGTGCGCTTGAAGCCGCCTGCGGAGTGGAGATAGTAGTTGATGATACACCTGAAGCTATTGTCATCTCCGCTTTTGATCCTATCCGTCGTGAGGTTTGTCGTCTGGCTCTTCACCAGCTTGTTTCCGACGGCCGTATCCACCCCGCCCGTATTGAGGAGGTGGTAGCCAAGGTGAAGAAGCAATTGGAGAATGAGGTCATCGAGACTGGTAAGCGTACGGCTATCGACTTGGGTATCCATGGCTTGCATCCTGAACTAATCCGTATTGTCGGTAAGATGAAATATCGTTCTTCTTATGGTCAGAATCTTTTGCAACATGCTCGTGAGACAGCTAACCTATGTGCCGTTATGGCAAGCGAACTCGGCTTGAATCCTAAGAAAGCAAAGCGAGCCGGCTTGTTGCATGACATCGGTAAGGTACCCGATGAGGAAAGCGAACTGCCGCATGCACTCTATGGTGCCAAGATTGCCGAGAAGTATAAAGAGAAGCCCGATATCTGCAATGCTATTGGTGCTCACCATGACGAGATGGAGATGCAGACTTTGCTGGCTCCCATCGTCCAGGTATGTGATGCTATCTCGGGAGCGCGTCCCGGTGCACGTCGTGAGATTGTAGAGGCTTACATCAAACGTCTTAACGATCTGGAAGCCATCGCTATGAGTTATCCTGGTGTGACCAAGACTTATGCCATCCAGGCTGGTCGTGAACTCCGTGTAATCGTGGGTGCCGACAAGATGGACGACAACGAGAGCGAGAAGTTGTCTGGCGAAATCGCTACAAAGATTCAGAATGAGATGACTTATCCCGGTCAGGTGAAGATTACCGTGATACGTGAGACTCGTTCTGTAGCTTACGCAAAATAAATTTATAGACTAGCAGAGTGGGGCAGGCTTTTTGCTTGCCCTACTATATTTAAAGGTGAAAGGAATGAAGGTATGAAGAATCAGAAGATGTATGAGGCCGATGATAAGATGATCAGTCTTATTGCCGATAATTACAACCTTTTGGAGAGTCTCGGACGATTCGGCATCAATCTGGGATTTGGTGACAAGACTGTCCGTGAGGTTTGTGAAGACCAAGGCGTGGACACTTACACTTTCCTGGTAATGGTTAATTTTTCAATCAACGGCTATCGGGCCATTGACGATAATGACCGCATATCTGTTCCTACCGTTCTTCATTACCTGAAGGCTTCCCACGAGTATTACCTTGATTTCCAGTTGCCAGATATCCGTAAGGAACTGAAGGAAGCGCTTGACGAGAATGATAACTTGGCAAGGCTGATTCTGAAGATGTATGATGTCTATGCCCACGAGATACGTTCCCACATGAAATATGAGGAGCAGAACGTATTTCCGTATGTGGAGAAATTGCTGAATAAGGAGGATGTGGGCGATCAGGACATCGATACTTTCTCAAAGCATCATGGTCAGATTACTGCCCGTTTGCGTGAGTTGAAGAATATCATCATCAAGTACTTGCCAAGTGATACCCAGCGAAATAACAAGTTGACCGCCGTGCTTTACGACTTGTACAAGAATGAAGAATGGCTTGGTCAACATGCGGAAATGGAGGATGAGATATTCATTCCGGCTATCCGTCGGATGGAGCGTTTGTCTAAGCAGAATGACGTGAGTGCCAAGATTTCGAAGATGATCTATCAGAGTCCTGATAACAGCGAAGTCCTTTCCGATCGTGAGCGTGATGTTATTATTTCACTTGTCCAAGGGATGACGAACAAGGAGATTGCTGATCATCTTTGCATCAGTATCAATACTGTCATTACGCATCGTCGCAATATCGCCAGGAAATTACAGATTCATAGTCCTGCGGGACTGACCATCTATGCCATCGTGAATAATTTGGTGGATATCTCCGCTGTTAAGCTATAAAAGAAGAAACCCGGATTTTTTATCCGGGCTTCTTTGTATTTAATAGTTGCGGGCTTCAATCTGGAAGTAGCTTTGAGGATGATTGCAAACCGGGCAGATTTTCGGAGCTTTCTTGCCGATTACAATATGGCCGCAGTTTGAGCATTGCCAGATAACATCACCTTCGCGCGAGAATACGATTTCGTCATTGATGTTCTTGAGCAACTGGCGATAACGCTCTTCGTGATGCTTTTCAATCGCACCCACCATGCGCATCTTGGCCGCAATCTCCTTGAAACCTTCCTCCTCAGCCTCTTTGGCCATACGCTCATACATGTCAGTCCATTCGAAGTTTTCGCCATTAGCAGCATCCTCCAAGTTCTGCGTTGTGGCAGGCACTTCACCTCCATGAAGGTATTTGAACCAAAGTTTAGCATGCTCTTTCTCATTCAAGGCAGTCTCTATAAAGAGATTGGAAATCTGTACATAGCCTTCCTTCTTTGCTTTTGAGGCATAATAGAGATACTTGGTGTGGGCCTGACTTTCACCGGCGAATGCCTCCATCAGGTTCTTCTCTGTCTTTGTTCCTTTTAATTCTTTCATAATCCTAATGTTTGTGTAATGTAAGTATTATAGATTTGCGATACAAAGATAATACTAATATTTTAAATATCCAAACCTTATTTGTAAATTTTACAAATTTTGTGTAAATTCCCCACGCATAGGGTGGTTCATTAGGTTTCTGATAATCCGCCAATCTGTATAATGGCCTTGGAGGTGCATCAATTTGGTGACCGTGCTTTCTACGGTGGCATCGTATCCGGAGATGACGCCTGCATTCTTTAACTGATAGCCGTTGTCATATCGGGCCATCTCAACGGTTCCGGCTGCGCATTGCGATATATTCACGATGTTGATTCCATGTTCTGTTGCCTGCTTCAGAAGATGCATCAGCCATGGTTTTTGAGGTGCATTGCCGCTTCCGTAGGTACGCATGACGATTGAACGCAATTCCGGAGCATCCAGGATATGGCGGACGATATTTTCCTGGATTCCTGGGAATAGCGTGAACACGACGACGTTTGGATCCATTACGAAATGAGGTTTCATCGGTTTTGTATAATCCGGTTTCAGGATGTATTCTTCATGGTAGATAATGTTCACGCCGGCATCTGCCAGATGGGGATAATTGAATGAATCAAAGGCATTAAAACCGTCGGCATTGATTTTCGTAGAGCGATTTCCACGCAGGAGTTTCCCGCTGAAGTAGATACAGACCTCAGGCACTATGGGCGTTCCGTCCTTATGATAGGCGGAAGCTATTTCAATGGAAGTGACGAGATTCTCTTTTCCATCGGTGCGTAACTGGCTGATGGGGAGTTGGGAACCGGTAAGAATGACGGGCTTGGTCAGGTTCTCGAGCATGTAGGAGAGGGCAGAGGCCGTGAAAGCCATAGTGTCGGTGCCATGAAGAACCACGAAACCGTCGTATTGTTCATATTGGTCTGCAATAATACGCACAATCTGCGCCCAAAGCCTGGGATTCATGTCGCTTGAATCAATGGCGGGCGTGAACTGATAGACGTCTATTTGGGTGGTAATCGACTTGAATTCAGGCAAGTTTTCAATGAGGTGATTGAAGTCAAGCGGTTCAAGCGCATCTGTTTTCGGATTGCGACCCATGCCTATTGTGCCACCGGTATAAATGAGGAGCACACGGTTTGTATTAGTGTACGACATCGTTTACGTAATTTATTTGTGCAAATATAATTTAAATATTTCTGTTATCCAAAAAATTAATGTACATTTGCAGAAAGAATTTTCTAAGTACTTAAAAACAATACACACTATGAAGCAATTTATGGATGAAAACTTCCTGCTTGAGACCGCTACGGCGCAGGATCTTTTCCACAATCATGCGGCTAAAATGCCTATCATCGACTATCATTGTCATCTGATTCCCGAAATGGTGGCTAAGGATCACAAGTTTAAGAGCATTACGGAGCTTTGGCTCGGTGGTGACCACTATAAGTGGCGTGCCATGCGTACCAATGGCGTTGATGAGCGTTATTGCACTGGTAAGGATACTTCTGACTGGGAAAAGTTTGAGAAGTGGGCTGAGACCGTTCCTTACACCTTCCGCAATCCCTTGTATCATTGGACACACCTGGAGTTGAAGACAGGCTTTGGCATTACAAAACTTCTTTCTCCAAAGACAGCCCGTGAAATCTTCGACGAGTGTAATGACAAATTGCAGAATGATCCCGAATATACCGCACGCGGTTTTATGCGTCGCTATCATGTTGAAACCGTATGCACGACAGATGATCCCGTCGATGATCTCCACAATCATATTGAATATGCCAAGACTAAAGGCGAGAAGGATGCTCGCATGATTCCTGCCTGGCGTCCCGACAAGGCTATGAATATTGAGAAGCCCGACTTTGCCGACTACGTGAATCAGCTTGGTGAGGTTGCCGGTGTAACGATTACCACCTTTAAGGATATGGTTGATGCACTTCAGAAGCGTCATGATTTCTTCCATGAAATGGGCAGCCGCTTGAGCGACCATGGTATCGAGGAATTCTATGATGAGCCATACACCGATACTGAGATTGAGAAGATCTTTGCAAAAGCTATGAAGAAGGAGGCGCTTACAGAATTGGAAACTCGCCAGTATAAGCATTGCTTCCTGAAGATTTGCGCTGAGATGGATCATGCCAGCAACTGGACACAGCAGTATCACTACGGCGCGATCCGTGACAACAATACGCTGATGTATAACCAACTTGGTCCCGACACCGGTTTTGATTCCATCGGTGAGTTCAATACAGCCAAGGCTATGAGCCATTTCCTCAATGAACTCAATATGGAGAAGAAACTCACGCGTACCATATTATATACATTGAACCCCTGCGCCAACGAGGTTATTGCCACCATGCTCGGCAATTTCCAGGACGGTTCGTGCCCTGGTAAGATTCAGTTCGGTTCCGGTTGGTGGTTTAATGACCAGCTCGACGGTATGGAGCGCCAGATGAATGCACTTTCTGTGCTTGGCTTGCTGAGTCGTTTCGTAGGAATGCTCACCGACAGCCGCTCGTTCCTTTCATATCCGCGTCATGAATATTTCCGTCGTCTGCTTTGTAACCTCTTGGGCAACGATGTTGAGAAAGGCCTGATACCAGCAGATATGGAGAGCCTCTATCGAATGGTGGAAGACATCTCTTACAACAACGCAAAGAATTATTTCAAGTTCTAAATTATCAGAATCCCGGTGATTTTTCATCGGGATTCTTTATAATATTTTTCAAAAACTTGCATTTCTCAAAAATTAACTGTAATTTTGCACCAAAATTAACAATTAATTGCTTGATTATGAAAAAATTCCTTATTCCATTTGTGGCCGTTGCCGCATTGATTTTCACGGGTTGTGCATCTCCTAAGAAAATTGCTTATTTGCAGCATGCAGAAGACGAAAACTATGATGCTACGCGTTATCAGCACAATATCAAGGTGATGCCCAAAGACAATCTGACCATTCTGGTTACTGCCACCGACCCTGATGCCGTATCTATTTTCAATAAGCATATTAGTAGAAATCAGAATCAGGCAGGTATTGGTGGAAACATGTATTCTTATGCCGTGGATGACGATGGAACTATTAATTTCCCGATTGTAGGAAGAATAAAAGTTGAAGGATTGTCTCGTTTGGAAGTTGAGCAGTTGATAGGTGATAAGATCAAGCCTTATTTGGCAGAATCTGAAAATCCTATTGTTACGGTTCGTATCAATAGCTTCCATTTCACGATTCTCGGTGAGGTGGGTTCTCCAGGCGTGAAGACATCTGGCCGTGAGAAATGCAGCCTTCTCGATGCTATTGCCATGTCTGGAGATATCAATATCTTGGGTAAGCGTGACAATATTATGCTTATCCGTGAAGCTGCTGACGGAGGTAAGTCCGTTCATCGCTTGAATATTCTTGATCCGAGTGTGATGAAGTCTCCCTACTTCTATTTGCAACAGAATGATGTTCTTTACATTGAACCTAATAGCATTAGAAAGACCAATGCTTCCATTGGTACCTCAACCCACCTTTGGTTCTCGTTGGCCAGCGTTTTGGTTTCTTCGGCAACATTGGTTGTAAATGTGATTAATAAGACAAAATAAATCCTAGCAACACACACAAACACACAACAACACAACAAAAAAATATGTGCGGAATAGTAGGATACATCGGTAAGCGTGAGGCTTATCCTATTCTGATAAAAGGACTTAAACGACTCGAATATCGCGGCTATGATAGTGCCGGCGTGGCATTGCTAAACGCCAAGGGCGATTTGAGTGTTTACAAGACAAAAGGCAAGGTAAGCGATTTGGAGACTTACTGTGCCGATAAAGATATCACTGGTAGCCTGGGAATTGCCCACACCCGTTGGGCAACCCATGGCGAGCCTTCTTCACGTAATGCCCATCCGCATTATTCGGAATCCAAGAATCTTGCTCTCATCCATAACGGTATCATTGAGAACTATGCCGACCTGAAATCGAAACTGATTGAAAAGGGCATTAAGTTCATCTCTGATACGGATACCGAAGTGCTCGTTCAGTTCGTGGAATATGTCATGGTCCGCAAGAATCTCGACCTGCTTACGGCTGTCCAGCTGGTGCTTCATGAGGTGATTGGCGCCTATGCCATAGCCATTGTTGACAAGCGTCAGCCCGATACCATCATTGCAGCCCGCAAGCAGAGTCCTTTGGTGGTGGGAATCGGCGAGGATGAGTTCTTCCTGGGTTCAGATGCCAGTCCTATCATTGAATACACGGATCAGGTGGTTTACTTGGAAGACGGGAATATTGCCGTGTTGAAACGCGGAGAAGACCTGAAAGTGGTGAACATCTACAACAATGAACTTTCACCTGAAATCAAGACCGTTGATATCTCCCTCGGACAGATTGAAAAGGGTGGTTATCCGCATTTCATGCTGAAGGAAATCTTCGAGCAGCCCGAGTGCATCACCAATTGCATGCGCGGCCGTGTCAATGTGGAGGCCAATCATGTCACGCTTTCAGCCGTTATCGATTACAAGAAGCAATTGTTGACAGCAAAGCGTATCATCATCGTGGCTTGCGGAACCTCATGGCATGCAGGCTTGATAGGCAAGCAGATTATTGAGAATCTTTGCCGCATTCCCGTGGAGGTTGAATACGCTTCAGAATTCCGCTATCGCAATCCCGTTGTTGGCGAGGGTGATGTGGTGATAGCCATCTCCCAGAGTGGTGAGACGGCTGATACCTTGGCTGCCGTTGAGTTGGCCAAGTGTCAGGGTGCATTCATCTATGGTATCTGCAACGCTATTGGCTCCAGTATCCCACGAGCAACGAACACCGGTTCCTATATCCACGTTGGTCCTGAGATTGGTGTGGCTTCCACGAAGGCATTCACCGGTCAGGTGACCGTCCTGACGATGTTCGCACTTGCCCTGGGTAAAGAGAAAGGAATGGTGCCTGAGGCTGACTATCAGGAAATCGTGAAGGAACTCAGTGAGATTCCCGCGAAGATGAAGGAAGTGCTCAAGCTCAACGAGCGTATTGCCGACCTGAGCCGCACGTTCACCTATGCGCGCAATTTCCTTTATCTCGGTCGCGGCTTTAGCTATCCGGTAGCCCTGGAGGGAGCCCTGAAACTGAAGGAAATCTCCTACATCCATGCCGAAGGCTATCCAGCCGCCGAGATGAAGCACGGCCCCATCGCACTCATCGATTCGGATATGCCCGTGGTGGTCATCGCCACGCATAATAACATGTACGAGAAGGTGCTCTCCAACATTCAGGAAATCAAGGCCCGCAAGGGTAGGGTGATAGCCTTGGTGAGCAAGGGCGACGACACGATAGCCCGAATAGCCGACGAGGTGATTGAGCTCCCCGACACGTTGGAATGTCTCGAACCGCTCATCGCCACCATTCCCCTCCAGTTGATGGCCTATCATGTTGCCGTCTGCAAGGGTAAGAATGTTGACCAACCTCGCAACCTCGCCAAGAGCGTCACGGTAGAATAGATAGTGGGTGGAAAATTCTCTATAGGATTTAGGATAATTAATTAATGGAACAACTCAAACATGAGTGCGGCGTGGCAATGATTCGCCTTCTGAAGCCGCTTGAATATTACCAGCAGAAGTACGGCACGTGGATGTACGGCCTCAACAAACTCTATCTGATGATGGAGAAGCAGCACAACCGCGGACAGGAAGGCGCAGGAATGGCCTGCGTCAACCTTGATGCCGTGCCAGGCACGGAATACATGTTTCGCGAGAGGGCTGAAGGAAAAGATGCCATCACCGAAATCTTTGCTCATGCGCAAAGTCATTTCAAAGGCTTCACGCATGAGCAACTGTCCGACGTTAGTTTTGCGAAGCATCACCTTCCCTTTTGTGGAGAACTTTATATGGGCCACCTCCGGTATTCAACCACCGGCAAGAGTGGCCTTTCTTATGTACATCCGTTTCTGCGTCGTAACAATTGGAGGGCCAAGAACCTCTGTCTCTGCGGAAACTTCAACATGACCAACATCGACGAGATTTTCCGCAAGATTACCGACCAGGGACAATGCCCCCGCATCTATAGCGACTCTTATATCACGCTCGAACTGATGGGCCATCGGCTCGACCGCGAGGTGGAGCGCAACTTCGCGGAAGCCAAGAAACTTGGACTCGAGAACCGCGATATCACGCGCTACATTGAAGACCACGTCAGGATGTCGAACGTCCTGAAGACCACGATGGGCGATTTCGACGGCGGTTACGTGATGTGCGGACTGACGGGAAGCGGCGAGTTGTTTGCCGTTCGCGATCCGTGGGGCATTCGTCCGGCTTTCTATTACAAGAACGACGAGATCATCGTCTTGGCCAGCGAACGTCCCGTCTTGCAGACCACGTTCGACTTGGAATGCGAGGATATCATCGAATTGCCTGCCGGCCATGCGCTCATCGTCAGGAAGAACGGCGAGAGCCAGTTAGAGGAAATCATTCCTCAGAAGGCTGACGCCAAGTGCTCCTTTGAGCGTATCTATTTCAGCCGCGGCTCCGACCGCGATATCTACCGGGAACGCAAGAAACTGGGCGAGCAGCTCATGCAACCCATCCACGATGCCATCAACGGAGAGACACGCGACACCGTCTTCTCGTTCATCCCCAACACCGCTGAAGTGGCTTTCTACGGCATGCTCGACGGCTTTAAGAACCACCTCAACGAGAAGAAAGCCGAGCAGATAGCCCGCATGGACCATATGCCCTCCGAGCAAGAGCTGAAGCAGATACTGAGCACGAAGGTGCGCTCCGAGAAAGTGGCCTGGAAAGACATCAAGCTCCGCACCTTCATCACCGAGGGCAATTCGCGCAACGACCTGGCCTCTCATGTCTATGACGTCACCTACGAGAGCCTGCGTCCCTACAAAGACAATCTGGTCATCATCGACGACTCCATCGTGCGCGGCACCACGCTGAAGGAGAGTATCTTCAAGATTCTCGACCGCCTGCACCCCAAGAAGATTGTGATGGTGTCGAGTTCGCCACAGATACGCTATCCCGACTACTACGGCATCGACATGCCCCGCCTGGAAGAGTTCTGCGCCTTCCGTGCTGCCATCGAACTGTTGAAGGAGCGTGGCCTGCACAAACTCATCGAAGACACCTATGCAGCCTGCCGCGAAGAGCTGAAGAAGCCCAAAGACGAAATCCACAACCGCATGCGCACCATCTATGAGCCCTTCACCGTGAAGGAAATCAACCGCAAGATAGTTGAGATGCTCCGTCCTGAAGGTATGCAGACACCCGTCGAGCTGGTCTTTCAGAGCATAGAGGGCCTGCATCGGGCCTGTCCTCACCATCGTGGCGACTGGTATTTCACGGGCCACTATCCCACGCCTGGCGGCCGCCTGCTGGTCAATCAGGCCTTTGTCAACTATGTGGAAAACATCTACCAATACGAACAAAAGTTTTAATCAAGGATAATGAAGAAAGTAACATTAGTATTAAGCGACGGAACACGCTTCCACGGACGCTCCTTCGGATATGAGCAGCCGGTGGCGGGCGAAGTAGTGTTCAACACGGCCATGATGGGCTATCCCGAGAGTCTCACCGATCCCTCCTATGCCGGGCAGATGATGACCCTCACGTATCCCCTGGTGGGCAACTATGGCGTGCCCCCTTTCACCATCGGCTCCGACGGCATTGCCACGTTCATGGAGAGCGATCGCATCTATGCCTCGGCAATCATCGTGAGTGACTATAGCGAGCAGTACAACCATTGGAATGCCGTGGAGAGTCTGGGCGAATGGCTCAAGCGCGAGCATGTGCCGGGCATCACCGGCATCGACACCCGCGAGCTGACCAAGGTGCTCCGCGAGCATGGCGTGATGATGGGTAAGATTATCTTTGATGACGAGCCAGACAACATCCCCGAGGCCCACTACGAGGGCGTCAACTGGGTGGATAGGGTGTCGTGCCGTGAAGTGATACGCTACAACGAGGGAGCAGGCCGCAAGGTGGTGCTCGTGGATTGCGGTGTGAAGAACAACATCATCCGATGCCTCATTAACCGCGGCGTGGAGGTGATTCGAGTGCCTTGGAACTACGACTACACATCGATGTCTTTCGACGGTCTCTTCCTGGCCAACGGCCCCGGCGACCCCGATATGTGTGAGGAAGCCGTCAGCATCATCCGCCGCCAGATGTCGCTCAGCCGCAAGCCCATTTGCGGCATCTGCATGGGCAATCAGCTGTTGGCCAAGGCCGGAGGCGCTGAGATCTACAAGCTGAAGTATGGCCACCGCTCCCACAATCAGCCCGTGCGCGAAGTGGGCACCAACCGTTGCTATATCACCTCCCAGAACCACGGCTATGCCGTAGATGCGCGCACGCTCGGCGCCGACTGGGAAGAACTCTTCGTCAACATGAACGACGGCTCCAACGAGGGCATTCGCCACAAGCAGAATCCCTGGTTTTCCTCCCAGTTCCATCCCGAGGCCTGCAGCGGCCCCGTCGATACCGAGTTTATGTTCGATAAGTTTGTGGAAACCTTGAAGTAACGAAAAAGACCAGAAAAGATGAAAGACGAGAATATCAAGAAAGTATTGCTCCTCGGTTCGGGAGCGTTGAAGATAGGCGAGGCCGGAGAGTTCGACTATAGCGGCTCGCAAGCCCTGAAGGCACTCCGCGAAGAAGGCGTGAAGACCGTGCTCATCAACCCCAATATCGCCACCGTGCAGACCTCCGAGGGCGTGGCCGACCAGATTTATTTCCTCCCCGTGCAGCCCTATTTCGTAGAGCGAGTCATCGAGAAAGAGCGCCCCGACGGCATTCTCCTCTCGTTTGGCGGACAGACGGCCCTCAACTGCGGCGTGGAACTCTCCAAGAGCGGCGTGCTTGAGCGCTACGGTGTCCGCGTGTTGGGCACTCCCGTGAAGGCCATCATGGACACCGAAGACCGCGAACTCTTCGTGGAACGGCTCAACGAGATCGGCGTGAAGACCATCAAGAGCGAGGCCTGCGAGACCATCGAGCAAGCCCGCCATGCAGCCGCCAACCTCGGCTATCCCGTCATCATACGTGCCGCCTACGCCCTGGGCGGATTGGGCTCTGGCTTCTGCGACAACGAGGAAGAGCTCAATCGGCTGGCCGAGAAAGCCTTCTCGTTCTCGCCCCAGGTGCTCGTCGAAAAATCGCTCAAGGGCTGGAAGGAGATAGAATACGAGGTGGTGCGCGACCGCTACGACAACTGCATCACCGTCTGCAACATGGAAAACTTCGACCCCCTCGGCATTCATACCGGCGAGTCGATTGTGATAGCCCCCTCGCAGACGCTCACCAACTCCGAGTATCACAAGCTCCGCGCCCTGGCCATCAAGATCATCCGCCACATCGGCATCGTGGGCGAGTGCAACGTGCAATATGCCTTCGATCCCCAGAGCGAGGACTACCGCGTCATCGAGGTGAACGCCCGCCTCAGCCGTTCGTCGGCATTGGCCAGCAAGGCCACGGGCTACCCCTTGGCTTTCGTGGCCGCCAAGCTGGGTATGGGCTACGGCCTCTTCGAACTGAAGAACTCCGTTACCAAGACCACCTCGGCCTTCTTCGAACCCGCCCTCGACTATGTGGTCTGCAAGATACCCCGCTGGGACCTCTCCAAGTTCCACGGCGTCGATAAGGAACTGGGTTCATCGATGAAGTCCGTGGGCGAGGTGATGGCCATCGGCCGCAATTTCGAGGAGGCCATCCAGAAAGGTCTGCGTATGATCGGACAGGGCATGCACGGCTTCGTGGAAAATAAGGAACTACGCATTCCCGATGTCGACAAGGCCCTCCGCGAGCCTACCGACAAGCGCATCTTCATCATCTCGAAGGCTATGCACCTGCCTCATTACGACATCGACCGCATCCATGAGCTCACCAAGATTGACCGCTGGTTCCTCCATAAGCTCAAGCACATCATCGACATCGACGAGGCCCTGAAGCGACACAACGTGAACACCCTCGACCGTCAGCTGCTGCTCGAGGCAAAAACCTATGGCTTCACCGATTTCCAGATAGCCCGTGCCGTGGGACTCGAACAAGAACTCGGCAGCATGGCCAAGGCCGGACTCGCCATCCGCTCAATGCGAAAGAACTATGGCATCGTGCCCGCCGTGAAGCAGATAGACACCCTCGCCGCCGAGTATCCCGCCCACACCAACTACCTCTATCTCACCTATAGCGGTGTAGGCAGCAACTCTGCCGTTGCTCACGATGTCAACTACGAGAACGACCGCCGCTCCATCATCGTGCTCGGCTCCGGAGCCTATCGCATCGGCTCCAGCGTGGAGTTCGACTGGTGTGGTGTACAGGCCCTCAACACGATTCGCCGCCAGGGCTACCGCTCCGTGATGATCAACTACAATCCCGAGACTGTCTCCACAGACTACGACATGTGCGATCGTCTCTATTTCGACGAACTCACCTTCGAGCGCGTCATGGACATCATCGAACTCGAGAATCCCCATGGCGTCATCGTCTCCACCGGCGGCCAGATACCCAACAACCTCGCCATGCGACTCGATGAGCAGAATGTACCCATTTTGGGTACACAGGCCATCGACATCGATGGAGCCGAAGACCGCGCCAAGTTCTCGGCCATGCTCCAGCGCAACGGCATCAACCAGCCCGAATGGAGCGCCCTCACCACGATGGACGACATCAACGCCTTCATCGCCCGTGTGGGCTTCCCAGTCCTCGTGCGCCCCTCTTATGTGCTCTCAGGAGCGGCCATGAACGTCTGTTCCAACCAGGAAGAACTCGAGCGCTTCCTCCAGCTGGCGGCCAACGTCTCGGAAGACCATCCCGTGGTGGTCAGTCGTTTCATCGAGCACGCCAAGGAGATTGAGATGGACGCTGTGGCCCGCGACGGCGAGATATTGGCCTACGCCATCTCGGAGCACATCGAGTTTGCAGGCGTACATTCCGGCGACGCCACCATCCAGTTCCCGCCCCAGAAACTCTATGTCGAGACCGTGCGCCGCATCAAGCGCATCAGTCGCCAGATAGCAAAGGAACTCCATATTTCGGGTCCCTTCAACATCCAGTACATGGCCCGCGACAACGACATCCTCGTCATCGAATGTAACCTCCGTGCCAGCCGCTCGTTCCCCTTCGTATCAAAGGTTCTCAAACTCAATCTCATCGACCTTGCCACGAAGGTTATGCTCGGCATACCCGTCGAGAAACCCTCCAAGAACCTCTTCGACCTCGACTATGTCGGCATCAAGGCCTCGCAGTTCTCGTTCAACCGTCTACAGAAGGCCGACCCTGTGCTCGGCGTCGATATGGCAAGCACCGGCGAAGTGGGCTGCATCGGAGAAGACACTAACTGCGCCCTGCTCAAGGCTATGCTCTCCGTGGGCCATCGCATCCCTATGCGTACCGTAGGCGACCGTCAGGTACCCGGCAACATCCTGCTCAGCACCGGTTCAGCCAAGCAGAAGGCAGAGATGCTTGATGCCGCCCGCATGCTTGCTGCCCATGGCTACAAGCTCTTCGCCACCGGAGGCACCTCCCGATACCTTACCGAGAACGGCATCGAGAACACCCGCGTCCTCTGGCCCAGCGAAGCCCAGGAGGGAGTAGGGGAGACACTGCCCACCGCCCTCGGCATGCTCCACAGCCACGAGATCGACATGGTGGTCAACATCCCCAAGAACCTCACCACCCACGAGCTCACCAACGGTTACAAGATTCGCCGTGCCGCCATCGACTTGAACGTGCCCCTTATCACCAACAGTCGTTTGGCCTCGGCCTTCATTAGCGCCTTCTGCACCATGACGCTCGATGACATCAACATCCGTTCTTGGCAGGAGTATTGATTTTAGAGATCCACCCGGTCCCTCCCATAGGAGGGAGAAAGTTTAAGGTCGTTTTAGGGGGTAAACATCAGAGTGATTTTATAAGTCCTCCTTAGGCGGGGGACTTCAAGGAACAAATACTCCTTTAACAGATTTATTAAAGGGACGATTCGGAGATTTTCGCTGTCGGCTCTTCTTGTATCTTGACTAATCTCAGAAAGGCCCTTCTGCAAAGGGGTAGGGGGGAATGTCCAAACATCCATTTTTCGTTTGCGATGTACTCAGAAGAGGGAGAACATATACTGGGCGGCCCAGATGACGATGCGTATCATCAGGAAGAGCAGGGCGCAGAGGAGCACGAAGATGACAACGCTGACGCCGGCCTTCTTGTTGACGGTATGGATGATTTCCTGGTCGCCTTCCACGAAGCCGCGGATAAGAGCCATGTTCTGGCGGTTGGAACGGTGGAAGATGTCGAAGATGTCACCGATGTAGAAGGGTACCATGCCGAGGACGACGTCGCGCAGGGTGTTGTTCATGATGGCCAGCGTCAAGGGGAAGGAGCGCACGCCGATGGCGGAGAAAAGGACGTAGCCGATGGAGAAGACGGCAGCAATGGCATCGCCGATGCCTCCGGGGATGGCAAAGCCGAGGGCCGCATCCAGGTAGTAGCGGTCCATGATGTCGGCTATCTTCTGGAGCCACTTGTACGACTTGCCGTTTTCGAGCCGCTGGCGCGTTTCAATTCGTTTCTGTTCGTCCACTTTCGTTTGTTTAATGGAACTCTTTTGCAAATTAACGACAATTATTTGAAGATACCAAATCTTTTTTGTATTTTTGCGAAAAGAAATTGAATAAATAATATAATGGAACACAAAGACACGAAGACGCAAAGCTTTTAACGATAACTATAACGATAATTCTTTGTTTCTTTGTGTCTTTGTGTTCAGTTAATTAAACTTGAAACATATAGTTATGAAAAGAATGATCGGAGTTTTGCTGGCTTTGGGCCTGGCGCTGAATGTGGCTGCCGCAACGATGGAAGAGCGCGGAACGGCCGACTATAACGTGGTGCCTCTGCCGCGGAGTATTGTGATGCAGAAGGGTGGGGGCTTCGTCGTGAATCCCCAGGTGGTAATCGTGGCCAAAGAGGGCTCGCTGGCGAGGAATGCGGAGTTCCTCAGGCAGTATGTGAAAGAGGCGACCGGCTTGGATATTGCCATCGGTACGAAGGGGGCAAAGGGCAGTCAGATTGTGTTGCAGCTGAATCCGAAGATGACGGATGCGGAGGGCTATCGCATCAGCGTGACGCAGAAGAAGGTTACCATTGAGGGACAGACGCCGCAGGGCGTGTTCTACGGCATTCAGACGCTGCGCAAGTCGTTGGCTGGTTTGCAGGGCGAGGCTGTTCTTCCGGCTGCCGTCATTGAGGATGCCCCGCGGTTCGGCTATCGCGGCATGCACCTCGACGTGGCCCGCCATTTCTTCGGCGTGGAGTTTGTGAAGAAGTATCTCGACGCGATGGCGTTGCACAATATGAACCGTTTCCACTGGCACCTGACCGACGACCAGGGCTGGCGCGTGGCCATTGACCGCTATCCGAAGCTGATAGAGGAGGGCTCGAAGCGCAACTACACGGTATTGGGCCGCAACTCTCCGATTGACGACGGTACGCCCTACGGCGGCAGTTTCACGAAGGAGGAGCTGAAGGAAATCGTGCGCTATGCCCAGGAGCGCTATATCACGGTGATTCCTGAGATTGACATGCCAGGCCACATGCTGGGGGCGCTGAAGGCCTATCCCGAACTGGGATGCACGGGCGGTCCCTATGAGGTGGAGGGCCACTGGGGCGTGTTCGAGGATATCCTCTGTGCCGGCAAGGAGGAGACTTTCCGTTTCGTGGAGGGTGTGCTGACGGAACTGATGGAGATCTTCCCGTCGGAATACATCCATATCGGCGGCGACGAGGCCCCGAAGGTGAGATGGGAGCAATGTCCCCGCTGCCAGCAGCGCATCAGGGAACTGGGCCTGACGTCGGACGGCACGCAGAAGGCGGAGGCAAAGTTGCAGGGCTATTTCACCAAGCGGGTGGAGGCCTTCCTCAACAAGCACGGCAGGAAACTGATTGGCTGGGATGAACTGATGGAGAGCGATGTCAACGAGACGGCCACCATCATGAGCTGGCGCGGCGTGAAGGGAGGACTGGAGGCTTCAAGGAAGGGCCACGACGTGATCATGGCGCCCACGAGCCACTGCTACTTCGATTACTACCAGACGAAGGATCATGAATGGGGGGAGCCGTTCTCGTTTGCCAATCTGATTACCGTGGAAACGACCTACGGGCTTGATCCTGCTCCCGATACCTTGACCCCCGAGGCGCAGAAGCATATTCTCGGTGCCCAGGCGAATCTCTGGACGGAATACATAGCCCATGAGAGTCAGGCGTTCTATCAGGTGCTGCCGCGAATGGGAGCCCTGTGTGAAGTGCAATGGGTGATGCCTGCGCAGAAGGATTTCAGGCAGTTTGTGGAAAGGGAGCGCCGCCTCACCCAGTTATATAAGGTATATGGCTGGCCGTTTGCGGGGCATATTTTTAAAGTGAAGAATGAAGAGTGAAGAGTGAAGAATCGCCCTACGGGCGGTTACCTCTAATCCCTCTTCCAGTTCAGCCGAACCAACGGTCGCTGGCCGAAGGGTAAAGCAATTATAAATTCGCCCGAAACGAGACACCCCCTCCATTCTTAAACAAAAATCTTCAAAAATCTAACACAAATCTTTCCTTTAAGCGCAATTTTGCGCACAGCATGGCACATAAGATCAGTTTCTTCAAACATTTTTGTGAGATTTTTGTAGATTTTTGTCCATAGGCAATGGGTGTTGTGTTGTTACAGTTTAGGAGTTGGGGATTTTGCTGAGTTTGCGGGCTTCACTATACGCGTTTTGGGCCATGCGGTTGATGATGTCGATGGCCAGCGTCTCGTCGATGAGGCCGGCTTCTGCGCAGGGCGTGTATTGGGAGGCTTCCTCGGAGGTGGCCAGGCGCCCTTCGAGCAGGATGAGGAAATGGCGCTTGTATTCCTCGACCATGGCCTGGTAGAAAGGTTCCGTGCGACAGGCGATCCGCACCAGCTGCATCAGGTCGTTGGTGGGATTCTGGCGCAGGGCGTCTTCTATCTCCTGGGCCTCGTAGTTCATCCGGGCGATGGCATAGAAGGCTTCCTGGTTGTAGATGCGCGAGACGTGCTCGTAGTATTCGAGGAGCGTCTGCTTCACGGCCTTGGCATCGTTGAGGTCTTTCCCCTCCATCATACCGGTGAGGAAATACTTGAAGAAGGTGCGCACGAGGGCTGCCAAAGCCCGGTCTTTACTGATCTTGCTCATTTCTGATGGCTTTAATGTTTCTCATTAATCCTTCGTATTTGGCCCGTTTCACGGCGGAGCCCTTGAAGAGTTTGCGGTACTGCTCGACGGAGAGCTGCTGCCAGTCTTCATCCTTCATGGACAGCAGTTCGGAGGTAGGCTGCAGGAGCGGTTCGGCGGTGGGCTTGGCCTTGGCATTCCAGGGACACACCTGCTGGCAGCGGTCGCAGCCGTAGAACGTTTCGCCCATCTTCTGCGCAGCCTCTTCGGGAATGTCTCCGCGGTTCTCGATGGTGAGGTAGGAGAGGCATAAGGCTCCATTAAAGGAAACGCCAACCCCCTCCAAGACCCCCCTTCCGTCTTCCCCCGAGGGGGAAGGGGTTTGCGCGGCATCGGACTCTCCCCCTCGGGGGAGTTGGTGGGGGGTTGAGAGTTGGAGGGGGGCCAGCGCACCCGTAGGACATGCATCGATGCATCGGTGGCAGTTGCCGCAATGCTGGCGGCAGGGAGCGTCGGGCTCGAGTTCGATATCCACGAAGAGCTCTCCGAGAAAGAACTGGCTGCCCATGCCGGGGATGATGAGCTGGTGGTTCTTGCCGATGAAGCCGAGGCCCGCCTTCATGGCCCAGTAGCGTTCCAAGACCGGGGCGCTGTCGGAGAAGGCGCGGAAGGAAACCCCCTCCAAACCTCCCCGAGGGGAGGCTTCAATCTCTCCCCCTCGGGGGAGTTGGTGGGGGGTTATTTTTTGTGCTAGCTGATGCAGTTTCTGCTTCACAATGTCGTGATAATCCTTGCCGATGGCATAGTTGGCAAAACCCTTTACGGGCGTCTCGGGGGTGTAGTTGAGGGCTACGCTGATGATGCTCTTCACGCCGGGCATCAGCAGACGGGGATCAAGGCGCTTGTCCTCGTAGTTCTCCATATACTGCATCGTGGCATGACCACCCTGACGGAGCCAGTTGCGGAAGGCGCGGGCCGTCTCCTCATCCACGGGTTCAGCCTTGGCAATGCCACAGGCAGAAAAGCCGAGGCGCAATGCCTCGGCTTTGATTCTATGGGATAGTTCTGAACTCATATCCTTGTTCTTTCAGCCATTCCAGGGATTCGGGGAGCGCCGTCTGCAGTTTGTCGATGCTCTTCAGCGAGTCGTGGAAGGTAATGATGGAGCCGTTGCGGGTGTATTCCTTCACGTTTGCCACCACGTCCTGAGCCGTCAGGCGGTTAGAATAGTCGCGTGTCACCACGTCCCACATCACCACGCGGTAGTATTTCTTGATCCAGTAGTACACGCTGTGGCGCATCCACCCGTGAGGCGGCCGGAAGAGATTGCTGTGCAGATACTCGTTGGCCTGGTAGACGTTGATGACGTAGGTGGTGGTCCAGTGGCGGAACGAGCTGAAGTGGTTCATCGTGTGGTTGCCGATGCGGTGGCCCTCCGCCTTCACGCGCTCAAAGAGTTCCGGATATTTCCTCACGTTGTCGCCCACCATGAAGAAGGTGGCCTTGATGTCGTAGCGCCGGAGCGTGTCGAGGATGAAGGGAGTGGCCTCGGGAATGGGCCCGTCGTCGAACGTCAGATAGACGGCGTGCTCTTTCGGGTCCATTCTCCAGGTTGCATGCGGATAGAACAACCGGAGCCATCTTGCAGGCTGCTCAATGATCATCTTACTGTAGTTGCATCATCTGCCCACCGTTAGCCTGATAGACGCGGGTGAGGCTTTCCAGTTGTTTGTAGAACTTGTCGGCGAGTGAATCGTCAATCATCTCGGCCACGTCGATACAGTTGTTCATGATATAGAACTGCATCATGGCTTCCTGCTGGTAGCCGCTGAGGGTGGAACCGGTGAAGGATGAATAGTAGGCACCATACTGACGGGCGTTCTCGAAGACGGCCGTGATGTACTCGGTGGCCTTCTTCTTCATGCCGAGCAGGGCATAGCCCTTCGCCAGGTCGTTGGCTCCGCTCATATAGGTGAGGGGCACGTTATAGGGAGGAATCTCCTGCTCGCAGTAGGCGAGGGCCTTCTTGGCCTGGTCGGTCTTGCCCTCGGTGATGAGATGATTCACCAGCTGGGCAAAGAGGCGGCGATGGGTGAAGCACATACGGGTAACTGTCTCGTCGAGATAGAGGCCCTTGGCCTTCAGTCCGCCGTACTTGAAGCGCGTCATCATGTTCTTGTACACCTTGTCGGTATCGAAGTTCTTGGCGCCGGCCTTGTTGGTGGTAAACGGCGTGATGCGGCTGGCCAGTCCTTCCTGGATGAAGTTGTCGCCGAGGTTCATGTAGTTCTCGGAACCCACGGTGATGGCCACGTAGATAGGACGTGTCCAGTTGCAGTTGGCAATCATCTCGAGCATCATCAGGTCGCCTTTGTAGAGTGCGCTCTTGCCTTTCAGCGAGATGACCATTTTGTCGGGGATGGTGTCGCTGGCCATGAGCATGCCGCTCTTGCGTACGGCCTCCTTGTCGATGGTCACATAGACGGTATCGGTAGGAATGAAGTGGAGGTCCTGATTCTTGGCGCGTACCCAGTATTTCAGGATGTTCTTCAACTCGAACGGCTCGTCGCCGAACTGCTTCTTGGCTTCTTCGGGATTCTCCTTGTAGTAATCAAGGATGGCCTGTTTCTGGTCGGGAACCACCTCTACGTACTCGTTGGTTCCGGCGCAGTAGTCGAGTCGCGGCCAGGTGATGGGCACAGAAGGCGAATCGTAGGCCGGACGTCGCATCTGGTCGATGTACCAGTCGGTCTGCAGGTACGAAAGGTTGCAGACGCGGGTGTCGGTACGTACGCCTTCAGCCTCCTGGTTGTACCAGAGCGGGAAGGTGTCGTTGTCGCCGTTGGTGTAGATGATGGGGTTACCCTCGTCCTGCATCGTCATCAGGTAGTTCTGTCCGAAGTCGCGGCAGGTATAGCGTCCTGAACGGTCGTGGTCGTCCCAGGTCTGCGAAGCCATCTGGACAGGTACCAGCAGGCAGAGCACACCGACGACGGCAGCCACGATGGTACCGTTGACCTTGGTGTATTTCTTGATGAGGTCGTAGATCGCAGCCACTCCCAGGCCGCACCATATGGCATAGGCATAGAAGGAACCGGCGTAGGCATAGTCGCGCTCACGCGGCTGCATCGGCGTCTGGTTCAGATAGACCACGATGGCCAGTCCCGTCATGAAGAAGAGGAAGAAGACCACCCAGAACTGCTGGATGCCGCGCTTTCCGCGATAGGCCTGCCAGAGCAGACCGATGATGCCGAGGAGGAGCGGGAGGCAGTAGAACACGTTGTGGCCCTTGTTCTCCTTGAGTTCGTCGGGCAGCAGGCTCTGGTCACCCAGACGGGCATTGTCGATGAACGGGATACCCGTGATCCAGTTGCCGTGCTCCAGTTCGCCATTGCCCTGAATGTCGTTCTGACGGCCGGCGAAGTTCCACATGAAGTAGCGCCAGTACATGAAGTTGCACTGGTAGCTGAAGAAGAAGAATATGTTCTCCAGCTGTGAGGGCGTGCGTACCATGACGGTCTCGCCGCAGCGGTCGAACGGCTTCTCAGAGCCTTTCACGACCCATGCCGGAGCACCCTGCATCCAACTCTCGTAAGAGCTGGCGTGGGCTGCGTCGTGCATACGGGGGAAGAGCATGTTCTGGGCATACTCGTAGGAATTCTTGTAGCGTACGATGAAGTAGGAGTCCTTTTCATCGGCAGAGGCTTTCTCCTTCTGCTGATAGACGGGAGCGCCCTGCTTCATGCGCGGCTTGCAGTACTGTCCTTCCACGTCGAAGGCCACCTGTGACGTGTAGGCCTGTCCGTAGAACAGAGGACGGTCGCCATACTGGTCGCGACTCAGGTAGGAACCCAGCGTGAAGATATCCTCAGGCGAGTTCTGGTCCATGGGCGGGTTGGCAGCAGAGCGGATGACGATGACCGCATAGGTGCTGTAACCGATCATCAGCATCAGCATGCACAAAAGGGCTGTGTTCTTCACACGGGCGGATACCAGCTGTACCTTCTCTTTCACGCCGGTCTTGCGCTGCAGGACAAACCACAGGGCAACCAGAATGATGATGCCAATGAGAACCGCACTCCAGCCGTAGCCGTAGAAAGGTATACCGAGCATGGCCACGGAAGCCATGAAGGCAATGTTCTGGCGCGTGACGCTCTTGTTCTGATAGGTCTCATAGATAGCCCACAGCACGATGGCCACGAGCGCAATGATATAGATGATGAGACCCGTATTGAACGGCATGCCCAGGGTGTTGACGAAGAACAGCTCGAACCATCCGCCCACGGTGATGATGCCGGGTACCACGCCATACAGGATGGCTGCCACCAGCACGAAGGATACGAAGAGGGCGATGAGCGAGCCTTTCAGGTTTGCATCGGGATGGCGACGGTAATACCACACCAATACGATGGCGGGTACACAGAGCAGGTTCAGCAGGTGAACGCCGATGGAAAGGCCCGTGATATACGTGATGAGCACCAGCCAGCGGTCGCTGTGGGGCTCGTCGGCGTGGTCTTCCCACTTCAGGATCAACCAGAAGACGATGGCGGTCAGGGCTGATGAATAGGCATAGACCTCACCCTCGACGGCTGAGAACCAGAAGGTGTCGCTAAACGTGTAGATCAGCGCACCCACCATGCCGGAGGCCTCGATGGCGATGAGCTTCTGCATGGACATCTCGCTCCAGTCCTTCAGGATGAGCTTCCGCGTGAGATGCGTGATGGTCCAGAAGAGGAACAGGATACACGTGGCTGAGAGCAGCGCGCTCAGGGTGTTCACCATGCGGGCCACCTCCGTAGGATCGCTTACGAACTGCGAAAACAGATTGGCCGTGAGCATAAAGAACGGTGCTCCAGGGGGATGACCAACTTCCAGTTTATATCCGGTGACAATAAACTCAGGACAGTCCCAGAAGGAGGCTGTCGGCTCAATAGTGCTGCAATAAACGAAGGCTGCGATGAGGAAAGCCACCCAGCCCAGGATATTGTCCACTAACTTAAATTGCTTCATTTATGATTTAATTGTATGATGATTCCTATTCAGTCTGCAAAGATACTTCTTTTTAGGGAGTATTGGGGAGATAGCAACGTTAAAAGGCGTTAAACCCGCAGGATGTCAGCAAGAAGTCAGATAAAAAGGTCGGCTCCGAACACCAGGATGACATATCGGAGCAGCTTGCCGATGGTGATGCTGAGCATGGAGATGATGAAGTTGGAACGCATGAAGCCCAGCATGATGGTGATGGCACTGCCCAGAATGGGGAGGAAGGCAAAGAAGCCCATCCATGCTCCGCGACCGGCCATGAACCGCTGCGCCTTGTCGAGGTCTTTCTTTTTCACGTGGAGATAGCGTTCCACCCAGTCGAGCCGTCCAATGTGTCCAACGCCGTAGTTGCACAGAGAGCCCAGCACGTTGCCGATGGTGCCGTAGATGATGAGCGGCCAGTTGTCGAGTCCGGCTGCCATAAAGCCCAGCATGACGGCCTCGCTGCTGAAAGGGAAAAAACTGCCGGCCAGAAAGGCGGCGATGAGCATACCCCAATAGCCATACTGGCTCAGAAAATCAAGGAGTATGTCCATAGGTTCAGGGCCGTGAGGATGAGGGTGATGACCAGTACGATATAAAAGGTGATATTCGAGAGCCGGCTGTGGGTATGGGCGATGAAGTGGGCAATGAGCGGACTTGTGCAGACGATCATCATCGCAAAGAGGACGCTGAAATGCTGTGGCTGCAATGCGATGAAAAGAATGATGATCAAGTCGAACGTGATGAAGAAATGGTAGATCATCCGGGTGCGGATGCGGTCCAGACGGCGTTTCCACATATAGTGTCCGATGCTCATCATGGCAATCAGCAACACGAACATGAAGCTCAGCAGCTGTTGTCTTGACAGGCTGGTGTAGTCGAACACCTGATGGAAGCTGGCAATGCTCGCGAAATGCGAAATCATCCAGTCCATCTTGCCCAGATAGGCGGCGATGCCCACCGTGAACCAGTAGGGCGTGATCAGTCCCAGCAGCGAAGCCCACAGCATCTTGGGGCTGAAGGCCATCAGGCTGAAAGCCATCATCAGCCACAGGAACGGCACGAAATAGACTATCTTGACAAACACCAGGCTGGCAATGCCCAGGCAGAGGAAGGCGTAATACGTGAGTCCCGGCGAGGCCTTGTCCTGATAGGTGTGGAAGATAATCGTGCAGAACATGATGAGGCACAGCGTGCATACGGCCACCCCGATTGACGGAAACAGGAATACCGCCATCGACGACAGGGCCAGAAAGGTGCACGACACCATGCGGCTGTACATGTGGAGCAGGGCATTGGTGTTGTTGAGCTCCACCATCAGGTACGTCGATAGCAGCAGCATGGCAAACTGCGCATACCACATGCCTTCCAGCAATCCGCCCAACAGCCAGATACCTGCGGCATACATCACCATCAGCGGCAGTGCATACCGGCTTTCCGCAACTCTATTCTGAAATCTCTTCACCCTCGAAAAAAGTCTCAACGCCCGGCCTTAGAGGTCAGCACCGATGTCCGAACGGAAATACTTGTCGGTGAACTGAATCTTCTGGGCTTCCTGGAATGATTTCTGCAAGGCTTCGGCTTTGTCCTTACCATAGCTCGATACGGCAATCACACGACCGCCGTTGGTCACTACCTGTCCGTCCTTCATCGCTGTTCCTGCATGGAAGACGATGCTGCCTTCCACCTGGTCGATGCCGGTGATGGGGTAGCCTTTCTTGTAGGCCTGGGGATAGCCTCCGCTGACCAGCATGACGCAGACAGCGGCTCTCTCGTCGAAAGCAATTTCGCGCTTGTCGAGGTTGCCTTCAGCCACACCTTCAAAGAGATCCACGATGTCGCTCTTCAGGCGCAGCATTACGCTTTCCGTCTCGGGATCACCCATGCGGCAGTTGTATTCGATGACCATCGGATTGTCTTTCACGTTGATTAATCCGAAGAAGATAAACCCCTTATAATCAATGCCTTCAGCACGAAGTCCTTCAACCGTTGGTTTAATGATGCGCTGCTCTACTTTCTGCATCCATTCCTCGGTGGCAAACGGAACGGGTGAGACGCTTCCCATGCCGCCCGTGTTGAGACCGGTATCGTGCTCGCCGATGCGCTTGTAGTCCTTTGCCTCGGGAAGAATCTTGTAGTGCTCGCCGTCAGTCAGCACGAAGACAGAGCACTCGATGCCGCTCAGGAATTCCTCGATGACCACCTGTGATGAGGCGTTGCCGAACATGCCGCCCAGCATCTCCTTGAGTTCCTTCTTGGCTTCGTCAAGCGTGGGGAGGATAAGTACGCCCTTGCCGGCACAGAGGCCGTCGGCCTTCAGCACGTAAGGGGCTTCCAGCGTCTCCAGGAATTTCAGTCCTTCCTCCAGGTGCTCACCGTCGAAAGTCTGGTAGCGTGCGGTAGGTATCTGGTGGCGCTGCATGAAACCTTTGGCAAAATCCTTGGAGCCTTCCAGTACGGCACCGGCTTTTGAAGGACCGATGACAGGTATGGCTGCCGTGCGGGCATCGGCCTTGAAATCATCGTAGATGCCTTTTACCAGCGGGTCTTCGGGGCCCACTACCACCATGTCGATGCCATTGTCGAGTGTGAACTGCTTGATCTTGTCAAACTCGTTAACACCGATATTCACATTCTCGCCTGCATTCACGGTTCCGGCATTGCCGGGGGCGATAAACAGTTTCTCACACTTTGCGCTTTGCGCGATCTTCCATGCCAGTGCGTGCTCACGCCCGCCGCTGCCTAACAGTAATATCTTCATACCTTAATAAAAAATACAACGGTTTGTTTTCTTTCTGCAAAGGTAAGCAGATTCCGCAAAATACACAAATTAAATCATCTTTCTTTTTGCTTTATTCATTTTTTTAGTATCTTTACGCTTTTCAAGCGCGAACTTACTTGGCAGTTGGCAAAAAAATAAATACATTTATTTTGTTCTGCTCTCGTTTTTTTTCGTAACTTTGCCCCGTCAATCGAGAATAGTTATATGAGAAGAATGAACGCGATACCTATGTTGGCATGCAGCCTGTTGGCGTTGGCATTGCTGACAGGATGCCGGAAGCAGACGACGAACCCAGTCAGGGGGCACGCCGCCTACTACTGGAGTACCGTGTTCCGGCTCAGTCCCGAGCAGCGCGGCTTTATCCGCGACCATGCCATTGAGCGGCTCTATGTGCGCTATTTCGACGTGGTGATGGGACAGGAGGGGGAACCCATGCCCAACGCTACCATCCAGTTCAAGGACACGTTCCCCGAGGGAATGGAGGTGGTGCCTACGGTCTTCATCCTCAACGAATGTATGGCAAAGGAGGCTCCCGGACTTGCCCACAAGATCGCCGCACGCATCCTGCAGATGAATGAGACGCATGACATTGCCAATGTCAGGGAGGTGCAGATTGACTGTGACTGGACTCGGCGCACAGAGCAGCGCTTCTTCTCGTTCATGGATTCCCTGCGTAGCGAACTGAAGGCCAAGGGTATCGGACTCTCATCGACCATTCGTCTTCACCAGCTCTCCCAGGCGGCTCCTCCTGCCGACAGGGGCGTGCTGATGGTCTATAACACGGGCGATTTCACCGACATCAACTGCCAGAAGCCTATTCTCGACGTGGAAGCCGTTGGTCCTTACCTGAAGTATCTCGACAGTTATCCACTGCCGCTTTCCGCCGCCTATCCGCTTTTCAGTTGGCAGATTCTTTTCCGCGGACGGCAGTTTGTAGGCATTATCCACGGTGAGGATGAATACCCCATTCTGCCTACTGACAGTATTGTGACACGGGACGTAACCCTCGAGGAGATTCTGATGGTGCGTCAGATGATCACCCGTCACCGTGAAGACATTCACAACGAAGTGATACTTTATGAACTTAACGATAAAAACTTAACAAAATTCAACCACAATGATTATGAAAAGATTTTTGGTTACTAATCTGATGGCCATGGCTTTCTTCATCCAGGGATGGTCTTGTGTCGGTGAGTATTCCACGCACAACTATTACATGATGGACGTGGCACCCCGCAACGTCAACCTGCTGAACCTGGAGGAGCGTTTTAACCAGTATTGGAAGAACTATACCGGAAATGAGTATACCGAGTACCGATGGTCACGGGATAAGATTATGGAGGCAGCGCGCCAGAAGAATGATACGGATATGATGGCCTATCTGACTCATCTGAACAACTATCTCGACATTTCCCACCAGTTGGGTGAAACATGGGATTATCCCACGAAAGAGCAACTGGCTGAGCGCCGGACAACGCTTCAGAACATGCGGAAGGCCGCCGAAAGTTACAAGGGTGCCCGCCTGAGAGCCCAGTATGCCCTGCTGGCGATGCGTGCTAATATGCTGCTTAATGACCACGAAGCCAACATCAGCTATTGGAAGGCCAAGGGCGGCAGTCTGCCCGAAAGCGCCTACAAGGACATGATGCGCAACATCTATGCCGGTGCCCTCTACCATACGGGGCAGAAGAAAGAGGCTTTCGACATTTATGCCGAGCAGGGAGACCAGACGAGTATCCGCTGGGCCATGCGTAAGTACCGCAATCTTGCTGGTATCCAGACCATCTTCGAAGAGAATCCAAATGCCTCCACGCTCTATTATCTGGTGCAGGATTTCGTCAACAATGTGCAGGAAAGCATTGATACGGATGATGCTGAATTGATTACGATGGTTGGCCGTTTGCAGCTTTCGATGGGGGAGGCCGGACGCTTCGTGGAGTTTGCCGATAAGGCTGCGGCTAACGGAGCCGTGAAGGACCGTTGCTTGTGGAAGACGGCTTCCGCACTCGTCAGTTGGCTTCTGGGCCGTAAGGAGCAGGCCGCCAAAGCCGCCGATGAGGCTATGAAGCTGGATGGTGCCGAGCGTACGAAGGACAATGCCCGTTGCGTCAGGCTCCTGGTTATGGCCGGGAATGAAAAGGTAAAGGGCAAGACGCTCCGCCAGGAAATGGAATGGCTCGATGCCAAGGCTGCTACCGAAAAGGAAGAGGACTACTGCTTCAGCAATGCCCGTGACCGCATCATGCGCCGCGCTCTCTTCAACAAATACAATCAGGCCGGCAATCTGAATATGGCGCTTGCCGTCACGGGGGTCGAATGGGAGCCGAGAACCACGGAGTTTGCAGCAGATAGTTGGAACCGGAATTACTCAGGTGAGTTCTATTATGCGCTCGACACCCTGAATACTGCTCAGTTGCAGGACTACTATCGCTTCATCAGCGGCCGTCATAAGGATGCCTTTGAAGCCTACGTGGTAGAGCATTCTTTCGTGGATGCCGACTATTTCAATGATCTGATCGGTACGCGGTTGATGGCCGAGAACAAGTTTGAAGAGGCCATTCCTTGGCTGGAGAAGGTTCCCGTCAGTTTCCTCAACAGCCAGAACATCAGTTATTATGCCACCCATCGCGACTGGACCGTATCCCGCTGGCTGCAAGAACAGGATATGGGTGAAGGCGAATTTGACGGCCCGCAATCCGGCAAACTGTCAGAGAACATGAAGCTGAAGTTCTGCCGCGAGGTGCTCCAGTTACAGAGTCAGTATCAGCTGGCTTCCGAGGTTCAGCGTCCGCAATTGGCTTATCAGTTGGGTGTCCGCTACGACCAGGCTTCCAATTGCGGCGACTGCTGGTATCTCACCGACTACGGATGGACCTCAATGCCGGATCTGAAACCCTGGCAGGCGGATTTTGAGAAGATTGCCTGCCAATGGCTCGATGAAAGCAAGCTCACTACTGACTTTAAATTGCGCACGCAGAGTCTTTTCGGACTGTCCTTTATCGCCTACGACGGCCCATGGGTAGAGCGTAACATGAACTGGGCTACGGGAAAAGAGACGTTGATTCCACATCCCGAGACCCATCAGTACCAGGCATTGGCAGAACTCAGCGAGTTTGCCCGCCAGAATGCTTCGAAGATGCCGGAGTATGTCACGAAGTGTGACCTGATCCGTCAGTTCCGCAACCACAAATAAGCCTTTTACTGTTAAGGCATAGGGACTTTGTTTCCACCCATTAGAAGCGTTGTTTCCAGACTTTGGAAGCAACGCTTCCACTTGTAAGAAGCAATGTTTCCAAAGCCTGGAAGGAAAACATCTAAATGCTCTTTCTTTTATTTCAGATAGTCCTCGAAATACTGGGTGATGCGTTCGTGAAGATGAACGCTCTGGTGACCCCGCATATTGTGGGGCTCTCCGGGGTACGCGAAGAAATCGGGTTGCGTACCGGCCTTGATACATTCAGCCATGAACGACAGGCAATGCTGGGGCACCACGGTGGCGTCATTGTAGCCCGTGATTATCTGCAGCTTGCCTTTCAGGTCCTTGGCCTTGCTGAGCAGCGAAGTCTTTTCATAGCCTTCAGGATTGGTCTGGGGCGTATCCATATAGCGTTCGCCATACATCACCTCGTACCATTTCCAGTCGATGACAGGACCTCCGGCGACTCCCACCTTGAAGACGTCGGGATGGTTGGTCATCAGCGTGATGGTCATAAAACCGCCGAAACTCCATCCGTGTACTCCGAGTCTGTCCATGTCCACATAGGGAAGCGTACGCAGAAACTCCACTCCCTTCATCTGGTCTTGCATCTCAATCTGTCCTAACTGGCGGAAAGTGGCCTGCTCGAACTGAAGACCACGGTTTTCCGAGCCACGGTTGTCGAGGATGAAGAGCACGTAGCCCTTCTGTGCCATGTATGTCTCCCATGAGCGGGAAGCATAGTGCCAGCGGGCATCCACGTTGTGGGCATGGGGACCGCCATAGACATAGATGACGGTGGGATATTTTTGGGTGGGGTCGAAATCAGCAGGTTTCACCATTCGGTAGTAGAGGTCGGTCTGGCCGTCGGCTGCCTTGATGGTTCCGCATTCGTAGGTGGGCACCTGGTAGCCTTCCCAGGGGTTCCCGGCTTTGAGAAGGGTGAGCGCCTTGGGGCTGGCGTTCGTATTCACGAGGTTGATGACGCGGGGGACATCAGGTTCCGAGTAGTTGTCAATGAGCCATTGGCCGTTCTCGCTGAGCGTGCCTCTGTGCCATCCGCGCTGGTTATCGAGCGGCGTGCGCTTTCCGGTCTCCACATTGACGGCATAGATGTTCTGCTGGATGGGGGAAGCCTCGTTGCTGGCAATGATGACGCTGCGGGTCTTGGCGTTGAAACCAAGTACGTCCATGACCACCCATTGTCCGCTGGTGAGCTGCTTCAGCTGTTTCCCGTCTTTATTGAACAGATAGAGATGGTTGTAGCCGTCCTTCTGGCTCTGCATGATGAACTTTGAAGCGTCCCAAGGAAGGAACTGGATGGGGTGCATGGGCTCCACGTATTTCGTGGAAGTTTCGCGATAGAGTTCTTGAAGTTTTTCTCCTGTCTCTGCATCGTAACTGATTAAGCGACAGTCATTTTGGTCGCGGTTCAGTTCGAACATATAGATAGTCTGTGCGTCAGGGCTCCAGGCGATGTTCGTGAAGTATCGGTCGGTGGGATCACCGGCTTTCAGATAGATGGTCTTTTCGGTCTTGACGTCGTAGATGCCGACGGTGACCTCGTGGCTTGTTTCGCCGGCCATCGGGTATTTGTCAGGCTCGTAGGCGGCGCTACGCTCAAAGATGTTCACCTGCGGGTAGTCGCTGACCATGCTCTGGTCCATGCGGTAGAAAGCCAGCCGCTCATGACCGGGGCTCCAGAAAAGGCCTTCCATGATGCCGAACTCATTGCGGTGTACAGCCTCGCCATAGACGATTTCACGGGAACCGTCGGTGGTCAGCTGGCGGTCGCCCACGAAGAGATTGTGGTCTTTGACCTCAGCAACGGGCTTCGGACCCTTTCCCCATTCTTCGTACTGCTGCTTCTGCTTGTCTGTCAGCGGTTTCTCCTTGCCTGTTTTCTTGTTGACGAGCAGGTAGTCCTCTTTTTCCTTCCGCAGCAGTTCGTCGCCCCACCATTTGTAATCCTTCGTTTCCGGCGACATCTGCTTGTAGTTCTTTCCGCCGAAGTTCAGGTCTTCGAGTGTGAACTGTTTCAGTTGTTGGGCGTTTGCAGGAACATTGACCATTGACCATTGAACGTTGACCATTGTGAGAAGTGCAAGGGCCGTCGTCTTAATCTTCATCGCTGAAATCATTACCGGTGTTTTTGAAATCACGTCCGCCACGCTTGAAATCACCACGTTTTCCGCCTTTGAAGTCGCGGCGTCCTCCCTTGAAGTCGCCTTTGCCTCCCTTGAAATCGCGGCTGTTGCCTCGGCGGTCCTTCTTGAATTCACCTCGTGCGCGGGCTGCCCTGCGGTCACGTCCTGTTGGGCGTTCGCCCTCGGAAAAGTCCCTGTCTTGTCCCAAACCTCTGGGCTCCTTGAAGGCGGGGTGGTGCTTATGGAACTTGAAGGAGCGAATGTCGCCTTCCTCGTTTTCTTCCTCTTCGTCGAGGCGTTTCTTGAATTCGCGGTTCTGTTTGAAACGGCGTTTCTCAGCCATAGCCTTCTTTTCCTCTTCGCTTTTCACGATACCACCTTCGGAACGGAATTCACGGAGTTTACCTTGGAACATCTGGTACTTGCGGAACTCGCATTCCAGCGAACCGTTGAACAGGGGAATCTTGATGCTGGGCTTCAGTCCGATGGCTTCGAAACATTCCTCGCGGTAACTGAGCACCCAGGCTTCATTGCCCTGGAATTCGTGCTTCAGCTTCTCACCGATCATCTTATAGGTGGCGAGGAGGTTGGGCGTGGAGATACGCTCACCGTAAGGAGGGTTGGTGATGATGATGGCAGGATCGGCGGGCTTCGTGAAGTCCTTGAAGTCTTGCTGCTCCACGGTGATGGTCTTCGTGAGTCCCGCAGCCTTCACGTTCAGGCGGGCGGTATTCACGGCCTTCATGTCAATGTCGTAGCCATAGATATGGTGATTGAACTCCTTTTCCTGCGAGTCGTCGTTGTAAATCTCGTCGAAAAGGTCCTTGTCAAAGTCGGGCCATTTCTCGAAGGCATATTCCTTGCGGAAGACGCCTGGCGACATGTTGTGGGCAATGAGTGCCGCCTCAATGAGCAGCGTTCCGGAGCCGCACATCGGGTCGATGAAATCGCTGTCGCCTTTCCAGCCGCTCATCAGGATCATTCCTGCTGCCAACACTTCGTTGAGCGGAGCCTCCACGGACTCCTGACGGTAGCCGCGGCGATGCAGGCTTTCACCGGAAGAGTCAAGGCAGAGCGTGGCATTGTCATCTGCAATATGGATATGCAGACGGATGTCGGGATTGGTAATGGATACGTTGGGGCGCATTCCCGTCTTCTCACGGAACTGGTCGGCAATGGCATCCTTTACCTTGTAAGCAACGAATTTGGAGTGCCGGAACTCCTCGGAGAACACCACGGAGTCAACGGCAAATGTCTTCTTGTTATCCAGATACTTTGTCCAGTCGATAGACTTCACTTCCTCATAGACGTCGTCGGCACTTTGTGCTTTGAAATGCTTGATGGGCTTGAGGATTCGGATGGCTGTATGCAGCTGGAAATTAGCGCGATACATCATTTCCTTGTCGCCCGTGAACGATACCATGCGACGACCAATCTCTACGTTGTTTGCTCCTAAATTAGTGAGCTCTTCTGCCAGCACGGGCTCCAGGCCCATGAACGTTTTGGCAATGAGTTCGAATTCCATTGTTTGTTATCTTAAACTTTATTGTATTTCTTACTGTTGGGTTCCATGTCTTCTGTTACCCATACGTTGGCTCCGATAATGGAGCCGCGACCTATTGTGATGCGTCCCAAGATGGTGGCATTGGCATAGACCACCACATCGTCTTCGAGGATGGGATGGCGGGGAATGCCCTTGATGGGGTTTCCGTCGTCGTCAAGCGGGAAGCTCTTGGCTCCCAAAGTGACACCCTGATAGAGCTTCACGTTGTTGCCGATGATGCAGGTAGCGCCAATCACCACACCCGTTCCATGGTCGATGGTGAAATGATGACCGATGGTAGCCGCAGGATGGATGTCGATGCCTGTTTCCGAATGGGCCATCTCTGAGATGATGCGGGGAATCAGGGGCACGCCGAGTTCTATCAGCTCATGTGCTATGCGGTAGTTGGTGAGTGCCTTGATGACGGGATAACACGAGATGATCTCGCCGAAGCTCTCAGCCGCGGGGTCGCCGTTGTAGGCAGCCTCCACGTCGGTTGCCAGGATGCTGCGGATGTCGGGCAGCCTTGAAATCAGCTGAGTGGCAATGACCGATGCGGAACGGTTGCATTCCGTGAGGTCCTCGCTGTCGTCGCATTCACAACGGTGGAAGCATAGTCCGGCCATAATCTGGTCCGTGAGCAGTTTGCGAAGCCGCTCCACATTGACGCCGATATGATACTTGATGGTCTGTGTATTGACCGTTGATTTTCCAAAATAACCGGGAAAAAGGATGGAACGTGACAATTCGATGATTTCTTCGAGCGCTTTGCTCGATGGTAGAGGATCGCCTTCGCGATGTTGGTGGAACAGCCCTTTCAGAGATTCTGCCGCCGAGAGCTTCTCCACGGTCTGTGTCAGAATCTGAGTCAAATTATCAGTGTTCATCTTTGATGTGTCAATAAAATCCGGTGCAAAGATAAGGAAAAAACAAAGAATTAAAGAATAAAAGGTTAAAAATTTGGGATTGCATGCAACTTTTTGCGATGTGCTTTCGTCTAATAGGCAAACAAAACCCAATAGTTATGAAAAAATTAATAGTATTTGCTGTGGCAGCCCTTTTAGTCAGTTCCTGTATTTGGAAGCAGAAAACCAAAAGCAGACTACGTCCGCTGCCTGTCGCCAATGAAGAAGTAGGTGTAAAATATTTTAAGTCGATTAGCGCGGCTGGTGGCGTGGATGTCATCTATGTGCAGGGTACCCGCAATTTCATTAAGTTTGAAGGCCCTGAGTCTTCCCTGAAACATTACGGATTTGACGTGGAAGGAGAGAAACTGCACATTGCTCCCCGAGACAACGTCTTCAAGACTTTCATGGGGGCAGAGGATGTAAAGATTATTGTATCATCTACAGACCTTGTGGAAGTGAACATCGCAGGCAGTGGTGAATTCCTGATGGAAACTCCGTTGGATACCGATAACCTGCGGGTGAAGGTGGCAGGCTCTGGTGACGTTGATTTGTCGGACGTTATCTGTAACAATATTTCCTGTGACATTGCCGGCAGTGGTGATATCAAGGTGCGAAGCGTTACCACGGGCAATGCGCTGCTCTCCATCGCCGGAAGTGGTGACATAGAGATGAATTTCAAGAAGTGTGGTTCCGTGAAGACAAAGATTGCCGGTAGTGGTGACATCAAGTTGAAGGGCAAAACGGAACATTTTGATTCGAAAATAGCGGGAAGTGGAACAGTTGACACTTCAGAACTTATAACAAATTAAAATAAACTCTAAAAATCATCCCGTTATAATTAATAATGTGTAATTTTGCACGAAATTAGATTATAACGGGATGAAATATGCAATCATTGCTGCCGGTGAAGGCTCACGGTTGGCAGCAGAAGGGATAACGGTTCCAAAGCCGTTGGTGGAAGTCAACGGTGAGCATCTGATAGATCGCCTTATCCGCATTTTTATACAAAACGATGCTGAGGAGATCGTCGTTATTTGTAATGATATGACGACCCTTGTGGCAAGCCATCTGGTGCAGTTGCAACGTGACGGATTGAAAGGCCGTCCCGTTCCCCTTCGCTTTGTGGTGAAAAGCACTCCCAGCAGCATGCATAGTTTCTTTGAAATCAGCAAGTACCTCGGCGACGGGCCTTTCGTGATGACCACGGTGGATACCATTTTCCGCGAGGATGAGTTTGCTGATTTCGTGACCTCCTTCCGCCAGTCAGGTATTCAGACATTCCCCGTCACAGATTTCATCGATGATGAGAAGCCCCTTTATGTGGGTACGGATGAAGCGATGAACATTACTGGATTCTTTGACGAGAATAATAACTACCGCTATATTTCCGCAGGCATCTATGGCCTTTTGCCCGCAGCCCTTGACACCCTCCGCGGATGTATGGAGCGTGGTGAGAGCCGTATGCGCAATTTCCAGCGTGCCCTGATAGCCGACGGTTTGAAAATCAAGGCTTTCCCACTGTCGAAGGTTCTTGATATTGACCATGCCGGAGATATCCTTAAAGCAGAACAATTCCTTCAGTCATAAGCCTATGCCCATTATTCTTCCCCAGATTCTGATGGTACAACGTGACGAGAGCTTCTCCCCGAATGCCGTGGAGAAAGACCTTGCCATCTTGCAGGCTGTGGGGGAAAAGTTGCGCGATCGTGGAGTTAGCATCAGCTATGTGAAGGAAGAACTTTTGCAAGACAAACGGTGGAAATTGGGCGACCGCGTGGGTGTCATCTTCTCGATGGCCCGTTCGGAGAAATCATTGGCTGTCTTGCAACAAGCACAGGCTGAGGGCGTGATGGTCGTCAATGATCCCCGCAGCATCGAGATTTGTAACAGCCGCCGTGCTATCGACGGTCTGATGCGCAGCAATCGCATTCCCGCTGCTCCTTATTATGAGCGTGGAAAGGGATGGATCAAGGCTGACCGTGGCCATGACGTGCGGTTTGCTGCCAATGAGGAGGAAATGCTCGCTTTCAAGCAGCAGGTGGAAGACCCGTTGCTCACGGCTCATGTGGAGGGCACACTTGTGAAATTCTATGGCGTGGCTGACCGCTTCTTCTCTCCCCAGGGCTATCCCCAGGTGGCTGAGGCTGCCGCCCGCCTGGCCTGTCTGGTGGGCATTCAAGTATATGGAGGTGATGCCGTACTGTTGAGTGACGGTACCTTTGCAATCATAGATTTTAACGATTGGCCCAGTTTTTCTTCCTGCAGGGAAGAGGCTGCCGCTGCAATTTGTAGATTAATATGAAGAAAGAAAAATTCAACGAACTTCTTCAGGCTTCCTTGAAGTCGGAAGATACAGAGGAATGGCTCGACGTCCATTTCAACCGTCCTATTGGTTTGTGCTTTGCGCTGCTTTCAGCCAAATTGGGAATCAAGCCTAATACGATAACAATTCTGAGCATCTTTTTAGGGGTAGCAGCCGGTGTGATGTTCAGCTACACGGATCTCCTGCATAATATTGCAGGCGTGCTCCTGCTGATGTTTGCCAATTTCGGAGATTCCACTGACGGACAACTGGCTCGTCTGACGAATCAGAAATCGTTGTTGGGACGTGCGCTTGATGGCGTGTCGGGCGACGTATGGTTTGTGGCTATTTATGCAGCCTTATGCCTTCGCCTGCAGGGGCAGCTGATTCCTTTCACCAACTATCATTGGGGACTGTTCATCTGGGTGCTGGCAGCCATTTCCGGACTTTTATGCCATTCTCCTCAGGCATCACTTTCTGACTATTACCGTCAGATTCATCTCTTTTTCCTGTTCGGGAAGGAAGGCAGTGAACTGGACAATAGTGCAGCTCAGCGAGAGATAGTGAATAACCTGCCTAAGGAAAAATGGTTTGACCGTCTGTTCCATTCACTCTATGGCAATTATTGCCGCAATCAGGAGAAGCGCACGCCTGATTTCCAGCATTTCTTTGTAAAATACAAGGAGTTGAAGGCGCAGAATGATTCACGCATTCCGGCCATCGAGAAGGAATTGTTGGATGGCAGCCGTCCGTTGATGGCCTATACCAATCTGCTCACTTTCAACAGCCGTGCCATTGTGCTCTACATAACGGCATTGCTAAATTGTCCGTGGGTCTTCATGCTCTTTGAAATCGTGGTGCTGACTTCATTGTATATCTATATGCACCATAGCCACGAGCGTCTGTGCAGAAAGCTTCTTGAAAAAATGGAAAACAAATAATCATCAGGACGAGCATGAAAGGCTATATTTTCGATTTCGGCGGTACCCTTGACACTAACGGTTGCCATTGGGGTAAGTTTATCTGGCATGCTTACGAACGCCAGCATGTCCCTGTCAATTGGGAGCAGTTCCGGGAGGCATATATCTTTGCCGAACAGCAGTTGGGAAAGAATGCTATCATCCTGCCGACGGATTCTTTCCGCCAAACGCTCGACAAAAAGCTGCGCATAGAGATGGAAAGGCTCGTGACGCAAGGCTATTGGTACAGCTCTCCGCTGGAGGTGGAACGCCTTCATGCTGCTGTGCTCGATGACCTCTACAGTCGAGTCTGTGAACATGTGACCTGTGGCCGTGAGGTGCTGCTTAGACTGAAGCCCCAGTATCCGTTGGTGCTCTGCAGCAACTTCTATGGGAATCTCACCGAAGTGCTGAAGGAATTCCAACTCGACGGCCTCTTTCAAGATGTCGTGGAAAGTGCGGTTGTGGGTATCCGCAAGCCCGACGTCCGCATCTATGAATTGGCTTTGAGGTCATTAGGCGGCGTGGAAGCCGCAGCCGACGTGGTGGTCGTGGGCGACAGTCTGAAGAATGACATCCGTCCTGCCCGTCAGATAGGCTGTCAGGCCATTTGGCTGAAAGGCGAGCCTTGGGATAGTGAGGCTTCTGATAATTCCGCAAGCTATTCAGACGAAGCAGATCGTGTGATTACCAACATCTTGGATTTAATATAAAAGTTCAATGAGAAAAGTATTGTTTTTTCTGTTATTGGCTTCTATGGCCATCAATGTACAGGCCCAGCAGATCACTGGACAGATCATCGATGACCTGACAGGCGACAGCATTCCCTTTGCAGCTTTGCGCTATCGTGGCCATAAGATCTCAATGGCTTCCAACCATGCCGGACGCTTTTCGATTGAACGTCACGAAGGCTGGAAACTCACGTTCTCGGCTGTCGGCTATAAAAACAGGAGCATAGAAGTGGATGCCAATTTCCCTTCCAAGGTGGTTATCCGCCTCAAGCCCGATGCTCATGAGCTGGAAGGAGTTACCGTGAAAAGTAAGCGCCACCGCTATCGCCGCAAGGATAATCCTGCCGTGGAGCTGATGCGTCGTGTCATTGCCGCCAAGAAGCGTACCGACCTTGGCAACCATCCCTATTACGAATATCACAACTACCAGAAAATCACGCTGGCAGCCAATGATATACAGCCCTCTGACCTAACCAGTGGGTTCGGACAAAAGAATCCTTGGTTCGTCAATCAGGTGGAGCCCTGCCGCTACAACAACAAACTGATACTTCCCATCAGCGTCGATGAGACCGTCACAAGGAAAATCTACCGTAAATCGCCTCATACGGAGAAGGATATTATCATCGGCCAGAAGGGAACGGGCGTGAACCGTCTTATCCAGACAGGCGAGATGCTCAATGTGGTGATGCGTGACGCTTTCACCGATGTTGACATCTATGATGACCAGGTGCGTCTGCTCCGTCATTATTTCACATCGCCCATCGGCAAGGATGCCATTTCCTTCTATCGTTTTTACATTATCGATACCTTGAAGGTAGGACGTGATTCCTGCTTCCATCTTTCATTCATTCCCAACAACCAGCAGGATTTGGGCTTCCGTGGCGACCTCTATGTGTTGAAAGACACCACGCTCCATGTGAAGAGATGCGAGATGACGCTTCCCAAGAGCTCTGACGTGAACTTCGTGGAGAACCTTTGGGTGGAGCAGGAGTATTCGCAGTTGGATAATGGCGAATGGGTGCTTACGACCGATGATATGATTGTGGAGCTCTCCCTGATGGATATGCTGAGGAAGGCGATTGCCATCCGTACTACGCGCAAGACCGACTACTCCTTTGAGCCCATTGAGAAAAAACTGTTCCGGGGAAGAGCCCCTTTGCGGGTGGAGCCGGATGCGGCCATGCAGAAGGATGAATTCTGGGACAAGTACCGTTCCGTGGAACTCACCCGAAGCGAAAAACGTATGGATAGTTTCATACAGGGCATGAAAGACAAGCCGTGGTACAAGGCTGTGCTTACCTTCTTCAAGGTGGCCGTGGAGAACTTTGTGGAGACGGGAACCGAGAAGCATCCTTCCAAGGTGGACATCGGACCTATCAACACGTTGGTTACCCGCAACTTCATCGACGGATGGCGTACCCGTCTTTCTGCACAGACTACCGGAAACCTCAATCACCATCTTTTCTTCAAGGGCTATTACGCACGAGGATGGGGTAGCAAGAAAAACTATTACAAGGGTACGTTCGTCTATTCATTCAACCGCAAGAACTACACCTTCGATGAGTTCCCCCGACGCAGTCTGACGCTGGAGAGCACCTATGACGTGATGAGTCCTTCGGACAAGTTCCTTATTACCGACAAAGATAACGTCTTCACCTCTTTCCACTGGACAACGGTCGACAAGATGATGTTCTATAACCGTCAGACCATCCAGTTTGATTATGAGACCGACTACAACTTCGCCTTCACCGCTTCACTCAAGGCAGAGGAGAACGAGGCTGCCGGCAATATGAAGGCCTTGGGCTATGACTTCACTAAGATGAATCCGGCCGACGCCGCCATCCCATACCCGGAAATCAACAAATTCCGGACTACGGAGTTCACGGCCAAAATCCGCTATGCCCCTGGTGAGAAGTATATGAATACCAAGCAGCGCCGCGTGAAGGTCAACCAGGATGCGCCCATCTTCATCCTCAGCCACACCGTGGGTATGAAGAACTTCTTGGGCGGTGATTACAACTACAACTACACCGAGGCCACGGCCTACTACCGTCTGTGGCTCAACTCGTGGGGAAAGATGGAACTCAACCTGCGTGCCGGCATCCAGTGGAATCAGGTGCCTTTTGTGCTGCTTATTATGCCCGAGGCCAACCTCTCGTTTGTCTCTGCGCCCGGAACGTTCAGCATGGTGAATAACATGGAGTTCCTCAGCGACCGCTATGCCTCTTTCCAGATGGCCTGGGACATGAAGGGAAAGATATTCAACCGTGTGCCGTTGCTCCGCAAACTGAAGTTGCGTGAATATGTGGGCTATAAGATGATGTGGGGGACGCTGACCGACAAGAACAGCCTTTATCTCCCTGACGAGTCATACGCCCTTGATTACAAGAAGCCTTATATGGAATGGGCTGTGGGTGTCCATAACATCTTCAAGATTCTGCGCGTGGAGTATGTCCACCGTATGAACTACACCGATTTGCCCACGGCCAAGAAGCATGGCATACGCTTCTTCTTTAACTTTACATTCTGAATATTATCAGTGTTAGACTCATGGATAAAGTAGGACGATATTTAGAGATGGCGGAGCCATTCCATTGCGACTTCAGCCATCATCTCTTTATGGGACACTTGGGAAACCACATGCTCAATGCCGCCGACTTTCATAGTCGTGACCGCGGCTTCGGCATGGATTTCCTGAACTCAATTAAAAAGACATGGGTACTCTCGCGTCTGGCAATCGAGATGGACGAGATGCCCTGCCAGTACGATAAATTCTATGTCGAGACATGGGTGGAGAGTGCCATGCGCTATTTCACCCAGCGTAATTTCCGGGTTGTCAGCGAAGACGGAGCGAAAGTGTATGGCTACGGCCGGAGCATCTGGGCAATGATTGATACTGAAACCCGTCAGCCCACCAACATCTTCGATATCGACAACGGAGCCATCGTCAACTGGGTGGAGAAAGACAAAGAGAACCCCATGTCCAAGCTCACCCGCGTGCAGATGGACGACAAGACGGAACTGGTACGCACCATTGACACCTTTTATAATGATGTGGATATCAACGGCCATATCAACTCGGTGAAATACATCGAGCATGTGCTTGACCTCTTTCCTATTGTCTGGTACAAAGAGCATCCCTTGAAGCGTTTCGACATTGCCTACGTGGCCGAAGCCCATCAGGGAGACCGCCTGAATATCTATCAGGAGCAGGATGCTGATGATGCGCTCGCCTTCAAAATCCGTATCACGAAGTCAACGGCCGAGGGTGGTGAAGAAGTGGAAACATGCAGGAGCAAAGTTAAATTTGTGTAAGAATGTAAGAATGAAGGCTCGTTTCCTTTTAATTCTTAATAAAAATAGTTATCTTTGCAGCCGATTTTTAGTTTAGCCTCTGGTTCGTGCCCTCGGGTAGGGCGTGAAGAAATCAATAAGACGACTGCTCTCGGGTTAGGGCGGGCATGGTTCAGGAGGAAAGTATAACATTTAAAATTCCATTTTATTATGGCAGAAATGAATTTTGGTGGCGTAATGGAAACCGTAGTCACCAGCAAAGAGTTCTCTCTTGAGAAAGCACGTGAAGTATTAAAGAATGAGACCATCGCCGTCATCGGTTATGGTATCCAGGGTCCTGGTCAGGCATGTAACCTGCGCGACAATGGCTTCAATGTCATCGTAGGCCAGCGTGCTGGCAAGACCTACGACAAGGCCGTGGCCGACGGATGGGTACCGGGCAAGACCCTCTTCTCCATCGAGGAGGCTGCCGAGAAGGGTACCATCGTATGTATGTTGCTTTCTGATGCTGGTCAGATTCAGGTATGGCCCACCATCAAGAAATACCTTACTCCCGGTAAGGCTCTCTATTATTCTCATGGCTTTGCCATCAACTGGAGCGACCGCACGGGCGTAATCCCTCCTGCTGACGTCGATGTCATCATGGTGGCTCCTAAGGGTTCCGGTACCTCTCTCCGAACGATGTTCTGCGAGGGACGTGGCCTGAACTGCTCATATGCCGTCTATCAGGACGCTACGGGCAAGGCTGAGGAGCGCACGATTGCTTTCGGTATCGGTATAGGTGCCGGTTATCTGTTCAAGACCACTTTCCAGCGTGAGGCTACCAGCGACCTGACAGGTGAGCGCGGTTCTCTGATGGGTGCCATCCAGGGCTTGCTGCTGGCTCAGTATGAGGTGCTTCGAGAGCATGGACATTCTCCCTCGGAGGCTTTCAACGAGACCGTTGAGGAACTCACCCAGAGCCTTGGCCCGCTCTTCGGCGAGAAGGGTATGGACTGGATGTATGCCAATTGCTCTACCACGGCTCAGCGCGGTGCACTTGACTGGGCTCCCCGTTTCCACGATGCCATCAAGCCTGTGATGGAATGGCTTTACTACTCAGTACTGACGGGCAATGAGGCTCAGATCAGTATTGACGCCAACTCAAAGGCCGACTATCGTGCCGGTCTGGAGAAGGAACTCGAAGCCATGCGCAATCAGGAAATGTGGCGTGCCGGTGAGACCGTACGTAAACTTCGTCCCGAGAACAACTAATTTCTATAACATAGAAAGGGAGAACGCCAGGGTCAACTGACTTCCTGGCGTTCTTTTTTTTGTTCCCGTCCTCCGTTATGGGCGGATGTAACCATCTTCCATATGGATCCGCTCTTCGTTGATGAGTTCCGCGAGGGCCTTGTCCAATAGGTCGGTGGGCAGTTTCAGCTTGTTGATATCGGTAATGAGGTGAGGCTGGTGGTCGCTGAGCAGATGGAGGATACTTTCTTTGGCCTTAGCCAGTTCGTTCCCGGCATTGGTCTTGTCCTTATGGGAAAGGCAGACATCGCATTGGCCGCAGTCTTGGCTGTCAGTCTCGCCGAAATAGCGGAGCAATTGACGTGAACGGCAAACGCTGTCGTTATCGGCGTATTGGATGACGGCCTCAATACGTTTCTGGTATTGCGCCTTCCGTTCTTCATAGACCGTCGGCGGAATGAATATCCGCTCCGTTTCCTCTCGCCGCTGAAGGTATGTGATGCTGGGCACTTTCCGGTGGGGAATGAAATGCAGGATATGACGGTCGGAAAGATTCTTCAGGATCATGTAGATTTGCGGCTGTGTGAGTCCCGTCTGATGGGCCAGAAGCATCTCGTTGATGAAGCAGTAGTCGGTGAAGAGTCCGCCATAGTTGCGGAGTAGGGTGGTGATGACCTTGTTCTGGTTCTCGCTCAGGTCGTTGAGGCGGTCCAGTTGGTTGCGGCTGAGCAGGATATGTACGCGGGCATTATTGTCGTTGTTCTCGTCGTATGCCAGATAGCCAGCCCGTGAGAGAATCTTCAGGGAGGAATCCACCTGCAGGGGGAAATGCTTGAACGAACGGCAGAAAAGGTCGATGTCGAAATCCTTTGTCAGTCCATAGCCGTCGCCTACGGCCAGCTGGTAGAAATAGGCCAGATGCTCGTATACCTTATATATATAGTCTTTCTCGGGAAAGGTGTCGCTGACGCGTTTTGTCAGTTTGGCGCGGTCGTGGTCATTGTAGAGCAACACGGCATAGCTCTTTTGTCCGTCGCGTCCTGCACGTCCAGCCTCCTGGAAATAGGCTTCCAGCGAATCGGGGCAATCCATGTGGATGACCAGGCGAACGTCTGACTTATCGATACCCATGCCGAAGGCGTTGGTTGCCACCATGACGCGTACCATGTCGTTCTGCCATTGTTCCTGCCGTTCATCCCTGACCTCGGCATCAAGTCCCGCATTGTAGTTGAGGGCGGTAATGCCGTTCTGGATCAGCAGGTCGGCAATCTCCTTGGTCCTTTTACGACTCCGCACATAGACGATGGCGCATCCCTCTACCGACTGGAGGATATGCAGCAATTGCTCATCCTTGTCGGTTGCCCTCCTCACGATATAAGCCAGGTTCTTGCGCTCATAGCTCATGCGGAAGACGTTGGATTCGGGGCGATGGAAGTCCAGTTGGCGCTGAATGTCTTCTATCACTTCAGGCGTTGCCGTGGCGGTAAGGGCCAGCACAGGCGCTTCGGGCTTCAGTTTTCTCAGGTTTCTGATTTCCAGATAGGATGGGCGGAAATCGTAGCCCCACTGGGAAATGCAATGGGCTTCATCAACGGTGATGAAACTGACGTGCATATGGGAGAGCTTCTTCTGGAAGAGTTCGCTGCCGAGACGTTCGGGAGAGACATAGAGAATCTTCACTCCGCCGAAAATGGCATTCTCAAGGGTGGTGATGATTTCCTCATGACTCATGCTGCTGTAGATGGCAGCCGCCTGAATGCCGATATGGCGCAGATGGGCCACCTGGTCCTTCATCAAGGCAATAAGGGGAGTGATAACCACACATACGCCGTGCATCGCCAGGGCCGGAACTTGGAAGGTGATGCTTTTGCCGCCTCCTGTCGGCATCAGGCCAAGCGTATCGTGACCATTAGCAATACTCACGATGATTTCCTGCTGAATGCCGCGGAAATCTTCGTAGCCCCAATAAGTCTGTAATAGATTCCTAAATCTGGAAAAAGACTCTTTCATTCATTCGTACTGAAAGCGATTGTGGCAAGGACCGATTACTTCACTCTTCGTCTTCCGATGCCCGAATGTCTTCTATCTGCAACTGTACGTCTCCGTGCTTGTAGATATTGTCCTCGATGGTGTAGGCAATGTCGAAGGCACGCTTGCTCTTGATGTACCGGGCAGAGGCGCTCTGGCCGAAAGCTATGCCGTTCATCACGTTGTTCGACTTGGAGTCCACAAGCTCAAGCTTGATATGCTCTTGTTCGCGGCCTACCACCTTGGAAGTGCCGAAGTCATAGACGTTCTTCGTGCAGAATATCGGTTTCTCGTTTTCAGGACCAAAGGGACCGAACCGCTTCAGGTCGTTATGCAGCTTGCGGGTGATGTCCTTGAAGTCTACCACCACGTCAATGTCGAGTGAGGCCTCTGTCTGTTGGGGCATGATATGCTCTTCCACATATTTCAGGAAACGGTTGCGGAATTCGGGAACGTCCTTCCAGCGCAGGGTGATGCCGGCAGCATACGTATGGCCGCCGAAGTTGACCAGCAGGTCGCGGCAGCTCTTGATGGCACTATAGACGTCGAAGCCAGCAATGGAGCGGGCCGAACCCGTGGCGAGGTCTCCGTCGCGGGTGATGACCACCGTGGGACGGTAGTAGATTTCCGTCAGGCGGGAAGCCACGATGCCGATGACGCCCTTCTTCCAGTTCTCGTCATAGAGTACGATGGACTTCCGCTTGTATTGATTCTCGATGCGGGCCACAATCTGGTTGGCCTCTTCGGTCATCTGCTTGTCGATGTCGCGTCTCAGTTCATTGTATTCGTTGATGTGCTTGGCTTTCTCAAGGGCCGTGTTGTAGTCCTTTTCCACCAGCAGATCCACGCTCTCCTTACCGTTCTCCATGCGGCCCGAGGCATTGATTCGGGGACCAATTTTGAACACAATGTCGCTCATCGAGATGTCGCGTCCGGAAAGTCCGCAGATGTCGATGATTGACTTCAGTCCGATGGTAGGATTCTGGTTGAGCTGCTTCAGTCCGTGGTAGGCCAGGATGCGGTTCTCGTCCACCACGGGTACAATATCTGCCGATATAGCCACGGCCACGAAGTCGAGCAGCGGGATGAGTTGAGAGAACGGAATGCCGTTGTTCTTGGCGAAGGCCTGCATGAACTTGAAGCCCACGCCGCAGCCGCAGAGATGCTTGAAGGGGTAGGGGTCATCCTCGCGTTTGGGGTTGAGGATGGCCACGGCCGGAGGCATCACCTCGTCAGGCACATGATGGTCGCAGATAATAAAGTCTATGCCCTGTTCTTTGGCATAGGCTATCTCCTCGATGGCCTTGATGCCGCAATCGAGGATGATAATAAGTTTCACACCAGCCTGCTTGGCATAGTCTATTCCTTTCTTACTCACACCATATCCCTCATCGTAGCGGTCGGGGATATAATATTCAATGTTGGAATAGAAACGCTGCAGGAATTTGTACACCAGCGCAACAGCCGTGCACCCATCTACATCGTAGTCGCCGTACACCATGATACGTTCCTTGCGTCCCATCGCGTCGTTCAGACGGTCCACGGCCACGTCCATATCCTTCATCAGGAAGGGATTGATGAGGTCATTCAGTTGTGGACGGAAGTAACGCTTTGCCGCCGACTCAGTGGTAATGCCTCTGCGCAAAAGGATTCGCGCCAGCAAGTGGCTGATACCCAGCTTGCTGCCGAGATCTTCAGCCGCCTGAATCTGTTGTGGTGTAGGTGCTTCGTAATTCCATTTGAAATGCATTTATATCGTTTTTATTTTCTTTTCAGAAAGGGGGCCGCTGTTGAAACGGGTATATGGTGTGTATGTGCCGTATGCACATAATGCGGTTCAAAGTTAACAAATAAAAACGAAAATGCAGTGATTTTTGACAAAAAACTTCAAAAATCACTGCTTTTTTAACGTTTGGAAAACAATTTTCTCTTTTCTCCACCCTGAGCAGGATGGGGCAGAGCTTGTCTTCTTAGATACCCAACTTCTTGCGGATATCCTTTGGAATGGCGTTCTTGTTGACGAGGAAATCCATCGTGTTGGCGGCAACGAAATTCTTGGTCATGTACCAGATGCCCTTGTATTCGCCGGTGATGCCCCACGAGTTCTTCACCATGTAGTATTCCTTGCCGTTCTGGTCTTTGGCCAGGCCGTAGATGTGCATGCCGTGGTCGTCGGTCAGCGTCCAGTTGTCAAACTCCTGCTGACGGAGTTCCTGTGTGGGAACAACCTCGGGTGCCTTCACGCCCAGCGAGTCGATGACGCTCTTCTTCTTGGCTGCCGTCATCTTGGTCCACTTGGCCTGATCGCTGCCGGCCAGACTCTGTGCAGCCTTGTCGTCAACGGCGATACCCAGTCCGTCGCGAGTGAAGCCGTCGCTGCTCACGTCACCGCCCCATGCAATGGTGTAGCCGTTGGCCAGCGCGTTGTCGATGATGCGCATCATCTCGTCCATGGGCACGTTGTAGGAGCGCTCCCAGCGCCAGTTGTCCTGAACCTCCACGGCAAAGTCGGTGTAGAAGGGATGGTGCGTGTAGCTGGTGATGCTCACATAGTCGTTCCAGTTGAGGCCGAGGCTCTGGGCAAAACTCTGCGGGGTGTATTTCTTTCCTTCATAGGTGAACTCCTCGGGGCACTTGCCCAGGTAGGCGTCGAGAATGCCCTGCAGACCTACGGCCCACTGGCCCGACATCTTCTTGGCCGTGCTCTTGCTGACGGCAGCCACATAAGGCTCCATCACGGAGAAGAACTCATTGAAGTTGGCCAGCGAGTCGCCCGTCAGACTGCCGGGTGCTGCCATGGCCGTTTCGGGAACGATACCCTTTTCGCGGAGGATGACCAGCACGTCGCCGGCGCTACCGCCCTGTGAGAACTGGCTGTCGCCATGCATGCGGACGGTCAGCCAGGCGCGGTCCATGTAGTCCTTGTTGGCCACGAACATCTCGCTCAGGTCATAGGTCTTGCCCGTCTTCTTAAGAATCTCGCTCTCGAAGAAAGAGAGGGTAGAGTAAGCCCAGCACGTGCCCGAACGGTTCTGGTTCTTCACGCTGGTGATGGGCAGTTCCTTGATGGTTGTGAATACAGGCTTGTTGGGATTCACCGAATCCTTCTTCTCTGCAGCCTGAGCACCGGTAGCCAGCATAGCCACGAGTGCCAATGTCATGATTTTCTTCATATTTTATAATTTAAAATTGGAGTTTCTAAGTTACTGAGAATTTCTCATTTCCTCCATATCTTCAGGATGATACGGGATGCGCTTATCGCCAAGGAACCGGCAACCGTCCTTCGTGATGAGGATGTCGTCCTCGATGCGGATGCCGCCGAAGTCCTTGTAGGTCTCCAGCAGGTCGTAGTTGATGAAGTCCTTGTGGAGTCCCTGACTGCGCCAGTCGTCGATAAGCGCAGGGATGAAATAGATGCCGGGCTCGTCGGTCATCACGAAACCTTCCTTCAGGCGCTTGCCGCAACGCAGACAGTTGGTGCCGAACTGCGTCGAAGGCTGTATCTCGTCGTCGAAGCCCACGTAGTTTTGTCCCAGTCCTTCCATGTCGTGCACGTCCATACCCATCATGTGGCCCAGTCCGTGAGGCAGGAACATGGCGTGGGCACCGGCCTGGACGGCCTCTTCCACATCGCCCTTCATCAGTCCCACCTCTTTCAGGCGGCGTGTCATCATGCGGCACACTTCCATGTGGACGTCATACCACAAGATGTCGGGCTTGGCCACATCCAATACGTAGTCGTGACAGGCCTCCACGATGCTGTAGATTTCCAACTGGCGTTGGGTGAACTTGCCGCTTACTGGGAAGGTGCGGGTGTTGTCAGAGCAGTAGAACTCCTCGTTCTCTGCACCGGCATCACAGAGAGCCAGACGGCCTTCCTCCAGACGGTTGAACAAAGGATTGCCGTGCATGATCTCGCCGTGTTGAGTGAAAATGGTCGCAAAACTCTCATGCATGCCCAGCGAATGAGCCATTCCGTCCACCTGACCACCGATATATTTCTCCGTCACACCCGGGCGCGTCAGTCTCATGGCCGTAGTATGCATCTCATAGCCCACGGCACAGGCCTTCTCAATCTCCGCAATCTCCAGATCCGACTTCACCTCCCTCATGTGTACGATAGCCATGATTAGCTCCACCGAGGCCGATTCCTTCTGTTGTGCGGGATGGATGCCTAGTAGGTCAAACAGCTGGATCTTCGTGTCATGGCGGTAGGGAGGCAGGAAATGAATCTTCCGCTTCTGCCTGAGCGCCTCGTTGCAGATTACCTGCAGCTGCTTCATCGGAGCCGTCAGCTCCACGCCCACCTGGTCGGCCATATCCCTGACGGAGTCCACCGAACCGAACCACACGATGTCCTCTATATCGATGTCGTCACCCACCAGCGTCTCCGTTCCGTTGTCGATGTCAATCACACCCACCAGTCCGTCGCGCTGCTGTCCGAAATAGTACAGGAACGAAGAGTCCTGTCTGAAAGGATAGTACGCATTGCCCGGATAGTTACAGGGAGCCTCATTGTTGCCGAAGAGCAGGATGACGCCGCTCTCCACGTGCTTCCGCAGTTCCTTACGGCGCTCTATATAGACTTCTTTCTTGAACATATTTGCTTGTTTTAGGTTTTCAATCTGCAAAGATACGAATAAATGAGTGAAATACAAAAGGAAAGCTTGCTTTTCTTTTTATTTCCGAATGAAAGTATCTTCGGCGGAGCCAAAGTTACGAATAGTTGAGCGCAATACATAAGAAAACTTGCTTTTTTGCATCCACCCATCAGATGCTTTGTTTCCACCTAATGGAAACCTTGTTTCCAGACTTTGGAAGCAACCCTTCTACCCATTGGAAGCAAAGGCTCCATCCTTTGCCTTCACAAACGCTGTTGTTTGACATATGTACCTCTCCTAAAACAATAATTTCAAAAATCGCACTACTCGAACTACTCTGCGTTGTAACCTATTGATAATCAGCGAAAATACGGTAGGCCTATGATTGAATATTGCACTACTCTGATACTACTCAGACCCTATTCGACGTCTGAGATTGTATCCTTCAAATATGTTTTGTTCCTATAGATACAATATGTATTCGCGGGGTTTACTATCAAAGAATACGGGGTTAAACTTCAAGAAATCAGGTACTTCCGATGGTTCTTTGTACCGTACGCATCCAGCCGAAATACTTTGCGGCTATGGCCAAAAGACCTTACGGCTATAGCCGAAATAGTTTCAACAAAATAATACAGTAGGTCGTCAGTAGTGCCAAAGTAGTACAATATTCAATCATAGGCCTACCGTATTTTCGCTGATTATCAATAGGTTACAATGCAGAGTAGTTCGAGTAGGCCGATTTTATTTGTTTAATCCCATAAAAACATAAATCCCAAAACCCGATAGTGAAATACTTCAAAGTATCATCTGTTCGACTACAAAACATCATCCGCCTGGGTACAAACTAAATTACTTTGTACCCCAGATTATCATTAATTATAAGGCAATCAAATGAAGGCAGATTCCCCAATTCCTTTTAAGAAATGACAATAAACGCACTAAATGCAGTGCAATATTTTTTTTTTCGCATTTTAATAAGTGCAATTTCAGAGTTTTTTATATCTTTGCCACCGTAAACCTGAAATTTATCGAAAAATATGGGATTCATAGAACAGAATCTGACGAATAATGAGAAGATTGTCCATAAGGGGCATCTGCATTGGTTTGCCTATGCCGGGGGACTGGCGCTGATAGCGGCACTCTGGGCTGTGGCAATGGTGGTTATTGCCTTAAATGTGCCTGAGGCATGGGTGTTTGTGGTGGTTACCTTGCTGGCGTTGCTCGTGGGGTATTTCTACGTGTGGCTGGTGAGCAAGAATACGGAATACTATATCACGAACAAAAGGCTCATCGTGAAGAAGGGCATCGTGCAACGGAATACTTCCGAGATACGGCTCGTGAAATGCGAGGGCGTGATGGTGGAGCAGACGATGCTCGGGCGCCTGTTTAATTACGGTACCATCAAGATCACTACGGGCGAGGTGGTCAACACCTATCAGTTTATTGCCAGCCCTATCCGCTTCCGCACGATGCTGAATGAAACGCTCGACCAACTGGATATTTCCAAGTCGCTGGAAGATAATCTGTAAGGGATTTGAAAGGACCGCAGAATCCGGTCATAAAAAGAATGAGGATGTGCCTGAATTGACGCATCCTCATTCTTGTTTCTTACCGTTTCCCGTTCTATGCCAGCAGGGCCTTGGCGAGTTCGGTGAGCTTCTCGATGGTGTCGGCCTTGACGGTGGACTCCACGGTGACGATGGGCTCAACGATGGTGATCTGCTTCATGGCCTCCATGGCCTCGCGCATCTTCTTGCCGGCAGCGGGTGCCCATGAGCCGTTCTCGATGATGGCCACGCGGCGCTTTTGGTAGTTCTTGATGGCCAGGTGGTGGATGAAGTCTTCCATGATGGGCATCACGCCGGCATCATAGGTGGGGGCTGCGAGCACCAGACGGTCATAGCGGAAGGCGTCTTCCACACACTCGTGAAGGTCATCACGGCGCAGGTCGGCAATGCTCACCTTTGTATCGCCGTTCTCCCTGAGAATCTCTGCAAGCTTCTGGGCGGCTTCCTCGGTGTTGCCGTGCAGTGAGCAGTAGGCGATGAAGATGCCTTTATCCTCGGGCTCGTAGGAACTCCAGGTGTTGTAGGTGTTCAGGTAATACTCCAGGTTCTCGTCGAGTATCGGACCGTGAAGCGGACAGATTTTCTTGATCTCGAGTCCGCCGAGTTTCTTGAGCAGCGCCTGCACCTGAGGGCCGTATTTGCCCACGATATTGAAATAGTAGCGGCGTGCCTCGCAGGCCCATCCTTCGGGGTCGTCGAAGCTCAGAGCTCCGAACTTTCCGAATGCGTCGGCGGAGAACAGGATCTTCTCTTTCTGCTCGTATTCCACGATGACCTCTGGCCAGTGGACCATGCCGGCGGTAAAGAACTGGAGAGTGTGCTCGCCGAGCGAAAGGGTGGAGTTGTCCTTTACGGTGATGATGCGCTCAGGGGCCACGGGCTCACCGAAGAAACGGGCCATCATCTTGACGCACAATGCGGAGCAGACTACCTGCATCTGGGGGTACTTGTCGATCATCTCCTTGACGAGCGAGGAGTGGTCGGGTTCCATGTGGCTCACGATGAGATAGTCGGGCTTGCGGTCGCCGAGCACTTCGGCGAGGTTTGCCTTCCATTCATCGGCCTTGCGGGCATCGATAGTGTCGAGTACGGCCACTTTCTCATCCACGATGACGTGTGAGTTATAGGAAATGCCTTCGGGGGTTTCGTACTGTCCTTCGAAGAGATCGAGTTCGCGGTCATCGGCACCGATGTAATAAATGTTGTCTGTAATTTTGTTCATGTTATTAATTAGTATTTAGCCTTAATTCCGCAACACTTTGATTTAACTTTATTTATAAGTTCCTGAGCAACAA